>Ga0070708_100002844_pt1 | contig 13442 bp, 12 predicted proteins | sample KBSK5503metaG_FD_65469 | JGI IMG/M metagenome (GOLD analysis project Ga0070708, IMG submission 65469) | Corn, switchgrass and miscanthus rhizosphere microbial communities from Kellogg Biological Station, Michigan, USA - KBS K5-50-3 metaG | ecosystem: Host-associated > Plants > Roots >...
CCCGCTGCCCCGCCCCCCAGCATGCGCCTTGTCGCTCACCGTGAGACAAGTCTCAACGTGTGTGGACGGCGCTTCCGGCACCGCTGAGGACGCGGCCAGGAGGGCGGTGCGTCCCGGGCGGGGCGCCCGCGCCGGGCAGCGAATGGGGTTCCGGCGGGTGCCTCCCGGGAGGCGTCCCCGGCCAGTGCCGCGCGAGGTTTCCGGGCCACCCCCCGCGCTGGCCATGGCACAGAGCAGCTGAAACCTCGCGCTTGGTTCACTGCAGGTGAAATAGGGAACGTAGGGGGAAACATTCGGCCCGGCCGGGAACGCCCGGGCGGGCGGCGGCCAAGGACACGGGCATGGAGCCGTTGCGGCGCGCGATCACGAGGCGCGTGCCGTCCGCACGCCGACGCGGCCGCCCTCCGGCGTTACCCGGTGTGACCGCCGTCGCACGATGGCGCGCAGGCCGGCCGGCCCGGCCGGGCGCCGGATTGTTGACGCGCGACGGCATCCGGGATGACAATTCCCATCTAGTGAAACTTGTCTCTTCTACATAAACACAACGTCGGCCAGAGCCTGGCCGCGGCGCCCGCAGGCCGGCCGTGGACGCCGGTGACCCACCGGTGACCCGCCGGTGACCACCGCCAACGGCCCGCCGGCGGCCCCACCGGTCGCCCCACCGGCGGGATGAGATGAGAGGAGCGTGGGGAGCGATGTGCGGAATCGTCGGCCTTCATCTCAAGAACCCTGACCTGCAGCCGCGCCTCGGCGAGCTCATGACGCTGATGCTGGAGGCGATGACGACCAGGGGCCCGGACTCGGCCGGCATCGCCATCTACGCCGACTCCCTCGAGTTCCCTGAGCCGGACCTGCGGTACTCGCTGCGCGCCGAGGCGGACGTTGACTGGGACGTGCTCGGCAAGACGATCGCCGCGGACACAGGCAGTGAGGTCAGGGTGCGGCGGCTCGCCGCGGACTCCGCCGTGCTCGAATCTCCCGCCCGCGAGGCGATGTTCCTCGCCGCGGTCAAGCGTGCCGGGGCCGACGTCACCGTGGCCGGCTGGGGCCGGGCGATGGTGCTGGTCAAGGACGTCGGCGCTCCGGCGGACATCTGCGCCCGGTACGGCATCCCGTCGTGGGGCGGCTACCAGGGCAGCGGCCACACCAGGATGGCCACGGAGTCGGCGGTCACGACGAAACACTCGCACCCGTTCGCCCCTGCCGCCGATCTCGCGCTCGTGCACAACGGGTCGTTCTCGAACTACGCGACGGTGCGGGGCCGGCTCGCCCGGGCCGGAATCCAGTTCGACACCGACAACGACTCGGAGGTGGCCGCCAGGCTGATCGCTTCCCGGATGGCGGAGGGCAGCGGCCTCGACGACGCCCTGCGCACCGTGCTGAAGGAGATGGACGGGTTCTTCACCCTCCTGGTGACCACCCGGACGCAGTTCGCGGTGGTCCGCGACTCGTTCGCCTGCAAGCCGGCGGTCATCGCGGAGACCGCTGACTACGTGGCCATGGCATCTGAGTACCAGGCCCTGGCCAGGCTCCCCGGCGTCGCCGACGCGGTGGTCTTCGAGCCCATGCCGGAGGAGATCCACCTGTGGACCCGGTGACGCTCAGCTGCGCGGAGCTATCCACCCGCGAGATCAACGCCGCACTGGCCGCGCTGCCCGACGGGGCCAGCGCCCGGGTGCTCGAACCCCGCGGCCGGCACAACCTCGCGGTCGGCCTGGCCAACCGGGTGACCATCGACATCGACGGAAACGCCGGCTACTTTACCGGCGGCCTCGGGACGGGCCCCGACATCGTGGTCCACGGCTTCGTCGGCTGGTCGGTCGGCGAGAACCTGATGGACGGGTCGGTCCGCGTCAAGGGCAACGCCTCCGAATGCGCGGGCGCGTCCAGCCACGGCGGGACGATCATCATCGAGGGCGACGCCTCCTCGCGGGCCGGCATCTCGCTGAAGGGCGGGACGATCCTGGTCGCGGGCGACGTCGGGCACATGAGCGGGTTCATGGCCCAGGCCGGCCTGATGCTCATCGGCGGCGACGCCGGCCACGCGCTCGGGGACTCGCTGTATGAGGCGGTCATCTACGTGGCCGGGAAGATCGCCTCGCTGGGCTCGGACGCAAGGACCGAGGAGCTCACCGAGGCGGACGTGCGCGTGGTCAAGGAACTGGCCAAAATCGGCGGCTTCGACCACATCGAGCCGGAGAATGTGACCCGGGTGGCCTCCGCCAAGGAGCTTTACAACTTCGACGCGCTGAAGGACCAGAAGTACTGATGGACGACAGCCTGCCCATGGACGCGCACCGAAGGAGCAGCTTCTTCCCGCCCGAGGTCATCGCGCAGATCCAGCGGACCGCGGCCGAGGGCCACTACGAGATCCGCGGCTGGGGCGCCAAGCGCGCCGTGCCCTCCTTCGACGACCTGCTGTTCCTGACCGCCTCGCTGACCCGGTACCCGCTCGAGGGCTACCGGGAGAAGTGCGACATGAAGACGGTGCTCGGCACCCGGTTCGCCAGCAGGCCGCTCGAACTCGACATCCCGATCACGATCGCGGGCATGAGCTTCGGCGCGCTGTCGGCGACCGCCAAGATGGCGCTGGGCCGGGCGGCCAGCGCGGCCGGGACGTCCACGACCACCGGCGACGGCGGCATGATCCCGGAGGAACGGGCGGCCTCCCGGCTGCTGGTGTACCAGTGCCTGCCGTCGCGGTACGGGTTCAACGCCGGCGACCTGCGGCAGGCCGACGCGATCGAGGTCGTCATCGGCCAGGGCGCCAAGCCCGGCGGCGGCGGCCTGCTGCTGGGGCAGAAGGTGACCGAGCGGGTGGCCGGGATGCGCACCCTCCCGGCGGGCGTCGACCAGCGGTCAGCGTCCCGCCACCCTGACTGGGTGGGACCCGACGACCTGCGAATCAAGATCGAGGAGCTGCGCGAGGCGACCAACTGGGAGAAGCCGGTCTACGTGAAGTTCGGCGCCACCCGGGTCACCAACGACGTCAAGCTCGCCGTGGAGGCGGGCGCCGACGTGGTCGTCGTGGACGGGATGCAGGGCGGGACCGCGGCCACCCAGGACTTCTTCATCGAGCAGACCGGCATCCCCACCCTGGCCGCGGTCCGGCTGGCCGCCGAGGCGCTACGGGACATCGGCATGGAGGACCAGGTCCAGTTGGTCGTCTCGGGCGGGATCCGGACCGGCGCCGACGCGGCCAAGGCGCTCGCGCTCGGCGCGGACGCGGTGTCGATCGGCGTCGCCGCGCTGATCGCCCTGGGCTGTAACAGCCCGGTCTACTGGCAGGGTGGCGGCGAGCATGACGCGTCCGCCGATTACCATCGGCTCGGCGTCGATGCTGGCTACTGTCATCACTGTCATACCGGCCGGTGCCCGGTCGGCGTCACCACCCAGGATCCGGTGCTCGAACGCCGGCTGGATCTGGACCGCGGCACGCGGCACATGACGAACTACCTCAAGGCGATGGCCATGGAACTCGCGGCACTCGCCCGCGCCTGCGGCAAGTCGAACGTCCACAACCTGGAACCCAATGATCTCGTGGCCCTGACGGTCGAAGCGGCCGCCATGGCCCAGGTGCCCCTCGCGGGCACGGACTGGATACCCGGGCACCCGAAGGGCACCCGGTAACCCCGGCCGCATAAGCGGAAGGCTCCACCGAAAAGAGGTCCGCTGATGTACGAACGAATCCTCCTGGCCGTGGACCACTCGGCCGCATCCGATCGTGCCCTGGCCGCGGCCAGGGATCTGGCCACCCTCTCCAAGGGCGAGGTCTGGGTGCTCCACCTGCTAGAACGCGAGGTCATCCCGCGGCTGGGGGACCCGCCCACCGAGCCGGTCGCCGACGCGGAGGCCCCGCTCGACGCCGCGGTCAAGACGCTGACCGACGCGGGGGTCACCGCCCACTCGGAGTTCCGGCAAACCCTCTTCGGCAACGCGGCCAAGGAGATCGTCGCGGACGCCAAGCTGCACGACGTGGGGCTCATCGTGATGGGGTCCCGGGGACGCGGCGACATGGCCGGCCTCGTCCTTGGCAGCACGGCGCATAAGGTGATCCACCTGTCGGACCGGCCGGTCCTCGTGGTGCGCTGACGTAGCTGGGCCAATTCCGGCCGGGGTCGGCCTGGTACCAGAGCAACCCCGGTACTGCTCCCTGGCGGCGCCTCAGCGGGAATCGGACAACGCGGGCATCTTCCCAAGTCCGCGCGTCGGGCGTACCCTCTCCCTATCGTGTCGTAAAAGTAAACACTGTCCACTCTGCTTCCGAGCTGTCACGTGGGGTTCAGGGCCGTCGGCCCTAACCGGGCGCACCTGCCTGGCTCGCAGGCGCCGAGCTGACGGCCACGACAAACACCTACGGAGCGTGCCCATGTCAGACGCCGAGACGGCCCAGCTCAAGGCGCGAGCAGAATCCGAAGGTGTCGAGTTCTTCTTCGCGATGTTCGTGGACATGCACGGAAAGCCCTGCGCGAAGATGGTGCCGGCCGAGGCGTTCGACGTCCTGATGGGCGGCGGCGCGGGCTTCGCCGGATTCGCCGCTGGCCCGATGGGCCAGAGCCCGGCCGACCCGGACATGATCGCCGTCCCGGACCCCGCGTCGTACACGGTCGCCCCCTGGCAGCCCGAGCTGGCCGTCCTGCAGTGCGACATTCACGTCGAGGGAGAGCCGTGGCCGTACACGCCGCGGCTGATCCTCAAGGGAATGCTGGAGAAGGCGCGCGAGCGTGGGCTGGTCTACAACGTCGGCTGCGAGGCGGAGCACTTCCTGGTGCGACGGTCCCCTGAGGGCCGCGGGATCGAGCTCGCTGACTCGCTGGACCGGCTGGAGGCGCCGTGCTACGACGCCAAGGGCCTGACCCGGATGTTCGACCACCTGACGACGGTGTCGCGGTACATGAACCGGCTCGGCTGGGGCAACTACGCCAACGACCACGAGGACGCCAACGGCCAGTTCGAGCAGAACTTCAACTACTCCGACGCGCTGACCTCCGCCGACCGGCTCATCTTCTACCGGTACATGGTGCACACCCTGGCCCACCGGGCGGGCTTCGCGGCGACCTTCATGCCGAAGCCGTTCGCCAACCTCACCGGCTCAGGGCTGCACCTGCACTCCAGCCTTTGGGACGCCACCACCGGCGCGGAGTTGTTCGCCGATCCGGGCGACGCCCGCGGGCTCGGGCTGTCGCAGATGGCCTACCAGTACATCGGCGGCCTGATCGCGCACGCTCCGGCGCTGGCGGCCATCACCTGCCCGACCGTCAACTCCTACAAGCGGTTCGGCGTAGGCGCTCCGCTGTCCGGCGCGACCTGGGCGCCGGCCTACGCCACCTACGGCGGCAACAACCGCACCCAGATGCTCCGGGTGCCGGACGCCGGGCGGGTGGAGAACCGGGCCTGCGACGGAGGGGCGAATCCGTACCTCGCCATGGCCGCGCAGCTGGCAGCGGGCCTGGACGGGATCGACCGCGGCCTCGATCCCGGCGAGCCGAACACCGACAACCTGCACGTCGTGCCGGCCGAGGAGGCCGCCCGCCGTGGCATCAAGGTCCTGCCGCCTACCCTGCTGCACGCCGCGGACGAGCTTGTCGGCGACGACGTACTGCGTGCGGCGCTGGGTAAAACACCCAATGGCGACTATATCGACTACTACGCGAAGGTGAAGCGCGAGGAATTCCACGCCTGGCACTCGGTCGTCAGCGACTGGGAGGTCGAGCGTTACCTCACGCTCTTCTAAAGCCCTGCCGGTGCCGGATGCGGTCCGGCACCTCAACCAAGGAGGGGTCATGGCTTCGATGGATGGGACCCTGCCGGAGAAGGGTCTGGTCAAAGGCACCAACTGGTGGGGCGCCTTCGTGATCGGCCTGGCCGGGACGATCCTGGTCACCGGCATCGCGCCCTACGTCGTGCAAGGCACCGGCGCGCTCGGCATCATCCTGATCGGCATCGAGACGATCTTCGGCTGCTTCCTCTGCTTCTGCCTGGCCGAGCTCGGCACCATGTGGCCGGACCGTACCGGCGGCATCCCGGCGTACGCCATGGAGTCGTTCCGCCCGCTGGTCGGTGATACCGCGGCTAAGCACATCGGCGGCACGTCTGCCTGGGCCTACTGGCTGGGCTGGTTCCCGGTGGCGCCGATCAACGTGATCCTGACCGCGTCCTACCTCGGCTTCCTGTTCAACTTCGGCATGGGACACCTGGTCCAGCCGGTGGGCACCGTCTGGGGTTCGCCGATCGGGATCGGCGAGATCTTCATCTGCTTCGGCCTGCTCCTCGCGATCTTCATCCCGGCCTACTTCGGCATCAGGCTCGGCGCCGCGTTCGCGACGGTGCTCGGCGTGCTCTCGATGCTGCCGATCACCGTGATGATCTTCCTGCCGTTCTTCAAGCCCAGCTCGATCCACTGGGGCAACGTCGCCGGCTTCCACACGCCGCCGGGCGTGCACGTCAGTCTGACGTTCCTGGCCGCCTGGACCTTCCCGATCCTGTGGAACGTGATCGCGATGGAGGCCGCGGCCTGCTACGTCGGCGAGTGCCGCGGCGGCGCCAGGGACGCGAAGATCGCGCTGACGGCGGAGGGCCTGTTCGGGGTGTTCATCTACATCGCGACGCCGCTGATGTTCGTCGCGGTGCTCGGCCTGTCGCTGACCACCGCCGACCCCCGGACGCTGTACCTGGACTTCACCAGCAAGATCTTCGGCTCCGCCTCGTGGGAGAACTGGTTCGTCGGCGTGCCGCTGATCCTCGCGCTGGCGCTGTCGGTGCTGAACGCGATCATGGGCGTCGGGCGGTCGCTGTACCAGGCCGCCGAGGACGGCCAGCTGCCGCGCTGGTTCGAGAAGAAGAACCGGCACGGCGTGCCGCACAACTCGATGGCCTTCAACGTCGTGTGCTCGGCGATCCTGGTGCTGCTCGGCTCGCCGCTGCGGATCTACATCATCTCCAACGGCGGCTACCTGCTGTCCTGCGCGGGCGCGCTGGCCGGCTACTTCGTCTACCGCCAGCTGCGCCCGAACGAGCCGCGGCCGTTCCGGCTGCCCACCTGGGCCAAGTGGGTCGCGCTGGCCGTGTTCGTCTTCTGGATGTTCATCTACTTCTTCGGCGGCTGGAACTCACCGAAGATCATCCTGAACGACCCGCGCCAGGGACCCGGGCTCTACCTGCTGGGCCTGCTGATCGTGGCGCTGTATGCTCCGCTGTACTGGTGGCGCGCCTGGCAGGACCGCAGGCTCGCGCGGGCGGCCGGCGGGCCCGGGCAGCCCACTCCGGTCACCGCGGGGGGAGGCCAGGCCTCGCTGGACGGTGAAACCAGCGTGACGTCCGCCACCGACGCCAGCCCGTCGGGCGACCCGCCCACCGGGTAACGGGAGGACCACGGCATGGTTTTCGCGCGCCGCCGCTTTGATCCGCAACCAACGGCTCAGGCGGCGGTGCTGCTCGCGACGACGGGCGAGCCGTTCAGCAAGGCGGCGATCCGCCGTGCGCGCGAGCTCGCGGCCGGCGAGCCGGTCGCGGTGCTCTCCATCCTCAAGGTTTACGGTTCGCAGTGGGGGCTGCCGAACCCCGGCTTGCTGCCGACCCGGAAGGAACGGGACCAAGGGTTGGCCGTGGTCCAGCGGGCGATCACCTCGCTGGAGCGGCAGGGCGGCACAGCCGACGGCCAGGTCGCCGCGACCCGCAGCGCCGGGCGGACGATCGCCAAAGTGGCCCGGGTGCGCAAGGTCCGCTACGTCGTCATGGACGAGCCCGATCAGAGCGGGATGGGCCGCGTCACCCAGGGCGGCGTGCTGGCGGCCGTAAGGCGCGGGCTGCGCAGCAGGGCGGAACTCGAACTGGTCGCCGACCATCCGTAGCAAGCGCATTCTCCAGCACCCGGAAATCTATACGCGATCTATGCGCCCCCGGGCGCGGACATTCCGGCGCCGCAGGGTGATGATGGATGCAGGCCGGACACCTCCGGGCACAGTCAGGCAGAAGGCCGCGGGACATCGATGTTTAGCAAGATCCTGGTAGCGATCGACCAGCCCGAGCCGAGCCAGGCCGCTCTCGACCTGGTGCGGCAGCTGGCCACCGAGGGTGAGACCGAGGTGCGGGTCCTGCACCTGCGCGAGCGGGAGCTCTCCGGATACCGCTGGGTCGCCAGGGAGAACCGCGACCGGGCCTCGTTCGTCGCCGAATCCGCGATCTTCGAACTGCGCATGGCGGGCTTCGCCGCGGGCGGGGTCGTCCGGCCCGCTATCGTGGACCGGGTCGCCGAGGGGATCCTCGACGAGGCCAGGGTGTTCGACGCGGACCTCATCGTGCTTGGCGGCCCGCAGCGCGGCGAGCTCCTGGCGCGGCTGTTCGGCAGCATCACCATCCGGGTGCTCCGGCGGTCAGCGTGCCCGGTGATCGTGGCGCCGCGCGGGGCAAGGGGCCGCGCGCAGGCGGTCGCGCCGTCCTCCGCACCGGGGCAGCATTCCTGACCGGCTCCCGGGGCGCCATCCTTAGCGCGTGCTCAGCGCCTGCTCAGCGGCAGCCCACGAACCGGCCGCGGAATCATGCTCTGGCCTGGACAAACGATGGTCCCGCCGGGTAGGTACATGGCAGAGCGAATCACCAGGAGGCACGATCACCCGCACTCCGAATCTTCCGGCGCCGTTTTTCGACATCGCCGATCCGGCCTTCTCCGTCACCTCCGCGCAGGTGCGCCGGGCGAGGGAGGCCGGCTGGTACGCGCGGACGAGCTACGGCCTGGCGGTGCTCCGGTATGACCAGGTGTCCCGGCTGATCAGGCACCCCTCCCTGCGGCAGGGGAGCCGGCTGTGGCCGGCCCACCACGGCGTCACCTCCGGGCCGTTCGCGGACTGGTGGGCCAGCTGGGTCCTGAACATGGAGGGCGAGCCGCACCACCGGCTGCGCCGTCTGCTGAACCCCGCCTTCTCCCGCAGGATCGTCGAGGCGCTGCGCCCGCGCTTCCACGACCTGGCCGGTGAGCTCGCCGACTCGTTCGCCGGGGCGGGCCACTGCGAGTTCATGGCCCAGTTCGCCGAGCCCTATGCCGCCCGGGCGATCGCGATCCTGCTCGGCATCGCCGAGGACGAGTGGCGCACGATCGCGGCGGAGTCGGCCACCGTGGGCCTGGCCATGGGCGTGCGGATCCGCGAGCACCTGCCCAGGATCGAAGCGGCCCTGGCGGCGCTCTACGACTACGCCGACGCGCTGATCGTCGGCCGACGGCGCCACCCACGGGACGACTTCGTGACCTGCCTGGTGCAGTCGCAAGACGGGGCGGGCGATGGCCTGACCGCTGCTGAACTGCGCGATTCGCTCGTCCTGCTGATCTTCGGCGGCTTCGACACCACGCGGAACCAGCTCGGTCTGGCCATGCAGGTCTTCCTGATCCACCCCGGCCAGTGGCGGCTCCTCGGTGAGCGCCCGGAACTGGGGGCGGCCGCTGTCGAGGAGGTCATGCGGGTCCGCCCCACCACGACCTGGGTCACCCGCGAGGCCGTGACGGACTTCACGTTCGACGGGCTGGACATCAGCGCGGGCACCACGATCCACCTGTTCTGCGAGTCCGCCGGGACCGACGGCCCGGATACCGGCGGCGCGGGATTCGACATCACCGCGACCGGGCGGCCGCCTCACTTCGGCTTCGGCGGCGGAGCCCACTACTGCCTGGGCCACTACGTGGCGCGTACCGACATGGGCGCGGCGCTGACCGTGCTCGCCCGCCGGCTGCGCGAGCCCCGCGCGGCCGGCGATGCGGTCTGGCTCCCGGACAGCGGGAACACCGGGCCCGTCCGGCTTCCGATCGCGTTCGACGCCGCCGGTGATCCTGACTAGGCGGACAGGCCGGGATTCACCGAGATGAACGTGGTTGAATCTCGGCGTTAGCCGGCCAGCCAGATCAGCGTCGTAACCGAGGACCGGATGGCGCGCACGGCCCGCCGGTAGCGCAGCCGCATCATGCGGCTCCGGTCCGGGCCGAAAACAAACAGTCCCGCATTCTGCTCCGCGACGAATTCCAGCATCGCCGAAATGGGATGAAAGCTCTTCACCTGCAGCCTGGTCACGTTGATTCCAAGAGAAGCAGCGAGCCGCGCGGGCTCGGCGAGCGAGGCCTCCATTTCGGGCGTGTAGGGAAGGATCTCGTAGCCGAGCATGGCCGACAGCGGCAGCGGTGGCCGCTCGACAATGTTGGCGACGATGAGCCGCTCGCCCATCTCCACCGCCGAGTCCACCGCGAACACCACCGCGTCGTGGTCGAACGGAACGTCGAGCGTGACCAGCAGCACGGGCCGCCCCGGCGAGCCGCTGGGCGCCGCCGGAGCCCGGGACTGCCGCTGCGTTGCCGCCACGTCAGCTCACTCGGGGCGGAGCTTCCACTTTTGCAGGCTCCGGGCCTGCTGCCGGACCCGCCGCCGCCACCGGGGCATGTAGAAGATGAACCAGAAGCCCATGATCAGAGGAAGCAGCGCCAGAATGCGGACTCCGGCAAAGGGCAGCAGGGCCACGACCGGGATCATAAAGGCCAGCGCGGTGAAGATCACCGTGATGCGCATGCGCCGCATGTCCCGCATGATGCCCCAGTACTCCTCCGCCGGGATCTGCCCCGTGTTCCAGCGGCGGTGGCAGGTGCCGCACTCCCACCGCTCGCCGTAGGCCGCGTATCCGACCCCGCCGCAGTCGCAGCGGATGGTGATCTGGGCACCACGCACCTTTCGCATTGTAGGTGTTCGCTCGCTGCCCGGACAGAGCCGGGCGAGGGCGAGAGGCGCTGACGAGGACCGTCCTGGCGGACCGGAAGGGGTGCCGCGGGCCTGGTGAGAGCGGAAGGTAGCCGGGCAGTTACGTGCGCACGTTGAACGGGGCGCGAGCGTGGCGCGTATAGACATAGCAGACTGTGACGTGCTAAACAAAGTTCACCTGCGGTGAACGGAGGTGCCCACGATGGCTGAGGCTTCGATTGAAGAGCGGCACCTGCTGAAGTCGCTCCGCTGGTGGGACGGGTTCGTCATAGCCCTGTGTAACCCGGGGTTCCTGATCGCCTCCCTCGGGTTCTCCATGCAGGTGCTCGGCACCTGGGGCGCGGTCCTGCTGTGGGCCATCTCTGCCGGCGTCGGCATGCTGCAGACCTGGATCTACGCCGAGACCGCGTCGATGTTCCCGGACAAGCCCGGCGGGATATCGCTGTACGCGCACGAGGGCTGGCGGGGCCGGTTCTCGCTGGTCGGCCCGATCGGCGCGTTCGGCTACTGGATCGGCTGGTCGGTCGTGCTGTCGATCTTCGGCGTGCTGATCGGCACCCTCGTTCAGGCGCAATGGTTCTCGGGCACCACCGGCACGGTTTACGACGGCGTGGTCCACCTGGGCCTGCCGCAGTGGCTTGGCATCGGCTGCATCGTCCTGGTCTGGCTGCTGAACATCTTCGGCATCCGGCCGGCCGTCTGGATCTCCTACGTCACCGGCGCCGGGCTGATGGTCCCGCTAGGCATCTTCATCATTGGGCCGTACGTAACCGGGAACTGGCACAGCTCCAACATGACCTGGTCGCTGCACGGCGCGACCGGCTTCAAGACGGCGATGGTGTACCTGTTCCTGTTCGGCTGGTCGGCCTACGCGGCCGAGGTCTGCGCGACGTTCGCCCCCGAGTACCACGACACCAAGCGGGACACCGCGATCGCGCTCCGCTCGGCGGCCGTCTTCACGCTGCTGGTGTTCCTGCTGTTCCCGCTCGGCATCGGCGGCGTGTCCGGCGCGCCAGTGGGCACGTCGGCCACGGGTGAGTTCTACGTGCCGGCCATGGCCAAGATCGTCGGCAGCGGCGCGGCGGGCGTGATCATCGTGCTGCTCATCGGCAGCCTCTTCCTGTCGATGATCTCCTCGACGGCGGATGGGTCGCGGGCCCTGTACGGGATCGCCCGCGACGGCATGACGGTGAAGCAGCTGTATCACCTGAACCGCTTCCACGTGCCGGCCCGCGCGATGACCGTGGACCTGGTGGTGAACGTGCTGCTGGTGCTGTTCATCTCCAGCAACCTGGCGATCCTGTACATGAGCAACATCGGCTACGTGCTTTCCCACTTCCTGGCGCTGACCGGCTTCCTCCTGCTGCGCCGGGACCGGCCGAACTGGCCGCGCCCGATCAGGGTGGGCGCGGCCTGGGTGGCGATCGCCGCGCTGCTCGCCGCGTTCAACGCCGTACTGATCGGCTTCGGCGTGGCATTCCCGGCGCTCACCGGCTACGGGACGCGGACCGACATGTGGATCGGCATCGGCGTGCTGGTCGCCTCCGTGCTGCTGTTCTTCTACCGGCGGATCGTGCAGGACAAGCAGAAGGTCACGTTCCGCGAGGAGGTGCCGACCGAGCCCTCGCCCGAGCAGATGGCGCTGCTGGGCGAGGAGGCGACGGTCTAACCGCTCACCGCAGACGCGAGAGTGCCCGGCAGCAGGAGCTGCCGGGCACTCCGCTTCGGCGCCGCTCAACTCCAGGGGAACGGCGAGTGGCTCGTCGGGTGCAGGTCGCCGGTGCGGTAGCGGCCGAACCGGAACGGCGCCAGCAGGGACTGCGGCTCACCGAGCAGTTCCTTCGCGACGAGCGCGCCGACGCCGATCATCTTGTACCCGTGGTTGGAGTCGGCGATGACGTAGGCGTTCTGGCTGAAGGTGTCGAACACGGGGAAGCTGTCCGGCGTGAACGCGCCGATCCCGCCGGTCGGCTCGTGCCGGTACAGCGGGCGCTTCCCCTCCAGGCGCTTGTGGCAGTGCGCGAGCGCGGACGTCCACATCCGGATGAAGTCCTCTTTCACCGTGTAGTCGGGGTTCTCCGGGCCGTAGGGGTCGACGGCGACCTCCGCGGCCGGGCGCTCCACGACGTAGGGCGAGGTGCCGCCCTGGACCCCGCCGAAATAGAAGTCCGGCTTGTAGTAGATGCCCCACATCTTGTCCGTGATCAGATCCCCGTCGATGTCGTCGTAGAGCGGCGCGCTGGAGTCGACGTGCAGCACCGGCGGGAAGCCGCCCCGGTTGTCGGTGAACTCCTTGGGATCCATGGCCACGGTGCCCTCCTGCAGGGCCCAGTAGGTCCACATCGGCCGGCCCTCGTGCACCGTACCGTCGCGGCCCGTGACGGAGATCCGCGCGGGCAGGTCCAGCATCGCCCACAGGTCACGAATCCAGGGGCCGGCCGCGATGATGAGCTGATCGCACCGCACCTCGCCCTGGTCGGTCTCCACCGCCGTGACCGCGCCGCCTCCGGTGCGGAACCCGGTGACGCGGATCCCCGTGGCCATGCGCACGCCCTCGGCCTCGGCCTTGGCCGCCAGGCCGCGCAGCGAGCGAACGTTGTTGGCGTAGCCGCCCTTCTGCTCGTGCAGGATCGCCGTGACGCCGGCCGCCTGCCAGTCGTCGAACAGTTCCAGCATGTAGCCGCGGCAGTCGCGCTCGCCCTCGACGAGTAC
>Ga0070708_100002846_pt1 | contig 13441 bp, 6 predicted proteins | sample KBSK5503metaG_FD_65469 | JGI IMG/M metagenome (GOLD analysis project Ga0070708, IMG submission 65469) | Corn, switchgrass and miscanthus rhizosphere microbial communities from Kellogg Biological Station, Michigan, USA - KBS K5-50-3 metaG | ecosystem: Host-associated > Plants > Roots >...
TCGCCGGACGGCGGTGCCTGAGCCCCGGGAGGCGGGACGTTGGTGATCGGGCCCGATGCCGGCACGGGGGGCGTCTGCGCGAAGGGTGGAGCCGTGAGGTTGGACGGCGGGAACGTCGCGGTTGGGCCTGTGGCCCCAGGGAAGCCAGGGGTAGCGGCGAACGCCGGCCGCGTCGTCGTGCCTGGCGTCGCTTTCACCTTGGACTTCTTGTTGTCGTCGTTGTTGTTGCGCGTGACGGCGAAGGCGATGATGGCGGCGATCACGACCAGGGCGAGCAGCCCCAGGACTGGGAGCAACGCCCGACGGCGGGCGCCGAGCTCGCCCGGTACCGGCTCCGGTGGCCCTCCCCACGGCGCCGGCTCGACGTCCATCGGCGCGGTGGCTTCAAGGGGGACGGCGGCGACCGGCTCGAACTCCTCAGCCTCGGTGGTGGCTTCGTCGGCGCCCTCGTCGGCAGTGGGCTCGGCCTCAGCCTCGTCGGCGACGGCTTCACCGCTGTCGGACGGGGCCCCGATCCCGTCCTCGGCCGTGCCTTCGGCCTCGGGTGCGGGCTCGGGCTCGGGCTCCTGCTCGGGTGCGACCGCCGGCGCACCGCTCCCGCGTTCCATGGCCTGCACGGGCTCGGCTTCGACATCGGGTGGCTCTTCGCCGTCCTCGCTCGGCAGGGGCACGGCCGAGCCCTCGGGTCCGAGCCGGAGGGCACTGGCATCGACGCCGTCACCGTCCTCGTGCTCGCGAGCTCCTACTGCGGCGGGGATCCCAGCCTCGTCGAGCTGGGCGTCGGTGTGGCGGCCGACATGGAGCTCATAGCGCTCCTCGGCGACGTGCTTCCCACAGACCGGGCACTTCATCGGTCGTCCCCTTTGTCGCAAATGTTCTTCGACGTCAGGGGGAACGGTAGCCCCGCAAGCGGTCCGCGCTACGGGAACCCGCTACGCCGATGGCGGTGCCGAGCGCAAGGCCGGCGACCACGTCGCTGAGGAAATGGACGCCGAGCACGACGCGGCTCACCGCGATCAGGATCGCGAACGCCGCGCAGGCGGACAGGGCCGCTACCCGTTGCCATCCCTCGAGGCGCTGCCATGCGAGCAGGGCCAGGACCGTCGCCAGCGCCGCGCTCAGGGTGGCGTGGCCCGATGGAAACGAGTACTTGCCCGGTTGGAAGAGGTCTGCGAACCACGAGTTGACCGGCTCGGCGTACTGCACCTTCTCGGCGGGCGGTCCCCGGCGCACGACGTTCTTCACCGCGACTTCGGCTGCCAACGCCAGTGGTGCGGCCGCCGCGTACCACGCGGCCACGACCCGGTCGCGGGCCCGGAGCCAGACGAGCAACGCGATGACGACCCCGGCGCCGATGACCACGGGCGCCGCCCCCGCGACCGTGAGCCGCTGCGTGGTCGTGCGCAGCACGGTGTTCCGTTGTGCGAAGAGCGCCGTCTGGGCGCGGCGGTCGACCACCGTCGTGCTCGACGCCACCACGTTCACCAGGCCGAGCACCGCGGTGACCGCGCAGCCGCCGGCCACGACCCACCACGCGGGAAAGCGTTCCGGCACGAGCCGGCGGCGGTTCGCAGTCATCCGGGGCGGGGGACTCTGACGCCGACCTGCTGAGCGGCGTGGCCGACGACGATCTCCCGGAGCAGCACCGTCACCGCCCGCTCTTGGGCCGAGGGCAGGCTCCTCCGGCGCACGGCGAGTCCCACTTGGCGGCGGGGGAGATCGCGCAGGGTCGCCACCTCCAAGGCGGATCCGGGGTCGCGAGCGACCGCGGTCGCCGGCAGCACGCCGGGAGCAACGCCGCGGGCGACCAGCGACGTCAGCAGCCCGACGCCGTCGACCTCGGAGCGGGCGCTCAGGGCGATGCCGTCGGCGGCGGCCCTCGTCTCCAGCTCGTCGCGCAGCGCCGTGCCCCGGGGGGGGAGGAGCAAGGGGCTGCCGGCGATGTCCCGCAGCCGCATCGTGCGCCGACGCTCGCCGCTGTGGCGAGCCAGCGGGTGCCCGCGGGGGATGGCGACGACGAGGTCCTCTTCGAACAGCAGCTCGGCGGTCAGCTCGGGCTCGTGAACCGGCAGGTTCATCACCGCCAGGTCGAGTCGTCCGGAGGTGAGCTGCAACGCCAGCGACGTGGTGCTGGCTTCGACGACGACGATGCAGACCCGGGGGTGGCGCTGCTCGGCGGCGGCCAGCAGGGGCGCCACCATCCAGCGCGAGGTCGTGGAAATGACACCGAGGCGCACTTCGCCCCTGACCTCGTCGCGAAGGGCGGCGACGTCGCCGGCGGCGGCGTCGATCTCGGCGATGATGCGCCGGGCGCGGGCGGCCACGACCTCGCCTTCTTCGGTCAACTGGCCCGACGCCCGGTCGACCAACGTGACGCCCATCTCCCGCTCCAGCCGGGCCACGTGCGCCGACACGTTCGACTGCACGGTCAAGAGTGCCGCGGCCGCGGCGGTGAAGGAACCGTTTTCGGCCACGGCGAGAAGGGCGGAAAGCTGGCGGACGTCCATCGCAGAATCAGATGCTATCTATCATTACCAACAATTTGACAGATTTAGCTGGCTGCGCTTCACTGGAACCGTCCCCCTTGCGAGGAGGGCCGGCACCCCCCAGCCGGCCCTCCTCGCTTTTTGGGGCCAGGGGATAGCCTTCGGGTCATGACAGACAGTGCGGGGGCGGCGTTCTTCGATCTGGATCGGACGCTTCTGCGGGGCGCCAGCGGGCCGATCATCACCGAGACGCTCATGGCTGCGGGGATCGTGCGCGACCGCAAGGTCCCGGGGATGGACCTCTTCTACCGGTTCTACGACCTGGTAGGCGAGACGCTGCCGGGCATGTTCCTGGCCCGGCGAATGGCCGACGTCGCTCGTGGCTGGCTCCGCGAGGCAGTCCAGGAGGCGGCCGAGACCGCCGCCGATGCCCTGGTGCACTCTGTGGCGCCGTTCGCCGCCCCGCTCATGGACGAGCATCGCCGGGCGGGACGACCGGTCGTGCTCGCCACGACGACGCCCTATGACCTGGTCAAGCCTCTCGCCGACCGCCTGCACTTCGACGATGTGATCGCCACCCGCTACGCCGAGGACGAAGGCAAGTACACCGGCAAGCTCGAAGGCGAATTCGTGTGGGGGACGGGGAAGCTCTCCGCCGTTCGCAAGTGGGCGCAGGAGCGAGGCGTCGACCTGAAGGAGAGCTGGGCCTACTCCGACAGCATCTTCGACTTCCCGTTGCTCTCGGCCGTCGGCCACCCGCACGCCGTCAACCCCGACCCGCGGTTACGCATCGCCGCGCTCGTGCGCCGGTGGCCGGTTCGCCACCTCGACCTGCCTGCCGGAGTCCCCAAGATCGCCGGGCTGGAGCCGGCACGCATCCTGCGCGCCTTCCTGCGCCCGGAGTTGTTCCCCTATGCCCGCTTCGACATAGTCGGCGTGGAACGCATCCCGGTCGAGGGGCCGGCGATCGTGGTCGCCAACCACCGCAGCTACTTCGACACCGCCGCGGTCGCGCTCACCGTCGCTCGCAGCGGCCGTCCCGTTCGCTTCCTCGGCAAGGCCGAGGTCTTCGACGCGCCGGTCGTCGGGCAGCTGGCCCGGGCGCTCGGAGGGATCCGCGTCGACCGCGGGTCAGGATCGGGCGAGCCGCTGCAGAACGCCGCAGAGGCGCTGCAGGCCGGCGAGCTCGTGGCCCTCATGCCCCAGGGCACGATCCCGCGGGGCCGCGAGTTCTTCGAGCCCGAGCTTCGGGGTCGCCACGGCGCCTCTCGGTTGGCCGCCATGACGCGCGCCCCGGTCATCCCCATCGGGATCTGGGGCACCGACAAGGTGTGGCCCCGCAACGCCCGCGTGCCCAACGTCCTCAACGTCACCAGCCCGCCGCACATCCGGGTCCGCGTCGGGCCGCCGGTCGCCCTCGCCTATGACGACCTGCACGCCGACACCGCCAGCATCATGGCGGCGATCGTCGACCTCCTCCCCGACGAGGCCCGCCAAAGGCACGAGCCGACGGCGGAGGAGCTGGCGCGGACTATGCCCCCCGGCTCTTCCTGATCACGTTCAGCGCGGAGCCTGCTCGGAACCAGGCGATGTGCTCGTCGGACATCGTGTGGGTGCAGGTGAAGTCGAGCGTGGTGCCGTCGGCGTGGTGGAGCCGGCACTGGACTGGGACTTCGGGGGCCACCTCGCCGAGGCCGAGCACCGAGATGCGGTCGTCCTCTCGGATCTCGTCGTAGGTGGCGGGGTCCGAGAACGTCAGCGCCAGCATCCCCTGCTTTTTGAGGTTGGTCTCGTGGATGCGGGCGAATGAGCGGGCGAAGATGACCCGCCCGTTCATGAAGCGGGGCTCCATTGCCGCGTGCTCCCGCGACGATCCCTCGCCGTAGTTCTCGTCGCCGACCGCCACCCATTCGACGCCCGCATCGCGGGCGTGGCGAGCGACGTCGGGGTACGGCTCCTTCTCGCCGTGCACGATGCAGCGTCCGGTGCCGGCGTCACCGGTGAAGGCGTTGACCACCCCGAGGAACAGGTTCCCGGAGATGTTCTCGAGATGACCGCGGTAACGGAGCCACGGGCCGGCGGCGGAGATGTGGTCGGTGGTGCACTTCCCAGCGGCCTTCAGCAGCACCGGCAACTCGATCAGGTCGCGCCCGTCCCATGCCGGGAACGGCTCGAGGAGCTGCAGGCGCTCGCTCGTCGGGTCGACGACGACATCGATGCCGCTGCCGTCGTCGGGCGGCGCGAGGAAGCCGTCCTCGCCGGGCTCGAAGCCCCGGGCCGGAAGGGTTTCGCCCTCGGGCGCCGCCAGCCGGACGCCGTCGATCTCGTCCGTCAGGGGATTGAAGTCGAGGGTGCCGGCGAGGGCGTACGCCATAACCGTCTCGGGTGACGTGACGAAGGCGAGCGTGGACGCGCTTCCGTCGTTGCGCTTCGGGAAGTTGCGGTTGTAGCTGTTGACGATCACGTTGACCTCGCCCTCGGCGATGTCGTCGCGTTTCCACTGCCCGATGCACGGGCCGCAGGCGTTGGCCAGCACGATGGCCCCGATGGCCTCGAGGTCGGCGAGCAGACCGTCGCGCTCGATGGTCGCCCGCACCCGCTCGGACCCCGGCGTCACCAGCAGCGGCGTCCTGACCCGGAGTCCCGCGCCCGCGGCTTGCCGGGCGATGGACGCCGTGCGGGTGATGTCCTCGTAGGAGGAGTTGGTACACGACCCGATCAGCGAGGAACTGATCTGCAACGGCCATCCGTTCTCGCGGGCGTCGGCGCCCATGCGCGACACCGGGCGGGCCAGGTCGGGCGTGTGCGGCCCGTTGATGTGGGGCTCGAGGGTCGAGAGGTCGATCTCGATCACCTGGTCGAAGACCCGCTCGGGGCTGCGCACCACATCGTCGTCGGCGCGCAGGTCGTCGAGCACCGCGGCGGCGAGGTCGGCGATCGCCTCGCGGCCGGTGGCCTTGAGGTAAACGGCGCCGGCGTCGTCGTAGGGGAACAGCGATGTGGTCGCGCCGATCTCTGCACCCATGTTGCAGACGGTCGCCTTGCCGGTCGCGCTAATGGTCTCGGTGCCGGGGCCGAAATATTCGACGATGGCGCCGGTGCCGCCCTTGACCGTCAGCACGTCGGCGACCTTGAGGATGATGTCCTTGGCCGACGTCCAGCCCGACATGCTGCCGGTCAGGTGGACGCCGATGAGCTTGGGCCACCGCACGCCGAACGTGCCGCCGACCATGACGTCGACGGCGTCGGCGCCGCCGACACCAATGGCGACCATGGCCAGGCCGCCGGCGTTGGGCGTGTGGCTGTCGGTGCCGATCATCATCCCGCCCGGGAAGGCGTACTGCTCGAGCACGACCTGGTGGATGATCCCCGAGCCCGGCCGCCAGAATCCGATGCCGTACTTCGCCGAGACGGTGCGGAGGAAGTCGTAGACCTCGCGGTTGGTGTCCTCGGCGACGGCGAGATCCGCGGCGGCGCCCACGCGCGCCTGGATGAGATGGTCGCAGTGGACGGTCGTCGGGACGGCCACCTGCGCCAGCCCTGCGGTCACGAACTGCAGCAGCGCCATCTGCGCCGTGGCGTCCTGCATGGCGACGCGGTCGGGGTAGAGCTCCGCATAGCTGCGGCCCCGCTGGAGGGGCTGGCCGTCGGCGTCGGCGAGATGGTTGAAGAGGATCTTCTCGGCGAGGCTCACGCCCCGGCCGAGGCGCGAGCGGGCGGTCGCCACGCGTGCGGGGAGCTGCGCGTAGACGCGCTCGACGAGATCTAGGGGAGTGCTCGGAGTGACGGCCATAGGGCAAGACTAGGTTTTGGCCGATGGCACTGACGCCCGCCGACATCGGAGCCTCGCGCTGGGATGGCAAGGCGCACCGGATGGAGGTGTGGTACTCGACGTTCACCGACCCGGCGACCGGCGACGGGTACTGGCTGCACTACGAGACGGTGGCGCCCACGGAGGGCAACCCGTACGCCCATGGCTGGGCGGCGGTGTTCCCCGGCGGCGGTCCGGCCCGGGCCGAACGCTTCGGGCCCATCCCCATCGACGTCGCCTCGCCGGCGTCACCCGAGTGGTTCCGGGCGGGTGACGCAGTGGTCGACGGCTCGTCGATGGCGGGCAGCGCCGGCGACCTGTCGTGGGATCTGCGCTACAAGGACGACGGCGCGCCGCTCTTCACGTTTCCGAAGTGGTCATGGGAGCGCGAGGTCCTTCCTGCGTCACAGGTCGTCCCGTTTCCGACGGCGACGATCGAGGGCACGTTCACGATCGGCGACCGGCCGGTCGAGCTGTCCGGCGCGCGCGGCAACCTCGCTCGCATCTACAGCCACGGCAGCGCCGAACGCTGGGGCTGGCTTCACGCCGACCTCGGCGGCGGTGACGTGCTGGAGATCGTGGCGGGTGCCCCCCGCCGCCGCGGGCCGATCATGCTCCCGATCGTTCCGTTGGTGCAGCTCCGCATCGACGGCAAGGACTGGCCCCGCCAGCAGCTGGCGTTGAGCCGGCGGCAGCGGGCGCGCGTCGAGCTTCCGGATTTCTCGGTGACCACCCGCTCGGGAAAGCGCCGGCTGCGGGCCGAAGTTCACGTTCCACCAGAGTGCTCAGTGGTGCTGGGTTACACCGACCCCGACGGCGCCACCGCCACGTGCACGAACAGCGAGCGGGCTCACGCCGAGATCGTGCTCGAGCGGTGGGACGGGGGCTGGCGCACCGAGCGATCGTGGTCGCGGGAAACCGCTCACGCCGAGATCGGTACCCGGCCCTAAGGATTTCGCAGCGGGTTCAGCTTGGCGTCGAACCGTTCGGCGAAGGCGGCTAGCAACTCGTCGATCGACGGCTGCGGGTCGACGACCGGAGCGGTCGGCTTGCGATCGGCGCCGGCCGTTTGGCGAGCGTTGATCTCGAAGAGGTACTGACCCTTCGAGCCGCGGTAGCGGGTGACCAACGCCCCGGCCGGGCGGCCGCTCTGGGACCGAGCGCCCTGGGGACCGAAGTAACGGATGACGTCGATCGTCCCGAACACCTCGCTGGCCACGGTTGTGAACGCGGGCGAGACGATGCGATCGGCGAGCTTCTCGAGCTTGTGCTCTTCCTGGTAGCGGGCGCGCGCTCGTACCGCTGACGCGTCGTCGGGCGTGGCGTACTTGGTGACGTACAGCTGCACTTCGGTGTTGGCGGTCGGGCGGTTGGCCCACGCCGCCGCCGAGAGCTTGACGGGAGGATGGGCGCCGTAGAGCTCGCGGGTGTCGTTGGGGGTGGCCGATCCCGCGATCAAGCGGTTGACGTCGGTGATCTCGAGGACCGGCGTGGGCTTGGCGCCCGGGGCGCCGGTGGGCCGAAAGACTCGCAGCTCCAAGCCCGTCTTGAGTTTTGCGATCGCGGGGAGCAGCTTGGTCGGGTCGATGTCGGCAAGAGGCGGGGACGCCTCGATGGTCGTCGTAGTCGTGGCCGCCGTCCTTCCGCGTCCGGCGGCGAGCTTGGGACGGGATCCGCCCCGGCCGGCCGCCACCGCGACTGCGGCGACAAGCACGACCAGGGCCACGGCGGCGGCGACAAGGCCGACGTGGAGCTTGCTCGCCGGTTCCCGTTCGCGTTCGGGCTCGACCTCCACCGGCTCCTCGACCGACGGCGGGGGAGGCGGCTCTTCCGCGACCGGCGGAACCGGTGATGGGGGCATGATCGGCGGTGGCATCGCCGGGGGCGGCACGACCGGGGGCGGCACGACCGGGGACGGCAGCTCCTCGGTGCGGTCGGCGACCTCGGTCGGCTCGGGCTCCGGCGTTGCCTCGATGGGTGGCGGGGGTGGCGGCGACGGAGCGAGCTCGGAGGCGAGGTCAGCGGCCATGGCCGCCGCCGTGGCGTACCGGTCCTCCGAACGCTTCCTCATCGCTCGCTTGACGACGGCGGCGAGCGCAGGGTCGACGCCCGGCGGAAGCGGCGGCGGTGTCGTATCGGCGATCGCCCGCGCCAGCCCGAGCGGCGTATCGGCGTCGAACGGCTTCGTTCCGGTGAGCGCCTCGTAGGCCATCACGCCCACGGCATAGAGGTCGCTCGGCGGTGTCGCGGGGTGACCGTCGAGCCGCTCGGGCGCGATGTATGCAGTTGTCCCGACGAGCTCGCCCGTGCCAGTGAGGTCGAGGCCGACGCTCTTGGCAATGCCGAAGTCCCCTACCTTCACCGAGCCGTCGGCGGTGAACAACACGTTCCCGGGCTTGATGTCACGGTGAAGGATGCCGGCGTCGTGCGCCGCGCTGAGCGCCGCAAGCACGTCGAGCAGGATGGCGCGCACGCGGTCGGGCGGCAGGGCGCTGACCGCGATCTCATGGCGGAGCGTGTGGCCCGGCAGGCGCTCCATGACGAGGAATGCGAGATCCTCTTCCTCACCGGAGTCGAACACCGCGACGACGTTGGGGTGCAGGAGGGTGGCGGCGGTGCGCGCCTCGGCCTCGAAGCGCGACCGCATGGTGGTGTCGGCCCCGATCTCCGAGCGCAGCACCTTGAGCGCGACGGCGCGCTCGAGGCGCTGGTCCCACGCGTCGTAGACGGTGCCCATGCCACCCTCGCCGAGAATCCCGCGGCGCTCGTAGCGGCCCGCGAGGACGGCAGGAACTCCCATCGCCATGTCGCCCAAATGGTTAGCAGGTGGCAGGCAGGGTTACGCGCTCGCCGCGACCCTGCCCGCCTGCTGGGCCTCGGTGCGGCGAACGCGGTCGATCGGCTGGACCGCCCACATGTGCGAGGCGGTGCTGGCCCAGTCTTGAAGAAGCCTGAGCGCCCGCTGTGAACCGGTCAGCTCGTGGTGGCGCTCGACGAGCCAGCGCAGCTCTTCGAGTTGCTCGGCGTCGGGCCGGTGAGCCTCGACTAGGGCGGTGTTGAGCCGCGATGTCAACCGGGCGTCGGGATCCCACACGAAGGCGGTGCCCCCGGTCATGCCCGCGCCGAGGTTGTAGCCGACGTCGCCCAGCACGACGACGGTGCCGCCCGTCATGTACTCGCAGGCGTGGTCGCCCACGCCCTCGATCACGGCGGTGGCGCCTGAGTTCCGCACGCCGAAGCGCTCGCCGCCGCTCCCGGCGATGAAGACGGTGCCGCCGGTGGCGCCGTACAGGCAGGTATTGCCCACGAGGACCGGGACGTCGTCGAACGACGAGTCCGGGGAGGTGCTGACATCGTCGTCGCTCACTCGGATCACGATCCGTCCCCCGGCCATTCCCTTGCCGACGTAGTCGTTGGCCTCACCGACGAGGTCGAACTCGATGCCGTGGGTGAGGAAGGCGCCGAAGCTCTGGCCCGCGGAGCCGGTGAAGCGGGCCATGGCCGTCCCCCGCGGTGGCACTTCGCCCCACTCGAGGGCGATGGCGCCGCCAAGGGCCGCGCCAACGGTGCGATCGGAGTTGGTGATCGTGTACTCGAGGCTGATGTCGTCGCCGTCCCAGACCGCCCGGAACGCGTCGTCGAGCAGCCGGTCGCCGAGGGTCGATCGCGGCCGCTGGATGGGCAGGGGCGCGACGAAGCGACGGCTGGCAGCGGGGTCGACGGGCGGGGTGATGAGCGGGGTCAGGTCCATGGTGTTGGCGCGGGCATCGGGGACTTGACGCTGGCGCAGGCACTCGACGCGGCCGATGGCCTCGTCCAGCGACCGCAGCCCGAGTGACGCCAGCGTGCGCCGCACCTCTTCGGCCATGAACAGGAAGTAGGCGGCGACGCCTTCGACGGTGCCCGCGAACTTCGCCCGTAGGTGGGGCCGTTGCGTGGCGATGCCGGTCGGGCAGGTGTCCTTGTGGCAGGCCCGCACCATGATGCAGCCCTCGGCGATCATCGCCGCGGTGCCGAATGAGTATTCGTCGGCACCAAGGAGCGCGGCCATCACCACGTCGCGACCGGTGAGGAACCCGCCGTCGACCCGCACCCGGATGCGGTCGCGCAGGTGGTTCTCGATGAGCACCCGCTGGGTGTCGGCCAGGCCGAGCTCCCACGGCAACCCCGCGTACTTGATCGACATCAGCGGGGACGCTCCGGTGCCGCCGTTGCACCCGCTGATCTGCACGACTTCGGCCAGCGCCTTGGCCACGCCCGCGGCGATCGTGCCCACTCCGTCTTCGGCGACCAGCTTGACCGAGACGTCGGCGAGGCCGTTGACCTGCTTGAGATCGAAGATCAGCTGGGCCAGGTCTTCGATGGAGTAGATGTCGTGGTGGGGCGGGGGCGAGATGAGGCCGATGCCCGGCTGGGTGTGCCGCAGCCAGGCGATCTCGTCCGACACCTTGGCGCCCGGGATCTGCCCGCCCTCGCCGGGCTTTGAGCCCTGGGCGATCTTGATGTTGAGCTCGTCGGCGAATGCGCAGTACTCGGGCGTGACGCCGAAGCGGCCCGACGCGATCTGCTTGATGCGGCTGTTCTTGTCGCCCTGTGTGCGGCCACGCGTGCGGAAGCGGTAGGGGGCTTCGCCGCCCTCCCCGCAGTTCGACATGGCGCCGATCAAGTTCATGGCTTCGGACAGGGTCTCGTGCGCCTCGCGGCTGATGGCACCGTGGGACATGGCGCCGGTGGAGAACCGGGCGGTGATGGACCGTGCGGGCTCGACGTCGTCGAGGGCCACGGGCGGCCCGACGGGGACCAGCTCGAGCAGGTCGCGAAGCTCGGTGGCGGGCCGGTCGTTCACGAGGGTGGCGAACTCGGCGTAGGTGTTGTCTTCGCCGTCGGCGATCGCCCGCTGCAGCAGGTGGGCGGCCTTCATCTCGTTCAGCGCCTTGACGACGTCGTCGTTGTGGGTGTGGTACTCGCCCCGCTTGCGCACCCGGTAGAAGCCGGCGTCAACCAGGCCGGACTCGGCGTGGCGGCGAAGGGCGTCGTCGCCCAGCTCCTGCCAGCCGATGCCGCCGACGATGCTCGGCGTCCCCACGAAGCAGACGTCGACCACCTCGGGCCCGAGCCCGATGACTTCGAAGATCTGCGCGCCGCGGTAGGAGTCGACGGTGGAGATCCCCATCTTGGACATGACCTTGAGGACGCCGTCCTCCAAGGCGGTGCGGAGCCGGTGCTGGGCCTCGGGACCGGTCATCTCCGTGTCGGCGTTGTCGGCCTCGGTGGCGACGGTCTCGAGCGCCAGACCCGGGCAGATGGCATCGGCGCCGTAGCCCAGGAGGCAGGCGACGTAGTGCACGTCGCGGGCGTCGTCGGCCTGGACGACGAGGCTGACGCGCGTCCGCACGCCGCGAGCGACCAACCGGTGATGGACGGCACCGGTCGCCAGCAGCGCCGGCACCGGGGCCCGCTCCGGCGACACGCCGCCGTCGTCGATGACGAGGATGCCGATGCCCTCATCCACCAGGCGCTCGGCGTCGTTGCACAGTCGGTCGACGGCCGCCCGGAGGCCGCCGGCGCCGTCGGCGATCGAGAAGGTGGCGTCGAGATGGGCACACCCGAAGATGCTGCGCTCGGGGTCGACGATGAGGTCGACGACCGTCGACGGGAACAGGAAGAAGGACTCCAGCGACAGCAGCCGGGCGGCCTCGGGCCTCTCGGTGAGGATCGGCTGCCGGGGCCCGAGGAGCGTGCGCAGGCTCATCACCAGCCGCTCGCGGAGGTGGTCGATGGGCGGGTTGGTGACCTGGGCGAACCGCTGCTTCAGGTAGTGGTGGATCGGGCGGGGCCGGCCGGCCATGTGCGGCAGCGGCGAGTCGTCGCCCATCGAGAAGGTGGGTTCCTTGGCGTCGTTGGCCATGGGCTTCAGGACCATCGCCAGCTCTTCGCGCGTGTAGCCGTACGCCGCCTGCCGGGCCTCGAGGACATCGGGCTCCGGTGTCTCTTCGACGGGCCGCCCGGGGGCGAGCTTGCGCAGGCCGTCGGCCGCCCAGCGGGCGAACGGCGCCGAGGCGGCGATGCGCTGCTTGCACTCGGCGTCCTCGAGCACGCCGCGGCTCGGGTCGACGAAAAGCATCTCGCCGGGCCCGAGCCGACCCCGCCGCACCCGGCCGTGGCCGGAGACGTCGACGGCGCCCGCCTCCGAACAACAGGCGACGAGCCCGTCCTCGCAGATGGCGTAGCGGAGCGGCCGCAGCCCGTTACGGTCGAGGGCGGCACCCACGCCGAGGCCGTCGGTGAGGATCAGACCTGCGGGCCCGTCCCACGGCTCCATTAGGGCGGAGTGGAAGCGGTAGAAGCCCCGCACCTCAGGGTCGAGGTCGCGCGCCCCCTCCCACGCTTCGGGAACGAGCATGGCGATGGCGTGGCGGATGTCGCGACCGCCGCGCATCAGCAGCTCGACAGCGGAGTCGAGGTTGCCGGAGTCGGAGTCGCCGTCGTCGATCACCGGGTGGAACAGCGCTTCGGAACCGAGGCCGACGGCTTCGGTGCCGAGCACCGACCGTGCCCGCATGCGGTTGAGGTTGCCGGCGAGGGCGTTGATTTCGCCGTTGTGGCACAGCGTGCGGAACGGCTGCGCCCGCTCCCACGTCGGCAGGGTGTTCGTCGAGAAGCGCTGGTGGAAGACGGCGAACGGCACCGCGAAAGCCGGGTCGGCCAGGTCGATGTAAAACGCCGGCAGGGCGTCGGCGCGGACGAGCCCCTTGTAGAGCACGGTGCGGAACGAGCACGACGCGACGTAGGTCGACGGGGCGGTGGTCGTCAGCCGCCGACGAAGCCGGAACGCCGCCCGTTCGAGATCCGACGACGACCGCTCGCCGTTGCCAGCCAGCACTGCGTGCACGATGCCCGGCCGGGTCGACCGCGCCAGGTCGCCGAGCTCGCCGTCGTCGGTCGGGACCTGCCGCCAGTCAACGACCTCGAGGTCCTCCTCCACGGCGGCCTTCGCAACCGCCTCGCGCGGCTCGTCGCCCCGCACGAACAGCACGGCGACGCCATGTCCCTCGCCGAAGAGGGCGGCGGGGATGGGTGCGAGCACGCCCGAGCCGTCGGCGGTCTTGGCGTCGGCAGCGAGGGCGCCGCGGTGCTTGACGCA
>Ga0070708_100002849_pt1 | contig 13437 bp, 12 predicted proteins | sample KBSK5503metaG_FD_65469 | JGI IMG/M metagenome (GOLD analysis project Ga0070708, IMG submission 65469) | Corn, switchgrass and miscanthus rhizosphere microbial communities from Kellogg Biological Station, Michigan, USA - KBS K5-50-3 metaG | ecosystem: Host-associated > Plants > Roots >...
GGCACGCCGCTGGCCGAGATCGAGGCGGGCGACGGCGCCGGCGCGGGCGAGGGCAACGGGCAGACGTTGGCCCAGGCAGCAGAGCAGCCCGCGGCCGTTGCCGAGGCACCTCGGCAGGAGCCCAGCGCGCCCTCGGAACCGGCGGGTCCCGCGCAAGCGTCGGCGGAATCGCCTACTCCGGAGGCTGCAGCTCAGGCATCGGTACCCCCGCCCCCAACGACCGAGGCGCCCCGCGCCGAGGCGGCAGCCGCCCAGGCTGCCGCCCAACCACAAGCTGGATCCCCAGCGGAGGCCCAGTCCGCAGCCGCGCAGGCAATCATCGAGGCCGACGAGGCCGCGACCGACAGCTCCATGCGCATGACGCCTGCCGTTCGGCGTCTCGTACGCGAGCACAACGTGGACGTCGCCCAGATCCGCGGTTCCGGTGCGGCCGGGCGAGTCACCCGGGACGACGTTCTGGCCTTCGTCGCCAGCCGGACATCGCAGCCTGTCGCCCCCGCGCAGCCGGCGGCCGCGCCCAAGCCCGCGCCCGCGTCAGGCGTCGCCGAGCCCGCCGCGCAGCCATTGGCCCAGCCGGCGGCGCCATCGGCCCAACCCTCCGCACCGCCACCGTCCCAGCCGGCACCCAGCTTCGCGCCCACCTTGGTCCCGCCACCGAGCGGCGGTGACACGGAGATCCCGCTCTCGCAGATGCGCAAGGGGATCGCCGCCAAGATGACCCGCGTCAAGCAGACCGTGCCGCACGCCTACACGGTCGTTGAGGTTGACATGGGCAACGTGGTGCGCTGGCGCGAGGCAAACACGGCCGCCTACAAGTCGCGCGAGGGGATAGGCATCAGCTACGTGGCGGTCGTGATTAAGGCGGTTACCGAGACCCTGCGTCAGCACCCCATGGTTAACAGCCAGTTCGCCGAGGACCGGGTCATCCTCAAGCAGGCCATGAACATCGGCATCGCAGTCGCCGTCGACAACGGGCTCCTGGTACCGGTGATCCACAACGCGGACCAGCTGTCGATCAGTGGCGTCAACCGCCAGGTCCAGGATCTCGCGGCGCGGGCGCGCTCCAACAAGCTCCGCCTGGAGGACATCCAGGCCGGCACCTTCACGGTGAACAACACCGGATGGTTTGGATCGGTGACCTCAATGCCCATCATCAACGCGCCCGAGGTGGCGATCCTGTCGATGGAGGCGATCGTCAAGCGACCAGTGGTCATTGAGGTGGATGGGGCCGATGTCATCGCTATCCGCCCGATGATGAATATGACCTGTTCCTTCGATCACCGCGTGCTCGACGGTGCGCAGGTCGGATACTTCCTCGCTGACATCCGGAAGCGTCTGGAGGCCTGGGACTTCAACACGCCCATCGGCTGAAAGCGCTCAGCGGCTGAAGGCGCTCAGCGGCTGATGGCGCGTCGCCTCCTCCGAGCGTCTTCTCGCCCGCGCACTCGACGGGCGGCCGGCAGCCAGGCCACACCCGCGAGCACTTGGATCAGGAGCCACACAAGCACCAGCAGACCCGGGCCTCCAATCACCGCCCCGGGCACCAACCACAGCTCGACTGCGTTCAGGTCACCGAGTCCGGCAACGGTCAGGCCGCCCAACCCGGCCGGCGTTGTGCGTACGCCGAGTCCGTTTGGACCGATGGCGACCGGCACCGGCGTGGCGACCTCGCTCGGCGCGCCATTCCCGTCGGACGACCCGTCCGCGGCGTCGCCGCCTGCGCCTCCTCCGCCGCCAGACGAGGCGGAGCCTGAGGAACCTGACCCCGTCGACCCACCGGGCGGCGGGAGACCCGCCGAGAAGCTAGGGCTTGGACTGGAGAGCGCCAGCGATGGCAGTGGCAGGCTCGTTCCCGGGGAGGGCGAGACAGACGCATTCGGAATCGGGAGTGATGGTATCGGCAGCGAAGGTATGGGGAGGCTAGGCACCGGGCCACTGGGCGACGCCGATGCAGACGGAGTCGGAGTCGGCGACGGGCTGGCAGTGACGGCAGGAGAAGGCGTGGGCGTGGGCGTTGGGGTTGGTGTGGGCGTTGGCGCGGGCGTCGCCGGCGGACTGCTCACGATGAGCGAGACCGTCGTGGTGGCCGATGATGCGATCCCGTCACTGGCTCGATAGGTGAACGTGTCGACGCCGCTAAACGCGGCATTTGCGGTGTAGGTGAACGCACCGCTGGAGGAGAGGCTCAGGGACCCGTGTCCGCTTCCCGCGACGAGCGAGGCAGTGAGGGCGTCACCGTCAGCGTCGGTGTCGTTGGCGAGGACCCCCGGCGCTGAAACCTGGAGGGCAACGCCCGCCGTTGCCGCGTAGGAGTCGGGGACCCCCACTGGAACGGCGTTAGTGATGGTGATGGTCACGGTGGTCGAGGTCGTGAGCAGGCCGCTGGGTCGATATCCGAACACGTCGGTTCCCACGTACCGCGCGTTCGGTACGTACGTATAGCCGCCATCAGGGCGGAGGTTCACTGAGCCATGCGACGGGCTCGAGGTGACACTCACGGTCGTGCTGCCCAGGACATTGAGGTCGTTGCCGAGCACCCCCGGCGGCGGCACCACGGCAGTTCGGTCGTGCTTCATCAAGAGGACATCGGGCACGGCAACCACCGCGAGAGCGCCGCGTACGTTCTGGGAAGGCGGCGTGCCGACGACGATGGACAGTCCTGCCACCACGAGCGCAAACCCAAGGCTGGCCGCGCGCCGCATCGGGCTGTTCACGCCACCCGCCTCGCCGGTCGCCAGATGCGGCTGGTGTCGTCTCCTGGCATGGGCGCGTCCGGTGCGGTCTCCAGGCCCTGGATGAATGCGACCACCAGGTCCTCTTCGAGCTGCGTCCCAGCAGCGTCGCCAAGGCGCTTGATCGCCTCCTCGACGGGCAGCGCCTTGCGGTACGGACGCGTGGTGGTCATGGCGCTAAAGGCATCCGCGACGGCCATGATGCGGCCGATGATGGGAATCTCCTGGCCTTCGAGCCCCTCGAGATAGCCGCGGCCATCCCAGCGCTCGTGGTGGTGTCGAATCCCCGCCCGCACCGCTTCGAGGTTCGGGATGTCCCTGACGATGGCATCGCCCAGGGCGACGTGCTGCTTGAAGACGTCGAACTCCTGCGCGCTGAGCTTGCTTGGCTTTCGCAGTAGGGAATCCGGGATGCCGATCTTCCCGATGTCGTGCAGCAGCCCCGAGACGCGAACCGTCGCGATCGTGTCCTTGTCGAGCCCGAGCTGTGTAGCGAGGAAGACGGCGTAGCGCGCGACGTCCTCCGAGTGCCGCTTGGTGTAGCGATCCTTGGTGTCGACCGCGATGACCAGGCCTTGCAGGACGTCGAAGCTGCCGGAGACGGATCGTGCGCGCCGCGCGGCGACGGTGCGCACTGAGTCGCCGCCGCTGGCCTTGGCCTCCTGCAGGGCAACCGTTGCCTGGGACAGCAACTCTGTCACCGACGCTGCGTGCTCCGGAAGCGCAGCTATCCCAACGCTCACGGTGACCGGCAGCCGCTCCGAATCGCCAAACTGCACGGTTACGTCAAAGAGCCGGGCGCGAATGTCCGCGACCCGCTGCTCGAGCTCAGCGGCCGTAGCGCCTTTCTCCACCAGGAGGAATTCGTCTGGCCCGTAACGGGCCGCGACCCAGGGCTGGAGCTGGACCTCGTCGAGGAGGTCCGCCACCCCGCACAGGACCGCATCCCCGGCCGGATGGCCGTGCGTGTCGTTGAGCAGGGTGAAGTTGTCGACGTCAATGAGCGCTACGGCGACGCTGCCCTCGTGGTGCCGCACCGTTTCGACCAGGTCTGCGAGCATCGCGACCGCCGCACCGTGGTTCAGCAGGCGGGTCAACGGGTCGCTGCGGGTCGCCTCAAGCAGCTGCGATTGCTGGCGACTGATGCGCAGCTGGGCCGCGCGGAACACGAGGAGGAGGATTGCCGCGAGGACTGTCGCAGCCCCGAGCACGACGATGACCACGTCCCGCTGAACCTGATCGACGCCTGCGACCAGCGGTCCGGCGTCGCGCCACATCGCCATCACTGCTGCGGTGCGACCGTCCTCACCGACAAGCGGGAGGTATTCCGCCACGAGCGACGATGCGCTGAGCGGCGGACCCACAACGTCAGCGGCCGCGCGGGACGGAGTGATCGCGGCCGACGGTGTGCCAGCAAGAGCGCCGTGCATCCCTAGCGACTGTGATGGACGTTTCCCAACCGTCGATGGGTCGCTGGCGAAGAGAATCTCGCCACTTTCCGACCGAACGTCCACGCGCAGGATCTGGTCGCTGCGGGTCAGCGCCTGGAGCCTGCTGTTGAGCTCGGCGCGGCGCGAGACGTCGGCACGGCCGGGGACGAGGTCCTCGGGGCGCAGGTTGCCGTTGACGAAAAGCTCGACCAAGGAGGCGTCGCGCGAAATCGTTGCGTTCAGGATTGCGGTCGTGAGGTGCGCCGAGGTGATCGCGACCAATGCGCTCGCGGTGATCCCGACGAGGACCAGGAAAATGGCAAGCACGAGCGCGAGCAGCATCGGACGACGAGCGCTGCGGGTCGCCGGCTCGCGGCCGCGGGCGAGGGACATCGTCGAGCGAGGGTACGGACGCGGGGTGTCGCGGTCGATAGGACATTGGAAGGGTGCACGCGCGAGCCTGACCGCAATGCAGCCTTGCAATGAGGCGAGTGCGGTTTGGTGCAGTACTCCGGGTGTACGCAGGTCCCAGGCCCACGCCCAGGCGCGCGGGCGGCGAGCGCCGAAGCTCAGACGGCCGGCGTTCCGGCTTTGTAGGCTGCCATCAGCCGCTCTGCCTCTGGCGCCGGCAAAGATCGGATCGCCTCCCGCATGGTGACCCCGCTCGCGCGGCCAGTGCGCGGCGCGAGCCAGGCGAGCACCTCCGGCGCGCGCCGCTTTCCGGTCTCGCGCAGGACCCAGCCGATCGCCTTTCGGATGAAGAATTCGCGCTCGTCGAGCATGGCATCGGCATGCCGGGCAAACCGATCGAACGCGGCTCCCGATTGCAGCGGCTTCAGCTCCGCCAGCAGGGCCGCACGTCGCACCCAGAAGTCCGGATCGGCCGCCCAGCGATCGAGGATCGGGCCGGCCCCTGCTGGGTCCCGCAGCGCGATGGAGCCGGCGACGTCGCCGGCGAGTCCATCGACGAGGGCCCACGTGCGCGAGTCGCGCAGCAGATCCTCGATGAGCGGCATGTCAGCGACGCCGAGCTCGCCTTCATGCAGCTCGAGTGCAGCTACCGCGGCCATCCGCCGCTCATGCATCCGTTCCTGCCAGAGCTCCCTGATCAGCGCCACGAGCCGATCGTGGTCGAGCGAATCGCGTTCAACTGCGGACTTGACGGCTCGACGGATCTCCCACACCGAGGCCCCCAGGAACTCAAGATCGCTCTTGAGATAGCGCTTCTCATGCGCCGCTCGGTCAGGGGTTCCAGCGGCCCGCAGCGCGTCCTCGATCTCGCGCGCAAGGTGGGTGACCTCCCTGACCATCGGGGCTATTGTGACCATGACGCCAATGGGCCGAAACTGCCGCTCGCTCGAGTGGGAAAAGGATGGCGCGGTTGACTGCTTCGTCCATGGTCAGGCCCCAACATCGGCTCACGGTCCTCAGGCAGGTCGTCGGCACGCTCCTGCTGCTGGCTGCAGGTCTCTTGGTGATGGTGACGCCGGCACTTGCCAAGAACATGCTCACCGGTGGGACCGTGAGCCCGCGGATCGGAAATACGGCAACGACCTTCGTCTTCTCGGTGAACTACGCCGGAAAACCGGCGAGCAGTGTGGTCGCCCACGTCGGCACGCTGACCGTCCCTCTCAGCCTGATCAAGGGCGGCACGGCATCGAGTGGGACGTGGCGTGGATCGCGACGCCTCCCGGTCGGGATCTGGAGCGTGACGTTCTCGGCATCGGCCACCGGCAATGTCGCGGTCTTGCCAGCGGGGCAGGTGACCGTCAATGCGGCGCCAACACCGACCCCTGCCCCGACGCCTCGAGCCACCCCGAAGCCTCCCGTCGCGACGCCGCGCCCGGCGACGCCACGTCCGACGGCGAAGGCCACTTCCACGCCCGGTCGATCGGCCAAGGGTTCAGCCAGTCCGGGACCCACCCGGGCAACGCCACCAGCAACGCCGGTTGCCGTTGGGGGTGCGACCGAGCCCTCCCCTTCAGCGGGAGCCGGCAGCCCCACCTCGGACGACGGAGGCCGCATCCTTCCGGCCGTCTTGCTTGGCCTGTTCGTCATCCTGGGTGTCGGGGGCATCGCGCTCCTGACCGGACGCCGCCAGGCGGAGGAGCGGCCACTCCCAGAGCCCGGCCCTTCGGCCGACGAACCGCCAGCTCCCGCGTTCGTCCGACGGGCCGCCGCCGTGGGGACGGCCGAGGGAGCCGCGAACGCGGGGCGTCCGCGACCGCGGGCGGCCTGGGAGGTGTATTCCAGCCTCGAAAACCAGCCGCTCGGCTCGGTGGACGGACTGCTGCCCGAGGAATCGCCGGCTGGGACCTTCGAGGCCGGCGCCGCAGCTCCCACGGTCGCCCTCGAGTCTGAAGTGACGCCCGCCCCTGACACTGGCGACGGCGCCGGAAGGTTTGAGCTGGAAGCCGATGCCGGCACCGGCGCGGACATCACCTCTGACCCCGACGAGCCGGCCCAGCGCTAGTCGCTCCCAATCCTGATCGCCGCGGAGCAAAGGGCGCTTCGCTAGACTCTGAGCATGTCCCCGGAGTCACCGCTCGTTCCTGCTCCCCAGCGCGACTTTTCCGCGCTCGGCGAACTGACCGTCGTTGGCCAGGCCGATACAGCCACGCACGGTCACGCTGGGCCCTCCGAGGTGATGTACCCGGGCGGACCGATGGTCGACGGGGGGCTCCTCGCTCCCGGTGACCCAATGCCTGAGAACGCGGGGCCGGGCGGCCGCAGGCCCGATTGGCTCAAGGTCCGGATTGGTGCGGGAGCGACCTACGCGGGGCTGAAGCAGCTCATCCACGGCGAGGGCCTGCACACCGTCTGCGAGGAGGCGCGCTGCCCAAACATGGGCGAGTGCTGGACCCTCGGGACCGCCACGTTCATGATCCTGGGCTCGGTCTGCACGCGGAACTGCGGGTTCTGCGCCATCGAGACTGGCCGCCCGCCAGTCACCGACTGGGACGAGCCACGTCGCGTCGCGGAGGCGACCGCGCGGATGGGGCTCAAGCACGTCGTGATCACCATGGTGGCTCGGGACGACCTGCCGGACGGCGGTGCTGGAATGGTGGCCGAAACGATCCGCCAGATCCGTCTCGCCGACCCGGGCACCAGCGTGGAGGTCCTCATCAGCGACCTGAACGGGCGCGAGGCGGACATTCGCACCGTGGTCGAGGCACAGCCCGAGATCCTCAACCACAACGTCGAGACGGTCCCACGTCTCCAGCGTCCCGTGCGCCGTCGCGCGCGCTGGGACCGCAGCGTGAGCGTGCTCACCATCGGCCGCAGGATTGCGGCCGAGATCGGGCACGACGCCATGGTCACCAAGACGGGGATGATGCTGGGCCTCGGCGAGACGTGGGACGAGGTGCTCGAGGCGATGCGCCTGCTCCGCGACGCCGAGATCGAGGTCCTCACGCTTGGCCAGTACCTGCGGCCGAGCCGTCAGCATCTGCCACTGCGCCGCTACTACACGCCGGCCGAGTTCATGAGCCTGCGCCGCATCGGTCTGGAGATGGGGTTCCGCCACCTGCAGTCCGGACCCCTCGTGCGGTCGAGCTACCACGCGGCGGAGCAGGTGCCCGGAGTCCCCAGGGAGGTCGCCGTCTGATGGCAGCCGCGGGCACCATGCGCGACATCTCGTCTGGCCCGGTCGCGGATTCCGCGCCGAGCCAGCCGCGCAGGCCACGTCGCGACGAACCGTACGAGCCGGCGAGCAGCGCCAGGCCCCTGCTCCTGGCGCACGGCGGAACCTTGACCGTGGATCGTCTGGGGACCGTGCCCTATGAACCCACCTGGGAGCTGCAGGACGAGCTCGCCCAGCAGCGGCGAGAACGACGCATTGGCGACCGGCTGCTCCTGCTCGAGCACTTCCCGGTCTACACGATTGGCCGTGGCGGGGACCTCTCGAACCTGATTGCCGGCCCGCAACGGTTGCGCGAGATGGGCGCCACGTTCCTCCGAGTCGATCGCGGTGGCGACATCACCTTCCACGGCCCGGGACAGCTGGTCGCCTACCCCATCGTCGAGCTGCGCGACCCGCTCGACCTGCGCCGCTACGTGCGAACGCTCGAAGCGGCGATCATCGCGACCGCGTCGCGCCTCGGGGTGGAGGCGGAGCGGGTCGAGGGGCTCACCGGCGTCTGGGTCCAAGGATCTCGAAAGCTCGCCGCCATCGGGGTGCGCGTTCGGCGCGGGGTAACCACCCACGGCCTCGCACTGAACGTCAACACGGATCTCCGCTGGTTTACGGAGATGGTCCCGTGCGGCATTCGCGACAAGGACGTGACGAGCCTCGAGCGCGAGCTCGGCCATCGGCTCGAGATGGAGGCGGTCGAGGAGGTGCTGGCCGCTCATCTCGCCAGCCACCTGGGCCTGCGACTCGCGAGCGGCATGCCCGGCGTGGTTGGGCCCGGCGGTGCCGCCGAGCAGTGAGGGCGTGAGCGACCCGATCGTCGAGCGCAATCCGGGACCGGCCACCCACCGACCTCGCATCGAAATCGGCACCTTCGGGCCGTGGCAGACGAACGCCTACCTCCTGTGGGATGGCCGCTCGCCGGATGCGCTCGTCCTCGACCCAGGAATGGGCGCGGCTACGGCCCTGATGGAGCGAGCTGCGGCGAGCGGTCTCCACCTGCGGCTGATCGCCAACAGTCACGGACACATCGATCACGTCTTCGACAACGCAGCGCTGCATCGGGTATCGCAGGCCCCCATCGGCATCCATCCCGACGACGCCTACCGCCTTGAGGGCCACAATGCACACGGCTTCGAGATGGAGGCCAGCAGCGCGGAGCGCGACCTGCGGGAGGGCGATCAGCTCACCGTCGGCGACCTGACCTTCGACGTACTGCACACTCCTGGACACACGGAGGGCTCGGTCTGCCTGTACGAGGAGCGGCACGGGCTTCTCTTGAGCGGCGACGTGCTGTTCGCGGGAAGCTACGGACGGACCGATCTGCCGGGTGGCGACGACCAGGCGATGGTCGCCAGCCTGCGACGCCTCGCCGAGCAGATTCCACCGGCCGTCCGCGTCCTGCCCGGACACGGCGTGGAGACGACCATCGAGCACGAGCTGCCGTGGATGCGTCGAATCGCGCTGGCAGGCCGCCTGCTCATCCCGGGCTGAGCGGCGAGCAACGGCGGGCAGACCGCTGATCGCGGACGCATCGGTCTAGGATGGTGCGCGGGACCAATACGACGAAGAGGGACGATCACCATGGGCACCCTGCGCATCACCAGGCTTGGCCACGGCGGAATCCTGTACCGGTCACCAGCGGACAAGTGGCTCTGGGTCGACCGCTGGACCGGTGCCCCGACCTACGCGGACGCCTTCCGCGATGCGGAACAGGTCGACGTCGTGGCGCCAACGCATGGCCATTTCGACCATGTCGGAAACGACGCGGCTGACGTCGTGGAGCTGGCCGAATCGGGCGCAACGGTGGTGGGCAGCCACGAGCTCTCGGTATACGTCGCGGCGCTCGGCGTGCAGGCGATCGGCATGAACAAGGGCGGCACCATAGAGGCGGCGGGGATCAAGCTCACCATGTTTCATGCCGTGCACTCGGGCGGCATCACCATCACGGGCGAAGGCCCGGAGACCACCCGCGAGGTCGGCTGCTGGGGCTGGCTGATCGAGTTCGAAGACGGGACTCGGGTCTACCACTCGGGCGACACCGACCTCTTTGGCGACATGGCGTTCGTGCGGGCATGGGGCGCAACCATCGCGGTGCTGCCCATCGGTGGGCACTACACCATGGGACCCGCCGCCGCGGCGAGGGCCATCACCCTGACCGGCGTCAAAACCGTGATTCCCGTGCATTACGGCACGTTTCCAATCCTGGCCGGCACTCCGGCCGAGCTGGCAAAGCTCACCGATGCCAACGTCGTCGAACTTCAGCCGGGGCAAACCTGGGAGGCATGAGATGGGACTGATTCTTTCGATCCTCGCCGCCTTGGGCGGCAGCGTGGCGGGCGCGGCGGTTCGCGCCGGCATCAACATGGCGGACCAACAGCTCCGCGGCCAAGGCAAAGGCGACGAGAAGGCGCCCGATCCGATGATGATCAACGGCTCGCTCGTCGGCGGCGTGGCGGCCGGCGTGCTGGCCGATGCGGTCGGCGGCGGGATGGGCCTGGGCTTCTGGCTCGGCGCGGTCCTTGGTGCGGCGGGAGCCGACCGGCTCGATTGGTGGCTGCTCGAGCGTGTGGGGATCGACCGGGACGCCCTGATCGGCAGGGCGCTCCAGGCGGCGGAGAGCGCTCAGCGGCAGGTGCGCAAGGCGATGCCGATCGAAGAGGAGGCCGTCGAGGCCTAAAACCTGAGGCGCCCTCAGGTTCCGAAGAGGAACTCCGCCGCGCTGTGCTCCGCGAAGAAGGCGATAAGCAGCAGCGATAGCACGAGCGCGACCAGCGTCAGCCCGCGTCCCCGTACGGCATCGGGTGGCGACGGACGCCCGGTAGAATCTCTGCTCCATGCCTGGGTTTCCCGGTGACGCGCTGGTCCGTGCCCGAAAGCTAACAAAGCGATTCGGGAGCTTCACCGCGGTCGACGCAATCGATTTCGACGTTCGGCCGGCCGAGGCCTTCGGGTTCCTGGGGCCCAACGGAGCCGGCAAGACCTCGACCATGCGCATGATCGCCTGCGCCTCCCCGGTGACCGATGGCGAGCTCACTGTGATCGGCATGAACCCGGCAAGCCAGGCGCGCGAGATCAAGGCCCGCCTCGGCGTGGTGCCCCAGATCGACAACCTCGACACCGAGCTGACGGTCCGCGAGAACCTGGAGATGTACGCGCGCTACTTCGACATTCCCGGCTCGGTGGCCCGCAGCCGGGCGAACGAGCTGCTTGAGTTCGTGCAGCTCCACGAGCGGGCCAACGACCAGGTCGAGCCGCTCTCGGGAGGCATGAAGCGCCGGCTCACTATCGCTCGGGCGCTGATCAACGAGCCGGAGCTGGTGATCTTCGACGAACCCACCACCGGCCTCGACCCGCAGGCGCGCCACCTGCTGTGGGACCGCCTGTATCGGCTCAAGCAGCGCGGCGCGACGTTGATCATCACCACGCACTACATGGAAGAGGCGGAGCAGCTCTGCGATCGTCTGGTCGTGATGGACAAGGCCCGAATCGTGGCGGAAGGCTCGCCGCTCGAGCTCATCGAGCGCTACAGCACTCGGGAGGTGCTCGAGCTGCGCTTTGGCGATGCCGAGCGCGCCAGCCTCGACGGGCGGCTCGATGGTCTCGCGCAACGAGTCGAGGTGCTGCCCGACCGCACGCTCCTCTACACCGATGACGGGGAGAAGGCGCTCGACGAGGTCCATCGACGCAACATCCAGGTGCAGAGCGCCCTCGTCCGACGATCCTCGCTGGAAGACGTGTTCCTCAGCTTGACGGGACGGTCTCTCGTCGAATGAGCGCTGCGACGGCCCCGCCGGCAAAGCGCTCGTTTGCGAACAGCCTCCGCCCGGCAACCCACCTCTTCCACCGGAACTGGCTGGTCTACAAGCGGATCTGGTATCGAAGCCTGTTCTTTGGCTTCCTCCAGCCGTTCATGTTCCTTGCCGCCATGGGCTTGGGCATCGGTGGGCTGCTCGCGCGGACGAACCCCGGCGCCTTCGGTTCCGTCGGATACATCAGCTTCCTCGGCCCTGGCCTGCTGGGCGCCACCGTGATGCAGACGGCCAGCTTCGAGTCCACCTACCCGATCATGAACAAGATCATGTGGGGCCGGAACTACGAGGCGATCCTCGCCAGCCCGCTGAGCACCCGGAACGTCGTGATCGGTGAGCTGGCCTGGATCGGGTTCCGGATCGCCAGCATCTCGACGATCTTCCTGGGAGTGCTCGCTATCTTCGGCATCACCCGGTCGCCACTGGCACTGCTCGCGATCCCGGTCGCCACGCTGATGGGACTCGGGTTCTCGAGCTGCCTGATCGCGTTCGCCGCGACGCAGACCAACGACATCGGCTTCTCGTGGGTCTATCGCTTCCTAATCAATCCCCTCTTTCTCTTCAGCGGAACCTTCTTCCCGCTCACCCAGATGCCGCAGCCGGTCCAGGTCGCTGCCTGGATGACTCCCCTCTTTCATGGAGTGCGGCTGATCCGCGGCCTGATCCTGGGTACGCTGGACCTCCGCGCCGCGCCTTGGCACCTCGGCTACCTGCTGGCCTTCTTCGCCATCGGTCTGATCCTGGCAGACCGATCGCTTGCCCGCCGGCTCGCTTCCTGACCGATGGCATCGCTGGCCGGCATCACGACGCGGAGCGGGCTGAGCCACGCCTGGGAGGTGCTGTGGCGTGCCCGGCGCCTGGTCGAGCGCAACGTGATGGTCTACCGCCACCAGTGGATCGTGATCCTCTCCGGGGTGGCGGAGCCGATCTTCTACCTGGTCGGGATCGGGATGGGCCTCGGCGGCCTGGTCAGGACGGTTCCGCTGCCCGACGGCCGCGATATCTCGTACACGGCATACGTCGCGCCCGCCCTGCTGGCGACTGCGGCCATGAACGGCGCCGTCTTCGAGACGATCTTCAACGTCTTCTTCAAGCTCAACTTCCGCAAGACGTACGACGGGATCCTGGCGACACCCATGGGCATTGGGGAGATCGCGATCGGCGAAATGCTGTGGGCGCTCATGCGAGCCTCGCTGTATGCGGTGACGATGCTGCTGCTGATGACGGCCCTGGGCCTCATCCTGTCGCCCTGGGCGGTGTTGACGCTACCGGTCACCCTCCTGGTGGCGGCCGCGTTCAGCGCCGCCGGCCTGGCCGGCACCGCGTTCCTCCGAACGGTCCAGGACTTCGACATCCCCATGGGCCTGATCGTGATGCCGATGTTCCTGTTCAGCGGCAGCTTCTTCCCGACGAGTGGCTTCCCGCCGCCGATCCAGTTCTTCCTGCAGGCCACGCCGCTCTTCCACTCGATCAGCCTCATCCGCGGGCTGACCACGGGACTTGTGGGGCTGGAGCAGTTCTGGGACTTCGCCTACCTGGTCGGGTTCTTCACTCTGATGATGGTGATCGCCATGCGGCGCATGGAGCGCAAGCTGATCAAGTAGGCGGACGATCCTGTTGGGCCGGCGGCGGTGCGCCGAGCAGCATCGGCAGCGACCCGCGCAGGTAGTCGATCGCCGACACGATCGCCAATACGGTTGCCGCGACCATCAGCCAGAAGCCGGCTGCGGCCAGCGCATTTGCGGAGCCGATGCCCGCCAGCGGGCCGCCGGTCTGCGCGTCCCGCGCCAGGAGCAGGACGAACACCCCGACCAGCGTGGCCAGCGTCTTGG
>Ga0070708_100002851_pt1 | contig 13431 bp, 13 predicted proteins | sample KBSK5503metaG_FD_65469 | JGI IMG/M metagenome (GOLD analysis project Ga0070708, IMG submission 65469) | Corn, switchgrass and miscanthus rhizosphere microbial communities from Kellogg Biological Station, Michigan, USA - KBS K5-50-3 metaG | ecosystem: Host-associated > Plants > Roots >...
CCGAGCCTGCCGTCCGACCTGTCGCGAAGCCGCCGCCAGAGGCGCCGGCCTTTGCCGACGAGGCGTTCTTCCTCACCGACGCATCGGTGCCCGGACAAGTCCGCGCCCCGCGCGCCGGCCGAGGAACGCTCTTCGCCCGCGCGATCTCCGACTGGAGCGCGCTCGAGCCGCTGCACGATGCCTGGCAGGAGCTGGCCCGCGCCGCCGCCGAGCCAAACCCGTTCTACGAACCTTGGATGCTCCTGCCCGCCTTGCGCGCCTTCGCGGCGGCGAGCCGGATCGAGATCATCGCGGTCTTCCGCGGCGAGGTTCTCTGCGGCCTGTTCCCCACGGAATACCGGCGCACCCGCGCCGGGCTCTGGCGTCACCCCTACTGCTATCTCACCGCGCCGCTCCTGCGCCGCGGCTTCGAGCGGCAGGCGATCGGCTGCTGGCTCGACACGCTCGCCTCGCGGGCCCGCGTGGTCCGCCTCGAAGACGTGCCCGGAGACGGCTGCGTCCGCATCCATCTCGTCGACGAGCTCAACGATCGCGGATGGCCGGCGCTGGTGTCGCAGGCCTACACGCGCGCCGTCCTGCAGCGGGCGCCGACCGCCGACGACTTCCTCGCCCGCGCGCTCGCCGGCAAGCGCCGCAAGGAGCTCCGCCGGCAGCGGGCGCGCCTCTCCGAGCTGGGCCGCCTCACCACCGAGGAGCTGCCAGGCGGCGCGGACCCGCGTCCCTGGGTGGCGGAGTTCCTCGATCTGGAAGCGCGCGGATGGAAAGGCCGCGAGGGCGTGGACTCGCGCCGCGACCGGGCGTTCATGGAGGAGATGGCCGCCGGCGCTGCCCGCGCCGGCAAGCTGCAGATGCTCGCGCTCCGGCTCGACGGGCAGCCGGTGGCGCTGAAGATGAACCTGTTCGGGGGCGAAGGAGCATTCGCCTTCAAGATCACCTTCGACGAGAGCTTCGGACGCTTCTCCCCGGGGGTGCTGCTCGAGCTCGACAACGTCGAGCGCGCGCACCAGCTTCCGGCGCTGCGCTGGATGGACTCCTGCGCCGCTCCCAACCGCTTCATGATCAACCATCTCTGGCCCGACCGGCGGGAGATGCAGACGGTCTTCTTCGCCACCGGCAGCCGCCTCGGCGCGCTCACGGTGGCGCTGGTCCCGCTGCTCCATCTCCTGCGGCGGTGGACGAGGGGCTGATGAGCGGATCCCTGGTCGAGCTCGACCGCGAGATCGCCGCCGCCTACTTCGATCGCAGGCCGTTCCACCTGCGGCATGGCCTGGCCGGGCATCCCTCCTTCTCGCTGCCGCGCCTCGTGCAGCTGGCCCGGCGCCTGCCCGAGGAATTCGTCGAGTACAACGCCGGCGCGCTGCCGGTGGGCGTGCGGCCGCAGGAAACTCCGCGCAACGGCCTCTCGCCGGAAGAGACCGTCCGGCGGATCGCGGAGTGCGGCTCCTGGATGGTGCTGAAGCGCGTGGAGCAGGATCCGGAGTACGGCGCGCTGCTCGATCGCTGTCTCGACGAGGTGGCCGCGCAGGCCGGCGCGGCCCTTCCGCGCATGCGCCGCCGCGAGGGGTTCATCTTCCTCTCCTCGCCGGGGGCGGTGACGCCGTTCCACCTGGACCCGGAGCACAACTTCCTCCTCCAGATCCGCGGCACCAAGACGGTGAGCATGTGGGACCGCGAGGACCGGTTCGTCCTGCCGGAGGCGGAGCTGGAGAAGTTCTACGCGGCGTTCGTGCATCGGAACCTGCCCTGGCGCGAAGTGTTCCAGACCACCGCCTGGGTGGTCCCCCTCGAGCCGGGGCAGGGACTGCACTTCCCCGTCGCGGTGCCGCACTGGGTGAAGAACGGCCCCGAGGTGTCCATCTCCTTCAGCATCACCTTCCGCAGCCACAGCTCGGAGCGGCGCGAGCTGATCTACCGGGCCAACGCGAACCTCCGGAAGCTCGGCCTCTCGCCGCATCCGCCGGGCCGCTCCATCCTGCTCGACTCCACCAAGCGCGCCGCGTTCTCCGCTCTCTCGGAGCTGAAGCGCGTCCTCTCCCGGCGCGCCGGCGGCCAGCGCCCCTGACGTTGCGGCCAGGTCGCGCTTCTTCTACAACTGCCGTCCCATGCGGCCCGTCAAGAAGCTCGATTCGCCTCCCATGCCGCGCGAGACGCTGCTCCGTCTCTACAAGGAGATGGTCCGGCTGCGCACGGTCGACGAGCGCATGATGACGCTGCAGCGCCAAGGGCGCGTCGGATTCTACGGCGCTTGCACAGGGCAGGAGGCCGCCACCCTGGCTTCCGCCATCGCGCTGGAGGCGAGCGACTGGATCTTCCCCGCCCTGCGCGAGGGCGGGGCGATGCTCCTGCGCGGTTTTCCCCTGGTGCCCTACCTCTGCCAGATCTTCGGCAACTCCGGCGACGAGACGAAGGGCCGGCAGATGCCCTCGCACATGGCGTCGAAGAGCGTCAACCAGGTGAGCTGGTCGAGCTGCATCGGCACCCAGCTCCCCCAGGCCGTGGGCGCCGCCATGGCGGCGCGGATCAAGGGCGACAAGACGGTGATCGCCGCGTACATGGGCGACGGCGCCACCAGCGAAGGCGACTTCCACGTGGCGATGAACTTCGCGGGCGTGTTCAAGGCGCCGGTGGTCTTCGTCTGCCAGAACAACCACTGGGCCATCAGCGTCCCCAGCGCGAAGCAGACCGCCAGCGAATCGATCGCGGTGAAAGCCTCGGCCTACGGCTTTCCCGGCGTGAAAGTCGACGGCAACGATGCCATCGCCGTCTATCGGGCCGTGAAGGAAGCCGTCGATCGCGCCCGCAGCGGCGGCGGGCCCACGCTGGTCGAGTGCGAGACCTACCGCATCGGCGCCCACAGCTCGTCGGACGACCCGACCCGCTACCGGGACGAGCGCGAGGTCGAGCAGTGGAAGAAGCGCGACCCGCTGGATCTGATGCGCTCGCGCCTGCAGGGCTGGGGCCTCTGGAGCGCGCGCGAGGAAGACGAGCTGCGCGCCAAGGTGCTCGACGACGTGAACCGCGCCATCTCCGAAGCGGAGAAGAAGCCGGATCCGCCCCGGGAATCGCTCTTCGACGACGTCTACGGCAACGCGCCCTGGTCCCTGCGGGAGCAGCGCGACGAGCTGCTCGCTTCTCCTCCCGCTCCGCGCGCCGGCAGCTCCCACTGAGTACACTCTGGCCGTGAGCCGTACGCTTCACGTCCGCCGGCTGGGCTGCGTCGAGTACGAAGACGGCCTGGCCATGCAGAAGGCGCTGGTGGACGCCCGCGCGCAGGGGCTCGTCCCGGATACGCTCCTCTTGCTCGAGCACCCCCGCGTGATCACGCTCGGCCGCGCCGCCAAGACGCAAAACATCCTCTGGCCGCTCGACGAGCTGAAAGGACGCGGCTTTGGGGTCTTCGAGACGGACCGGGGCGGCGACGTCACGTACCACGGCCCTGGCCAAATCGTCGGCTATCCGATCCTCGACCTGAAGCCCGACCGCAAAGACGTGCGCAAGTACGTGGCCTCCGTCGAGGAGGTGATGATCCGCGCCGCCGCGGAGTACGGAGTGAAGGCCGAGCGCGTCGCCGGCCGCATCGGAGTGTGGACGGCGCAGGGGAAGCTGGGCGCCATCGGCGTGCACATCTCGCGCTGGATCACCTCGCACGGCTTCGCCTTCAACGTGCGCACCGACCTGGCCGATTTCGCCACCATCGTTCCCTGCGGCATCAGCGACGCAGAGGTGGCCTCGCTCCAGACTCTGCTCGGCGACGCGCCGCCGTTGCACGAGGTCGAGGACGTCATCGCGCTCAGGGCAGGGGAAGTGTGGGAAAGCGAGGTCTTCGAAGTGCCGTTCGAGCTGCGGACCGTCAGCGTCACCCTCCAGCGGGAGGACGGCCGCGTGCTGCTGCTGAAGCGGAGCGCGGAACGGGGCGGCTTCTGGCAGATCCTCACCGGCCGGATCGAAGGCGGCGAGAGCCCGCTGCAGACCGCCGCGCGCGAGATCCACGAGGAGACGGGGTTCTCGCCACGGCTCGACGCCATCCGCGAGCTCGGTTACCTGCACTCCTTCACCATCGCCGGCCGTGTTCCGCCGCTCTTCGCCCAGGAGACGGCCTTCGCGGTCACCGTCGCCGGCGAACCGCGGCTTTCCGACGAGCACGACGAGCACCGCTGGTGCACGCCCGAAGAAGCGCTGGGCATGTTGCCGTATGCGGGGTTGCGGCGAGCCGTGCGACTCGCACAGGCAGCCTGAACGAGAGGCGCATGCCGCGGCGGACGTCCGCTTCAGAAGCCTCCGCCCGCCGTCAGGCGGAGGACTTCTGGTCCAGGTGCTCCAACAGATGGCCCTTGCGCTCGCGCTTCGTCCGCAAGTAGCCGATGTTGTGCGGGTTGCTCTTCGAGATGGAGGGAATCCGCCGCCGGACCTGCACGCCTCCGGCCTCCAGCTCCTGGATCTTGCGCGGGTTGTTGGTCACCAGGTCGATCGACTTCACTCCCAGCTGCTTGAGCATCTGGGCGGCGATGTCGAACCGGCGCAGATCGTCCCCGAAACCGAGCGCGCGGTTCGCTTCATACGTATCGGCCCCGCGCGCTTGCAGGGCGTAGGCGCGGATCTTGTTGCCGAGCCCGATGCCGCGGCCTTCCTGCCGCAGGTACACCACCGCTCCCCGCTCGGACCGGGCGATCAGGTCGAGGGCATGCTCGAGCTGCTCGCGGCAATCGCACTTGAGCGACCCGAGGATCTCCCCGGTCAGGCATTCGCTGTGGACGCGCACCGGGACGCCTTCCGCCCCGCGCAGGTCCCCCTTCACCGCCACGACGTGCTCCTTGCCCGTGCCCTTCTCGCGGAACACGATCGCGCGCAACGGACCGTGCCGCGTCGGCAGCGGAGCTTCGGCATACAACTCGACGAGAGCGGTGGGTGCGGGTACGGCGTGCAGGCGAGCAGCCGACAAGGATGCCTCCTTCTCAAACCACTTGATCAGATGCCTGACCGAGGGAAGAGTTCCTTCCGCCGACCAAAACGCTCATGGCCGCCGGGCTGGTAGGTTATGAGAGTGTTCCAGAGGAGCGCGCCATGCATCAGATCGAAGCCGAGTTCACCTTCGCCGCCGCCCACCGGCTCCCCCGGTACAACGGCAAGTGCTTCAACCTGCACGGCCACAACTATCGCTTCCAGGTGGGGGTGCGCGGCGAGCCCGATCCGTACTCCGGAATGCTGATCGACTTCGTGGACATCGAGAAGGCGGTGAAGGACCAGGTCCTCGAAAAGGTCGACCATACGAATCTCAACGACTTCATCGAGAACCCCACGGCCGAGAACATCGCGGTGTGGATCTGGCACCGTCTGGAGGGCAAGCTGCGCGGGCTGGCCGAGGTGCGGCTCTGGGAGGTCCCGACGAGCTGCGTGGTGTACCGGGGGCCCGCCGGGAAGTGGTGATGGCATTGCCCGACCGCAAAGCGCAGCCGCCCGACCGCAAGGCCCTGGCCAAGGCCATCGAGGACCTCCTGCTTGCTTCCGGCGCCGAGCTGGACGCGGAGACCCGGGAAACCCCCGACCGCGTCGCCAAGGCCTTCATCGAGGATCTCCTCAACGGATATGCGCAGGAGCCGGTCGCCATCTTGAAGAGCTCGCTGGTGCCGGCGCCGCGTCGCGGCGAGCTGGTGATCGCTTCGCAGATCGATTTCCACGCCATGTGTCCGCACCACCTGCTCCCCTACAAAGGAAGCGCCGCGGTGGGGTACGTCGCCGATCAGTGGCTGGTGGGATTCGGCAAGATCGCCGAGGCCACCGACGCGCTGGCCCACCGCCTGATCCTCCAGGAGCAGCTGGTCCATCGCCTCTGCGACAGCGTGATGGCGGCGCTCAGCCCGCTCGGCGCCGGCGTGGTCGTCGCCGCCGAGCACGGCTGCATGCAGGTGCGCGGTCCAAAGCGCCGCCACAGCCGGATCACGGTCGAGGCCTGGGCAGGCGTGTTCGAGAAGGACCCCGAGCTTCGCCGCTCGCTGGCGCGGCGCGCGGAAGGCGGATGAAGGCGCTGGTGACAGGCGCCTCTCGGGGGATCGGCAGGGCCATCGCCGAGGCGCTGATCGCGGAGGGGATCCACGTGTCCGCCTGCGCCTCGCGTTCGGCGCCCGAGATCCGCGGCGCGACCCTCTCGGAGCGCTGCGACGTCTCCGACGAATCGCAGGTGGCCGCGCTGTTCGCGCGGACCGGGCGGAACGACTGCGTGGTGATCAACGCCGGCATCCTCGAGCGGGGCCCCGTCGAGGAGTTCAGCGCCGCCCAGTGGGACCGGGTCCTCGGCGTGAACCTGCGCGGCGCGTTCCTCTGCGCGCGCGAGGCGTTCCGGACCGGCGCCACCCGCATCGTCGCCGTCGGATCCATCAGCGGCACGCTGGGCACCCCGCATGCCGCGGCCTACAACGCCAGCAAGTGGGGGCTGACCGGCCTGATCAAGTCGCTGGCGGAGGAAGGGCGGGAGCGCGGCATCTTCTGCGCCGTGGTTCTTCCCGGCTCCGTCGACACGGAGATGCTGAAGCAGACGCCGTTCAAGCCCGTGCTGCGGCCGCAGGACGTCGCGCGGGTGGTCAAATTCCTCTGTACGGACGCTCCGTTCGGGATGACGGGCAGCTCCGTCGAGGTGTTCGGGTGAACCGGCTTGCCCAGGACCTCGCGGGGTTGGGCCTTCTGCTGGCGCCCATCGAGCCGTACTCCCGCGACGAGAGCGGCTGCGGCGAATACCCGCCGCAGGCGGCGGTGCAGGCCAGGGACGCCGCGGACGTCCAGAAGCTCCTGGCCTACTCCAGGGCGCAAAGGATCCCGGTCGTGCCACGCGGCGCCGGCTCGGGAAAGAGCGGCGGCGCGCTCGCGGAGCGCGGGGGCATCGTGCTCTCCCTGGAGAAGCTCGACCGCATCGTGGAGGTGTCGCGCGAGGATATGGTCTGCGTCGCGCAGCCCGGGGTCATCCTCGAGAAGCTGCAGGCGGCGGTGGAGGCCGAGGGCCTGTTCTATCCGCCGGATCCCAATTCGCAGGCGATGTGCTCGATCGGCGGAAACCTGGCCCACAACGCCGGCGGCCCGCGGGCGCTCAAGTACGGCGTCACCCGCGACTACGTGCTCGCGCTGCGGGCCGTGCTGCCCACCGGCGAGCTGATCCGCACCGGCCACCGGAGCTGGAAAGGCGTGGCCGGATACGATCTCACCCAGCTGCTGGTCGGCAGCGAGGGCACCCTCGCGGTGATCGTCGAGGCCACCCTGAAGCTGATCCCGCTCCCGCGCTCGGTGGCGACGCTCCTGGCCTTCTTTCCCGACGAGGACAAGGCCGCCCTCGCCGTGCAAAAGATCTTTGGCAAAGGGCTCTTGCCCCGCGCCTGCGAGCTCCTCGACGGTCCCACCATGCGCGCCGTCAGCCCGCGCGCTCCCTTCAAGTTCCCGGAGGGCGTCGGCGGCGCCCTGATCGTCGAGCACGACGGGCATGGCGAAGGAGTGCTGGAAGAGCTGGCGCAGTCCGGCGAGATGTGCACCGAGGCGGGGGCGCAAGAGGTCGTCGCGGCACAGGACGAGTCGCAGCGGCGGCGCATCTGGGAGACCCGGCGCATGATCTCCCTGGCGCTCACCGCCATCCGCCCGCACAAGGTCAGCGAGGACGTGGCGGTGCCGCGGGGGAAGCTCATCGAGCTCATCCGGCGGGTGCGCGAGATCGGCGCCCGCCACGGGCTGCCCACGGCGTGCTACGGGCATGCCGGCGACGGCAACCTGCACGTGAACCTCCTCTTTGGATCCGAGGAGGAGCGCAAGAGCAGCCACTCGGCGGTGGAAGAGGTCCTGCAAGCGGCCATCGACCTCGGGGGAACCATTACGGGGGAGCACGGAGTCGGCCTGGCGAAGCGGGAATTCCTCGCCCGGGAGCAGACCCGGGAAGTGATCGAGCTGCAGCGCCGCCTCAAGCGGGCCTTCGATCCGGACGATCTGCTCAATCCCGGCAAGATCCTGCCCGCCACTTGACCCCCGATCCCGCGTGCTTTAGGGTCCCCCGCCCTTGGCCGATACGCCGCAAATGCAACAGCAGCAGATCCCGCCGCCGGAAGAGCCGCGTCCCGACGGACAACCCGGCGATCGCGAGCTGGTGGAGCGCGCCCAGAAGGGGGATGGAGCCGCCTTCGCCCAGCTCGTCGAGCGCCACCAGCGACAGCTCTACCGGTTGGCGCTGCGCATGACCGGCTCCGAGGCGGACGCGCAGGAAGTGCTGCAGGAGGCGTTCCTCAACGCCTACCAGAAACTGCCGCTGTTCCGCGGTGAAGCGCAGTTCTCCAGCTGGCTGTACCGCATCGCCGCCAACAGCGCGCTGATGCGCCTGCGCCGCAAGCGCCGCGCCCCGGACTCGCTCTCCGACCAGCCGCTCGAGCTCTCGGGCCCCAGGTTCTCGGCCGAGGGCTACCTCGAGCCGACCAGCAGCAGCGATTGGTCGCAGCGCGCGGACGACAGGATGATGTCGGGCGAGCTGGGCGAGGCCATCAACAAGGCCGTGGCGGAGTTGCCCGACGACTACCGGACGGTGTTCCTGCTCAAGGACGTGGACGGCCTCTCCAACGAGGACATCGCCCAGGCGCTCGACCTCACCGTCCCGGCCGTCAAGAGCCGCCTGCACCGCGCCCGCCTCGCCTTGCGAGAGAAGCTGGGCGAGTTCTTCGACGCTCCCGCCAGATGACCGGGAGCCGCCGAATCCCCATCATCGGGAGTGCATCTTTCTTCCAGGGTCGGCTAAAATCGTTGGCCTCCAAACGACTCGCACAGGACAAGCCCGTTTGACGAGCCCCATTCAGCACTGCAAGGACTGCGTCGATCTCCTCGGCGAATACATCGAAGGGACGCTTGCGCCGGCGCGGGCAAAGGAGCTGGAGGACCACCTCAGCACCTGTCCCCCCTGCATCACGTTTTTGCGCACCTACCGGGCCACGCGAAGGCTCTGTCGCAGCGCCCTCGCCACCGAGATGCCCGCCGAGCTGATGTCCTCGCTCACCTCGTTCCTCGGCAAGCACGTTCCCGGGTTCCCCTGCTCGAAGTCCGACACGACCACGGTGATCGTGGAGACGGCGACCGACACCGGGCCGAAAAAAGCCTAGAAGTAGACCCCATGCACATCGATCCCGAGAACCTCCTCTCGGCGCTCCGCGGCGCGCGAGGGAAGGGCCTCTCGCTCAAGCAGCTCGCCGGGCAGCTCCGGCTGGGCCAGGGTCAGAAGCAACCCCTGCGCCGCGTCCTCTCCCATCTGCTCAAGGAAGGGCGTGCCAGCTACGACGGCCATGTCTACCGAGAGGCGGAGCGGCAGCAGGGCCAGGACGGGGAGGGACGGAAGGCCGGCCGCGAGGCGCCCCGCGCGCAATCCCGGCGCGCTCCCGCGACCATGGTCGAGGCGACGCGCCAGCGCCGGGAGAAGACGCTTCCGCAGGCGGCGCGAAGGCCGGGGGGGACCGTGACCGGCGTCATCCATCTCAAGCCCGAGGGCTACGGCTTCATCTCGCCCCTGCTCGGCGAAGGTGGGAGAGAGAACGACCTCTTCGTACCCCCGCAGCACACCAAGGGTGCCCTCGACGGCGACATCGTGCGCGCGCGCGTCATCCGGGGGCGCGACGGCCGGCTGGCGGCCGAGGTGGTGGAGATCGTCGAGCGCCGGCGTCAGCTGGTCCTCGGGATCTACCAGGCCAAGGGCAAGGCGGCCTGGGTCATCCCGCACGACCGCAACCTCCCGGCCAACATCATCGTGCCGCGTCATCCCAAGGCCCGCGACGGCGACATGGTCAAGGTGCGCTTGCATCGCGACGCGCGGGGAACGATGGAAGGCGAGATCGTCGCGGTGCTCGGACCGCCCGGCGATCCGCGCTTCGAGATCCTCGCGGCCGCCTACGCGGAGGGATTCGCGGACGAGTTCGACCCGGCGACGCTCATCGCCGCCGGGAGCGTCCCCGACCACGTCCCTCCCGACGAGATCTCCGGCCGGCGCGACCTCAGGCACCTGCCGCTGGTGACCATCGACGGCGAGGACGCGCGCGACTTCGATGACGCGGTGCATGCCTCGCGGACGACGTCGGGCGGATATCGCCTGGTGGTCGCCATCGCCGACGTGGCCCACTACGTCAAGCCCGGTGGTCCGCTGGACCGGGAAGCGCTGCGCCGCGCCACCAGCGTCTACTTCCCCGGCACGGTCCTGCCGATGTTGCCGGAGCGGCTCTCGAACGGCATCTGCTCGCTGAACCCCGGCGTCGACCGGCTCTGCATGGTCTGCGACCTGGCGCTGGACGACTCCGGGAGACCCCTGCACGCGGACATCTACGAAGCGGTGATGCGCAGCCACGCGAGGCTGACCTATACCCGGGTCGCCGATGCTCTCGGGGGAAACCCTGATCCCCAGGTCCGGCCGCTGCTCGGCGATCTCGAGGTCGGGCATGAGCTGGCGGCGAAGCTGAACCAGCAACGGCGGGCGCGAGGCAGCATCGACTTCGACCTGCCCGAGGCCAAGATCGTCCTCGACGACGAGGGCCGGGTGCTGGAGATCGTCAAGCGGCCGCGCAACGACGCCCACCGTCTGATCGAGGAGTTCATGCTGGCGGCGAACGAGGGCGTGGCCCGGTTCTTCGACGTCCGTGGGCTGCCCACCGTCTACCGGATCCACGATCAGCCGGATCGGGACAAGCTGGAGGCCTTCGCCGCGCTGGCGCGCTCGCACGGATTCGAGCTGCCCTCCGGAGAAGACCTGACGCCCGCCGTCCTCAACGAGTTCCTCAAGCGGGTGGAAGGCAAGCCCGCCCAGAAAGCGCTGAACGCGCTCCTGCTCCGGGCGATGATGCAGGCCCAGTACAGCCCCGAGAACATCGGCCACTACGGACTGGCCGCGCCGACCTACCTGCACTTCACCTCGCCCATCCGCCGCTATCCCGATCTGATGGTGCACCGGCTGCTCAAGGAGCACTGGGCGCGCGGCGGACGCCCGCTCAGCGAGCACGAGCGCGAGGAGCAGGAGGCGTATCTGGCGGGAGTGGCCGCCCAGTGCTCCGAGCGCGAGCGCGCCGCGATGAAGGCGGAGCGCGACGTCGACGCCTTCTACTCGGCGCTCTACATGCAGGACAAGATCGGCGAGAAGTTCAAGGCGGTCATCTCCGGCGTGGCCGACTTCGGCCTCTTCTGCGAGTTGGAGGAAGTCTTCGTGGAGGGTCTCATCCCCGCCGAGTCGCTGGGCGAGGACACCCGGTTGGACAAGGAGCGGCAGCGCCTGGTGGTCGGCTCCACCGGCAAGAGCTACTCCATCGGCGACGAAGTGACCGTGGAAGTGGTGGCGGCCGACCCGGCGCGCCGGCGGATCACGCTCGCCCTGACGGGCGAGGGCGCCCGCAAGACCAGCCGATGGCTGACACCCGAGGACTTGTCCCCTACGTCGCCGTCGAAGCCGCGCCGGCAGGGCCCGCGGGCCCCTCAGCCAGGGCCGCGTCGGCCGCCTCGCGGGTCACCGCCTGGCCAGAAGACTCGTCGTAGAGAAACACGAGGCGGTCATCGATGAACGGCCGGAACCAGGCGGGCCAGCCCACGCGCACTTCGTCCGGCGCCTGATCCTCCGCCGAGGCCAGCCGGATCCGCCTCGGGTCCGTGCGGGAAACGACGGGAAACAGATGCCGGCGCCCCGCGAAGTGGATGATCTCGCCGTGGTCGGTGGTGGCCCTCTTCGGCATGGGGCGGGCTGTATCGCAGCGGCGAGCGCCGCGCAATCGGCGCTTGCCATGCGGTTTGCGGCGAGTAAAAGGGCGCAGTGGCGCACAGGTTCAATCTAGGGCGGAGGGCGGGATTGCTCCTGCCTCTCTCCTCGGTGCGCGGGCCGGATGGCGACCTGGGCAGCCTGGCGGACGCGGGAGGAGTCGCCGGATGGCTGCTCACCTCCCACTGCACGCTCTGGCAGCTCCTGCCCTTGAACGAGGTCGCGCCCGGACAGGACAGCCCCTACGCCGCTTCCAGCTCCTGCGCCCTCGAGTCGCTCTATGTGGATCTGCGCGATCTGCCCGACCTGGACGCGCTGACCTCCGAGGAGGAAGCGGAGCTGGCCCGGCTCCGCCAGGCGCCGCGCGTCGATTTCGCCGGATACCGCCGCCTGAAGCGGAGCGCGCTCCACCGCGCCTTCGCGAGGTTTCGCCAGCGCGAGCGGGGCAGCGCCCGGGAGCGCGAGTTCCACGGTTTCCGGGCGGCGCATGCGGTGTGGATCGAGGACTATGCGCTGTACCGGGCGCTTCACGACGAGCGCCAGAAGAGCTGGCGCGATTGGGAGCCGCCGCTGCGCGATCGGGACCCGGGGGCGCTGGACGCGGCGCGCGCGCGCCTGCGGGAGACCATCGACGAGATCGCCTACGTCCAGTGGGTTGCCGACTCGCAATGGCGGAAGGGACGCGCGGAGGCCAACGCCAAGGGCGTGCAGATCCTCGGCGACCTGCCCTTCATGGTGGCGGAGGATTCCGCGGACGTGTGGACCCTGCAGCGCCTGTTCCGGTTCGACGCGACCGTGGGGGTGCCGCCGGACGCGTACAGCGCGGAAGGGCAGGACTGGGGCCTGCCGGTGCCCCGCTGGGTGGAGATGCTGGAGTCCGGCGATGCCTGGCTGCACATGCGCGCCGATCGCGCGGCCGAGCTGTACGACGCCTTCCGGGTCGACCACGTCGTCGGCCTCTATCGGACCTACGCTCGCCCCATCGACAAGAGCCCCCCGTTTTTCATCCCGGCCGACGAGGCGCGACAACGACAGCAGGGCGAGCGCATCCTCGCATTGCTCGGAGGGAAGGCGGAGGTGTTGGCGGAGGACCTGGGGACGGTGCCCGACTTCGTGCGCGCCTCCCTCGCCGACCAGGAGATCCCGGGGACGAAGGTGCTCCGCTGGGAGATTGACAAGGGCGTCCCGCGCGACGTGACGAAGCTCTCGCGCGTGTCGGTGGCGGTGACCGGGACGCATGACACCGAGTCACTAGCGAACTGGTGGGAAGGCCTGGAAGATCGGGAGCGCGAGCTCCAGCTGACGCAGCCGCCGCTCGCGCGCCTGCGCGGTCCGACCGAGAAGCGATACACGCCGGAGACGAAATCCGCGCTCCTCGAGCTGGCGTACATGGCGGCCAGCGAAGCCCTCCTGATCCCCGTGACCGACGGCCTGGGGTGGAGGGACCGGATGAACACGCCGGGGACCGTCGGTCCGCAGAATTGGACGTTCCGTCTGCCGTGGAAGCTGTCCGAGCTGTTTTCCGCCCCGGAGCCCGTGGCAATGGCGCAAGAGCTTGCACATCTTGCCCTGCAGTACGGCCGCAAGCGGTAAGGCACTCCTGTGCCCGCCGCCCGGCTCGCCTGGGAGGCGGAATGAGGGTCGAGCGGGAGATCGTCCGCGAGCAGGCCCGCCGGCTGCTCGATGAGGTGGCGGGCGAG
>Ga0070708_100002853_pt1 | contig 13421 bp, 15 predicted proteins | sample KBSK5503metaG_FD_65469 | JGI IMG/M metagenome (GOLD analysis project Ga0070708, IMG submission 65469) | Corn, switchgrass and miscanthus rhizosphere microbial communities from Kellogg Biological Station, Michigan, USA - KBS K5-50-3 metaG | ecosystem: Host-associated > Plants > Roots >...
CATCTCGGTCAGGATCTGGTTGAGCGTCTGCTCCTGCTCGTCATTCCCACCCAGCCGCACTCCCGCCGACCTGCTCCGGCCGATCGCGTCGAGCTCGTCGATGAAGATGATCGCGGGCGCCGCCGCGCGGGCTTTGGTGAACAGGTCGCGCACTCGCGAAGCGCCCACCCCGACGATCGCCTCCACGAACTCCGACGCCGCGATGCTGAAGAACGGGACCTTCGCCTCACCCGCAACCGCGCGCGCGAGCAACGTCTTGCCCGTGCCGGGAGCTCCGATCAGGAGCACGCCTTTGGGCATCGTGCCACCGAGACGCTGGTACTTCTGCGGCTCACGGAGGAAGTCCACGACCTCCTGCAGGTCCGCCTTGACCTCGTCGATGCCCGCGACGTCTGCGAAGCTGACCGACGGTCGTTCGGCGTCGTACAGACGCGCTCGGCTCTGGCCGAAAGAGCCGAGAATTCCGCCCGCGCCGGCGGACGCCGCCCGCCGTGACAGATAAAGGAATCCGAGGACCAGCAGGATTGTCGGACCGAAGCTGAACAGGAGCGTCTCCCAGAGCGGTGTGGACGCGTTCGGGTCCTTGGCGTTGATGACCACGTTGTGCTGCTGCAGCATCGCCTGCAGATCGTCGTTTGCGAAGCTGGGGCGCTGTGTCTGGAATTTGGTTGAGCTGGTACCGCTCGAGTCCTTCACCGGTTGCTTCGCGACCCCGGTGATGGACTCTCCGGTGCTCGTGATGCTGGCCACGTTGCCCGCGTTGACCTGGTCAAGGAATGAGTTGTAGGAGATCGTCACCGTCGGCGGCTGGCCGGCCGAGAAAAGTACGTTGCTGATCAGGATGTTGGCGACGAACAGGATCGCGAGCGTGATCCAGAAGCGCGGCGTGCGCATCGGGGCAAGCGCGTCCGGTTTCTTCTGGGGCGGTTTGGAGGCGGGCGGAGGCGGGTTCTGCGCCACTTACGTGGCCGCGGACCCGCGACAGTTCCCCACGCGGTCAGCCTACGCCCTCACGCTGGATACACGGAGACATCGGTGGCTTTGAAGGAAAGCCACACGTCGCCGCCGTCGGCGAGCTTGAGCTCGGCGAGCGCCGCCGGCGTCACCTCGGCGACTATCGGGGCCTCGCCCTCGATCATGACCCGAGCGCGGTCCCCATACAGCTCGACGCCGTGAGCGCGGCCATGCCAGACGTTGCGCGGGCTGCCTTCGGGCTTCGCTCGATGCACGGAGACAGCTCGCGGATGGATGACGGCAAAGACCTCGCCGGCTTCTGCGCCGGCCGCCGCCAGTACCTGGCCGCCCGGCATCCGCACAGAGCCGTGGTCCGCCTGCCCGCGATAGAGATTGACTCCCACCAGGTCGGCGACGTAGCGCGAGCGCGGGTGCTCGGTCACCTCGACCGGAGTCCCCGTCTGCACGTGCTTTCCCTCCTCCATAACAATCAGCCGGTCGGCGACCGTGGCCGCTTCCAGCGGATCGTGCGTGACCAGCAGGCGCACACCGCTGAACGACGCCAGATGCATCTTGAGGTCGCGACGCACGGCGACACGGGTCGTTGCGTCGAGGGCGGCCAGCGGCTCGTCGAGCAGCAACACGCGCGGGTCGGGCGCCAGAGCACGGGCGAGCGCGACGCGCTGGCGTTCTCCGCCGGACAGCTCGGCAGGTTTGGAGCCGGCCCGGTTCTCGAGCCCGACACGATCGATCCACTCCATCGCGCGCCGTCCAGCCTCCGCGCGGCCGGCGCCCCGCGCGCGCAGCCCAAACGCCACGTTGTCGAGGACGCTGAGGTGGGGGAAGAGGAGGTAGTCCTGGAACACAAAACCGATGGATCGCTGCTCGGTTTGGACGTAACGTCCGGTCGCCGGCTCTTCGAGTATCTCTCCATCGAGCTCGACATGGCCCGCCTGAATCGGCACGAGTCCCGCTATGGTGCGGAGCAGAGTCGTCTTGCCGGCCCCGTTGGGGCCCAACAGCGCGACCACCTCGCCCTCCTCGATCTGAACCTTCATGTCCAGGCGCAGCGCGCCGAGCGCGGTGCGCACCTCCACGTCGAGGCTCACGCCGAGCCCAGCCAGCGGTGTCTGAGTCCGACGAGGACGGCAAGGGAAACCAGGAGTAGGACAAGGCTCAGGATGAACGAGCCCTCGGGATGATTGGTCTCCAGGAGGAGGTAAACGGCAAGCGGCATCGTCTGCGTGACACCGGGAAAGTTGCCGGCGAAGGTGATCGTCGCGCCGAACTCGCCCAGCGCTCGTGCCCAGCAGAGGATCGCGCCCGCGAACAGCGACGGCGCGATCAGCGGCAGCGTGACTCGGGTGAAAACAGTCCACCGGCGGGCGCCGAGCGTGCGCGCAGCGTCCTCGTAGCGCCGATCCATCGAGCGCAGGCCCGCCTCCACCGTCAGCACCAGGAAGGGCATGGCGACGAACGTCTCCGCGAACACGACGCCCGCGGTCGTGAACGGAAGGGTGATCCCAAAGGTCGTATCGAGCAACGAACCCACGAGGCCGCGCCGCCCGAACGCGAGCAGGAGGGCGATCCCGCCCACGACCGGCGGCAGCACCATCGGCAGCGTGGTCAGCGCCCGCAGGACGGTTCGGCCCGGGAAGTCGATCCGCGCGTAGATCCACGCAAGTGGCACGCCGAGGACGAGCGAGACAGCGGTCGCGGAGAGCGAGGCGATCAGGGAGAGTTTCAGGGCCTCCAACGTCTCGGTCGAGGTGAGCGATTGCAGCGCGTCGCCCCATGGGGCCTTGACCACAAGGCCGACCAGGGGCACCACGAAGAAGGCGGCGCCGCTGGCCGCCAGGATCGCGATCCAGATCGGCGCGCGCTCGCGCCTCATCTCTGTGTCAGCCGCGCGTGAGCTCGATCACGACGTTGGTCGACTTGACCGAGGCGATCGCGCGGATCCCTGGCTTGAGCTTCAGCTCGTCGGCTGACTCCCGCGTCATCAGAGACACGATCCGGTGTGGGCCGGCCTGCATCTCGACCTGCGCAACCACGCCGTCCTTGATGACCCGGGTCACGATGCCCGGGAATCGATTGCGCGCCGACTGGCCGACCACGACCGGCGGATCGGGCCTGGGCTGGGCCGCCATATAGCCCGCCAGCGCGGCTCCGTCGATCTGCCTCCGGCCGCCGGCCGACCGCGTTGTCTTGATCTGGCCCGTGTCGACCAGGCGCCTGACCGTGTCGGGACTGACCCGCAAGAGCTCAGCCGCTTCGCGGATTCGCAGGAACTGTGCCACGTGCACAATGTAGCAAATGCAAGGATCTACGAGGTTCTAGCTGGCGATCGCGAGCTTATTTGAAGCTGTATCTCCAGGCGGCCGAGATCATGTCATCTCGCCGGAGCCCGTGCTCCGCCTCGGCCAGATCCAGCTCGTGAGTCAGGGTGGTCCCGACCATGGCGGGGTCGTCGCTGTTGACCGTCAGCGCCACACCCGATGCGGCAAGCCTGCGGAAGTCGGGTCGCCTGCCGATGCGCGCGTTGCTCGACGGGCAGACGCACAGGCAGATGGCGCGGGTGGCAAGAACGTTGAGCAGAGATGCGTCGTCGACCGCGGAAACGCCATGCGCGATGCGGTCCGCCTGCAGCACCTCCACAGCTTCGCGAACCACGGATGCGTCGCCGACCTGACCCGCGTGCGGCATGAATCGCAGGCCTCGCGCTCTTGCTCGCTGCACGAGTGGCAAAAGTGGGGAGGAGGGGATCGACTCATCGCCGACGAGTCCCAGGCCGACGACGCCTTCGGTCGCCAGCGCGATCTCGAGCGCCCGCTCGTTGTTCTCCATGCTCTCGCCTCGGACCAGCTCGACAAGCCAGGCGATCTCCACCCCGAGCTCGCTCTTGACCCAAGACCGAGACCGAACCACGCCGTCGATCCACCCTTCACCGGGATGCAGGCTCGGGTTGATGCTGAGCTCCGCGTACGCGATGTGCTGCGCCGCCATCGACCGTGCATGCTCGACGATCACGCGCTCGAAGTCGTCGGCGGTGGTCATGCAGCGGCACACGTCGCGATAGATCGCCATGAATCCCGACAAGTCGGAATACTCATAGGGCGGTGGCGGGGCCAGTCCGTGCGCCGCGGCCAGCTCGCAGGCGGTCGCGTGGCTGACCGTCCCTTCCAGGTGGACGTGCAGCTCCGCGAGCCTCTCCGTCAACGAAGCGCTTACGCGCCGCGAGAACGTCGGCGCAAGGCCTTCGCCGGCCGATCCTGATCCCCGCGCGCTGCTTTCGCCGCGTTCACGCTCGCTTCCAGCGCCGCCATCAGGTCGAGGACGCGCGTGGGCGATGGCGCGGAGGGAGCGGTCGTGACGCTGGGCGTCCGCTCGTCGATCGCGGCCAGCAAGCGCTGACGGTACTCGTCGGGGTATCGCTCAGGCTCGAACGGACCCGACAGCGTGTCGATGAGCAGGCGGGCCATCTTGAGCTCTCTCTCGGTTGGCGAGGCGTCCGCGTCGGGGACCCAGAAATCCGCGGCCACGATCTCGTCGGCGTGGACCATCGTCGTCAGCAGCATCACGTCGCCGTAGGCGCGGATCGCGCTCAGGTAGCGCCGCGAGCGGAGCGTGAACCACGCGAGCGCCATCCGGTCCGCGGCCGCGAGGGCCTGGCGGAGGACGCGAAATGGCGCGGACCACTCCCGGTCCGGCACCACGTAGTAACGGGACTCGAAGTAGATCGGGTCGACCGCCGCAACGTCGACGAACTGCTGCACGTCGATGACGCGGCTGCGCTCCGGGGCCAGCTCAGCGACTTCCTCGCGGCTCATGCTCACGTACTCACCAGGCGCGACCTCGTATCCCTTGCGAACTTCCTGGTACGCGACCTCGGGCGCCGGTGGCGGCGCCTCGAGGAAACGCGTCGGCGGTGCCGTGGTGTCGAATCGTGGTGCGCGTTGGAGGTCGACTCCGTCGCGCCCGTCGGGTTCGGGGGCGAGATCGGGCTCGGCGACCCGCACGTGGCGAACCCGGCGACCCTCGCGATCGAGCTCGTGGAAGCGGACGGTCTTCTTGTGAATCGCAGGGTAGAGACGGACCGGGACGACGACGAGACCGAGGGACAGTGAGCCGGTCCAGACCGCCGTTGCCATCGCGATTGAATCGTAAGCGTCGGAATCGCCCGTTCAGCGATACGATGGGGGCGCCAAACGCATGTTTGGAGGACTGCGCCTTTCGCCTAGCGTCCGCATCGCGCTGGAGCGCCGGTGCCGCGGGGCATGCGAGCGCTGCGGCCTCGAGTGGCGCTGGGCGCTCTACGTGTTTCGCGTCGACGAGGCAGCCCGGTGCACCGCCGCCAACCTGGCCGTCCTGTGCGGGAGCTGTTCGGCGGATAACGATGGCGAGTTCGCGCCGTTCGTAGGCACCCGGAGCACGCGCGACCGCATGCTCACCACCAACAACCGGCGCGCCGGTGTCGAGCCGATGACTGCGTCGCGACGGCGAGCGTTGATCGCAAGTCGGGGCAGGGCGTGCGAGGTGTGCGGAGTATCAGGCGTCGTGCGCGCCCTCCAGGTCCATCACCGCATCGCTGTGCTGCAAGGCGGCGACGATGGCGAGGAAAACCTCCAGGTCCTGTGCTTTGCGTGCCACCACCAGCTGCGACCCTGCGTCACGGGCTGCGGCGCGTGGGCCGGCAGGAGGTCCGGCGGCGTGTGCCGGAACTGCCAGACGCGCCGGGCGCTGGAGCTGCTGCTACCAGGCGCGACCTGGGACGAGATCAAGGTTCGCAATCCAGGCTTCGTCAAGCAGTGGAAGCCCGGCTACGAGCCGCTGCCCTTGGTCAGGGCGTGAACCGGGTCAGGCAGCTGCCTCCTGCTTGGCGATCTGCGACCGGCCCAGCACGAACTGGCCGAGGAACCCAAGGCCGAGCGCCACGAACACGCCAAGGTTGGCGTAGGTCCAGGGACCGTTGTCCTTCGGCCCCAGCCCAAACGGCTCCAGCAGATACCCCTGCCAGTGCAGCCAGTCGGCGAAGCCGTTGGTGACGAGGCCCCAGCCGAGGAACGTAGCCACGACGGTCGTCCCGACCGCGACCCAGTTGATCAGTCCATAGCGGCCGCGCGAGTCGTAGAGCTCCGTTTCCGCGTAGTCGCGCTTGCGAAGAAGCAGGTCGGCGAGGAACACGCCACACCACGCTGCGATCGGCACACCCAGCGTGATCAGAAATCCCTCGAACGGGAAGAAGAAGTTGCTCGCGATCCAGACGACGTAGATCGTGCCGAAGATCATGATCACGCCGTCGAGCCCCGCCGCCGTCCAGCGCGGAATCCTCAGTCCGAGCGTGAGCAGCGCCAGGCCGGACGAGTAGATATCGAGGATCGCGCCGCCGATCAAGCCACCGATGGCGACCAGCGCGAACAGCAGCAGGTACCAGGTCGGCAGCAGCGTGGTCAACGCTCCCACCGGGTCGGACGCGATCGCGCTGTTCAACTTCGAGTCCGACGCCGCGAGCAGCAATCCATAGACGACCAGCAGCACCGGCGCGATCGCGGCGCCGAACGTCGTCCATGCAACGACCGCGCTGCTTGATGCATTGCGCGGCAGGTAGCGCGAATAGTCGGCGCCGCTGTTCACCCAGCCAAGCCCGAAGCCTGTGGCGGCAAAGATCAGAGTGCCGAGCACCGCCTGCGGCGATCCACCTGGCACAGATGTGACCGCGCTGAAGTTGATGTGGCCGACCGTGAGCAGCACGTAGCCGACGGTGAGGATCGCGAGCGCGACAGTCAGGATCGTCTGCACACGCATGATCACGTTGAAACCGAAGATTCCGGAGAACACGACGACGCCGGCGACGAGGATGAAGGCGATGATCTTCGTCGCGTCGCCGCCACCCCAGCCGAGCCGGTCGAAGACGGTTGCCGTCGCGAGCGTGGCCAGCGATACCAGCACCGTCTCCCATCCGACGAGGAGGATGTAGGACAGGGCCGCGGGGATCTTGCCGCCCTCGACCCCGTAGGCAGCCCGGCTGAGCACCATCGTCGGCGCCGAGCCGCGCTTGCCGGCCAGCGAGACCAGGCCGACGAGAAGGAACGAGAGAACCGTACCCAGGAGGCCCGCGATCGTCGCCTGCCAGAACGAGACACCGAAGCCCAGGAAGAACGATCCGTAGCTGATGCCAAGGACCGCGATGTTCGCGGCGCACCATGGCCAGAACAGGTCGCGTGGGCTGCCCTTGCGCTCGCCCGATGAGATGACGTTGATTCCGTTCAGCTCAACCGACAGGCCTTCCCGCGGTCGGACCATGACCTCAGTCGCCATTGCTCCCCTCCCCAGTGAATGCGCCGACGCGCCGAATCCTACTACCAGCGTCCGGTGGCGAAATCTTCGAGTTGGGCGGCGGTGGGCCCGCTGGCCGGGCCTGCCAGAGAGACGGCGTACGCCGCGGCACGGTTGGCCAGCTCGACGGCATCAGCCCAGCTCATCGCGTGCGCGATTCCAGCGAGCGTGGCGCCGACGTGGACGTCACCGGCGCCACTCGTGTCGACGACGTTGCCGACCGCAACCGCGCGGATCGTCGTCGGCTCCGAGGTCGCCCGGTGGATGGTCGCGCCGCGCGGACCCTGGCGGACGACGATGGTGGCGTCCGGCCGCATCCGTTCGGCCAAGGATTCGATCCCGCCGGCGGCCGCCAGCTCGCGCTCGTTCAAGCTCAGCATGTCAGCGCGTCGCAAGACCTCGCCCAGGCGCGCCACCTCGATGTCGGCGACGAGCGGCCCTGGATCGAGCGCCACGAAGAGCGAGGCATCGAGCGCCGCCACGTGCTCGGCGATGGCCTCCCCGGCGCCCGGATAAGCGAGGTCATAGCCCGACACGTAGACCGCGTCGCCGTTGACGTAATCGATGGTTGCCAATGCCGACGACTCGACGATCGCATCCGCCCCGGTCACGGTGACGAAGGTCCGCTCGCCATCGGGTTCGATCATCGCGATCGTCCAGCCGGTGTCTAATCGCGGATCGGGAAGCAACGCCATGTCGATTCCCTCGCGCGCCAGCTCGGCGCGCACGAGATCGCCGAACGGCCCGCTCCCGTGCGGCCCGGCGTACACGCCCGGCAGTCCAAGCCTCGCCGCCGCCGAGAGCACGTTGAACGCGCCGCCGACCGCCATCCCGCGTTGCGAGGCCAGGACGTCGCCGCCGCGTTCCGGCAAACCCGGAAGTTCCAGCACCAGGTCGACGATCACGCTGCCGAGCGAAACGAGCCGCTTGATCATCTGCTTCGCAGCGCGAGCAGACGATCCACCAATGACTCGAAGGCGAGCTCGTTCACCTCCTTCACCTTGCGCACCGCGTTCGCGGGCAACGCCGACAGACCTGTGCACGCTCCTACCATCGCGCCGGCCATCGCGGCGATGGTGTCTGTGTCGCCGCCGAGCGCGGCCGCGTACCCGCTTGCGGCCCACGCGTCTTTGGGCCACCGGCTCGCGATGCTGAACGCCGTCGGCACCGACTCCGCGGCTTCGACCCCCGTGCCGAGGCTGCCCTTGCCCATTGCATCCTCAAATAGCTCCCCAAAACCGAAGTGGCTCGCGGCCTCGATCGCAAGAGGAGCGGCTTCGCTGAAGCCGGCGCCGTCGACACCCGCGGAGACGACGGTCGCCACGACCGCGGCTCCCGCGTGCGCGATGGGCGTGTCGTGCGTGACGCGATCCGCGTCCACCACCGCGGCGAGGAGGCGCCCGAGCGGTGTGGCGATGCCTACTGGAGCAATGCGCATGGCCGCCCCATTGGTGGTGCCGGCGGTGCCGGTGACCAAGGGGTCGTAGCCGAGTTTCAGGGCGGCGAGAGCGCGGCGTGTCGACGGGCCGAGAAGCTCGCTGCGCCCACGCCGCGCCATCTCGCGCTCCCATCGCATAAGCGCGTCGGCGAGGGCGCGCGGCGCGATGACTCCGGCGCCGTCGACAAGCAGCTCAGCGACCAGGACGCACTGCATCGTGTCGTCGGTGACGGAACCCGCGGGAAGGCCCCGCGCGATCGGGTTGTCCGGAGGTCCATCGCGAAAATCAGGTTGCGCGCCCAGGATCGCCCGAGCGCGGTCGCCGTCGAACCCCTGCGCCGGCATTCCGAGCGCGTCGCCGATGGCCAGGCCATAGAGAGCCCCCAGCGCACGGTCGGTTGAGCTCAGGACGCTCCCGTGCGCACGCCGAGCTCGCGGAGCCAGCGGCGGTACGCGATCGCCGTCCGGTCGCTTCGCAAGTGAAGCTCGGCCTGGAGATCCAGGGGCAGCAGCTCGGGTCGCTGCGACTCGAGGATGGGCCGGTCCTGCGCAAAGATCCGGTCCTGGAAGTCGACCATCTCCGAGGTCGGTTCGTAGTTCATCGCCATCCACATCCACGCGCTGCTGTCGACCGCATCGTGCGGCGTGACCGACAGGAGCATTCCGAAAGAGTGCTCGCCGTGCTTGATGAACGAGGCCGAGAGCGGCCGGTGGACGCGATACGTGTACGTGACCGTCGAGCCCTGGCCGGTCGCGTAGGGATCAGGCTGGTAAACCTTCACCCCGGTCGCCAGCACGCCGTCGGCGTTGACGACCGCCTCGTAGTCCTCGATCTCGGGCCGCGACCGGTCGCCGAGGATCCCCTCGTGCACGAAGGGAAAGTGCCCGACATCGAGAAAGTTCTCGACCACGCGCGGACCGCTGGCGTGCACGCGGTACGGTCCGGACCTCAGCAACTGGTGCGCGGGATCGCGCATGAGCTCGAACGACGGAATCTCGGCCGCCCCGCTGCCCAGCGTCGCCCAGATGACCCCATGCGCTTCCCGCGCGTGAAAGGTCGTCACCCGCGCCTTTGCCGGCGGCTTTTGCTCAGGATGAGCGGGCATCAGCACGCAGCACCCGTCGGTTGCATACGTCCAGCCGTGATAGGGGCACTCGAGGCGCACGCCGTCGACGACCTTGCCGAGCGACAGGCGCGTGCCGCGATGCACGCACAGGTCGCGCCATGCATGGATCTCGTCCCCGGAGCGCCAGACGACGAGGTCTTCACCGAGCAGGCGGATTGCTAGCGGCCCACCGGCCCCAAGATCCTCGACGCGGGCCACCGGATGCCAATCCTCGACGAGGACTGGGTCGTCGATCATCGTTTGCCTTCCAGCGTGACAGCGGAACTTGCGTATTTCGCGTAGCGTGCCCTGTAGCCGCGACCGCGGCCAAGCGCGGCCAATAGTGGGAACCCGAGCCGTTGCACGATCAACGGCGGGCTCGTGATGCGCATGAAATCGGCGACCGCGGTGAGGAGCACGGTCGCTTGCAACAAACGCATGTCACCTGAAGGAAGCAACTTCCCCTCGCGGCTCAGCCCGAAATACGTCTCGAAAAAAAGCTCTGCCGATTCCAGGGCGGGCCGATGCTCGTAATAGAGGCGCATCACACCTGAGCCGGCATTCCACTGGCTATGAGGCACGCCTGCGGGGCAGACCAGCGTCTCGCCGGGACGGCCCGTCCCGGTCCTGTCGCCGATGCGATAGCCGTACGTTCCCTCCAGCAGCACAAACCTCTCCTCCTGGCTCGGGTGCAAATGTGAACGCACCACGTAGGAGCCTGGTTGGGCGATGAGCTCGGCCTGGAACAGCTCGCCGTGCGAAGACTCCGCGGTCGACCGAATGATCAGTCGCTCGCCGGTCTGGGGGCTGTCGATGATGGTGCCTGGCTTGATCACGCGCTTACCGTCGCAGCACCGACCGGAGCATCGCCCTGCCGACCACGACCGGATGGTTGAGAGCGGTCGCGACCTTTCCCGAGCGCGAGTTGGGATCGCGCGCGACCCCCAGCTGTCTGAGCGGGGTGCCAATGTCGAAATAGGTCCGCTCGCAGATCATGCGGTCGCCCTCGAACTGAAAGACGATGATCAGCGGGAAATCGACCTTGCGTGTAGTCGGCGGTAGGCCGCGCCAGCTTCCAAGATGGGTGCCGGTGAACCGACCCTCGACGATCACAGCTTCCGGTGCGTGATGGAAAGACTCGGGGTGGAAACGGAAGTCAGGAAATCCTCTCTTGTTCTCCTGGAGCAGCGCGTTGACGCCATCGTGGCCATCCCAAACTTCGCCGGTGGCGATGATCTCGTAACGGGGATGCGCAAATACCGCGATGCAGCGGTCGAACTCGTGCGCGTTCTCGGCCGCCATGTGCTCCTGCACCTTCGCCTCCCTCCGCTCGAGCGCCGTGAGGTCGACGCTCACGATCACTCGACCTCGTACTTGGTTGGCACCATCCGCTGCGAGCTCTTCGGGGGACGCAGGTAGCTGCGCTTCTGGCGTGGCGGCAGCTTGATGTCGTCGTGGGGGACCTGCTCGTACGGAATCAAGGCCAGGAAGTGGTTGATCAGGTTCAGGTGCGCCGAGCGCTTGTTGTCGGTCTCGACCACGTACCACGGGGCCTCGGGGATGTCGGTATACGCAAACATCTGGTCTTTGGCTTCTGAGTAGTCGACCCAGCGCGCACGAGCTTGCAGGTCCATCGGGCTCAGCTTCCAACGCTTGCTCGGGTCGTTGATGCGGCCCAGGAATCGCTTTTCCTGCTCCTCGTCGCTCACTGACAACCAGTACTTGACCAGGACGATCCCAGAGCGCACGAGCATGCGCTCGAACTGCGGACATGTGCGCATGAACTCGTCGTACTCCTCGTCCGTGCAGAAGCCCATTACGTGCTCGACGCCTGCGCGGTTGTACCAGCTCCGGTCGAAGAAGACGATCTCGCCCGCCGAAGGCAGGTGGGCGATGTAGCGCTGGAAGTACCACTGGCTCCTTTCCCTCTCGGTCGGCGCCGGCAGCGCGACGACACGCGCGAAGCGCGGATTCAGCAGCGCGGTTATGCGCTTGATGACGCCACCCTTGCCGGCGGTGTCCCGGCCCTCAAACAGCGCCACGACGCGCAAGCCACGGTATTTGACCCACTCCTCGAGCCGGACGAGCTCGTCCTGGAGCCGTCGCAATTCCTTCTCGTAGTCCTTCTTGGAGAGCGCCTGCGCCTTCCCGGTCCACTCCCCGTTCTCCCTCTTGCGCTTCCTTTCCTTCTTGGCGACAGCCATCACCGGGAGTTTGACGGCCTCCGGCTCACCAGGCAAGCACCTCGTCGGGCACGTGCGCCAGATCCGTCGCGAACCAGTCCGCACCGGCCAGCTCCGCGGTGCTGAATGAGGTCGTCAGGGCGAGACATCGCGAGCCGGCGGCCCGGGCGGCGGCCACGCCGCTTACCGCGTCCTCGATCACCATGCAATCCGCCGGGGGCAGCGCGAGGCGCCGGCAGGCCTCCAGAAAGATGTCCGGGGCCGGCTTCTTGCGCACGACGTCGTTGCCGTCGACGACCGCGTCAAAGACCGTCTCCGGCAGCCCGATCTCGCGGAGGTTCGCGACCACCTTCACCTTGTCCGCGCCGGAGGCGACGGCGATGGCCAGCCCTCGATCCCTGCAGGCGCTGACGAAATCGCGAGCCCCGGGCAGCGGCTGAAGCCGGCCGCGAATGACCCGCAGGTAGATCTCGTACAGCCGCGCCTTGTCCCGTTCCAGGTCGAGCGCGATGCCGCGGCTTCCGGCCGCGCCGCCGATGTAGCGGTCCTCGCCCATCCCGATGAAGGGCCGGAAATCCTCCGCGGTCATGACGTGGCCCTTTTCGGCGAAGAGCTCGATCGCGGCCTCCGCCAGCAGGGGCTCAGAGATCGCGAGCACCCCGTCGAGGTCGAAAATCACACCACGCAGGTGGCGGGCTTTCAATTCGACGCGCGCGCAATCGTGTTCGACCTCGACGGCGTCCTGGTCGACACGATGCCCACAATTCGCGCCGCGTGGGCCGAGTGGGCGGCCGAGCGAGGACTTGCGCCAGAGGAGGTCCTTGCCTCGATCCACCTCACCGGCATCGAGCTGATCGAGCGCTTCGCGCCCGGCATCGATCCGCTGGCCGAGGCACGCAGGATCTCCGCGCGACAGGCGAGCATCGAGACCGCGCTCAATCGTTTCGACGGTGCGCTCGACCTCATCGAACGGTTGCCCTCCAACGCATGGGCGATCGTCACGTCAGCCCGGGTCGAGCCGGCGCTGCGCCATCTCGCAATGGCGGGCCTGCCCGTACCAAACGTGCTCATCACCGCCGAGCAGACGCCTCGCGGCAAGCCGGATCCCGCCGGTTACCGAATGGCCGCGGACCGGCTTGCCGTTGCGCCCGGGGATTGCGTGGCGATCGAGGACAGCCCCGCCGGCATCCGGGCGGCGCTTGACGCCGGCATGACCGTGATCGGCGTCACTACCACCCATGCCGTTTCTGAGCTGAGCCATGCCGCCGCCGTCATCTCCTCACTCGACGAGCTTGAAGTGGTTCTGCGCCCAGGCCAGGACCTCGGCTGGATGGGTATCCGGAGGAAAGACCGGATAGAACACCTTGACGATCCCTCCTGATTCGGCGACCAACGTCAGCCGCT
>Ga0070708_100002854_pt1 | contig 13420 bp, 13 predicted proteins | sample KBSK5503metaG_FD_65469 | JGI IMG/M metagenome (GOLD analysis project Ga0070708, IMG submission 65469) | Corn, switchgrass and miscanthus rhizosphere microbial communities from Kellogg Biological Station, Michigan, USA - KBS K5-50-3 metaG | ecosystem: Host-associated > Plants > Roots >...
TGGTCCTTGAACTCCTCGAGCGGAACGCTGCCCTCGGATTTGAAGCCGATGTCGAGGACGACCATGTTGTCGCGAATGGCCAGCACGGTGCTCTTCACGATCTCGCCCTCGTCGATCGACGCGAGCGTCCCGTTGTAGAGCTCCATCATGGTTTCGTATTCGGCGGACGAGTACTCGTCTTCGTCGTACAGTTCGGGTCGGCGGTTGGCAAGCGGGCGAAGCTGGGCGCGCTGCGCGTCGCGCTTTTCGCGCTCAGTGACCGTGCCGGTTGCGGTTGGGGTTTCGAGCTCTGGCATACGGAAAGTGTGATCTCCTGAACCAACGCGGAACTTTAGGCTCGCCGCGACGAGGTATGGGTTGAGTGACGGATATCCGGCGCCAAGTGACACCGGTGCGAACCTAAAAAGTTAAGTGTTCGCTGAGCCGCCGTCAACTACCGAAGTGTCGCTGGGACGCTGAGTTACGGCCCTCGCCAGCGCGACGATCCGCTCCACCTGATCCTCTTGCGTCAGGGACGTGGTGTCGATCAGAACGGCGTCCGTCGCCTGCACCGTTTGGGTCGCGTCCCTCGCATCGCGGTGAACGATCAGGTCGGTCTCCTCGGCGATCTCATAGTCGTTGGGGTGGCGCCCCAGTCGTTGAATCAGACGGCGGCGCGCCCGTTCCCACGGATCGGCCACCAGGAACACCTTCAGGTCGGCGTTGGGAAACACGACCGTGCCGATGTCTCGTCCGTCGACGACCACGTCGTGCGATTCGGCGGCCGCGCGCACCTGAGTGTTCACCCACGCTCGCACCCGCGGCATCTGCGCCACCCGAGACACCGCGCGAGTCACGTCGACGCTTCGCAGCTGCTCGTCACAGGGCTTGCCCTCGATGAGCGGAGCGAACTCGCGATTCGTCGCGACAAACGAGATGCGCTTGGCCGCGGCTAAGACATCGGACTCAGTGAATGCATCGGATTCGTCCGCGCGACCAAGCTGGGCCGCGGTCGCCGCCCGGTAGAGTGATCCCGAGTCGACGTGGAAATATCCCAAACGCCGCGCGACCCATTGGGCCGTAGAGGATTTCCCAGAGGCCGCTGGCCCGTCGATCGCGATGACGATGTGGCGCTCGCTCATGTGCCGCGCACGTGGGCCAGATCTCGCCAGAAGCCGGGATACGACACCGACACGCAATCGGGATCGTCGATCTCGATCGAGTTGCCCGAGGCGGCGCCCAAAATCCCAAAGCCCATCGCCAGCCGGTGATCTCCGTGCGTTACGATCCGCCCGCGGAGCGGACCCGCCGAACCTTGAATTCGCATCCCGTCGGGCAACTCGTCGGCCGTCGCGCCGATCGCGCGAAGATTGCCGACCGTCGCGGCGATTCTGTCACTCTCTTTCACACGCAACTCGCTCGCGCCAGTGATGACCGTCTCCCCAACGGCTCGTGTGGCCAAACACGCGAGCAGCGGAAGCTCGTCGACCATCGACGGGACGTCTCGCTCCGCGACCGAACCGCCGCGCAACGCGCCGGGCGCGATCACAAGATCGGCCACCCATTCACCACCGTCGAGGCGTCGCTCCTCTTCCAGAATCGTTGCCCCCATGCGCCGCAACTGCTCGATGAAGCCGATTCGCGTCGGGTTCACGCACACTCGCTCGAGACGAAGCTCACCGCCGTCGGCGAGCGCGGCCAGTCCGGCAAAGAACGCCGCCGACGACGGATCACCAGGCACCGCGGTATCGAGCGCATGGATGGTCGAACGTGCCTCGATCGTCACGCTCTCGTCATCGACATCGACGTCCGCGCCTCGCGCCTCGAGCATGCGCTCCGTGTGGTCGCGCGTCTTGTTGGCTTCGATGATGCGCGCGCGAACTCCCGACACCAGGCCGGCGAGCAGGATCGCGCTCTTCACTTGCGCGCTCGCTACCTCGCTCGTCCACACGATCTCACGCAGCGTTCCGCCGTGAATCGTCATCGGGAGGCCGCCATGGAGCGGCAAATCGAACCGCGCGCCCATCGCCTGGAGTGGACGCGCGACGCGTCCCATCGGTCGGCGACTCAGGCTCGCGTCGCCGATGAACGTCGCTTCAATCGGCGATGCGGCAACGACGCCGGCCATCAGACGCGTGGTCGTACCGCTGTTTCCGCAGTCGAGGTCGCGCGTCGGCTGCGCAAGTCGTCGTCCGCACCCACGGATCACGAAGTCGGCCGACAACTCCGGAATCTCGGCCCCGAGTGCGCGGAGCACGCCGGCGGTCGAGTGAACGTCGGCGGACTGCAGAATGTCCGTGATGCGCGATTCGCCGTCGGACAACGCAGCGAAGATCAACGCGCGGTGCGAAATCGACTTGTCGCCCGGGACGCGCAGCGTTCCAGAAACCTTCATCGCAACCAGGATTCGAGAGTCGTGGCCAGATCCGTCTTCTCATCGCGGTACTTCACAATCACCGGCGCTTGGAGCCCGAGCTGCTGCTCGGCGCCCCACCCGCCTTTGATCCCGCGTGAGCCGGGAACGACGACCGCGCCTTCGGGAATCTCTAATGGCGCGTCGGCGGTTGCCTTGTAGACCTGCTCTCGCACCAGATCAAAGACCGGCGTGCCCCGTGTCAAAACAACGCCCGCCGCCAACACCGCGCGCGCGCGAACAATCGTTCCCTCGTACACGCCGCAATTGCCCCCGACCAGCACGTCGTCCTCGATCACCACCGGCGCGGCGTTGACCGGTTCAAGCACACCGCCGATCTGCGCCGCGGCGCTGATATGGACGCGCTTGCCGATTTGCGCGCACGAGCCGACGAGGGCATGGGAGTCGACCATCGTGCCGCTGTCGATGTACGCGCCCACGTTCACGTACATTGGTGGCATGCAGACGACGCCGGGCGCCACGTACGCGCCGCGCCGAATCGACGAGCCGCCCGGGACGACGCGAACGTTGTCCTCGACCCGCATGCGTCGAGTCGGATACGTGTGCTTGTCGACGAACGACAAGGTGCCCGGCATCTCAACGAGGTGTCCCACGCGAAAGCCGAGGAGAATGCCGCGCTTGACCCATGGCACGGCACGCCAGCGTCCGCCCGCCCGCTCGGCGGCGCGAACGTCGCCACCCTCGAGCGCATCGAGCAGCTCGCCGACGACCGTCTCCGCATCAGCCGGCAGGGGCGTGTCAGACGGCGTCGATGCGCACCGGTCGATGCGGTCCGCGAGATCCGATGGCGTCACGCGAACGCGCCGGCGGTCGTGAGCGCCGAGCGCACTGTGGCCTCGTGCGCATCGCTCATGGGAACAAGCGGCAACCGCAGGACGTTCTTGATGCGGCCCATCATCGCGAGCGCCGCCTTCACCGGAAGCGGATTGGACTCGATGAACGCGGCGCGCATCCATGGCAGCAATCGGAAATGGATCTCGCGTGCGGCGGCGAGATCGCCGGCGCGCATTCTATCGCATAGCTGAGACATCAGCTTCGGTGTCGCGTTGGAGATAACGGAGATGATTCCGTCGCCGCCGAGCGCCATGACGGGCAGCGTGATCTCGTCGTCGCCGGACAGGACCGAGAACTGTGCGTCCCGGCCGCGCAGAATGTCAGCGATCTGCGATAACTGGCCGGACGCTTCCTTCACGGCTGCGATTCGCGGGATGCGCGACATCTCGAGTGTGGTCTTTGCTTCGATATTGCTCGCGGTTCGACCCGGAACATTGTAGACGACGATGGGCAGGTCGACCGCGTCGCTGATCGCGCGGAAGTGCGCCACGATCCCGCGTTGCGGCGGCTTGTTGTACATCGGCGACGTATGGAGCAAATGCGTCGCGCCCGCGGCCCGCATCTCTTTGGACAGCGCGATCGCTTTCGCCGTATCATTGCTCCCCGCGCCGGCGACAATCGGCACGCGGCCGCGGGCCTGGGCGACCACGACCTCGACGACGCGGCGATGTTCCTCGATCGTCATCGTCGCCGCTTCACCGGTACTTCCACACGGAACGAGGAAGTGAATCCCCTGTTCGATCTGCCAGTCGACCAGCTCGCGCAGCGCGACGTGGTCGACCGAAAAGTCCGCGTTGAATGGCGTGACGAGCGCGGTGCCGCAGCCTGCGAGTCGTTGGGCTGTCATTGGTCGTTGCCGGCTGGAGTCGCGAGCACATCCTGCATCGTGAACACGCCGCGGCGGCCAATCAACCATCCCGCGGCGGCCAGGGCACCCTCCGCGAAGACCCGCCGATCGCGGGCGATATGCTCGAGGTGAATCGTCTCGAACGGCGCATCGAATACAACCTCGTGCGTGCCCGGGTACGAACCCACGCGAATGCTCGCGATCGGAATGTCCTTCCCCTTTCCCCACGCGGCGCTCGCTGTCGTCGCCAGTGTGCGAGCCGTTCCCGACGGCGCGTCCTTCTTTGTCGAATGGTGTGTCTCGATGAGGTGCGCCTCGAATCCGCCCGCGTGTCCGAGCAGCCGCGACGCGACCTCCACGACGCGCTCGAATACGTTGACGCCGATAGAAAAGTTCGGCGCCGTGAGCAACGAGCCGTTCTGTGAATTGACATCACGGCGAATCGCATCGAGCGCGTCATACCATCCCGTCGTCCCACAAACCACCGGACATGCCGTCGCGACAATCGCGCGAATGTTCGACGGCGCCGCGCGCGGAACGGTGAATTCGACCGCGACCTCGGCGTTGCCAAGCGAGGTGCGCGTGAGTCCCGCCGCCACGTCCGCTGCACCGAGTCGCGCGACGACGTCCCAACCGCGCGACGGCGCCAGCTCGGCGATCGCCTGCCCCATCTTTCCCATGCCAACGATCGCCAGTCGTCGCGTCATGTCGGTGCTCCGAAGAATGCCGAATGCAACCGCCGAATCGCCGGTTTCACGTGATCGTCGTCGACGACCATCGTCAAGTTGATTCCCGTCGCGCTGAGCGACAACATGTGCACGCGAACGCCGCCGATCGCGCCGAGCGCGCGAGCCATGGTGGCGCCGCCGTCGGCGATCGCGCCGCCCACGACGGCGACGATGCCGCGATTCCTTTCGACGGACACGTCACCGAGCGCGCGAAGGTCTCCAAGAATCGCCTCGAGGCGGGATGGGTCGTCGACGGTTAGCGACACCGAGACCTCCGACGTCGCCACGACGTCGACCGATGTGCGGTGGCGTTCAAAGATCTCGAACAACGCGCGCAAGAACCCCTCCGTGAGCAGCATGCGCGGCGACCCGACCTTGACCAACGTCACGTTGTTCTTGCCGGCGATCGCGCTCACGGGTCGTTTGGGCGCGTCGAACGTGATCTTCGTTCCCTTCCCGTCGGGGCGGCGCGAGTTCAACACGTACACCGGAATTCCGAGGCGCACCGCCGGCGCGATCGTATTCGGGTGCAGCACCTTCGCGCCGAATGAGGCGAGCTCGGACGCTTCGTCGAATGCGATCTGTTCGATCAGCTTCGCGTCGGGCACGACGCGCGGGTCGGCGGTGAGCATCCCGTCGACGTCGGTCCAGATCTCGATCGCGTCGGCCCGCACGGCGGCACCGAACAACGAGGCACTGTAGTCGCTGCCGCCGCGTCCAAGCGTCGTTATGACACCGCTTCCCTGGGCCGATCCGATGAAGCCGCCCATGATCGGCACCTTTCCCTCGCGCACGAGAGGAATCACCGAAGCGCGGCACGCCTCGGCGATGGCCTCGGGCTGCGGCTCGGCGCGCGTAAATGTGTTGTCCGTGATCATGATCTCGCAGGCGTCCACGTGCACCGCCGGAATTCCCTGTCGCTGAAACGCGGCGACGCAAATGAGCGACGACATTTTCTCGCCGAACGACGTAATGGCGTCCATGCTGCGCGGCGTCAGATCGCCGAGCGTCGCGAGCGCCTCGGCGAGGTGCGCCAGTTCGTCGATCATCGCGCTCAGCTCCGCGCACACATCCTCGCTTTCGTCTCCAGGTCCGAGCAAGATCTCAGCCTGCTCGAGGTGGCGCTCGCGAAGATCCTCGATCGCACGCAGTGCGCCGATGAGGTGACCCTTGGCGGATTGTTCTGCCAGGGCGATCAACGCGTTGGTCACGCCCGCCAGCGCCGACACGACGACGATCGCTCCGGCGTCCACGCGGGTTGCGACAATTTGCCCCGTTCGTGCGATCGCCTCGGCGTCGCCGACGGAGGTACCGCCGAACTTGAGGACGATCACGACCCGGCGAGCGCGCCGCAGTGCACCATCAACTCGGCGTTCAACACCGACGCGCCGGCGGCGCCGCGCACGATGTTGTGTCCCATCGCGACGAGCTTCACGTCCAGGATCGGATCGGAGCGGACGCGCCCGACGATGACCGTCATGCCGTTGCCGGCGCCGACGTGGCGTCGCGGTTGCGGATGATCCGACTCATTGCTGACGCTGACGGCTCGCGGCGGTGCGCTCGGCAATCGGCGAGCGGCGTCCGCTCCCTGCCAGTCGGCAATCGCCCGCTCGACGTCGCGTGCGTCGGCGCGCGTCTCGAGCGCGATCGACATGCAAACGGTGTGACCGTGCTCGACCGGCACACGGTTCGCGTGCGCGCTGACGCCGAACGGTGCGCTGCGAATGACATCCGCCTCGACTGTCCCAAGAAATTTCTGGATCTCGGTCTCGATCTTCGGTTCCTCGTCCTTGATGAACGGAATGACGTTGCCGAGGATGTCGAGCGACGGCACACCGGGATAACCGGCGCCCGAGACCGCCTGCATCGTGACGGCGAACACGTTGGCAATGCCAAAACGCTCATGGATCGGCGCGAGCGGCAGCGCGGCGACGATCGCGGCGCAATTCCCGTTAGCCACGATTGCCCCCGGCCATCCCCGATTGCGGCGTTGCGCGTCGAGCACGCTGAGATGCGACGGATTGACCTCGGCGATCACCAACGGCACGTCAGGGTCCATTCGATAATTCTTCGCGTTGGTGAGCACGACCTTGCCTGCTCGAGCGAACGCCGGCTCGGCGTCTTGCGCGGTGGCGGCGTCGAGCGCGGAAAAAACGATCTCGGCCGAAATGTTGCTTGGGTCGCAGGGCTGGACGGTCATCGCACCGACGTTCGCCGGAATTGCGTCGCCGCCGATCCAGCGCGTGGCGTCGGCGTAGGACTTCCCCGCGGACCGCTCCGAGGCAGCCACCTCCGTCAGCTCGAACCACGGATGATCGGCGAGCAACCGAATGAACGCCTGCCCGACCGCACCCGTCGCACCGAGAACGGCGACGCTGCGGCGGCGAATGGGAGACGATTTCGCTGCGCTCATGTGGCCAGTAGACTCCTCACAATTCTCTCATACGCGCCGACGGCCGCTCGGAGCTCGTTGACATCGATGAACTCGTCCGGTGTGTGGGCGACGTGGATCGAGCCCGGACCGAATAAGAGCGGCGTGCCCCATCGCCCAAGCAGTGGAATGTCGGTCGTATACGCGACCGGTGCTACCTCGAACCCGTCAATCGTGTGAAAATGTTGGGCCGGAATGTACGAGCCGAACTCGTACTCGGCGCGCCCCTTCGCCCATTTCTTGATCATCGAACGGACCGGCGCGTCGTCGCCGACGAGCCGGAACATGATCTCGGCCTCCGCCTGGGCGGGAACGATGTTCGCCTCGGTGCCGCCGCGAAGGGTTCCAATGTTGAACGTGGTCGCCCCAAGGATGTCGTCGATCGGAAGTTGCAGTGCGTCGAGCTCGGGCAAGAGGGCGAGCATCGGCTTGATCGCTGACTGACCGAGATGAGCATACGCTGAATGCGCCGCACGACCACGAGTGCGCACCGTCACGCGCAGCGAACCTTTGGCGCCGCTCGCCAGTTTGCTTTCCGTCGGCTCGCCGTTCACGAGATAGCGACTGGTGGCGGCGAGCCGGTTCGCGGCCCGAGCGCCGTCGGACCCCTTTTCTTCGCCGACGACGAAGAGCAGATCGACGCGCTGCTCTCCGCTCTCAGCGAGGCGATCGGCCGCCACCAACATCGCGGCGGCGATTCCCTTGGCGTCGCAGGCGCCGCGACCGAGCAGGCGATCACCATCGAGACGCGGGCCGATGAACGGCGGAACCGTGTCGAGGTGCGTCGAGAGCGTGACGCCACTCCCGGATCGCGACGCCCAAATGTTGGCGCGGCCGCGCGTGACTTCCTGCAGCGTCACGTTCCAGCCGCGAGCGACCAGCCATTTCGAGACGAAGTCCACGGCGGCGTTCTCGGCGCCAGTGGACGAATCAATCGTGAGGAGCTCCGCGGCGAGCGCGACGACGTCGGTCATGACGGCAAAAGTTAGCCGGTCAAAGAACCGGCGCGACTCACGAGCTCGACGTCGTCACAATTCGCCGGACAGCACTCGACGACGCAGATCGAAGAACCGGGCGTCGAGCCGGCACCCGGCGCTGATCGCTGTGTCCTCGAGTGCGTCGAGAAGGCGACGCTTGAGGGCGCGTCCCGTGTCGCCCGCCGGCATGCTCGAGAGCGTCCGAGCGATCGCGCCGGGATCGGCGAGATAGCTCGGAAACTCGAGCGCTCCGCCCGCGCCTGTGCGCGACGCTTCGGTCCCGCGAGAAACACCGATGTCGAACTCGAGCCCGGTCACGTTGAGCGCATCGACGAGCCGCGAACGAAGCGCGCCCGTCAGTTCTGATTTACCGGTCATCACTCGCCACAGCTGTTGCCGCGAGGTCCCCGCGTAGCGCGCCAAATACTGCTTCGAGAGCCCTCGCTCGATCCGGAGCATCTCGATGCGCTTGCCGAGATCGGTGAGCTCGGGAAATCCCGAGGCTTCGAGGTTTTGGGGATCCGCTTCCATTGACCCGTCCTGTAGCAAATGCTACATTTCGAATACCGAACAGACCCCGAATCACGGCGACATCCGTTACCTGGAGGCTATGAGCGAGCGTGGCCAAAGTCAAGAAAGTTGGGGCTGTTAGGAGGGCACGGTCGGGAAAGGACGGCGGGGGCAAAAACGCACCATCCGGTGCACTGACGTCGGCGACTCGAAAGCCGGTGCGGGGCATGAAAGCCAAGGGCGCTGCGACGCTCAAGGCGAAGACCCCCGTGGCAAGATTCCGCGTGACGCCACTCGATCCTCAGAAGAAATGCGGGACCGGAACCTCGGTCCAGCGGCTGTTTCGGATCAGCGAGGAATCGGCAGCCGGCCTGCGGTCGCACCTCGTCTTTCTCGACCGGCATGGATGGTACTGCGAGCACGGACGCGAATGCCCCGCCGTCCGGCACGCACAGAAGTTTCGGTGATGGCGCGGGACAAACGGACTTACTCACAACGGTAGGATGAGAGCATGATCGCGAGACATGAATCGAGTGTGGACAAGGGAGATATCTGGGCTCAACTGTCGGCGGCACTTCCTGCGGGGGTGATCTCTTGGCGACAGGACGGACGCGCGGTCCAGCGGGACGGAAAGTTCTTCGCGCGTTTCGTCGCGTATGTGGATGCGAACACGGTGCGCGAGCGCCTCGACGCCGTCGTTCCTGGTGAATGGGACTTGACCCTCGAGTTGCTTCCAACCGTCGCTTCCGACGACCAGGACGAATCGAATTGCTCGTTCAAAGCCCGGCTGCAAATCCTCGGGGTCATTCGCGAAGATGTCGGCACCGGGCGGGACTACAAGTCGGCCGCGACCGACGCGTTCAAGCGCGCCGCGGTCCGCTTCGGTATCGCGCACGAGCTGTATGGCTACGAGCAGAACTGGGTCCGAGTAGACGGCGATGGCAGGTACGCGAAGCCGCTCGAGGATCCCGCCGAATCGTATGCGCGTCGGCTGGCTCGTCTCGGCCGCGGCGATCTGTCGATTGCGAACAACGACGAGACGTCAGGCGACGAGGTTGAACCAACGCCAGTGGCGACGGGGCCGCTTGCGTCGGACGAGCCAAGCTGCCCGAAATGCGGCGGCCGCATGTGGGACAACCGCTTGTCGAAGCGCAACCCAAAAGCTCCGGACTACAAGTGCCGGAGCCGCTCGTGCGACGGAGTGATCTGGCCGCCTCGTGCCGGGGCGAACGTCAGCAAGGGTGAGCCGACGAAAGCAGAGCCACCCGAGGTCTCGGTTCCTGAATACTCTGTGGAGTCGCACGAGCTTCCGTTCTGATCGACAACGAGACGAGACAAACTGAACACAGGGGCTCTCACTCGGCGGTTCGGGTGCGAGCCCCGTCGGTTTTTGCGCGAAATAGCGCGTCGCGCAACCCGTTCGGCTCGCGTCTTGCCCGTTCAATCATGGCAGCACCTTCTGGAGCGACGTGAGGCGATGAATTACCGACGCTTTACAGATTCCGCTGGATGCGTATGGGAAGCGTGGGAAGTCGATCCGTGGGCGGTGGAGCGACGGCTCGCCGCCGAGCGTCGCGGTTCTCCGCGCGATTCGCTCGAGCGCCGAAGGGGCGACCAATTCCGTCTCATGATCCCCACTGAGCTCCGCGATGGGTGGATCGCCTTTCAAGGACTCACATCAAAGGTTCGGCTGGCACCAATCCCCGAGGGTTGGATGCTGTTGTCCGACGAGCAACTCGGTACCCTCGTCGCCCGCTCCGCGCGCCAAGACTGACGCGACGAGAATCGCGGGGCGCGGACATGCCTCGCGGCCCACGATCCTCAGCAACACGCGTTCGCGGGACGATGCACCGGCGCCGGCCGCGTATGACTTTTCTAACACGCGCCGGAACCGCGCCATGCCCGGGGCCGGATTCGAACCGACATTCCCTTGCGGGAAAGGGATTTTAAGTCCCTCGCGTCTACCCGTTTCGCCACCCGGGCTGTAACAAAAGCGGCGGCGCTGAGCGCCGCCGCGTTCCTCCCCTCAACCCTCTACCCTGTACCCTCCACCCTGCTGTTTGAGAAGCGGGAAACGGGACTCGAACCCGCGACCCCAACCTTGGCAAGGTTGTGCTCTACCAACTGAGCTATTCCCGCGCGCCGCGAAATATATTCTCGCCGACCCTCACGTGACAGAGGCGCCGACGCCGATCCGCTATGGCCGCTCGCCGAGCGCGTTGATCGCGTACCAGGCTGACCAGGCGAGAAGTCCCGAGAGCGACGCATCACCGCCATTCGCCGCGGTACGCCCTTCGGCGTCCACGATCTCGGCAGCGCATCCGCCGTCGAGTGGAGCGCGGCGCAGCCACTGCAGCACCGCCGACGCGTCGGGACCCATCAGCCGCGCGCATTGCTGTGTGAGTGATTGCGGCGTCACGTCGATGGCTTTAACGGTGCGACGGTATGTGGAATCGTGGCGCTGCACGGTCTCGTAGAGCGGAAGCCAGAAGGCCGACGCCGCGGGATCATCGGCGACCGACGTCGAACCGGCGAGATCGATCGCCGACGCGAACGTCGAGTGGCCGTCGGCCTCGATGAGGAAATTACGATGCAGCGCCGCGCGAACCGCGTCGGGATCTTCCAGACCCCGCGCCGTCTCCTCATCGAGCGTCCGTTTCAAAATCTCGAGCGCCTGGGCCGTCACGGCGTTGGCGTGGAGCGTGAACGGAAATGGAACGGGTACGCCCGACGGGCTCACTTCGGTCGAATACAGCGGAACCTTTTTATCGCGGCGGGCCGCGAGATCCTCGGCCGCCAGATACAGCGTGTCGGCGAGCGCCGGCTCGTCGACGACGCGGTCATCGCCGGTGTCGCGAACGTATCGGTCGACGGCGACGGGGTAGCTCGCGACGCCCTCGAGGGCAAAGCCCGGCTCGAAGAGGGTTCCGTCGAGATAGTGCACGCCCCGGCCCGGCGCGTAGCCGTGGAGCTCGCACATACGGAGCAGTAACTCGCGCGCCAACGGCGGATCGGCCAACTGCACGGCCGGCAGTGTCCACATGAGCGCTTCCCAATCGCGCACGGTGACGCCGTGTCCATTCCAGGGCGCGCGTGTTCTCACGAGATAGTACTGCGCGTCGTCGAGCGCACGCCCGACGCCGAAGAAATAGGCGAAGAGCAAATTTCGATTGATCAGGCGATCGACCGCTTCGTGTCCCGTCGATTGCTCGAGGCTCTGCAACGCATCGCGCGTCGATCCGAGGAGCTCGCGCCAACCGCGGCGTCGCAACACGCCAGCCGTTGCCTCGGCGCCGTCACGTTCCGGACCAACGGCGATGTAGAACGCGATTTGCTCGCGTCCACCGCTCGCGACCTGAACCGAACGTCGCAACGCGTAGCGTTGAGCGTCGACGGTCGCGGTTGCGTCGCCATCGGCCGTGAGCGCAACCGCGACGAGTCCGGGCAGCGATGATCCCTCGAGTATGATCGCTCCCGAGGCGCCCTGGCTCACGCGTCCCGCATCCTCGAACGGCCGTGGCGTTCGCACGCGGAGCTGACGATGGCCGAGCGTGCCCGACAGCGTGACGTCGACCGCGACATCTTGCTTGCGGCGATTTTCGATCGAGAGCGCGTACACCGCGCCCGAGACGTCGGCGTCGCGACCGTACGGCGCGAAGATCGTTCCGCGCAACACCAGCTCGCCGATCGCGCAGGTGAACGTCGGGACCCATCCGAACGCGCGCTCCCACGCGATGGGAACATCCGACAGTTCGTGGCGTACTCCGCCGATGTCGATGCTGGGCCGAGCCAACGCTGGTCCGGTACCGTTCGTGAAGTCCGACACGCCGGCGAACTCGATCGCCGATCGCGCGCCTCGATGCAGCATGCCGAGCGCGTGGATCGACGCGTCGGCCGGATGAATGCACGGGAGCGCGAGCCAGTGATTGCCCGTGATCTGCCACGGGATGGGCGGCGGCGGAAGCAGTGTCACGGGGGAGGGGTCAGTATATCTTTGATGACGATTTCGGTGGAATGATAACGCGCCGGCGTCATCTCACATACCGCACGAGGCAAATTTTCGATTGTCGGTTCGACATCTCCTCCGATCGGGCGTACTGGTGCTGTCTTTTGCGTTCGCCCGTCCCTCGGTCGCGCAATCGACGACGAGCCTCATCCCCGACGCCACTGTTCTGCCCAAGCGGGCAGTTGGGTTTCGTCTGTCGTCGTCATGGACGCGCTACGATCAACTGATCGGCGTTGGAGACGCGCACAATATCGCGTCGACGCTGAACGCCGATTCACTCGGCTCGGCGCTCGTGCCGCAGTTCGCGGTGGCCGAGAGCGCGATCCGCGCGGCGTCGGGGCTGTCGAACTTCCGACTGACGGCGGGCAATCTCGTCGCCGTCGCCGACTCGCGTGTCGTGACCGCGCCATTGATTGTGCAATACGGAGTGACCAGCCGTCTCACGATCGGCGTCGTGATTCCGCTTGTCGAGACGCGCACGACGTTGTTCGCGCAGCTGAATCCGCGGCCGGGGCTCGCCAACGTTGGGGAGAATCCCGCGTTGGCGAACACCGATCAGCTCGCGCGCAACGCGGCGCTCATCTCGTCCTTCCGGAACGCGGCGACGTCCCTGCGAGACAAACTCACGGAGTGTCAGACAACGCCGACCGGTGCCGGCTGCTCGACGTTGCTCG
>Ga0070708_100002857_pt1 | contig 13407 bp, 17 predicted proteins | sample KBSK5503metaG_FD_65469 | JGI IMG/M metagenome (GOLD analysis project Ga0070708, IMG submission 65469) | Corn, switchgrass and miscanthus rhizosphere microbial communities from Kellogg Biological Station, Michigan, USA - KBS K5-50-3 metaG | ecosystem: Host-associated > Plants > Roots >...
TCGACCATCCACGTGCTCCTCGTCACGCCCGTCATCTTCTTTCTCATGAAGGAACGCGCTCGCAAGAGAGGAACTCTGCGGGCTTCGGGAATGAAAGCGCATTCGGCGTGAGCAGCGGCGAAGCCTCTGGCGATGCTTTCGGGCGAGCCTCGGCGACGGGCTGATCGTTCTTGGGATTGCCGCAGCCGGCTGTCTCGTCTCTCAACGGCTCCACTGGTTCGAGCGTCCGGGAATCGCGGGCTATCTCTTGATGGAAATCGTCGGTCTTGGGCTGCCTGCTCACGCCCTCGGCAAGACGTCTCGATCCAAATAGACTGCTGGACGATTGAGCGACGCGGGCCGCCATCTTCTCCACGCGCTCGGCATGGCGTTCGCCATGTTCTGGGAAATCCTCTGGGCGCTGATTCTTGGATTCGGCTTGTCGGGCGCCGTGCAGGCGGTGGTTTCCAAGAAAGAGATGCGCAAGCTCCTCCCCGACGATTCACCGCGCTCTCTGGCCGTTGCGTGTGGTCTGGGAGCGGCCTCTTCCTCCTGCTCGTACGCGGCTGTGGCTCTGGCCCGCTCCCTCTTCCGCAAAGGGGCCAACTTTACGGCCGCGATCGCCTTCATGCTCGCTTCGACGAACCTCGTCATCGAGCTCGGCATCATCATGGTCATCCTGCTCGGCTGGCAGTTCACGCTGGGCGAATTCCTGGGCGGGCCGCTCATGGTCGCGATCCTCGCCATCCTGTTCCGGCTCTTTCTCAAGCCGAGGATGGTCCAAGCCGCAAGGAGGCAGGCGGAGAAGGGTCTTGCCGGAAAAATGGAAGGCCATGCCGCGATGGACATGTCTGTCACGGAGGGGACCTTGGCGCGGCGGATTTTCTCCTCGAAGGGATTCACCGCGATCAGCCATTACTTCGTCATGGATTGGCTGGCGGTTTGGAAGGACATCGCGCTGGGGCTCCTGATCGCCGGGGCGCTCGGAGCATGGGTTCCGATGGACTGGTGGAACGGTTTCTTCCTGACCAGGCACCCTTTCTGGGCGAAGCTCTGGGGCCCGATCGTTGGCCCTGTGGTCGCGGTCGTGTCCTTCGTCTGCTCCGTCGGAAACGTTCCGCTGGCGGCGGTGCTCTGGAACGGAGGCGCGAGCTTCGGCGGCGTGATCGCCTTCATCTACGCCGACTTGATCGTCCTGCCCATCCTCGACATCTATCGGCGGTATTACGGCCTCAAGATCAGCGTATTCCTGCTGGCGACGATGTATGCCGCGATGGCGAGCGCGGCTCTGATCATCGAGCTCCTGCTCGGCGCACTGCGTCTTGTGCCGGCCGAGCGCCACGCCCGGGTCATCGAGGCGTCCATCCGCTGGAACTACACGACGATCCTGAACATCGCCTTTCTCGCCATTGCGGCGATTCTTCTGTGTCGGTTCTTCACAACGGGCGGGCCTGAAATGGCCCAAGCAAATGGACCGACCGCCGCGCGGGCCGCGGCGGCACTCCTGAAGATCGCCGAAAAAGGGGGTTGACAAGACACTACGATATATCTATATTTGTCGATGTATGAAGCGGCCCGAAGATCTCGTTCCCGTGTTCAAGGCGTTAGGTGATCCCACCCGCCTGAAGATCCTGGAGCTGCTGAAGGAGCGGGGGAAGTCCTGCTGCGACTTGATCTCGCGGGAGGAGCGAGGCCTCTGCGCCTGCGACATCGAGAGAGCGGTTGGGCTCTCCCAGGCGGCCGTTTCCCACCACATGGACCTGCTTCGCCGTTCGGGACTGGTCGAAGCGGAGAAGCGCGGCCGCTGGATGTTCTACCGGAGGAACGAGGCTGCCCTCGCGGGGCTGGCGGAGGCCATCGCGAAGGCCGTCTAAAAAAATTGACCTGATAAATCGATTATTCGCGATTTATCGAACAGATGGGAGTTCTCATGTCATCTTCAGTTCACATCTCCTTGAACGTCTCGGACCTGGATCGGTCTACCGGCTTCTATCGGCGTTTCCTCGGAGAGCCCAAGAAGTTGAAAAGCGACTACGCGAAGTTCGTCAGCGCCGAGCCTGAGATCCATCTCGCGTTACAGCCCGGGCGCTCGGCGTCGCGCGGAGAAGGCTCTCTGTCGCACCTCGGAATCCGGGTGGATTCGACGGAGCAGGTGCAGCGCTGGAAGAGCGATCTGGCCGGACGCGGCCTCGCGACCCAAGACGAGAAGCGGGAAGCCTGCTGCTACGCGCTGCAGGAGAAGTTCTGGGTCACGGATCCGGACGGCAACCGCTGGGAGGTGTACACGGTGCTCGAAGACATCGAGCAGAAGGCCGACGCCGCGAGCACGACCTGCTGCCAGCCGGGGACCGAGGCGCCGAGCTCCAGCAGCGAATCGGGCAGCAAGGCCGCTTCGACCTGCTGCTGAGACGGAGATTCCGATGGAGAGAGAGCCGATGCAGGTTCTCTTCCTCTGTACCGGCAACTCCGCGCGCTCCCAGATTGCCGAGGCGCTTCTTCGCCGGATGTCGCAGGGCAGGATCGAGGTGTTCCGCGCGGGCAGCCTGCCGCGCGCGGAGATCCATCCGCTGGCTCGGGCCGCCGTCAGAGATCTCTTCGGGTTGAGCGTGGAAGGGCAGTACCCCAAGGCGCTCGAAGGCTTCCTGGGCCAGCACCTGGATTTCGTGATCTCCGTTTGCGACCGGGCGGACGCGTCCTGCCCGGTCTTTTCCGGGGACACGGAGCGGATCCACTGGAGCTCCGAAGACCCTGCTGCCGTGGAGGGCGACGAGGAAAAGAAGCGGCGCGCCTCCGAGCAGACGGCTCGCGACATGGCCAGCCGGATTCGCCTCTGGATGTCGCTGCCGGCCGTCGCCTCGCGCATCTCGGCCGGGAGTGGCGCTCGTGTCGTCTGAGCCCGCAGCCGAGCGGCCAGCGCCGGCTCCCTCGGCGCGCGAACAAATGAACGCGTTCGAGCGCTATCTCTCCGTGTGGGTCGGCGCCAGCATGGCGCTCGGACTTCTGCTCGGAAGAGTGTTCCCCGGCCTGACTGGGGCGCTTCGGGGACTGGAGTTCGGCCGGGGCTCGCACATCAACGTTCCGATTGCGGCGCTCATCTGGCTGATGGTCTACCCGATGATGCTGAAGATCGACTTGAAGTCGATCGCCGGCGTCCGCCGAACGCCCCGCGGCCTCTTCGTCACACTCTTCGTCAACTGGCTGGTCAAGCCGTTCTCCATGGCGTTCTTCGGCTGGCTCTTCTTCCGTCACGTCTTCGCGCCATGGATCGGCCCGGATCTCGCCGGTCAGTACATCGCGGGCGTCATCATCCTCGCCGCCGCGCCGTGCACGGCGATGGTCTTCGTCTGGTCGTACCTGGCCAATGGCGATCCGGCGTACACGCTCGTTCAGGTGTCGGTGAACGACCTCGTGATGCTGATCGCTTTCGCGCCGATCGTGAAAGTGCTCGTGACCGGCGCGGCGGGACTCGAGGTGCCGTTGCGTGTCCTGCTGGTCTCGGTCCTCGTCTTCGTGGTCGTCCCGCTCCTTGCCGGAGCGGCGAGCCGAGCCTTGCTCATCGCTCGCCGTGGCGCCGCCTGGTTCGAGAAACGGTTCGTGCGGGCATTCGCTCCGGTGACCGTCGGCGCGCTGCTCGCGACCCTGGCGCTCATCTTCGCGTTCCAGGCGGAGAACATCTCGGGCCGCTGGCTGCACGTCCTCTTGATCGCCGTCCCGATCCTCATCCAGGTCTACTTCAACTCCTCGCTGGCCTACGGCCTGATGAAGCTTGCCGGCGTCGAGTACGCGGTGGCCGCGCCCGGAGCTTTGATCGGCGCATCCAACTTCTTCGAGCTGGCCGTAGCGACGGCGATCGCGCTGTACGGCCCGGGCTCGGGAGCGGCGCTCGCGACCGTCGTCGGCGTCCTCGTCGAAGTGCCCGTGATGCTATCGGTGTGCCGCGCCTGCGTCGCGACCCGCCGCTGGTTCCCCGCGCCGGCCGCCTGAGGGCTTTTCTTCTGTTCGGCTGTAACTCGGAGCAGAACGGGGGAAGATCCCGCCTGGGGGGGTCCGCGTGACCTTTACCGCCTACGCCTGGTGAGTGCGTCGCGAACGAGTTGTCGCGGCTCGCGTTCGACGGACAAACACTCCTCTCAGGGGCCCGGTCCGGTCGCTGATCAGCGTGCGGCGGCTTCCTTGCAGCAGCAGGGGTCGACGGTCTGCTTCGCGAGCGTACAGTAGAGCTTGCCGTCCTTCTGTTGGACGCAACAGCACTTCTCGACGGTCGTGTTCGTCAACGTGCAGGTCAACTTCGTGGCCTTCGGAGCGGCGGAAGCTGCCAGCGCGACCAGGGTTCCCAACACGATCGCCCAGAATCCCTTTCTCATGGCTTCTCCTCTCGTTTCTACCGAACCGTTCGGTAGATGACGTCCAGAAACTCCTCGTAGATCTCTTTGCCCGGGCCCGCCTTGATCCCCTGCGTCACGCAGCTTTCCAGGATGCCGTCCACCTGCCCACGCGCCCGCTTCAGGCGTCGCCGGATTTCAGCCTTCCGCTCGTCTGGAACAAAAACCACATCGACAATGGGCAGTGGGACTGCTTGACCAACCATCGAAACTCCCTCCTTGGACGCGAGCAGTCCATACTCCCTAAGAGTATTTGGCAACGCGCTTCCGTCGAGCTTCCCGGGGCGCAGTTCACGGGCGCGGCTCTCGGGAAACGGAGTTATTCCGCGCAGCACGAGAGCCTGGCGGGGTCCTTAAAGCGTGAGATGGCCACGATCTTCAGGGCTTCCGCCATCGTCGGATAGACGTGGAGCTGATTGATGAAGTCGACAAGTTTGGCGCGGAATCGAAGCGCCATTGCGGCCTCGTGAATCACCTCGCCAGCGTTCGGCCCCACCATCGAGACGCCCAACACCTCGTCGGTCTTGGCGTCGGCGACCATCTTGATCACCCCGCGGGTATCGCGGATAGCGCCGGCGCGTGGCACCAGAGACATCGGGAGCGTGTTGCACCAACACGGGTGGCCCGCCGCGATTGCCTCCTGTTCCGTCATGCCGACGACGGCGACCTGTGGGTCCGTGAAGATGGTGCGCGGAACGACACGGTGGTCCGCCTTTCGCAGATCCTCGTCCGATAAGGCGTTGTGCGCCGCGATTCCGCCGTCCTGGCTCCCGACCGGAGTGGCCATCGGGCTGGCCACTTCGCCGCCGATGACGTCGCCCGCCGCGAAGATGTGCGCAACATTGGTACGAAGGTACTGATCGACGAGGATCTGCCCTTTCTCGCCGACCGAGACGCCGGCCTTGTCGATCTCTATCTGATCCGAGTTCGGGCGGCGGCCCGCCGCTACGAGAAGATGCGTCGCCCGATGCTCCCGCAAACCATTTCCCGTTTCGACCGCTGCGACAACTCCAGACACGTCTCGCCAAACCGAACGCACGTTGGCCCCCGTCACAATCCGGACGCCCTCCTGTCCCAGGATCCCGCGGATGGCCGGACCAACCTCCGGCTCATAGTCGCGGAACAGGATCTCTTTGCTCCGCTCGACGATGGTGACTTCTGAGCCGAAGCGGCGAAACATCTGACCGAGCTCGAGCGCGATGTATCCGCCGCCCAGAACCAGCAGGGAGGCTGGCAGCTCGGAAAGCTCCAAGGGCTCGTCGCTCGTCAGCAGGTCGCTGGTCAGGTATGGCACGTCCGAAAGCCCATTGATCGGCGGCAAAGTGGGACGCGATCCTGTCGCGATCAAGATCTTGTCTCCACGGATCCTCTTGTCGCCGACTTTGACCTCATTGGGGTCGAGGAAACGAACGTGGCCTCTCTCGACGCGGATGAAATCGCCGACGAGGCTCTCGTACTTCTTCTCCCGGTAGGAGCGGATCACCTCGTCCTTCTGAGCGACAAGCCGGCGAAAATCAAGATCGGGTCTCGTCGGAGAGATACCGGGATAGCGTGGGTTGCGCGCGTCGTTGAGCAGCCGCGCCGCCTCGATCAGGTTCTTCGAGGGGAGGCACCCCCGGTTGACGCACGTGCCTCCGACAGTGCGTTCCTCCGTCATGACGGCGGTCTTGCCGAGCTCCCGGGCCCGAAGCGCGGCCGCGAATGCGGTCGAGCCCGAACCCAGGATCACGAGGTCGAAACGCTCCACGATCAGCTTCTCTTGCTCGGCCCCGGTCGAGCAGCCAGCAGATCCAGAATCGAGGCGAGCAAGAGTAGCGCGATGCCGACGTACGCGATCGGGGGCCACAGAAAGATCCCGCCAAAGGTGACGGCTGCCCCCGCTATGGAAACAACCAGGGCTGCTTTCCGCCCGTGTCGCCGCATCGAGAGCGCGGTTCCGACGATCGAGGCGAGCAGAAAGAGTGCGAGGATCGGCAACAGGTATCGATCGCGGATCAAGAACCCCGCACCGATCGCGGTCAGGCCGGAAATCAGGAAAGAGACGCCGAGACAGCAGGCCGCGGCGAGGAAACTCCCCAGGAATCCAAGAGATTGAAGAAAGCGGGACAGAAAGCGGGGCATGAGGGGCCGTTCTCAGCCGAGGCGGGCTGCGGTTAGTTCACCTCGCCTCTCCGGGCAACGCTCCGGCGCCCTGCTCTGCGGCTTTCCGAAGTTCTGCCAGCTGTTCTTGATTCAGATGTTTGCTTGCAATCTTGGTCAATTCTTCGAACGGGTCCCTGGCGCATTCCTCGCCCTTGTCTCTAGTCAAGATCGTGGCGATGCCTCCGGAGAGATCCTTGGTCAACGCCGCGAGCTTCTCCAGGGGAAGGTCGAGACGTGCCTTGGCTCGATTGACCAGCCGAGTGGCGATCACTTTGGCCTCCCGCTCGCTCAGACTGTCCACGTCGCTCGCCCCGTACCAACGCTCGGAATCGAACTCTTTCAGTGCTTTCTCCCGCGCCGTGCCCCGCAGGAGAGCCGTTTCCAGATCCCTTTCCTTGAAGGCAGCCTCGACCGTGGAAGCGCCCGAGCGACCTTGATCGGGATCCTTCCACACTACGGCGAGCACTGTCCCCGGATAGTTGATCTTCGCTTCGGCAATCCTGGCGTCGCGTTCGAGACTCTTGAGGATGGGCTTGGAGGCCGAGCCGCAGCCGAGCCCTTCCGCAGCGCCGCATTCAAGCGGCACCTCGAAGAAGCTGACCCGCTCGGGGGCCTGCGACGCGTTCCTGGGCTCGCCCTTCGCGGAAGCCGGAGAGGCCGCTCCTGACGGGGCCGCGGCCTTGATCGTCGCCCTGTAGCCGATCCTCTGGATCGCCTGAATCATCTTCTCGGGCGTGACCTTCGAATCGTCGTACGTAACCACCGCCTCCATCTTCTGGTAGTCAGTCTTGACGTCCTCGATGCCATCGAGCTTCTTCAGCGCAATCCGCGTCGAGGCGGCGCAGGCGCCGCAGGTCCAGCCCTTGACGGCGAACGTCACGCTATTGGTTGCGGCCAGGGCAGGCCAGGCCACCGCGACCGCGAGGAGTAAGAGTAGAGACCTCTTCACGACAGACCTCCGAGGGCTAGAAAAGCGCTCCCGAGAAATACGGGAATGCAGCGGCAATCACCACGATGAGGGTCACGATCCAGAGGGAAACCTTCTGCCCCTTGCGGCTTGTCGAGCTGGCACAGGCTGAACCGGGTTCGCACTTTTCAGGGCCGCGCCGACGGTAGGTCAGAAAGAACGCGCCACCCAGAAAAGTCGCAGTCGCGACGAGAAAATACGGGCGGTACGGCTCGAACTTCAGAAGCAACGCGCCTCCACCAAGGCCGAGCAGAGCGAGGGCTAGCGGTCCGATGCAGCAGATGGAGGCCGCAATCGCGGATCCAATTGCGCCGCCTTCGAGAAGTCGCATTCGGCCGGTCGTCATCTTCAGGACCTCTTGAGGACCGTCTCCAGGGCGCGCCGAAAACGCTCGATCGCCATCTCATTCTCGCCACTCTTCGAACAAGGGATGACGCACGAATTGACGTGGGCTTCCATGAGGCTGATGAGCACTCCGTTCAAGGCGGAGCGAACCGCTGAGGCCTGGACGAGGAGGGAGTCGCAGTCCTCGCCAGATGCCAGCATGCGGCGAATGGCGGCGACGTGTCCTTCAATCCGTGCAAGTCGCCTGTCGATTTCGGATCGCTCGGTCGTGCGGAGGTTCCGCGAGGAAGACTCCGCGTGCCCGAGCTGTGGTCTTGGAGCCGCGGTCTTGAGTTGCTTTCGCATTCTGACAGCCTAAACATCCCCCCCGGGGGGATATTCCAGGACGGCTGAAACGCGCCGTAAGCAAGGGAACGCTAGTCCTGTCGCGTTTTCGCCGGCTCATTGCAGGTTTGCCTTTCTGCCATCTGCAGCTAAAGAGTCCAAAGCCGGATGGACCGCTATTCGCCTCAGCTTCAGCGACTTGGAGATCACATCCGTAAGCGCCGCCCGGACCTGGGTCTGCGTCAGCGGGAGGCTGCCAGGCAACTCCGCGCCGACCGTGGGCGCCCCGTGCCTCCGCGAATGTCGAACCAGAGCCCGCGGTTGCCTCGACGTTTTGTTTGACAGGCACGACTCCTACGGCACAGAGTCTGCCTAGCGCGGGGGGTTTCTACGGGGAGTCGGACTTCGACTCGCGGACGATCGCGGACAGAGGCTGAGCCAGACAGGCCCTACGCTACTGGCGAATGCGGACGAGCAACCAAACCCAACTCGGCTAGCCTAAGACCCCCCTCCTCCTCAGTCAAAGTCGCCCCTGAATCCCGACCGGCGGCCCCCACGTGACGGCCCTGCGCGCCTCGCTCTGTTGCGGAGATGTCCATCGGGACAGCTCCATAGAAGAAAGGCAAGGAGATGAAAAAGAATCTTAACAATCGTTGCCTCATGCTCGTCGTGCTGGCGCTCCTGACCACCGGTGTCTCCGTAGCGCAGTCCCAGGTGGAAGTCGCGCAGGTGGAGGCCGTGGCGGCCGGCACGCCGATGCGCTGGGACCTCCTCAGTACTAGTTTCAACCCCACCACTCAAAACCCGGGCGGCACGGCCTCCGCCAAGGCAAACGACGACTCGCAGATCACGCTCACAGGGACCGGAACCTTTCTGTCGAGCGGTGAAAACATCCAGGGCGTCACCGGCGGAGGGACCTGGACGACTTTCGCCCCGAACAGCACGTCCGTCACCGGCAGCGGCACCTACATCGTCACGGAGCTCATCAGTTGGGAGGAGGCCCCCGGGACCCTGCCTGCTGCTACTATCGACAACATCGGCAATAACGTTGATGCCCGTTCCGGCCTTGCGGTCTTGCGAATCCGCTACTCGGATGGGAGCCGGGGAGTGCTTGCCGTAAGCTGCGACCTCCCGGTCGGCTCGCCGCCCCCGATTTTTGAGGGAATCGTCGCGTCGAAGGGGTTCACGAACTTCTGGAACCGCCTGGCGCCCGTGGCCGGCGTGAGCGGGAACCGGACGGTCTTTCACGTTCTCGGAGCTGCCGCGGCGGCCTCCTGCAGCCCGAGCGCCATTGCGCTTTGCCTGGGCGGACGTTTCAAGGCGCAGGTGAGCGGAACGAACATCACAGGGTTCGCCATTCCGAACACGGCAGACACGGGTGACTTCTGGTTCTACACCCCCAACAACATTGATGTCGTGGTCAAGGTCTTGGATGGCAGAGCTTTCAATAACAGGTTCTGGGTATTCATTGGCTCTCTGTCGGATCGCGGCTACACGGTCACGGTGACCGACACCGTCACGGGAGCCGTGAAGACGTACACGAATCCTCCGGGCACCATCGCGGACACGACGGCCTTCTGAGGAAAGAGTGGCCCTCGCCTGACAACCTGAAGAGGGGCGTGGTCGATCGCCGCGCCCTTATCCTTTCTGCCTCGGGGTTGTTGGTTAATTCAAAAGCGGGGCCCGCGACGTCGGCTTCGAGGTCAACGAAAAGCTCGGGCGTGCCTGGATCGTCATGCATCTCGACGACGCGGCTCTGGACGTCGGAGGCGACGGGGTCTCCGGAAGCTCACGGGAGCGCGCTTTGGTCCCGGGCCTGCGGTACGAGCCGGACAAACGCCAGATCCTCCGACACGACGGCTCGCGCGAGCACGTCTGCGCGACGGCGGTGCGCGGCTTCGGGGGACTGGCCTTTCGCCCGGCCGGGGGCTGCGCGCTGGTCGTCCGGCACGAAGAGCGGCCAATCGACGACGGCTTCACAGTCTCGCCCAAGAACTTCGCCGTCGTCGAGTTGCGCCAATTCGGAGACTGATCCGCGAGGATGGCAGACTCGTTACAGGGTTGGCCTGACTGCGCAGATACCGTAATCCTCGCAGATCTGACGCATCGCGGCAGCGGCGGTGTTGAAGGCGAGGATAATCGAACCTCCTGTCTTTCCGGCCGTCAGGTCCCCCGCCAGAAGCAACCCCGGCACGCTCGTTTTGAAGGACTTCGTGAGCCTTGGATGTGGCCCCTCGAACTCGATGCCTGCGGACTTCAAGAAGTTCTCCGGCGTCGTTCCGCCCAGTGCATAGATGACGCGGTCGACTTCGAGCGACGAAAGCGCGGGCTCCTGGAAACAGACGCGTGCCCTTTTCCCGGCCACTTCCAGACGCGCGACGTTGGAGGCAAGCAGAAACCGGAGTTTGCCTTGCCGCTCGAGGGCGAGCGCGCTGTCGCGGTTGATCGGGTTGGGGCGTGTTAGCGCCTCCCCCCGATAGGAAAGCGTCACGCGATTGCCCTCCTGAACGAGGAACTGGCAGTATTCCGTTGCCGTGTCCCCACCGCCGACGACGAGGACCTCCTTGCCGCGGAGGTCCTCACCGGTCACGTCGAAGAGCACATTCCTTTGAATTCCCCGCGGAATCGGATAGGAGGGCTTTTTCGGCCGGCCGAGGATGCCGATGGCGATGACGACGACGGGAGCGCGCCAGACGCCGCCACTGGACTCGATGCGCAGCCTCCCGTCCGACTCGCGGCCAATGCGGTAAACCTCTTCGTGGTAGCGCACCCGAGCGCCCGAGTCACGGATCGCGCGGTCGAGATAGGTCAGCGTCTCCTCGCGCGTCAGATCGGGGATGCAGAGCACCCCATCGCATTTTGCCTCGATCCCTTTGTAGTTGGCGAGCACCGGCTTGGAGGCCGGGTAGTACTTGCGGATGATCCAGGAATGCTCGGGCGCTCTTTCCAGGATGAGAATGCGCCCGGAGGGAACGCCGGCCGCGCGCGCCTCCGCGGCAAGCGCGATCCCGGCCGGCCCCGCGCCGACAATGATCAGATCAGAATCACTCTGTTCTGGCTTCATCACGGTTCTCATTCTCAGGTATTCCTCCCGTCGTGGGAAGGATTCAGAGAAGATGATCGGATGGAACTCCAGGGCGTCCTTGGCCGTCTGCGGTAATAGGAGGTTGTCTGACCCGAGAGGAGTTCAGCGATCTGGCGCTTTCCTATCTGGAGGAGATCGCTGCCTTTGCCCGGCGGCTGACCGGCAACGCCGCCGACGCAGACGACCTGGTTCAGGCGACGTTCGAGCGGGCTTTTGAATCCTGGCGGGGGCTCCGGGAGCCGGCCGCCTGTCGAGCCTGGCTTTTCCGGATTGCGCGAAACCTCTTCGTGGACGGCAGGCGGGCCTCGGCCGTTCGATCGCAACTCTCGCTCGCGGAGGGGACAGGGTCGGGCGCTCCGGAACTCATCGTTCCCGCGGAAGCGGTCGAACAGCTCACGGCCCGCGAGCTCGAGGCGGCCCTGGGCCGGTTACCTGGGGATCAGCGCGAGGCTCTTCTTCTCTGCGATCTCTGGGGTTTTCAATACGCGGAGATCGCCGGCATCGTTGGCGCTCCGATCGGGACGGTGCGCTCGCGGATTGCTCGCGCCCGCAGGCGTCTGTCGTCCTTCCTCGGGAGGACCGCGAAGGAGTCGAAAGGACGTTTGAGGACATGACCTGCGACCGAATCGCCGATCTTCTTTCTCCTTACGTCGATGGGGAGCTCGCGCCGGGGGATCGCTCCGAGGTGGATGCGCATCTTGCCGGCTGCGCATCGTGCTCGGGGCAGGTCGCGGCCGGGCGCAGTCTCAAGCACGCCATCGCGCGCCTGGCGAGCCGCGAAGAGCCTCCGGGCGCTGTTCGAGCTCACGTGGAATCCTTTCGTTTCGGCAGCTCCGGGCTCCGTATCACCTCGCACCGGCGGCTCGCCGCGGTGGCGCTGGCCGTCGGTCTGCTGGCAGCCGCTGCGTATGCCGTTCGCAGCTACAAGAGCCGAGCGAACCTGCTCGGCGACGAGTTGGTCTCGGATTACCTGCGTTCACTCCCCGAAGTGAGGCCCGTGGAAGTCGCCTCGAATGATCCGCGCGAGGTCGCCCGCTTCTTTTCCGGAAAGACTCCTTTTAACCCGGTGGTGCCGGCCCTTCCGAGCGCGAGTCTGCTCGGTGGGCGGCTCTGCACGGTGGCGGGACGGCGAGTGGAGCTGCTTTTCTACACTCACGGCGCGAGCCGGCGGACTTTTTCCATCTTCGTGTGTGACCACCCCGTCGGGGACCTCGGCTGCCGTGAGCACCACGGCCATCATGTCTGCGGCCGGCGGTTCGGAAACTTGACCATTCTGGCTGTTGGGGAGATCCCTGGCCACGCCCTCGAGGAGATTCTTCGCGAAGCGACGCTGTAGGAATCATTAGGCAAAGGAGGAGTCATGAACGTCAAACGGATTCTGGTCTCCACGTCTCTCGCTCTGCTTCTGCTCGCGCCCGGGCGGCTCGTCGCCCAGGAAAAGCATCCCGAGCACCCGAAATCCAAGGGGTCGGAACATCCCACCGAGAAGAAACAGGCGGGCCTTTCCAAGTCCGATCTCGCCAGCGCGATCAAGAGCTGGGCGGAGAAGGAAGCCGCCAGCAACGGCGGCTGGCTCAAGGTGGACGATCCGGTCCAACATAAGACACTTGAATTAAAGCTCGAGAAGGTCCACGAGGACCGGCTTTCCCAGGTCAAGCCGGACGTGTATTTCGCCTGCGCGGACTTCGTGGAGAAAGACGGGACAAAGTACGACATCGACGTCTTCATGCAAGGCAAGTCGAAGGACGACCTGCAAGAGACCGAAGTCAGCGTGCACAAGGTCAACGGGAAAGAGCGCTACACCTGGTTCGAAGACAACGGCACGTGGAAGAAGAAGCCCACCGCCTAGTCCGAAGACGGTCTCGAGAGATGGTCAAAGGCGGCGCGCTCGCTCTTCTGGCGCTGGGAAGTCTGTTCGTCGCGGCCGTGCGCTTTCGTCAGAAGCCCGGCTCGCCGACTGCCGGTTCCGGGCCGCCGGCGACGGCTTCGAGCACGACCGGCCGTGATACGGCCGGGACTCGCTGGAGCTTCGGCGGTCCCCTGCCCGGCGCGACTCCGTTTGACGATGCGCTCGTGCGCCGGCTCCAGGCCGCCTGGGCCGCCCGGCCCCCCGGCGAGCGGCCGCGCACGCGGCACTTGAATCCGGACGGCTCTCCGAAGTACACCAACCGCCTCTACCTCGA
>Ga0070708_100002858_pt1 | contig 13405 bp, 14 predicted proteins | sample KBSK5503metaG_FD_65469 | JGI IMG/M metagenome (GOLD analysis project Ga0070708, IMG submission 65469) | Corn, switchgrass and miscanthus rhizosphere microbial communities from Kellogg Biological Station, Michigan, USA - KBS K5-50-3 metaG | ecosystem: Host-associated > Plants > Roots >...
TCCGCGGTCAGCGCCCGAGCTACTTTTCGATCCTGCTCGTAACGAAGACCGCGCGACCGTCGGGGACCACGGTGGCGCCGCCACCCCCGAATCTTGCCGCTGGCGTTCCCCTGCCCGCTTCGGCTCCGATCAACGGCGCCGCGACGACGATAAACACCGTGAACTCCGTCGCCGCAACGCTGCGCGCGCCTGAAGTACCGTCAGAGCCCGGCGGCAAGCTCTTCCTCGTCGGCTTCGGGCCGGGGAACCACGATCACCTGACGTTTCGCGCGCGCGAGGCGATCGGAGAGGCCGGGGTCATCATTGGCTACCGCACGTACGTCCGTCTTGTCCGTGAGCTGATCGAAGGCAAGGAAGTCCATTACACCGGCATGACGGAGGAGCTGGACCGCGCTCGCAAGGCGGTCGACTTCGCGTACGCCGGACGCAAGGTGGCCCTCATCTCGAGCGGTGACGTCGGCATCTACGGGATGGCGGGCCCGGCGCTCGAAATCCTGAAGGAGAAGGGTTGGCGGCGAGGCTGCGGTGTGGATGTCGAGGTCGTGCCGGGCGTGACGGCGCTCTCGGCCTGCGGTTCCGTCCTTGGCGCACCGATCATTCACGATTTCGCCGCGATCTCGCTCAGCAATCTGCTGACCCCGTGGGAGGTCATCGTCAAACGGATCGAGGCTGCGGCCGGCGCCGACTACATCATCGCGCTCTACAACCCGAAGAGTGGGCGGCGAACGCAGCAGATCGTCGAGACGCAGAAGATTCTCCTGAAGTACCGGCGTCCCGACACGCCCGTCGGCATCGTGAAGAGCGGACTCCGCCAGGGCCAGCGCGTCGTCCAGACCACCCTCGCCGACATGCTGAACCACGAGATCGGCATGCTGACGACGATCCTCGTCGGCAATTCGACGACGTTCACCTACGAGGGTCTGATGATCACCCCCCGCGGCTACCAGCACAAATACGAGCTCGAGTCGCTCGACGGCGCCGCTGCCGCGGCGTCGGAGGCCATGATGGCGGAGGCGACCCTCGGGATCGATCCGTTCCTGGGCCTGAAAAGGAAGGCCGGCGGGTGACGCGCGAACGCCGCGGCCTCATCATCTGTTACACCGGCGACGGCAAGGGCAAGACCACGGCCGCCCTCGGCCTCGCCATTCGCGCCGTCGGCGCCGGCCTCCGCGTGCGCATGCTGCAGTTCATCAAGGGCGAGTGGAAGCCGGCGGAGTTGAAGGGATTGGCTCTGCTCGGTGATGCGTTCTCCATGGAGCAGCTCGGGATCGGATTCGTCACCTACAAGCCGAAGCACCCCTACGAAAAGCACGTCGAGGCCGCGCAGGCCGCGTGGGCCCAGGCGAAGCGGGAGATGCAGTCGGGAACCCAGGACGTCTTGATCCTGGACGAGATCAACAACGCATTCCGCTTTGGCTTACTTGCGCCGGGGGAGGTCATCGAAGCGTTACGGGCGAAGCCCGTCGAGTTGACGGTCTTACTCACCGGACGAGGCGCGCCGCCGGGGATCTGCGAGGTGGCCGACCTCGTGACCGAGATGAAATCCGTGAAGCACCCATACCAGCAGGGCATCCCCGCGCAGTACGGGATTGATTTCTGAGGGCTCATCGTGGCCGAGTCACCGAAACGCGGCAAGGCTCTTCGCGAGGGATTTTCCACTGGCTCTTGTGCGGCCGCGGCAGCGAAGGCCGCGACGACAGCCCTGGTCACGGGCGTCGCCCAGACGGACGTCACGATCGACCTGCCGATTGGACGACGGGTGACGTTCCCAGTCAACGCCTGTCGGATCGAGGGCGAGTGGGCGCGCGCTTCGGTGATCAAGGACGCCGGCGATGATCCGGATTGCACGCACGGGGCCGAGATCTTTGCCGAGGTGCGTCTCAGGGCGGAGGCCGAGATTTCTGTTGATGGTGGCGAGGGTGTCGCGCGAGTGACGAAAGCGGGACTCGGCATCGAGATCGGCAAGGCGTCCATCACGCGCGTCCCGATGACGATGATCATCGACTCGGTGACCGAGGCGCTTGTTGGAACAGGCTCGGCCGGCGGCGCCGACGTTGTCATCGTCGTGCCGGGCGGCGTAGAGATGGCGAAGAAGACGATGAACCTGCGGCTCGGCCTCGTTGGCGGGATCTCGATCCTGGGCACGAGCGGGATCGTCAAGCCGTATTCGACCGCCGCCTACAAGGTCTCGATCGTCAACGCCATCGACGTGGCCGTGGCCTCGGGCCTCAGCGAGGTCGTGATCACCACCGGCGGCAAGAGTGAGGAGTACGCGCAGCGCACCTGGGCCGACCTGCCCGAGACGGCGTTCGTCGAGATGGGGGACTGGGTTGGCTTCACGCTCACGTACTGCAAGAAGAAACACGTCGCGAAGGTGAACATCGGCGGAATGATCGGCAAGCTCTCCAAAGTCGCCGACGGCGAATTCTACACGCACGCGCGGCAGGCGGCCGTCAACCTCGACGGCCTCGCAACGATCGCCGAGTCGGTCGGCGCCCCCTCTGGAGTTGTCGACAAGATCCGGCGCGGCAACACGGCGCGCGAGGCCCAGGAGATCGTCCTCGCTCATGGGGTTCAGGGCTTCTTCGACCGCGTGGCCGAGAAGGTCTCCACGAACTGCCGCAGGTACGTCGAGGGTGCCTTCTCAGTGGAGACGATTCTGACTGACGCGGACGGGACGATCCTCGGGCGGGCCATCGCATGAACGACGAACGCGGGACCATCCATGTCATTGGTGTCGGCAACGACGGCCCCGAGAGCCTGACGCCGCGCGCGCTGACCATCGTGGAGAAGGCCGACGTCCTGGTGGGCGGGCAGCGTCTGCTCGATCGGTTTCCCGACGTGCCCGCCGAGCGTGTGAAGATCGGCGCCCGGGTCGACGACGTGCTTGCGGCGGTGGCGGCGCGACGGACGACGAGTCGAGTCGTCGTCCTCGCCACCGGCGATCCTAACTACTTCGGGATCACGCGGGCGGTGCTCCGTCACGTGCCCGCCGAGGATCTCGAGATCGTGCCCAACGTGAGCGCGCTCCAGTGGGCGTTCGCCAAGGCTCGGGAGCCGTGGGACGACGCGGCATTCCTCACGGTCCACGGACGGACCATGGCGGGGCTCGCCGAGGCGGTGCGCGGTCACCGGAAGGTGTGCCTCTTCACCGACGAGCGCAACACTCCGGCGGCGATCGCCCGCGCCCTGCTCGACGCGGGCCTCCGCGAGTACCGCGCCGTTCTTTGCGAGGACCTCGGGGGCGCGTCGGAGGCGGTGACCCGACTCTCGCTGGAGGAACTGGTTGACCGCGACGCGCATCCGCTGAACACGCTGATCCTGCTCGCACCCGAGATGACAGCCAGTCCGACGCCCGCCGCCTGGACGCCTGGTCTCCCGGAAGACGTCTTCGACCAGCGCAAGCCGAAGCTCGGCCTCATCACCAAGCGGGAGATCCGCGTGCTCAGTCTCGCTCGTCTCGTGCTCCGGCCGGACAGCGTGGTGTGGGACATCGGCGCCGGCTCGGGATCGGTCAGCATCGAAGCCGCGCGCCTCGCACCGCATGGCCGTGTCTTCGCCTTCGAAAAGAATGCGGACGATGTCGAGATCGTGCGGCTCAACGTCGAGAAGTTCCGCGTTCCGCACGTGACCGTTCTGCACGCGACGGCTCCAGATCGATTCGACGAGCTGCCGGATCCCGACGCGGTGTTCGTCGGCGGCAGCGGTGGGAAGCTCCGCGAGATTCTGAATATCGCCGCGGCCCGCCTGACGACGAGCGGACGCATCGTCGTCAACGCCATCACGCTCGATACGCTGTACGAGACCGTATCGCTCTTCCGTGAGCTGCGGCTTGAGCACGAGGCGATCCTGGCGTCGATCGCGCGGTCCAAACCGCTCCTCGGCATGATGAGCTTCGAGGCGCTCAATCCGGTCTACATCGTCACGGCTTGGCGCGTCGCGTGAACGTGGCGCCGAAGACCAACGAAGCTTACGCACTCTCGACCGAAGAACGCCGCGGTGTCTACCGGGCCATTCACGAGCGGCGCGACGTCCGCTCGCATTTCCTTCCGACTCAGATTCCTGATGACATTCTCGCTCGGCTTCTCGATGCTGCCCATCACGCGCCATCGGTAGGCTTCATGCAGCCGTGGAACTTCATCATGATTCGCGATCGCGGCGTGCGAGCGGCCGTGCGCGACGCCTTCCTCCAGGAGCGCGTCCGCGCGGCGGCCCTCTACGACGAACCGCGCCGATCCCAATTCCTGACCCTCAAGCTCGAGGGCATCCTCGATGCGCCACTGAATCTCTGCGTGACGTGTGATCCGACCCGCGGCGGCCCCCACGTCCTCGGCCGCAGCGCGATACGAGAGACCGACGTCTACAGCACGTGCTGCGCGATCCAGAACTTCTGGCTCGCTGCCCGCGCCGAGGGGATCGGGGTCGGCTGGGTTAGCATCGTGCAGCCTGACGAGCTGAAGCGCATCCTCGGGATCCCGACGCTCGTTCTCACCGTCGCCTACCTCTGTGTGGGGTACGTCTCCCACTTCAGCGACACACCCGATCTCGAGCGCGCCGGGTGGCGGACTCGTCTATCGCTCGCCGATCTCGTCTTCGAGGATCGCTGGGGCCGGCCAGAAACACACCTGCGGGCGGCATTCGCCGCGCGGGATGGAGCGACGTGATGAGGGACATCACGCCCGGGACGGTGTACATCGTTGGAGTCGGGCCGGGTGATCCGGAGCTCATGACCATCCGCGCAAAGAACGTCATCGACGCGGCGGACCTCATCATCTACACGGGCTCGCTGCTCGGCGATGATGGGTTCAAGGACGTCAAGCCAACGGCCAAATTGGTCGACAGTGCCGGCCTGCATCTGGAGCAGATCGTCGAGCTGATGAAATCGGCCGCGCTCGACGGCCAGATCGTCGCCCGCGTGCACGACGGCGACCCCGCGATCTTCGGAGCGCTGTCCGAGCAGGCGGCGCCGCTGGAGGCTGCCGGGGTGCCGTTCGAGGTCGTGCCCGGTGTGACGGCAGCATTCTCAGCGGCAGCCACGCTTAGAGCTGAGCTCACGATTCCCGAGCTGGCCCAAACGGTAATCCTCGCCCGCATGGAAGGACGAACGCCGGTACCGGACGGCGAGAAGCTTCGCGATCTCGCCCGCCACCGGACGACACTCGTGCTCTACCTCAGCATCGTGCTGATCGACCGAGTCGTCGCCGAGCTCCGCGAAGGCTACCCCGAGGACACGCCGGTGGCCGTCGTTCAGCGCGCATGGTGCCGAGACCAGATCGTCCTGCGCGGCACGCTCGCGGATATTGCGGGACAGGTGAAGGCGGCGAAGATGCGCGCGCAGGCGCTCATCATGGTCGGCCCGGTCTTCCGTGAGGACCTGCGGCAGACGTGGGACAGGAAGTCGAAGCTCTACGACGCCGAATTCTCGCACGGGTTCCGGCGGAGGACGACGAGACGTCCGACCGAGATCGAGGAGGGCGGCGGATGACGGACTCTGTGCTCGTAGCACTCGAGGACGCGCTCGCGTTCGGCGACACGATCGTGATCGTTCGTTCTGCGGCAGCCACCGCCGAGGTCATGGGCGGGCCGGTACGCCGCGGACAAGGCTGGCTGACGATCGGTGATGAGGGGGCCGGTGCCTCTCACGTCCACATCAAGCTGTCGGAAATCGACGCGCTCCGCTTTCGCCACCCCGAAGGCCGCAATGCCGCCCTCGACATCGTGAATGCGAACGGGGACGCCGTCGTCTCCGTATCATTTCGGAAGACGAACCCGGGCCGAGCCGAAACGTTCGACTCAGAGCGACTGACGACGGTGACATCGCGATTCGGCCATCTCGCCGAGGTGCGGGCATGACACTCGCCGTCATCACGGTCACCAAACAGGGGATCGCGCTGGGCGAGCGGATCCTCGCGGCCGAGCCCGAGGCAGTGCTCTACGTCCCCGCCAAGTATGGGCTCGAGCCGACCGCACGCATCCGCGTGTTCCCCGGCCCGCTGGCGCCGCTCCTCGCCGAGATCTATGGGTCGTACGAGGGGTTCGTGTTCCTGATGGCGACCGGCATCGTCGTCCGGATGATCGCCGAGTACATCAAAGACAAGCGCTACGACCCCGCCGTCGTCGTCATGGACATCACCGGGCGCTTCGCGATCAGTCTCGTCTCCGGCCATCTCGGAGGCGCCAACGCGCTGGCGCGGTGCCTGGCGGAGATCACGGGCGCGACGCCGGTCGTCACGACGGGGACCGACGTCAACGAAACGATCGCGCCCGACGTCATCGCCATGGAGATCGGCGGCGAGGTCGACGACTTCGACGTGATGAAGAAGGTCAGCGCGGCCCTCGTCGATGGGGACGCCACCGGCGTCGTCGACTTGACCGGTGTGAACGCTCCGTCCCTCGCGGGGAGCCTCAAGTCGAACATCAAAGTCCTGCCGTCGCTCGAAGCACTGCGGGAGTCGACGGTCACCGCGGCGATCGTCATCACGAACCGGCTGCTTGATCTGGCCGAGTTCGGCCGCCCGGTCGTGATTCTGCGTCCCAAGAACCTTGTCGCCGGCATCGGCTGCAACCGGGGGACGAGCGCCGAGGAGATCACGGACGCGATCGACGCCGTGTTCCGCAAGCACGGCCTGTCGATCAAGAGTCTGAACGGCCTCGCCAGCGTCGATGCCAAGCGGGATGAGACGGGCCTCGTCGACGCGGCGAAGCGTCTGAGGCTGCCCCTGACGTTCTGCGACAAGATAACGCTCAACGCGGTGCCCGACGTACCGAACCCATCCGAGGCACCCATGAAATTCGTCGGCGTCCAGGGCGTCGCCGAGCCGGCCGCGCTCCACGTCTCAGGTGGGAGATTGGTCGTCGAGAAGGTGAAGAGCGGGAACGTCACCGTCGCCGTGGCGGAGTCGCCATCCCGATGAGCACGCGTGCGCCGTGCCTGATGATCCAGGGCACGGGCTCGGGCGTGGGCAAGAGTGTGCTCGCCACGGCGTTCTGTCGCTGGTTCGCGCGCGCAGGCTATCGCGTGGCGCCGTTCAAATCCCAGAACATGGCGCTGAACGCCAGCGTCACCGTCGATGGCGGCGAGATCGGGCGCGCCCAGGCCGCGCAGGCCGAAGCGGCCGGCATCGAACCGACCGTGGACATGAACCCGATTCTGCTCAAGCCGGAGACGGACCATCGCTCCCAGGTCGTGGTCCGAGGTCAGGCGCTCACCACGGTCGATTTCAAAACGTATCGGCGCATGAAGACGACGCTGCTTCCCGTCGTCGAGGAAAGCCTCGCGCGGCTCCGGCGCTCGTACGAGCTGATCGTCATCGAGGGCGCCGGCAGTCCGGCGGAGATCAATCTCCGCGACGGCGAGATCGTCAACATGCGCATCGCCCGGATGGCCGATGCCGTCGTGATGCTGGTCGGCGACATCGATCGAGGCGGTGTGTTCGCCTCGCTCCTGGGGACGATGGAGCTCCTCGACGCCGAGGACCGGAAACGCGTGAGCGGGTTCATCATCAACAAGTTCAGGGGCGACGCCTCGCTCCTCGAACCCGGCTTCGACGTCTTGACCTCGCGCACGGGCGTGCCCGTGCTCGGCGTGGTGCCGCATTTCACCGAGCGTTTGGTTCCCGCCGAGGATTCGCTCGATCTCGACGCCGCCGGGCCGGCCGTCGGTCGGGTCGACGTGGACGTCGCCGTCGCGCGACTGCCCCGGATCGCGAACTTCGACGACTTCGAGCCGCTCGCGCGCGAGCCTGGTGTCCGCGTTCGGTTCGTCCGCACCCCCGCGGAACTCGGGGCCGCTGACGCGATCGTCCTTCCCGGGAGCAAGAGCACGATCGCTGATCTCCAGTGGCTCCGGGACAGCGGGCTGGCGTCCGCCATCTCGGCCGCCGCCGGCGAAGGACGACCCGTGCTCGGCGTCTGCGGCGGGTACCAGATGCTCGGGACCGCGATTCGCGACCCTGCGCATGTCGAGTCGCGCGTCGAGACGACGGTCGGCCTCGGCCTGCTTCCAGTCGTCACCACATTCGAGGCCATGAAGACGACCGTTCGCGTGCACGCGGAAGTCACGGTCACGGCTGGCCCGTTCGCTCGCCTAGCGGGCAGTGAGGTCGCGGCCTACGAGATCCATGCGGGACGCACGGACGGCGCGGGCATGACGGGCCCCTTCGTGGTCGTCTCCCGCCGCGGCGTCGCCGTCCGCGAGCTCGATGGCGCGACCAACGCGGCCGGCACCGTAGTCGGGACCTATCTGCATGGCCTGTTCGCCAATGACTCGCTTCGCCGGGCGTTCCTCGTCTACCTCGCCACGCGCAAGGGCGGGCGACCGGACGACCGCTGGGGGGCCGGGGAGACCGCGATCGATCGTTACGATCGGCTTGCCGACATTGTGAACGGCGCCGTCGACCTGCGCGCCATCAGCAAGCTCGTCGGGCTTGAATCTCGAGATGCCGAAAGGAGAAGCATGTGAACGGAGACGTGGTCCTGTTGGTCGGGCACGGGAGCCGTGAGCAATCCGGCAACGACGAATTTCTGAAATTCTGCGAGGTCGTCGCGCCGCATCTCGGGCCGCAGCGCGTCGAGACCTGCTTCATCGAGCTGACGACTCCCCTCGTGCCCGAGAGCCTCGACCGCTGCGTCGGCCTGGGAGCGCGACGTGTGATCGTGCTGCCGGTGATCCTGCTCGCTGCGGGCCACGTCAAGGTCGAGCTTCCGCACGAGCTGGACGAGGCGAAGGAACGGCATCCCGGCGTCGAGTTCCTCTACGGCCGCCACATCGGTCTGGACCCGCTCGTCATCGACATCATGCGCGAACGGCTCGCCGAGGTGGAGCGCGAGGCTGACTGGCCGCCCGACGACACCGCGATTCTGGTCGTCGGCCGCGGCTCCAGTGATCCCGACGCGAACAGTGAGCTGTACAAGCTCGGCCGGCTCTTGTGGGAGTCGCGACGGTACCCGTGGGTCGAGTCGTCCTTCATCGGCGTGACGAGCCCGTCGCTGCCCGAGGGACTCGCACGCTGCGCTGCGCTCGGCGCCCGACGTATCATCGCCGTCCCGTACTTCCTTTTCACCGGCGTCCTCATCCCGCGCATTCATCGCATCGTGAACGAGTTCACTGCTGACCACGCCGGCATCGACGTGCGAGTGAGTGACTATCTCAACGGACACCCGAAGCTCATCACCGTCCTGCAGGATCGCAAGCGCGAAGCCATGCAGGGCGACGCGCGAATGAACTGCGCGCTCTGCAAGTATCGAGTACCGATGCCGGGCCACGAGCGCGCCGTGACGGTACCCGCGTGAGCGATGGCTGCGTCTATCTCGTGGGCGCGGGGCCCGGCGATCCGGGTCTGCTGACGCTCAAGGCCGCGCGCTTGTTGGAGATGGCCGACGTGGTCGTCTACGACAATCTCGTCGGCGACGCGATTCTCGATCGGCTGCCCGCGCGGACTGAGCGTGTCTACGCGGGCAAAGAAGCGGGCTCGCACACCATGGACCAGCCGGCCATCAACGCGCTGCTCGAGGAGCGCGCGCGGAACGGGCAGGTGGTCGTGCGGCTGAAAGGCGGCGACCCGTTCGTGTTTGGCCGCGGCGGCGAAGAGGCCGAGTATCTCGCCGCGCGAGACATCCCGTTCGAGATCGTGCCAGGAGTGACATCCGCCATCGGCGTGCCCGCGTACGCCGGCATCCCCGTGACGCACCGAGGAATCGCGGCGAGTGTCGCCATCGTCACCGGGCGCGCCGGCCCGATTGGCGAGGCCCCCGACATCCACTGGGATCACATCGTCGGCGCCGACACGCTCGTGGTCCTCATGGGCGTGGCGAACCACGATCATCTCATCCGCATCCTGATCACCAGTGGCCGCGAGCCGGAGACTCCGGTCGCCGCCATCCGGTGGGGTACCACAGCGCAGCAGAAGGTCGTGATCGGCACGCTCGCGACAATCGCCGTCAGGATGGAAGAAGCGGTGTTGCGCCCTCCCGCAATCCTCGTCGTCGGCGAGGTGGTGTCACTCATGCCGCGAATGCGCTGGGTGGAGAACCGCCCACTGTTCGGGCGTCGCGTCCTCATCCCGGCCTCGTATCCCGATGCGCTGACTGCACCACTCGAGCGCCTCGGCGCCGAGGTTCTCCACGTCGCCCCGCTCGAGCCCGGCGCCCCGCCTTCGTGGGCGCCATTAGACCGTGCGCTGAAGGATCTTGCCTCGTTCACCACGCTCGTCTTTGCGGATGAAGACGGAGTTGAGGTGGCCTTCGCGCGCCTCGCCGCGCTCGGATTAGATGCACGCACGCTTGCCGGTCGCCTCGTCATTGCTGACGGTGAAACAACAGGGCGCGCCCTGGAAAAGCACGGCATCGGAGCCGACCTCGTGATTGACGGCTGGGATTCGGCGGCGGACACCGGAGGCGGATCAGCTCTCGTCCTCGGGAGTCCCGACAGCCAGGCGCCGATCGCCGCCGAGCTAGGACGTCGTGGTGTTGCCTACGAAGCGCCACTCGCCTCGATCGTGACACGTCCGAAGTGGCGCGCGGATCGGATCCGGGAGCTGCTGACGACACGACCCGTCCAGGCGATTGCGTTCCCGACCGCGAACCATGTGCGGCGTCTTGTCAGCGTCCTCGACGATGAAGAGCGCCGGGCGTTGCGGCCACTCCTCCTGGCAGCATCATGCGCGGCGGCGGCGCATGAGCTGCGTCAGCAGGGGCTTGACCCGACGGTCCTGGCATCTGATCCTGCCTCACTCGCCCAGGCGCTTGCGGTGACCACGGTGGTCGCGGAAGGTGCTTCGCGTGCCTCGAGAGGGTAGCGGTGGGCTCTGCCCTGGTGAATCCTCGCTTCCAGCCGGCGTTTGGACCTCGCCGGGATGACGCCCGTCGTGGCGGCCGCCGATGACCGCGCGGTCAATGCCGAAGCGAGTGCCGATGCGCGCCGCGCCGGGGTTCTCGTGAGCGTCGTGGACGACCCGCGGGAGTCCGACTTCATCGTCCCTGCCGTCGTACGTCGCGGTGAGCTCCTCCTCGCCATCTCGACCGGGGGCCGCAGCCCCGCGCTGGCCGGTCATCACGCCGCGATGGATCGCATCGACGCGCTCATCGCCGGATCGGCAACGAGCAGCCCAACGACGCTTCAAGCGCCCGGAACCGCCGCTGAAACTCCGTCTCCGGCAGAACAGCCCGACAGCCTGCCGTCGGATACGCCGACTCCAGCGCCACCCAGGAGCGACACCCGTCATAGCGCGCCAAGTTTTCCGCCCGGATCGGTTCAGACAATCGAAACATCTGAAGGGCGATGACATGAAGTCCTGGACGCCGATAGTTGAACCGCCGCTCTACGGCGTTCCACGCCAGAGCGTGGTAGCTGTCGAGCCGGCGCAGCGCATCGAGATCGGTGACTTCGATCACCGCGGCGACCCGGGCGTAGAGATCGAGATGCACGAGGCCGCCCGGCGGCGCGGAGCGCGCGACCTCGGGAAGCTTGGCCCTGGCCGCGGCGATCAGTTCGTCTTCGTTTTGATGCACGTAGGTCGGGAACAGGAAGAATTCGTTGTGCTCGACGTTGAATCCGCGCGCCGGCTCGCGGATGCCACCCTTGCGCAACACGATGAACTGTCGGCCCTCGGCGAGTTCCCGACAGATCACGGCCCACTCCTTCAGGGCGACGTCGTTCACGGACTGCATCGAGGCTGACGATACCATGCCCGACCTCACGGCAGTCTGGAAGCTCGCCGAAGCGTGGGACCGCGAGCGGCCCCAGAGCGTCGAGCTGGATGGCTGCCGCGCCCAGCTTTACCTGGGCGCCATGGAGATTCCGCTCATCGCCTTCCGGCCGCGCCCGCACGTGAAACCGGAGGACGATCGCATGCAGGGATGGCGTCCTGTCCTCGCGTCGTTGGGGCTCGTGCTCGATCCGGTGGAAAGCGACGAGAACTACAAGATCAACCGCAGCGACACGAACGAGTACGTCGGACGGATTCTCCCGGACGCGTTGAAGCTCCACTGTGAGCGTATCCTCGACCTGGGGCCGGACGTGTTGGGGCACCTCGTGACCTTCTACCTGTCCCTCCCGCGCGCGTCATGATCCTCGGACAGGGCGGCGCGACCACCGTGATGATGTGCGGCCTGCCGGCATCCGGAAAGACGACGACCGCGATGCGCTTACACGCTCAGCTCGGCGGCGTCTTGATCAGAAGCTGCGACATCTATCAAGAACTCGGTATCGTGCTCCCGGACTGGGTGAAGCGCACAGCCGGGTTCACTGTCAATATTTCGGGATATGATCGCGTTCGCGATCAGGCATATGCGGAGATGGCTCGGCGCGCGGACGCGGACCTTGCGCACGGATCCCCACTCGTGATTATCGATGCCGTCCATGGCGAACGTGCGAAGCGCCAGCGTCTTTACGAGATCTGTTCGGCTCGCGGCGCGATGCCGATTCTCGTCATCTGCATTTGTGCCGACTTCACGGAAGTCCAGCGGCGATTCCGGGCCCGGGAAGGTCATGAGGCAGATCCAGAACGCGAAGCGAGTGATCTGTCGGTGCTTTACGACATCCGACGGCGTTGGGAGAGTCCGTTTGAGGATAAGCTCTCGGATGGTGCACCTCCCGTCATCATCAGCTACGACACACTGAACGGAACCGTGGCGCGCATTCCTGGGACCCGAGGATCGACGCTCATGCTCATTCAGGAGGCGCTAGCTGCAGAGGCCTCGCCAGTGAATCTGCGCGGATGCTGAAAATGCCGAGGGCCCCATCGGGCTCTCGTGACAGCTTCGCCTCGCGGAACCGGCCGCGAATGCCACCGACGGATGGATGAGGGTGGGTCAAAAACTGGGGGAAAAGCTAGATCACGCAACGCGCAGAATCGAGGCCGGCCAGACGCGTTTCAGACCCGTCGTTGCTGCGCATTCTGCCCGATGGTGTCAGATACTGGACTGCCCGAAGTGACTCTTAATCAGCGGGTCCGGCGGCGGTCGAGGCCTATGAAACGACTATGAAGTGAACCGACCGGAATGAGCCAAGAGGCTCCAACGACACGGTTCAGTAAAGCTTTGTCGTCATCGGTCTGATTTGGTTCGTCTTGGTTCCTGTCCTTCGCCAAAACCTCATCCCCCTCAGTTGACGACGGCCGATGCTCTCGCGACAGGCCAAGGACGCTAGGAGACTGTCGACAGGAGGGGCGGCCAGCAGGTGCGTCGGGCCACCATTGAAGGCTGCGGAGCGTTTGGGGGTGGGGCGGTGAGCAGCCTGACGGAAGGGCGGGGCTGAACGTCGCGAACCGGCTCGGCTGGATCAGGCGGCCCGTCGGACGTAGCGATGGTGTAGGCCACCGACTTCCCGAATCGAGATGACTCTGCCGAGTCCCGGCCTCTCAATTCGCCGGCCGTGGGGCGCATCCTTGTCGAGCGAGAGGTGAGT
>Ga0070708_100002860_pt1 | contig 13396 bp, 16 predicted proteins | sample KBSK5503metaG_FD_65469 | JGI IMG/M metagenome (GOLD analysis project Ga0070708, IMG submission 65469) | Corn, switchgrass and miscanthus rhizosphere microbial communities from Kellogg Biological Station, Michigan, USA - KBS K5-50-3 metaG | ecosystem: Host-associated > Plants > Roots >...
GAGCGCCATCGCGAGCGAGGCGCCGATCGCGAGGATGCCGATCTCGGTTCCTTTCTTCGGCATGCGCTTGCCGAAGAACAGGATCAAGAAGAAGGCCGCGAACGGTAGCACCGGGATCAGCCACGCGTGTTCCGTGGCCCAGTTGCCGGAGGCCTTCGAGGCCTCTTCCGCGACGGCGAGGAGCGCTCCTACCATTTGAGGAGGTCCACCTCGTCGAGGTTGATCGTCTCGCGGTTGCGGAAGATCATCAGGACGATCGCGAGCCCGATACCGACCTCAGCCGCCGCGACCGCGATCACGAACAGCGCGAAGATCTGACCGACCGCGAGCTTGTCCTGGAACCACGCTCCGAACGCGACGAGATTGATGTTGACCGCGTTCAACATCAACTCGATCGACATGAGCACGAGCACCGCGTTGCGGCGAGCGAGGACCCCGTAGATCCCGATCGAGAACAGAAGAGCACCGAGCGTCAACACCAGAGCCAGGTTCACGTCGCCTTCCCCCTCGTCAGTCTCTTCGAGCCAGCACGATCGCGCCGACCAACGCGGCGAGCAGCAGTACCGAGATCGCTTCGAACGGCAGCACGAACTTGTCGAACAAAGATTTGCCGATGTCCTTCGTCTGCACGACGCTCTTGAGCGGGATGCGCTCGTCCCCGAACGCGTCCCAGATCAGCCAGGTGAGCACGCCGAACGTCCCGGCCGCCACGACGAACGCGATGCCGCGGTTGGGATTGTCGAGCGCCATCCGGCCCATCGGCGCGCGCGTGAGCATGATCCCGAACAGCAGCAGTACGACGATGGCACCGACGTAGATAAGGATCTGCGTCCATCCGACGAACTCGGCCCCGAGCAGGAGGAACAGAGCCGCGACGGATCCGAGCGTCGCAACGAGGAAGAGCGCCGCGTGCACGACGTTGCGGCTCGATACCACGAGCGCACCCGAGATCCCGGCGGCGAGGGCGATCCCGGCGAACATCCACTCGTAGCCGTTCACCCTCAGCCCTTCCTGCTCTTGATGACCCAGGCTCGCTTCGCCAGCGCGCGCGCGACGCGCTCGGGCTTCCCGGCGGCGAGCTCCTTCTGGTAGGTCTCCTCGTCGACCTGCGGCGGACCGTGATCGACGGCCGCAGCAGGCGCTTCAGCAGCGGGAGCCGGTGCAGCGGCTTCAGTCGCGGGCGCTTCTGCTGCTGGGGCTGATGCCTCCGTCGGCGCGGCAGCAGCGGGTGCCGATGCAGCTGTTGCGGCCGGAGCCGGTGCTGCCGCTGCGGCACGCGCCGGCGCAGGCGCAGCCGGTGCAGCGACGGAAGCAGCGGCCACTCCGGCGGGCTCGTACGCCTTCATCGGGGCTTCGAGCTCCGGCGGCGCTTCGGCGCCTTCTTCGAGCTCGGGTGGAGCAGGCACCAGGTCCATCCAGCCGCTGAGGACGTCCTTCTCGTGCGTGAGCGACTCGATGTCCAGTTCCGAGTATTCGAAGTGAGGGCTCCAGAACAGCGCGTCGAACGGGCAGACCTCGACGCAGATCCCGCAGTACATACAGAGCGCGAAGTCGATCGCGAAGCGGTCCAGGACGTTGCGCGTGCGCGCGCGGGCGCCAGGCGTCTTCGGCGGGACGACGTCCTTGTGCGACTCGATGTAGATGCACCAGTCGGGACACTCGCGCGAGCAGAGCATGCAGACGGTGCAGTTCTCTTCCTTGAACGCGATGACGCCGCGCGTCCGCGGCGGGAGGTCCGGCTGCACGTGCGGGTACTGCTGGGTGACTGCACGCCGGGTCATCGTCTTGAGCGTGATCGACATGCCCTTCGCGAGCCCGTACACCGGCCCGATGATCTTGCGCTTCGCGATCTTCGTTTCCATCGCGTGGATGCGATCGATCATCTCGTCCTTCGTGCGCGGCATCGGCACTACTTGAACACCACCTTGAAGACGCCGGTCAGAAGGATGTTGATGAGCGCGAACGGGATCAGGTACTTCCACGCCATCTTCTGGAGCTGATCCTCACGGAGGCGCGGATAGGTCGCGCGCAGCCAGATGACGAGGAACGAGATCGCTCCGATCTTGGCGAGCGTCCACAGTGGGGCGGGGATGCCGGGGATCAGGATTGAGTGCCACCCGCCGAGGTACATCACCGTCGCGAGGCCAGACAGCGCGACGATCCCCGCGTACTCCGACAACAGGAACAGGCCGAACTTGATGCCGGTGTACTCGGTCATGTGACCGAAGATGATCTCGGAGTCGGCGATGGGCATGTCGAACGGCGGCCGGGACAGCTCCGCCAGGCTCGCGGTCACGAAGATCCCGAACCCAACGAACTGCGGTAACACGTACCAGTACGAGGTCTGCGCCTCGACGATGCCTACGAGCGAAAGCGTTCCGGCCTGCATCGCGACCGCCGCCGCGGCGAGCACAAGCGGAAGCTCGTACGCGATCAGCTGCGCGGCGCCGCGGATCGCGCCGATGAGCGAGAACTTGTTCGCGCTCGCCCACCCGGCCATCAGCATCCCGATCACACCGATCGCCGAGATCGCCAAAGCGAAGAACAATCCGAGATCGAGGTTCACCGCCCAGTAACCGGGCCCGAACGGGATCACGACGAAGATCAGGATCACCGGAACGATCACAAGGATCGGCGCCATCACGAAGACCCACTTGTCGGCGGCCGACGGTGTGATGTCCTCCTTCTGGATGAACTTGACGCCGTCGGCGATGAGCTGCGCCCAGCCGTGGAAGCGGCCGGCCTCCATCGGCCCGAGCCGCGCCTGCATGTGGGCGAGCACCTTGTGCTCGACGTAGCCGATCACGAGCGGCGCGGTCAGGAAGAAGATCAGAACTGCGCCGAGCTTCAGCCCGAACAAGGCCCACACGTTCGAGAAGTAGCGCTCGAGGATCATCGGTAGCGCATCACCGGTCGACGTCACCAACGACGAAGAAAACGCTGCCGAGCACGGCGATCAGATCGGGCACGAGGATCCCGGGCAGCAGGTACGGGATCATCGAAACGTTGTTGAACGACGGCGTCCGCATCTTCATGCGCCACGGGCGCTTGTCGCCGGTGGAAACCAAGTAGTAGCCGCACTCGCCGAGCGAGTTCTCGGTGCGCAAGTAGTAGTTGCCCTCCGGCACCTTGATGGTCTTGGGCATCTTGCCGGGGATGATCGGGCCGGCGGGGATCTTGTCGTGGATCTGTTCGATGATCCGGAGCGACTGTTCGATGCGCTGGTAGAGGACGTGGAACCGATCGAACGAGTCGCCGTTGGATCCGGTCGGCACGTCGAACTCCACCTGGTCGTAGAACAGGTACGGCTCGGTGAGCCGCGAATCCTCGGCGACGCCCGACGCTTGAAGGATCGGACCGGTGACGCCGTAGTCTTTCGCGACGTCGCCGGGCAACACCCCGACGCCGACCGTGCGCTTCTTGAAGATCTCGTTGCCGAGCAGAAGGCCTGCGTAGTCGAGCAAGCGGTGACGCGTGAGCTTCACGAGCTTCTGCGAATGCTGGAGGAAGCCTTTCGGAAGGTCGTCCTTCAGACCGCCGGGCCGGCAATAGGTGAAGTGCAGACGGCCGCCGGTCGCGGCTTCCATGAGCGCCTGGATCTCCTCGCGCTCTCGGAACGCATAGAACATCGGAGTCATCGCGCCGAGCTCGAGCCCGTACGAGCCGAGGAACATCAGGTGGTTGAGGATCCGGTTCCACTCGGCCATGAGCATGCGGATCCACGTCGCACGCGGCGGTACCTCGAGGCCGAGCATCTTCTCGACGATCAGCGCGACGCCGACCTCGTTGCCGAACGCGGACAGCCAGTCATGGCGGTTCACCAGCGCGATGATCTGGCGGTAGTCGCGCGCTTCGGCCAGCTTCTCGAAACCGCGGTGCATGTAGCCGATGACCGGCTCGGCGGCGGTGATGAGCTCGCCGTCGAGCGTGATCACCACGCGAAGCACACCGTGCGTCGAGGGGTGCTGCGGGCCGATGTTGAGGACCATCTCCTCGGTGGCGAGATCGCCCTTTCCGGCGACGATGATCTCCATGCCCTCGCCGGGCCCGCCCGGGAACATGGCGCTGCGTTCTTCGGTCATCGCCATCAGGGCGCCCCCTCGTTCTCTCGGGGGGCCACCGCTTCGGCACTTGAGCCCCCCGAACCCCCCGCATGGGAAACGCCACTCGACTGCGGAACGCGACCGGGCCGCGGGCTCGAGTCGGGCGGGCCCGGCTCTTCGCGGCCCTCCCACTCCTTCGCCTCACGAGTCATCAGCAGGAAGTCTTTACGGAGCGGGAAGCCTTCGAACGCCTCGGGCAGCAGGAGCTTCACGAGATGCGGATGCCCTTCGAAAACGACGCCGTACAGCTCCCAGGTCTCTCGCTCGTGCCAGTTCGCGCCGCGCCAGACACTGCTCAGCGTCGGAACGCTGCCGTCGTCGCGCGCGACGCGGATCTTCATGTTCAGGTGGTGCTGGCGGCGGACGGAGTACAGGTGAGCCACGACTTCGATCTGGTTGTCGTCGGGCCAGTCGACGCCGGCCATGAAGTTGAACATGTCGAACTTGCAGCGCCCGCACTCCTTGAGGTGCGTCCCGGCCGCCACCCACTTGTCCCGCGGGATCCACACCGACGCCTGACCGAACTGGATGTCACTGCGCTCGACGAAGGAGGCGTCGACCTCTTGCAGGTGCGCGACGAGCTCTTCGGGGGTCATCGGCTCGACAGATCCACCGGGCCGATGCTGCCTCCGACGACGATCGGCTCGCGCTCCGCGCGTTCGAACCGGTCCTTGAGCGACTCGTTCCCGATCTCCTGCTGAAGGCGGAGGATGCCTTCGAGGAGCGCCTCGGGGCGCGGCGGGCAGCCGGGAACGTAGACGTCGACCGGCACGATCTGATCGACTCCCTTGGTCACCGAGTAGGAGTCCCAGTAGGGACCGCCGCAGTTCGAACACGAGCCAAACGAGATCACGTATTTCGGTTCGGGGATCTGCTCGAACACCCGCTTCAGCGCCGGCGCCATCTTGTCGGTGAGCGTTCCCGCCACGACGAGGAGGTCGGCCTGGCGCGGGCCGTGCGCCACCGGGATGACGCCGAGCCGGATGAAATCGTGACGGCTGGTGGAGGCGGCGATCAGCTCGATCGCGCAGCACGCGAGCCCGAAGTTCATGACCCACAGCGAGTACTTGCGTCCCCAGTTGAGGACGAACTTGATGGGCTGGGGAACGTCTACCTTGTCAACGAGACCCACAGATGCTCCTTAGATCCACTCGAGGACTTTCTTCTTCCAGGCGTAGAGGAGGCCCAGAGCGAGGATGCCGATGAAGATGACCATCTCGACGAGAACCTGACCCGCTTTGGCGAAGTCCTCGAAGACAACCGCCCAGGGGAAGATGAAGACGCTCTCGACGTCGAAGATCACGAACAGGAACGCGAAGATGTAGTAGCGGACCTGCGTCTGGCTCCAGCCCTGCCCGACGGGATCGATGCCGCATTCGTAGGTCGTGTACTTCTCGGCGCGGGGCTTCCGCGGCCGCATGATCCGGTTGAGAGTGAACGCGATGACGGCGAACGCGACGCCGAGGACGGCGAGGCCGCCGATGGTTCCGTACTGCCAGAAATAGTCCGTCACGCCCGTGCCCTACCGGCTACCACGTAGGCCCCCCTGCAATCGCCCGCCGTGACGCGCCGGCGGCTGCGTTTCGCCTGCTTACGGACCGGAAAACCGCTCGTGAAAACGTTCACCAGCGGCCGGGTGCATTCTAACGCAGCAGGTGAGCGGTACCCAAAGCGGATGCCCTTTTCGCAACCGGTCAGGCCGTCCGGTCGGTCAGGAAAACGGCGAGCGCTTCGAGTGCGGTTCGGGCCGGGCCCTCCGGGACCGGCGCCAGCGCGTCGCGCGCTCTGGTCGCCCAATCCGACACCGTCTTCAGAGCGAGGTCCACGGACCCGTTGGATCGAAGGAGCTCGAGCGCGCTTGCGGCGTCCTTTTGATCCAAGGCTTTGCGGAGGTCGTCCGCGCCGGCCGCTCGACCGGCGAGCGTCTCGAACACGGGAAGGGTCCAGACGCCCTCACGGAGGTCGGTGCCGGGGACCTTGCCGGTTTCCTCTTCGGTCCCGGCGATGTCGATCACGTCGTCGGAGAGCTGGAACGCGACCCCCACGGCTCTGCCGAACTCGGTGACCGCTTCGACCTGCTCCGAAGGAGCTCCGCCCAGCCAGGCACCGAGCCGGCACGAGGTCGCGAGCAGCGCGGCGGTTTTTCGCTCGACGACGGCCAGGTAGCGTTCGACGGTTTGGTGCCCGCCGGTCGAGTGCTCGCTCTCCATGATCTGGCCTTCGCAGAGGTCGGCGATCGTGTCGGCGAGCACCCGACTGACGTAGGTGCCGAGGTCGGCAGCGATCCCGGATGAGCGCGCGAACAGGTAGTCGCCGGTGAGGATCGCGACCGTGTTGTCGAAGCGCGCGTTGGCGCTCGGGACGCCGCGCCGGACCGAGGATTCGTCCATGACGTCGTCGTGGTAGAGCGTGGCCAGGTGGGTCAGCTCGATCGCAGCGGCGCACGGAACGAGACGCGGGTCGGCCGGGTCCCCGAGGTGCCCGCAGAGCAGCACCAGCATCGGGCGGAACCGCTTGCCGCCCGCGGCGAGCAGGTGGGTCGCGGCTTCGCGGACGAGTGGCTCGCCGGACGAAACCGTCTTACGCAGAAGAGCCTCGACCCGGTCGAGCTCGTCCCGCACGTCGAGGTCGACGACGGCCGTCGGATCACGCGTGTCCGGCATGGTCGGGAGCCTACCGGAGCGCGGGCCGGGCCCGGAGCGCAACCGCGTAGGAACTCCTAGCCCCGGGCCGGTGTAATGAAGGTGGACAGACAGTGGAGGGCCGTCCACTGGAAGACGCCGAGCTGATCGAGCGCACCGCAGCTGGTGATCGGGACGCCTATGACGAGATCGTTCGCCGGTATCAAGGCGTCCTGTTCCGCGCTGCGTACTTCGTTACGCGCGCGGCCGCCGACGCGGAGGATGCCACCCAGGAGGCGTTCGTGAAGGCCTACCGAGCGATCGGGTCGTTCCGCCGTGGCTCCCCGTTGAAGCCGTGGCTTCTGCGCATCGTGACCAACGAGGCCCGCAACCGCGTGCGATCGAGCGCGCGCCGCGCGAACCTTTCCCTTCGTGCGGCCGAGGACCGCCGTATCTCGGGGGATGCGGCTCCATCTCCCGAGGCGGCGGCTCTCGAGCGCGAAGACCGTCAGCGCTTGATCGCCGCGGTGAATTCTCTCGGCGAAGGCGAACGGCTGGCCGTCGCGTACCGATACTTCCTCGGCCTCGAAGAAGCCGACGCCGCGACGGCTCTCGGCGTCGCGCGCGGAACCGTGAAATCCCGGCTGTCACGCGCGATGGGCCGGCTGCGCGAGCAACTCGCCGAGCCCTCGTCGTCGGTGCCATCGGGGGGTGAAGTATGAGCGCGGACGTGGAGCGACGCCTCACCGAACTGTCCGCACATCTCGACGTGCCGCCCGAGCCCGACCTCGTGGCCGCCGTGCGGGAGCGGATCCGCGTCGCGCCGCGGCGCCGGCGGCTCGGACCGGTCGTGTGGACGCGTAGGAGCATCGCGTTGGCGGCCGCTTTGCTCGTGCTCGCTTCGGGGATCGCGGTCGCGTCGTACCTCGGCGTGCGCGGGATCCGCATACGCGTGGGCGAGTCTCCGACTGCCTCGCCGAGCCCCGGCGCGACGCTCGATCTCGGGCAAAGGGTGAGCCTGCGATACGCGCGCTCGATTGTGCGATTCCCCGTGCGGATCCCCGCCGTGCTCGGGCAGCCCCACGATGTCTACCTGAGCTATCGGATCCTCGGCGGCCAGGTGACGCTGGCGTATCGGCCGGGGCCGGGCCTCCCGGAAACGAGCGTCGGGGACGTCGGACTGCTCCTCTCCGAGTTCCAGGGGAGCTTCAGCCGGTCGTCGATCGACAAGTTCGTCGGTCAGGATCAGGTCCACGCGGTCACGGTCGGCGGCGAGCCGGGTTTCTGGATCGAAGGGGCTCACGCGGTGGGGTACGTGGACTCCGTCGGAAACCTCATGCCGGATTCACTGCATCTGTCGGGAAGCGCATTGCTCTGGCAGATCGGGTCGGTCACGCTTCGCCTCGAATCCGCTCTGCCGATGGAGGCTGCGATCCGGCTCGCGGAGACGGTCCGTTAGTTCTTCCGTTCAGGGAACTTCCCGTCCGGGTGCGGTGTATCAGATCGCAGGCTCGAAACGGGAGGGGTCATGAGCAGGAAGGCCGCATTGATCGGGATCCTCGGAGCGCTTTTCGCGAGCATCGCACCGGTCGCGCCGGCGTCGGCGGGCGGCGGCGCGTGCCACAGCCCGGAAGCGACGTCGAGCCGGACAACCGTCGTCTTGCTGAGCGAGGCGTGCTTCATGCCGACGCTCGCTCGGGTTCCGGTCGGTGCCGAGGTGCGGTGGGTCAACAAAGACCCGATCATCCACACCGTGACCGGAGCGCACAACGCGTGGGGTAGCACGAAGGATCTGAATCCCGGCGACTTCATCACCGTCTCCTTCTCGCGGCCCGGCGTGTATCCCTACTACTGCCTCTACCACGCCGGTATGGCCGGCGCGGTTCTCGTGGGCGACGCGAACGGAGCAGGAGCGGCCGCCGGCGGCATCACGGCCGTGCCCGTGAGCGTTCCGCGCGACAAGACGTCGTCGCTCAAGGTGGCTTCGACTCAGGAGACTTCGTCGTGGCCGCTCGTGGCGCTGGGTGTCGGGCTTGCGACTGGGCTCGCCGGCTTCGGTGTCGGGCGCCGGCGTCGGAACGGGATAACCCCAGAGAAGTCCGAGTTCCAACGCTAGTCCAGAAGAGGCATCCATGACCGGACGGATCGCCTGGAGCGGCATCGTTCTCGCGCTGGTTCTCGCGGGCTGTGCGACTCCTAAGCAGGCTTCGGATGTCGACGATCTCCTCTTCGTGTCTACGCGAGACGGCGTGGCCGCTGTCGACGGGGAGTCCGGACGCACCGTTGTGAACGCCGGATACGCTGCGCACAACTCCGATTGGTCGCGCCTTTTCCTCGCCGAAGACGAGGCCGGTGCGACCGATGTGGTGCTCCGTGACCTCGCGACGAACGCGCGGCGAACGATCGCCCGCATCGCGGGCACGTTCACACCGAGGATCGTCTCGCGTAGCGGGGAGCTCCTTGCGCTCGCCGAACCGCACACTTTGGGTACACCCGCGTGGAACCCGGTTTCCAGACGTCGGACGGGTTTGGCCGTAACAGGGGTCCCCGGTCAGGTTCGTCGCTTCGATCTGCCGGGCAACTTCGAGCCCGAAGCCTTCACGGCCGACGACCGAACTTTGGTTCTCGTCGAGTACGTCCCGGCGATCCGGCCGGAGCGATACCGGTTGCGCGAACTCGACCTTGCGAGCGGAAGCGTGTCTCCATTGGGCGTCCGCTTGAAGCTCCTCGCGCCTCCGGAGATGGCCGGGACGGGCCGCACGCAAGTGCCGGCCCCGGACGCGAGCGCCCTTTACACCCTGTACACACGTCAGGGACCGAACCTGTCGCACGTCGCGCCGGGAACCGTTGTGACGCCGGCGCCGGTTCACTCGTTCGTTCACGTGCTGAACCTCGTCCAAGGCTTCGCGCATTGCGTCGACCTGCCGGACGGATTCGGCGCCGGGCCCGCCGCGATCGCCGTTGCTCCCGAGGGGGACCGGCTCTTCGCGATCGACGCCGGGCGCGTCCTCGTCGTCGACACACGCTCGCTCCGCGTCTCGAGGAGCGCTCGGATCCGACTTGGTCCGACATTCGCCATATCGGCGGTCGCGCAAGGTGGCACTGACGGCGAGCTGTTCGTCGGCGCCGGAGCCGACGTGGTCGTGCTCGACCAAACCACGCTGCGCGTTTCACGGCGTTACGTGATCGGCCGTGATGTCACTGGGCTCGCCCTGAGCTCGGACAGTCGATTGCTGTATGTCGCGCTCGAGGACGGGATCGCTGTGATCGATGCCGAGACCGGTGCGGAGAGTCGAAGGCTTCACGTTCCCGGACTCACCGGAATCTCGGCCGCCCATCCCGCGGCGCGGTCTAGCCGGTGAAAATGCCGGCGTTGCGTGCGAGCTCGATCAGACCTTGCGGCCACACGCCGAGCGCGATGGTGACGACGGCAGCGATCGAGAGTCCGGCGACGAGGGCCGGTGACGGTCCGAGCGGCATCGCGCCGGGCTCCGGCTCTTGCAGCCACATCGCCACGATGACGCGAAGATAGAAGAACGCCGCGATCGCACTCGTGAGGACGCCGACCACGACCAGGCCGGTCTCACCCGAGGAGACGGCCGCGGAGAACACGAAGAACTTCCCCATGAACCCCGCCGTCGGCGGGATCCCGGCGAGAGACAACAAGAACAGCGTCATCACGCCGGCGAACAACGGATGACGCTGTCCGATGCCTTGCCAGTCGCTGAGGCTCAGTCGTTCGTGTCCACCCGGTGCCGAGGCGATGATCATCGCGAACGCGCCCAAAGTCATGAAGGCGTACACGAGCAGATAGAAGAGCGCGGCCGCCGTTCCGTCGTTGCTCGCCGATACCACGGCGACGAGGACGTATCCGGCGTGCGCGATCGAGGAATAGGCGAGGAGCCTCTTGAGCTCGGTCTGCGTGATCGCGACCACCGAGCCGACCACCATCGTCAACACGGCAACGATCCACAGTACCGGCCGCCAGTCCCATTGAAGGGGCCCAAACGAAACGAGGAACACTCGCAACAAGGCGGCGAATCCTGCCGCCTTCGTCCCCGCGGCCATGAACCCGGTCACGGAGGTCGGCGCACCCTGGTAGACGTCGGGCGTCCACATGTGGAACGGAACGGCGGCTACCTTGAAGCAGAATCCGATCGCGAGCATCGCCATCGCGAAGAAGACGAGCCGGGGTTCGGCGGCGCCGACGATTCGCGAGATCCCCGAGATGCTCGTCGTGTTCGTCGCTCCGTACATCAGAGCGATGCCGTAGAGGAGGAACGCGCTCGAGAACGCGCCGAGCAAGAAGTACTTCACCGCGCTTTCTTGCGAGGCGTCGTCGCGGCGCGCGAACCCGGCGAGGACGTAGAGCGGAAGCGAAAGGACCTCGAGCGCGAGGAACACCAGCAGCAGGTCGTTCGCAGCGGCGAGCAGCGTCATCCCGGCGGTCGCGAAGAGGATCAGCGGGTAGTACTCGCCGCGGTGGATCCTGCGGCGAGTGAGGTAGTGGTACGAGATCAGCACCGCCATCGCGCACGTCGCCAGCAGGATCATCTTTGCGAACAACGCGACGCCGTCGACGGCGAGCGAGCCCTGCATGACGACCTCGCGTTTGTCGTGAAGGTCGAACGTGAACCACGACGCGAGCCCCACCGACGCGAGCGTCAAACCCGCGAGAACGTCCCGGCGCACGCGCGGCCGGAACGCGTCGATCAGCAGCGTCAGTATTCCCCCGCCCACGAGCGCGAGCTCGGGGGCGATGGCGCGCCAGGCGATCTCGGGCGTGGGCACGGCTAGCGTCCCCCCACCTGCGTCGCGGCTTTCGTCGAGCGCAGCGCCGCCGCAGGTTCCGCCGTCGCCCCGACGACCACCCGCGCACGCACGCGCTGCAGCGACGGCTCCATCCGTTCCAGGAACGGTTTCGGCCACACGCCGATCAGCACGATCGCAGCGACGAGCGGAACCACGGCGAGCCCTTCGCGGAACGACAGGTCACGGACGGCACGGTTCTCTTGGATATCGATCGGACCGTGGAAGACACGCTGGTACGCCCACAGCAGGTACACCGCCGCGAGGATGACGCCGGTCGCCGCGATCACCGCCCAGGTGCGGTTGCGCACGAACGCGCCGAGGATCACGAGGAACTCACCGACGAACCCGTTCAGGCCCGGCAGCCCGAGCGAGGACAGCGCCACGATCAGGAACATCCCGGCGTAGACGGGCGCGACCGCCGCGATGCCGCCGAAGTCGGCGATCTCTCGCGTGTGTCGCCGCTCGTAGAGGAAGCCGACGAGCAGGAACAGCGCTCCGGTCGACAAGCCGTGCGACACCATCTGCAACGTTCCGCCCTGCAACCCCTGGATGGTGAACACGAAGATGCCGAGCACCACGAAACCGAGGTGCGAGATCGACGAATAGGCGATCAGCCGCTTCAGGTCCTTCTGCATCGCGCACACGATCGCGCCGTACACGATGCCGATCAACGCTAAGGCGACGACGTACGGCACGGCCGCGCGGGCGGCGTGCGGGAACAGCGGCAGCGAGTAGCGCAGGAACCCGAACCCGCCGAGCTTCAGCAGGACGCCGGCGAGCACGATCGACCCGGCCGTCGGCGCCTCGGTGTGCGCGTCGGGCAACCACGTGTGCAAGGGGAACAGCGGAACCTTGACCGCGAACGCGGCGAAGAACGCGATGAACAGCCAGCGCTGGATGTCGTGCGACAGCGCCAGCTTGCTGATGACCTTGTAGTCGAAACTGATGTGCCCGAGCGCGTGCTTCGCCTGGAATCCGAGCACCACGATCCCGGCGAGCATCAGCAACCCACCGAGGAGCGTGTAGAGGAAGAACTTCACCGCCGCGTACACGCGCCGCTCGTATCCCCAGTAGCCGATGAGGAAGTACATCGGAACGAGCATCCCCTCCCAGAACACGTAGAAGAGCAGGAGGTCGAGCGACAGGAACACCCCGAGTACCGCCGTCTCGAGCGCGAGCAACAACCCCATGAACATCTTCGGATTCTTCGTTACGTTCCAGGACGCGAGCACACAAACGGGCCACAGGAAAGCCGTGAGCACGACGAGCCACAAGCTGATCCCATCGACGCCGATGTGATAGCTGGCGCCGATCGCGCGGATCCACTGGTGATGCTCCACCATCTGGAATCCCGCCTGGGATTTGTCGAAGTACGCGAGCACTGCGAGCGACGTCCCGAGCGTGCCGACGGTCGTGAGGAGCGCCCAACCTCGGATCAAACCCACCCGATCACGCGGGACGAACGCCATCAGGATCGCCCCGCCGAGCGGTATCCACAGCGTCCAGGACAGCAAGTGTTGTTTCAATGCGTCCTCCCGACGAGCAGCCCGACGAGGGTCACGCCGCCGGCGAGAACCGCGAGCGCGTACGTGCGCACGTAGCCGGTTTGGACGCGCCTCACCTGCGCAGACAGCAGCGCCATCAGCCGGCCGACGTTGTTGACGATCCCGTCGATCCACACCGTGTCGACGACGAACGCTAATGCCGTGGCGACGACCTTCCCGACGCCCGTGAAGAGGAACTCGTAGAACGAGTCGATGTAGAGCCGGTTTCGCGCCGCGCGCCAGAGGGGTCCGGCGAGCTGGCGCCTGCGCTGCAAGTCGAAGGCGCCGAGATACATGTATGCGGCTCCGGCCACTC
>Ga0070708_100002861_pt1 | contig 13395 bp, 11 predicted proteins | sample KBSK5503metaG_FD_65469 | JGI IMG/M metagenome (GOLD analysis project Ga0070708, IMG submission 65469) | Corn, switchgrass and miscanthus rhizosphere microbial communities from Kellogg Biological Station, Michigan, USA - KBS K5-50-3 metaG | ecosystem: Host-associated > Plants > Roots >...
CCCGGGCGCAAGCGGCCGATTGTGCATCGTTCCGAAGCCGGCGCCGCTCCCCCGCTCGGCGGCGTCGCCCGTTCCCGGGTAGAGGGGCGACTGGTGGGTCGAGGCGTAGAGGACCCGTGGATCCTCATCAAAAAGCTCCTGGGTGCCGTTACCGTGGTGGACGTCCCAATCGACGATCGCCACCCGATCGACTCCGCCGGAACGGAGCGCCTCCACGGCGAGCGCCACGTTGTTCAGCAGGCAGAATCCTGACGCGCGGCGCCTCCCCGCGTGATGGCCGGGCGGGCGGACGACGGCGAACGCGACCTCAGCTTCGCCCCGGTTGACCGCCGTCGCGGCCTCGACTGTCGCACCAGCGGCCAGCCGGGCGGCGATCATCGAGCCGGGGCCGACGTACGTGTCCGGATCGACCCAGCCGCCCCCCGAGGCGGCCAACACCTCGAGCGCATGGACGTAATTCGGGTCGTGCACGGTCGCGAGGAGCTCGTCCGAAACCGGTCCTGGTTTGGCCTCGGTGAGCAGGGCGCCGGCGCCGGTCGCGCCGCTGCGGACGCCGCCCGCCGCGGCGGCGAGGCGCTCGGGCCGCTCAGGGTGCCCCGCGGCCACGTGCTCGGCCATCAGCGAATCGGTGAGCAGGAGGACGCGCTGTCGCCGGACGATGGAGCCGTCAGTCACGGATGATGCCGGCGCCGTCATCGGTCAGCGCCCGGCGAGGCGCATCACGAGCAGTGAGCCCTCGAAGAGGAGGTACATGACCGCACTCAGGATCGAGGGCGAGAACGGGTCGCCGCCAGGTGTCACGACAACGGCGAAGATCACGATCCCCAGGATGATGAGGCGACGCTGCGCGGCGACGCGCCGATAGCTGAGCAGGCCCACCCGAGAGAGGGCAACCAGGACGATCGGGAACTCCATCACGAGGCCGAAGGCCAGCATCATGGTCGTTATGAACCCGACGTACTCGCCCACGGTCAGCAGCGCCGGGATGCCCGCGGGCGCGAGGCCCAGCAGGAAGGCCAGGGCGAAGGGCACGATGACATACCCAACTTCGATGCCGAGGGCGAAGAGGAGCAGCGCGGCCAGCAACAGCGGCCAGATCGCGTGTCGTTCCCGCGTCGTGAGCCCTGGGCTGACGAAGCGCCAGACCTGGTAGAGGATGACCGGCATCGCCAAGGCGATACCGATGAAGATTCCGATCTTCAGCCGCAGCTCGAAGATCTCCGTGACCCGCGTGAAGATGAGGTGGTCGTACTGCGCCGGGAGCGGCGCCCGCAGGACCTGGAGGGCGGGATCCGAGAGGAAGAATCCGATGATGGCGCCGATCACGACGGCGGCGATGGTGATGATCAGGCGACGGCGCAGCTCCTCGAGATGCTCGAGAAGGGACATCGTCGCCTCGGCGTCGGTCACGGGCGCCTCAGGTTTGGATCGGCGGTCGTCGGTGCCGGGAAGCACCCGGCTGCGCGGCTACTTCGCTTCGGGAGTCGAGCTGCCGGAGCTGGCCGGGGTGGCCGGCGAGGCCTCGCCTGCGCTCGCGTCGCTCGGCGTCGGAGCCGGCTTGCTCTCTCCGCGGATCGTGTCCTCGAGGTCGGTCGATGCCTTGCGGAATTCGCGGACGCCCCGCCCGATCGCATTGCCGATGTCGGGCAGCTTGCCCGGGCCGAAGATGATCAGCACGATGACCAGGACGAGGATCAGCTCGCCCGGTCCGATATTCGGCATGCTGTCTGTCTAACCTCCTGGGCGGCACTACGTCCGCGCCGGCTGGACGACGCTAGTGGCCGAGTGTAGCACCGGCCTGCCGCATGCGGTCGCGGAGCTGCCAGGCCGATGCTGCGGCGGCCTGACGCCAGTCCGAGTCGCGTGACGCGCCGGCGATCGCTCGCGAAACGCTGACGAGCCCAGGCGCCAGAGTGCCGTGGCAGCTGGCGACGGCCGCCTCGAGATCCCCACCCTGCGCCCCAACTCCGAGGACGAGGAAACCCGGTGCGGGAACAGCGTCCCGCAAGCGGTGAAGCTCATCGGGAACCGTGGCCCCCGCCACAAGCCCCGCGCGTCCGTCCGTCCAGCGCTCGGCCACCCAGCGAGCGACGTGCTCGGCGAGCGGGCGGCCATCGATCATCAGCTCCTGGAGGCGTCCAGCGCTCGGGTTGCTCGTGCGGGCGAGCACGTAGACGACCCGATCGGCGAAGGCGAGGAATGGCTCGATCGCGTCCTCACCGAGGTACGGCGAAACGGTGGCGGCGTCGGCTGCGAAATGGCCGAAGATCGCCTCGGCGTACCGCTCAGCGGTCGAGCCGATGTCTCCGCGCTTGGCGTCCAGGATGAAGAACAGGTCGTCAGCCACGTCACCCCGCAGGCGCTCGAGCGCCGCCAGCCCCTCGGACCCGAACGCCTCGAAAAACGCGATATTGACCTTGACCGCGACGGCCTGGTCACCGACGGCCTCGAGCACGCCGCGTGCAAAGGTCTCGACGCCGTCAATCGAGCGTGGTAGGCCTTCGGGGAGCAGGTCGGGATGCGGATCAATCCCCAGACAGAGTGGCGCTCCGAGACGCGTGATTCGGGCCCGAAGCCGCTCAAGGGGAGTCGCTGGGCTCACCGGGCAGCGACCGCCTCCAGCGGCGGGCTGCCGGCACGACGGCGGGCGACGAGCGGGCTCGCGGCCGAATCGGAGTAATCCAGGACGCGAAGCCGAAGCCGCTCGAGTCCCTGGAACGTGTCGCGCTCCAGTGTGCCGACCAGGTCGATCGCCGTCTCGGGCGCAGGCAGCCGCCGCTCCGCGGGCACCCCGAATGCAATGGCGTCGAACGCCTCCAGTCCGCGTCGCATGCGAAAGGCGATGTGCGCCTCGGTCCCGCCGATCCGCCGCGCCTCGGCGACCTGCATGCCGGTTACCGCCAGGATCGGCTCCGTGTGCCCGGGCCCGTATGGCTCCAAGCGTTGAAGCTGGGCGGCAAGCTCCCAGCCGAGGTGCGCCGAGGGAAGGACGAGGTCCACCGAGACGCCATCCGTTGCACTGGGTGTCGCGTGCAGACCGGCCGGAAACGGCCGCTCGACCGCCTCGAAGGCGGCCACGAATCGATCCCACTCCCCCAACGAGACGCTGAATCCGCCGGCCGCCGCATGACCGCCGAGCTTGGTGAGGTATTCGGCGCAGGCGCTCAGGCCGGCGGACACGTTGAAGTCCGCGGGCGCGCGAACCGAGCCCCTGAGCTCATCCCCGACCAGCGTGACGACTGCCACAGGCCGTGACAGGTCGTCAGTCAATCGGCCGGCGATCAGACCGATCAGCCCCGGCGCCCACTCGTCGTTGCGAATCACGAGAGGTCCCCGCCCCACGAGGGCGTCTCCCGCCAGCGCGCGCGCCTCTGACACCGCGACGCTCGTCAGCTCCCTCCGGCGTCGATGGACCGCCTCGAGCTCATCAGCCAGGCGCTCCGCCTCGTCGGGATCGTCCGAGACGAGCAGGGCGATCGCCAGCTCGGCGTCCGCTATGCGCCCTGCCGCGTTGACGCGTGGCGCGATGCCATATCCGAGGTCGCGAGCCGTCGGGTGGTCGGGATGCTCGGCAGCCCGCGCGAGCATCGCACGCAGGCCCGCCCGATGGGTCTCCGCGAGCTCCGCAAGACCGATGCGCACGATCGCGCGCGATTCGCCGGTCATCGGCGCCAGGTCCGCCACCGTGCCGATCGCCGCGATTCCGGCCAGGTCCGCGGCCACGACGCTGCGACGGGCGAGAAGCGCCACGGCGAGCTTGTAGGCCAGGCCGGCCCCGGTCAGATCGGGGTCCGGGTAGTCACAATCGGATCGGTGCGGGTCGACAACCGCAACCGCCCTCGGGAGGGTCGCGGCGGGCAGGTGGTGATCGGTGACGATGACGTCCAGTCCAAGCGAGCGCGCCAACTCGACCTCGTCGACATTGCTGACACCGCAGTCGCAGGTGATCACCAGGGCAACCCCGCGACCGGCCAGCGTCTCGAGTCCGGCGCGCGAGAGACCGTACCCCTCCGCCCAGCGCGACGGGACGTAGCGTTCGACCGCCACACCCAACTCCCGAAGTGCAACGACCCAAACCGCGATGGCACTCATACCGTCCGCGTCGTAGTCGCCCCAGATGGCGATCCGCTCGCCCTCGTCGATCGCCGCGTCGATCCGGTCCAGAGCACGCTCCGCGTCGGCCATGAGCGCGATTGGATGCAACGTCCCCGCGCCGGCGCTCAGGAACGCCTGTAGCTGGTCATCGTCGTGAAAGCCCCGTCGCGCCAGCAATGTCGCCACCGGCCTTCCGAAGCCCGTGAAAGCGGGCGGATCAGGGAGTGGCTCGGGGAGGAGCCACGCCAGGCGCGGGGCGATCACGGGCCCATGGTAGCCGCGTTGGGCTTACCGACGGCTGCTTCAGGCGTTATTCGGTCGACGGCGGCGGGCGTTCTCGCCGGCTGCGCCAGGGACTCCTCGACGCTATCGGCTCAGTGGCCTGACCGTTCTCCCGGCGGGAGCCTGCCTTCCCTTGCGGCGGGCATCCCATTCGTGCCAGGCCACGAGGATCTGGCTCGCATTGAAGATCGAGGAATAGGTCCCCGAGACGACCCCGATGAGCAGGGCCAGCGTGAACGTGCGGATCGTGGTCGGGCCCAGCAGGAGCAGGGCCGCGAGCGTGACGACCACCGTCATGCTCGTGTTGATCGAACGGCCGAGGGTCTGAAGGATCGAATGGTTAACGATCACCCCGAACGGCTCTCCGGCGTGGCGCAGCCGATTCTCACGGATCCGATCGAAGACGACGATCGTGTCATGCACGCTGAAGCCGATGATCGTCAGCAGCGCGGTCACGAAGAGGGCGTCGAACTCCAGGCCGAAGAAGTAGCCGAGGATCGCGAAGGTCCCGACCACGACGACGACGTCGTGGAGGAGCGCGACGATAGCCGCTGTCCCGAAACGGAACCCGAACCGGATCCACAGGTAACCAAGGATGAAGAGCTCGCCGATGATGATCAGGATCGCCGAGCTGCGGATCAGGTCAGCGCCCACGATCGGGCCGACCGTCGTCGCGCTGCGGACATGCCCGACACCGAACTTCGCCTCGAGCGCTTTTTCAAGGCGGTCGAACGTGGTTCCGGGCACGACCGGCGCGAGTGACGCGCTCGGTGCCGCTGCGGCCGGTGTTGCCGAAGCGGGCGGTGTGGAGGAGCCGCTGGCGCCTGCGCTCGAGGATGGCGATGCGGCCACGCTCGGCGTGGGTGTCGCGCTCGGTGCTGCGCTCACCGACGAGCTCGCCGCGGCACTCCCGGATCCGCTCGCCGCGGGAGACTGACTGGGCAGCAAGGATGGCAAAGGGATTGGTGTCTGAGCGGGCAGGAGGTCGATCGGCTCAGTCCGGATCTCGAGGTAACCCGAGTCCACCGCCTTGACCGTCGCCTCGTGATGCCCGAGATCGATGAGCGCGGTATGGACCTGCGCCGCAGTCGGGCGGCTTGCGAACGAGACGTCCCACGTCGTCCCGCCGGTGAAGTCGATTGACGGCTTCAAGCCCCCGGCCACCACGAAGATCAAGCCCGGAATCGTGATCAGTGCACTGAACACGAAGTACCAACGGCGCTTGCCGACGATGTCGTACATCGGTCAGCGTTCGACGTGGTAGAGCTGAATGCGGCGACCCCATTCCCGGCGAACGACCCAGCGGAGCATGGTCCTCGTCACCGTCACCGCGCTGAACATGCTGAGCAGCACGCCGATGATGAGCACCAGCGCGAAGCCCTTGACCACGGTCGTGCCCTGCCAGTAGAGCCAGCTGGCGACGAGAAGGGTGCTCACGTTCGAGTCGAGGATGCTCGACCACGCACGATTGAATCCGGCCTCGATGGCGGGCCCGAGCGTCTTTCCGGCCCGGATCTCCTCTTTCATGCGCTCGAAGATCAGGATATTGGCGTCGACCGCCATGCCGATCGAGAGAACGAAGGCGGCAACCCCGGCCAACGTCAAGGTCACGGGTATCAGCCGGAAGACCGCGTAGTTCACGAGCGTGTAGAAGATGAGTGCCAGCGCCGCGAGCACGCCTGGCAGGCGGTAGTAGGCGATCATGAAGAAGAGGACCAGCAGCAGGCCCACCGCCCCAGCCGCCAGCGCCTGGGCGAGGAAGTGCGAGCCGAGGGTGGCGGCTACGGTCTTGACCGCCTCCTCCTGCAGGCCAACCGGCAGCGCACCGTAGCGCAGCTGATTGAAGAGGGCGTCACGCTGCTTCTCCGCATCGCCACCCGTGCCGACGGTGATGATCGTCTGGCCGCCGCATATCGGCTGGTTGATGGTCGGCGTGGTGATGACCTTGCCGTCCAGGGCGACCGGTCCCGGCTTGTTGACGTTCGCTGTCGTGAAGGTGCACCAGTCCGTGCTCGCCTTGCCCTGGAGACGGAAGCTGACGCCCAGGACCCCGTTCTGAGAATCGGGGACGACGCTCCCCGGCTCGATCGACCCGCCATCGAAGATGACACTGATCGTGCGGCTCTGTACGAGCGTGGTGATGTCCTGACCATCGGTCAGCGTCTGCCCCTTTGGGTCCAGGAACTGGAGCTGACCGGTCGACCCCACCAGCTGCCGGACCTCGCTCTCGTCTGAAACACCCGGCACCTCGACGACGATCTGGCGCGTCCCGTCGCTCGCGGTCTCGGTGCGGACCTGCGGCTCGCTGACGCCAATGCCCCCCACGCGCTGCTCGATGATGTTTCGCGCGGTCTCGACCTGGTCATCGGTCACCGTCTGGCCGGGCTGCGGCTTCACGTCGAGGGTCACCTGGATCCCGCCCTGGAGGTCCAGGCCGAGCACCGTGCGAGCCGGGCCGGAGAACCCCGGTGCAGCCGGCAGCCACGTGAGGCCGAGCGTCTTGCGCGGCAGGTCAACATAGAGGGCGAGGACGGTGATCGCCAGGATCAACCAGGGGGCGAGACGGCGCCAGGTCATGGTTCGGCCAGCGGCTTCCTTATCGCTCGGGCGTAGGACGGCCCGCGCTCATCGTGAGTGCGTAGACACGAAAGACGCCGCTCCAAGGCGGCGGGCCGCGCGATTATAGCGCGGGCCTGCGCGCGTGACGCTCCATGGCACGGCCTCAGGCCAGCATCCCCTCGCGAGCGAGGTGGCTCTTCAACCGCTGCGCCAGGTCGCGGCTGATGCCCGGCGTCTCGGCGACCTCGTCGACGGAAGCCTCTCGGATACGGCGGACGCTCCCGAATCGCTTGAGCAGCGCCTTCTTGCGGCTCGACCCGATCCCGGCGACGTCGTCCAGCTCCGAGTGGAGGGCCCGTTTGGCACGCACTTCGCGGTGGAACGTGATGGCGAACCGATGCGCCTCGTCCCGGATCCGCTGCACGAGGTAGAGGCCCTGGCTGTTGCGCGGCAGCACGACCGGGCCGCTGCGCCCAGGTACATAGAGCTCCTCGAAGCGCTTGGCGAGGCCGGCAAGCGGCACGTCCGTCAGGCTCAGCTCGGCCATCACACCCATGGCGGCCGACAGCTGGCCCTTGCCGCCGTCGACGATCACGAGGTCGGGCAGCGCCCATCCGCCGTCGCTCGTCGGCGTGCGCCCGTTACCGTCGGGCGCCTCTCCCTCCTCGGGCGCCTCGTCGGCACCGACGGCCGCCAGGGAGAGCGCGCCGGTCTCTTCGCGTAGCCTCGAGGCGCGGCTGAAGCGCCGGCGCAGCACCTCGGCCATCATCCGGAAGTCGTCGGGCGTCTCACCGGAGCGGATCCGGAAGCGCCGGTACTCGCGCGGCTCAGGCTTGCCGTTGACGAAGACGATCATGCTGCCGACGGCGCTGGTCCCCTGGATGTTGCTCATGTCATAGCACTCGATCCGCTCCGGCGGCCGCGTGAGCGACAGCGCGGCGGCCACCTGGTCGAGCGCCTCGTCCCGCTTCCCGGCGTCCGCCAGCCATTCGGCGCGCTCCTTCTCCAGGGCCTCAACCGCGTTCTGGTTGGCAAGCGCGACGAGCCGGCGCTTCTCGCCTCGCTCCGGAACCCGGAGGGCGACCCGCGACCCGCGCCGATCCGTCAGGAAGGTGGCCAAGGCCTCGCCATCGGCGGGGATCAACGGGAGGAGAAGGTCCCGTGGCGGTCGCTCCACGGCCGCGTAGTACTGCTGCAGGAATGAGCCTAGGACATCGCCATCGGTCGCGTCGCGGGCACCCTCGACGATGAAGTGTTCACGCCCGATCATCTTGCCGTTGCGGATCACGAAGAGCTGCAGGCAAGCCTCCCCTTCCTGCCGCGCCATGCCAACGACGTCGTGCTCCGCCGTCGTGAAGGCCGCCATCTTCTGCTGCTCGATCGTTCGCTCCACGGCACGCAGCTTGTCGCGCGCCACTCCGGCCGCCTCGTAGCGCAGGGAGGCCGAATGGTCGAGCATCTCGCGCCGCAATTCGACTGCTATCCCCTCCTGCTTGCCGTCGAGAAAGTCGACGACGCGATCGATCGTGGCGCGGTATTCGGCCTTCGCGATCGCCTGGATGCATGGTCCCTGGCAGCGATTGATGTAGTACAGGAGGCAGGGACGCTCGAGGACGCGTTTCCCCTCGGGGATCTCCAGATTGCAGGTGCGGAACGGGAAGATCTTGCGGAGGAGCTTCAGGGTGTCGTCGACGCTGGAGGCCGATGCGTATGGCCCGAAGTATCGGCTTCCGTCGCGGGCCAGCTTTCGGGTCCGCACGATCCGCGGAAAGTCCTCGCCGAGGGTGATCTTCACGAACGGATAGGTCTTGTCGTCGCGAAGGCGGATGTTGAAGCGCGGTCGATGCTCCTTGATGAGGTTGTTCTCGAGCAGGAACGCCTCGCTCACCGTATCGGTGACGATGTACTCGATATCCGCGACCTCGGTGACCATCCGCGCGATGCGGCTGTCGAGTCCCGAGCCGGCACCGAAATAGGAGGGCACTCGACTGCGCAGCACGTCCGCCTTGCCGACGTACAGGACACGCCCGTCGGGTCCCTTCATGAGATAGACGCCGGGCGAGGTCGGCAGCTGCCTCAGGATGGCGCGGATGTGGGGGCTCGGCGCGTGAGTGGGGGCCATGAACCGATTCTAGGCTGCTGGAGCCTTCGGAGCCGATGCGCCCTAGGGGGTCGCGGTCGTCGTCGCCGAGGGCCGCGGTGTCGGGATCGGCTTGGCCAGCTCGGTCGCGAGGTATGCCCGCAATGGCGCGTAGTCGCCGAGCCTGGTTGCTCCGGCGGGCATGAGGATGTACTGGCCGCGACTATTTCGATCGGCGCGGAGGCCGAAGGCATCGGTCAGGGGGATGCGGCGATCAGCCTCGATGTGGCTGGAGAGGAGGAAGAGGTCGACCGCCGAGAGGTCGGTCCTGAGCCGTCCTTCAGCGGCGTCCATCAGTGCGAGGGCCGGGCCGAGGGAACCGAAGCCTCCGGGTCCGACCTTGAGCCGCAGCGCTTCGAGGACTCGCTGCTGGCGAACCGAGCGCGCGAAGTCGCTTGATTCGGAGACGACGCTCGTGTAGCGCGACCGCGAATACGAGAGGGCGCGCTTGCCCGTCAGGTGCATACGCCCGCGAGCGAATGCACCGCCGGTCCAGTGGTGCGCGAGGAAGTTCTCAGTCGACCACGTGTACTTGAATGCCCGCGGGTTGACAACATCGACCCCACCCACCGCATCCACAAGCTTCGAGAAGCCGATGAAGTCGATCGCCAGCCAATGATCGATCTTCAAGCCCGTGACGGCGGACAGGACAGCCGCCTCGGCGCGACCGGCCTCGTCTTCACCACCCTTCTGCCAGCCGACGGCAAAGACCTCGTTCACCTTCCCACCCCGCGGCAGCTCGGGTAGTCCCTGGATCCAGAGGTCGCGTGGGATCGGGACCAGCGTCGTGGTGTCGGTAATCGGATCAATCGAGAGGATGTTCAGCGAGTCGGCGAGGTGCGGACCGCCATGTTTTGCTTCCCCGGGAAATCCGATGAAAAGCACGTTGACGCGCTCACGTCCACCGAGCGGGCCAAAGAGCGCAGCCGATGTCGCAGGTGCCGATGAGACCTTGGCGTTGAAGGCGGAGGCCCGCTGCCAGAGAAGCACGCCCCCCACCACGATGACCGCCAGGACGAGAAGGAGGCCCACCACGATGACCCGCTTCAGGCCGCGGCGTCGGCGTCGGACGGGGCGAACGACTCGTGAATCACGCGCCGCGTCGTCGCCATCCAACGGTCGCCCCCGGCCGTCGACGCCTTCGATGCCGACGGCTTGATCGCGCTCGGCGCGCAACCGGCGAAGCTGGCCCGTGGGCGCGGCCTGGCGGCGGTGCTCGTCGCGGCGGATCATGCGGTCAGCATCGGGAAACGAACGGTCTCACCTCGTTGCGGGTGTCGATGCGGTGGTGCGCCCGCGCGACAGGATAGCCGCATCGGCGCCCGCGCGACCTGTCGCCCGTGCCGCGAGGCGGTCGAGGTGCCCGATCGATAACCGCGCCACAAGCGGCCGGTAAGCGGTCAACGCGCACCATCCCGCCATGATCATGACCGCGCCCCGGGTTGTCTCCTCACGAGGTGCACCCGGTTCCGGCGCCGCCCCGCTGCTGGCGACCCTCGATCCCGAACAACGCGCCGCGGCAACACTCCCTGACGGTCCCGCGCAGATCATCGCGCCGGCCGGCAGCGGCAAGACGACCACGCTCATTGCCCGCCTTGGCGTTCTGCTGGAGCGCGGTGTTGCGCCCGAACGGATCTGCGTGCTCACCTTCAACCGTGATGCCGCGGCCGAGCTTCGGCAGCGTATCGCCCGGCGCCTCGAACCCGCGGTCCCCGGTGCCGTTTCAATCGAGGCCAGGACGCTGCATGCCCTCGCCCGACAGGTGCTTCTCGATGCGGGCGACCGCGTCCGGCTCGTCGCCGATCGCACGCCGGTGCTTCGCGCTGCTCGGCGACGGTTTGCCACCGGGCGCCCGGCTGATGCCGCACCACTCCCCGACGTCGCGGCCCTGGACGGCGCCCTGTCGGCCTGGAAGGTCGAAGGCCGGGCGCCGCCAGCAGATTGGCTTCCCGCCCTGCAGGCCTACGGGACGCTGCTCGCCATGCGAGGCGCCCTCGACTTCGATGACCTCGTTGTCCGCGCCGGCCACCTTCTCGACGAGCGAAAAGGCCTCCGACGGAACTGGCAGGCACGATTCACGCACGTGTGCGTCGACGAGTTCCAGGACGTGGACTCCGCCCAGCTGCACCTCCTCCGGCTTCTCGCCGAACCGGAGCGAAACCTGTTCGTGGTCGGCGACGACGACCAGACGATCTATGCCTGGCGGCTCGCGGACGTGCGACGGATCCTCGACTTCGCAGGCGACTACCCCGATGCCCGACGCGTGCAACTGGCGACCAACTACCGATGTCCGGCGGCCGTGGTCGCAGCCTCCAGCCGCCTCATCGCCACGAACGCCGAGCGATTCGTCAAGCGAATCAGCGCCGGTCGGAGGACCGCCACGATGCCGCTGTCGTCCCATCGCATTGGCGGGCCGCGCGCCGCAATCCTGGCCGTTCCCACCGCGGCGCCCGACTGGCCGGACCGGATCGCCGCTTTCGTGGCCGCGCGCGCGACTGGCGGACGGCGCGCATGCCTGCTGGCCCGAACCCGCGCCGAGCTTCTGCCGCCGCTCCTCGCGCTGATGCGCGCCGGAATCCCCCATGCAACCACCGTCCATTCGCCACTGGACGCGGAGGTTGTGACTACCCTTACCGAAGCCCTGCGCCTCGTGCCGCGCGACGTGGCGCCCTTTGGTCTGCTCGCGCAGCTTCGGGCCCAGCGTGGCTGGCGCCGCGCGGACGACGCGGATGAGGTCGGCGATGCGGACCACGCCGCTCTCGAGGCGCTCCTCGGCTGGGCGGTCGCATTTCGATCGACGGCTGCGTTCCTGGCCTCCTTCGACCGCGCGCGGGCCCGGCTCGCGTCGCTGCGCGACCCGAGCGCTCCCATCGAGCTGGTGACCGTGCATGGCGCGAAAGGGCGCGAGTGGGAGCTGGTGGTCATCATCGGATTCGAGGAGGATTGCTTCCCGAACCGAAGAGCGCTGGTTGGTTCCCTCGATCCACGCCGAGCCCTCGAGGAAGAGCGGCGGCTCGCCTACGTCGCCGTCACGCGGGCAACGGAGCAGCTCGTGCTCGCCTTTGATCCGGCGAAGCCATCCCGGTTCCTCGCCGAGATGGGGTTGGCGGGTCCGGCCGCAGCGCGAACGGCCGCATCGCGCCCCGCCAAATCCCAGCCGACGCCGGCGAGGACCGCCCCAACCAGACCTACCGGATCGAACGCCTAGAGGCCAACCTCGGGCGCAATGGCGGACAGGTAGCGGACCATCCGCCGCACGTGCTCGTCGAAGTCGAGCCCAATCTCCTCGGCGCCGGCAAGGAGCATCTCGCGCGGAACGGCACGGGCGAAGGCCTTGTCCTTCATCCGCTTGCGGACATGCTCGGGCTCAACGTCCGCCATCCGGCGGCTCGGCCGCATCAGCGCAACCGCAACCAGGAAGCCAGCGATCTCGTCGCAGGCGTAGACGATGTGGTCGAGACGGCTCTGTCGGGGGATGCCGAGGGCGTCGTTGTGAGCGCGGACGGCGTGCACCAGCTCCTCGGGATAACCGCGACGGGCCAGCTCATCGGCGCCGATCGCCCCGTGCACCGCTGCGTCGGGGTGTCGCTCGTAGTCGAGGTCATGGAGGAGGCCGGCGATCCCCCACTGTTCGGCGGTGGCGGAATCCAGGCCGTCATCCACCGCGTAGCCACGCACCCCGGCCTCTACGAGCAGGCCGTGTTTTCGGAGGGAGGGGCTCTCGTTCCAGTCGTTGAGGAGCGCGACCGCCTCGTCGCGACTCTGAGATGGCATCCGCCGGCTAGGTCCTGCGCATGGCGAGGACCTGCAGAATCCCCGCGGCGATGAGCGCCAGAACACCGAGGCCAACAAAGGGGAGCGAGCCGCCGGCGAGGATTCCGACGATCACGAGGATGATGCCGACGATGACGAGCGCGGCGGACGCCATGACCGTAATCCTCCGTATCGGACGCGGACGCGCCTATGCCCGATGATACCGCCGCCTACGCAGGAACCGCGTCGCGCTCCCTTCTACGGCGGGCGGTCGGCGGCCGCTCGGTGACGTTCAGTACCGGACGCAGGTGCTGTCCGGTATAGGAGGCTGGTTCGTCAGCCACCGCCTCCGGGGTACCGGTCGCAACCACCTGGCCCCCAGCATTGCCGCCCTCCGGCCCGAGGTCGACGATCCAGTCCGCGCTCTTGATGACGTCCAGGTTGTGCTCGATGACCACCACGGTGTTGCCCGCGTCGACGAGGCGGGCGAGCACCTTCAGGAGGCGAGCCACGTCATCGAAGTGCAGGCCCGTGGTTGGCTCGTCGAGGATGTAGAGGGTCCTGCC
>Ga0070708_100002862_pt1 | contig 13392 bp, 10 predicted proteins | sample KBSK5503metaG_FD_65469 | JGI IMG/M metagenome (GOLD analysis project Ga0070708, IMG submission 65469) | Corn, switchgrass and miscanthus rhizosphere microbial communities from Kellogg Biological Station, Michigan, USA - KBS K5-50-3 metaG | ecosystem: Host-associated > Plants > Roots >...
ATCGTGAACCCGGCGAGACCCGGCTCACCGTCGTCACGCTGACCGTTGGCGTTGAGGTCGTCGAACTTGGTCCCGCTCTTGGTCGCCGGCGTCCAATTCCCGAAATCGTTCCCGCTGTCCACGTCGCCGAATCCGAGCGTGATCGCGTAGCCGTGGCCGCCTCCATGACCGGTGCAGTCGGCGCCCGATGACGGGAAGGATTGCCTCCAGCCCGCTTTCGACTGCTCGCACACCGTGTAGGAACCGGGCTCGAGGCCGCTGAAGGTGTAGTTGCCTTGCGCGTTGGTGGTCTGGGTCAGGTCGACCGACTGCCCGAGGTCGTCGGTTCCGAACAGATGGATGTCCCATCCGGGCAGACCTGGCTCGCCCGGATCCTTCACGCCGTTGCCGTTGAGATCGTTGAACTTCTCACCGGTTTTCGTGGCGCACAAGGGAAAGCTCCCGGCCGCGAAATCCTTCAGACGCGCATCGAACGGCTGCGCCGTGCGCGTTTCGGCCAGGAACGATGTGAAACAGTGGGGCTTCTGCGGAGGGTCGAGCTTCGCGAGCAGAGCGGTGAGGTTGATGCCGCCCTCGTAGAACGCCCCGATCGGGAAGGTTCCCGCCGACCCCACGTTCGCCTTCGGCACGTAGGTCCACGGCGCCGTGTCCGTCGCGTTGTTCACCAACGCGCATGCGTCGTCGTTCGACCCGACGGTCGAACAGTCGCCCCCGGTGCCGAGCAGGTCCAGCGAGCCGTTCGATCCGCCGGAGCCGACCCATTCGAAAACCTTGACGGTGCTGATGACTCCGCCCACGGTGAAGTTGCTTTGGATCAGGATGTCGCCCACCTTGTGCGTTCCGTGGAACGTATCGTCGGCCACGTTCGGGCCGACGTTGTCCTGGAAGAACCAGAACCCGATCTGGCTGTCACCGTCGTTGGAGAAGCGGTCGGCCCCGAAGTACACGAGCAGATCGCCGCTGTGCACATACGCGGCGGCGTACGCGTTGGTTATGTCGTCCTTGTCGGGCGTTCCGTCGAGCGGTGCGTGCAGCCACGAGGAGATCTGGTTGTTGTCCTTCGATCCGCCTTCTTTGAAATAGGTCGCATCGCCCGCGGCCGGGTCTGGGATGAAGGTCCTCGCGATCGAGTGATTGTTGCCGTCGAACACACCCGACCAGTCGTCGCCCGGCGTCGCGCTGGCTTGAGCGTTGCCATCCAGCTCGAAGACGCCTTCGTCGTGCACCGCGAAGGCCGCCGGGCCGATGAACATGAACCCCAGCAGGAGCGCCAGCAGCGCGACCGCTCCACGTCGCACTGCAGCTCTGCTCTCGGAGCGGGCCGTGCCTTTACTTCCACTGTGAGCGTCCATCCCCTACCCCTTTCTCAACGCCAGCGATCTGAGTCGGCTTAGGAATTGGCTATGTCGCGGTGGTGGCGGCTGCTCTGTCGAGCGCGTCGACGGCGCTGAGGTTCAAGCGGCCGCTCTCGGCTTCCATCCGCAAACCCGCGATCGCATCGCCGGCGGAGATCGGCGGTCGGTGCGGTCGCGGATGCGTCATCGCCTCGAACGCCTCCGCGACGGCGAGGATCTGCGCGCCGAGAGGGAGGTGATTGCCGGCGATCCGGTCCGGATACCCGGAGCCATCGAGCCGTTCGTGATGTGCGCCGACGATCCGGCACGTCTCGGGATCGAGACCGACCGTCGGCAGCAAACGCTCGCCGATCGACGGATGACGCTTGAGCGACCGGCGTTCGGCGGGACTGAGCTCGCGCGGCGCGCTCATCTGCTCCCAGTCGAGCAAGAGCTCGCCGACGTCGTGGAGACGCGCTGCCTCTTCGAGTTTGATGACCTTGGTCGCAGGCACCCCCAGAGCGTCCGCGATCGATCGCGCGGTCGCGGCGACGCGCCGCGAGTGGCCCTCGCGCCCGGTCTCGACCTCGACGGTCCCGAGCAGCGACTCCAGGATCATCCTGGCGGCGTGGCGGACCTCGGTTCGAACGCGACCGATCTCCGCTCGCCCCTCGGGGTCGGCGTTGCGTTCCGCGCGCCCCAAGCCGCGTAGCGCATCGTCGGTCGCTCGGACGGCTTCCAGGAGAACGGTGCGGACACCATCCTCACCATGCTGCGTCTCCCAACTCACACGTCACACGCTATGGGCCGGAGGCCCTTCTCGTAACCGGAGGAATGATGATTCGGCTTCGGTAGTTCTACCGATACACGTTGGGTGTGGTGCGTGGAGAGCCGGAAGCGTCCGCTATCGGGGCGGCTCGATCAGGCGGATGCGTATCGCCTCGTGAACTGCCTCGACGCGATTGTTGACTTGCAGCTTCCGGTAGGTGTTACCGATGTGTGTGTTGACCGTGCGTTCGCTTATCCCGAGCTTCGTGGCTATCTGACGAGCCGAGGATCCGTTGGACAACTCGACGAGAACCTCGCGCTCGCGCGGCGTCAACAGGTAGAAGACGTCGGCGGCCGCGCGAGTCTCCTCCGCATATTTCGTGAATTGGTCGAGGACCTTTCGGGCGAGACCCGCTTCGAGGAACGAACCGCCTTGAGAGACGACCTTGACCGCGTGCTGGATCCGATCGAGCGGCGAGGATTTCGGGAGATAGCCGCTGGCGCCGGCTTTGATCGCCTCGAAGATCACCTCGCGATCTTCGTGGACGGTCAGGATGATCACCGCCGTGTTGGGGAGCTCCGCTTTGATGCGCCGAGTCGCTTCGATACCGTCGATGGCGCCGGGCATCTCCACGTCCATAAGGACGACCTCGGGCGCATGGAGTCGCGCGAGCTCGAGCGCCTCCTCACCGGTGGACGCCTCACCAAGAACCCGAGCTCCGGGTATCAGCTCGCACAACTGGACGACGCCGCTCCGAGAGATGGCGTGATCGTCCACCACCAGGATCGCTATGGCGGAGTCGCTGTCGTCTTGGTTCACGCGGGTCCCCGATGCTCGTTCGTTCGACGACGGCCCGTCCGCCGCCGGCGTTGAACCTACCTCACCCCCGCATGGTTCTCTAGCGGGCGTGACGTCGACAACGGTGGGAGCGCCACAACCGGGAAGAAGATCCACGCCCGGTTCGCCCCCAGTGCCCCGTTCGGGGGGAGACTGAGACCCTGCCCGCCTACAGTCGGTGGCCGAGAAGGCCGAAATCAGAGACGGCGGACGGCATGGAAGGGGACGCTGTGAGCAAGATCTTGATCGTGGACGACGAGGCCCCTATCCGGGCCCTGATGCGGGCCACCCTCACCATGGCCGGCCACAAGGTCGTCGAGGCCTCAGGCGGCGAAGAGGCGCTCGAGAAGGTGAAGAAGGAGAACTTTGATCTGGTGGTGCTCGACATCATGATGCCGGTGACCGACGGATACGAGGTCCTCGAGCGCATCAAGGCAATCCCGTCCAGAGCGCACATTCCGGTCGTTGTCGTGACCGCGAAGTCCTACGAGTCCGAGGGCATCATGCGGGAGATGACGGCCGGCGCGATCGATCACCTGGCGAAGCCGTTCGATCCCGAAGACCTCGAGATCGCCGTCTCGCGGGCGCTGACTGCTTCCGACGATCAGATCGAGACGAAGCGGGCCATGATGTCGCGCGGCGCCAACCTGTACAACGCGGTCGACAAGATGCGCCAGCTCGCCCGCGAATCGGAGCCGGTCAACGCCGATCGCTCCCGCCGTCGCCGCTAGTCGTCCCCCGCCCGACCGTTCATCGATGCCGAAGGGCGTCGGCCGTACGTTCGATTAGTGAACGGAGTCACGAGCCCAGCGCATCGTTCGTCGTCGAGAGAAAGTTCGCGATCGCGCTCCTGGAACGTTCAGGGTGTGGGGTTGAGGACGATCACTTGTCCGACGTTGGCTGCCGCAGCCGAGGCCTGCGCCGAAAGCGCGCCGAGAATACCCGCATCCACCACATCGTCGGCGGTCTCCATCGTCACCCGCGTGCTCGAAGCGCCCGCGGATCGTGCGTCCTCCGCCTGCTCGACCATCCCAGTAGGCGGCGCGATCGAGGCGAACACCGCCGTCCCGAAGAACCCGACCTCAACCGACTCCCCCGCCGCAGCCGTCACCGACGGAGCCGTGATCGCGGTCGAAGACGCGTTGGCCTGCCCCCCCGAGACATCGATCGCACCAACCCCACGATACGCCGAGATAATACCCACGAAGCCCTGTCGGCTTCCCAGAGTGAACGTATAAGACGAAGGCTCGCTCGACCCCGCGACATGCCAATACAAGACCTGCCGCGACGCAGAAGCAGCCGTCGTCTGATCCTGCACCAGAGTCCACCCCGCAGGAGGACTCACCGTCGGCGCCCCCCGCACCGCGACCGCTGCCAAAAGAACGTCTCCCGCGGCGGCGCCGGTCGGCTTGGCGATCATCAGCGACGCCGCCCGCCCATGCCCCGAAGCGACCCCCACCAACACGATCACCCCCCGCCGGCCGTTCACGCTCGCCGGAACCGACTCCAAACCACCCGTATCCACCGCGGTCACCTGGTAGTAGGAGACCGCATTCGTCGGCGCGACGACGTCCAAATAACTCGACGCGGACAGCAGCGAACCGTTGAGCTTCGTGAACGATCCATTCGCCGAGGCGCTTCGATACACGTTATACCCCGCCAAATCCGCGTCCGTGTTGTCGTTCCAGTCCAAGAACAAACCGTTCGTCTGTCGATTCATCACCAGACCCGTCGGGACGCTCGGCGGACCGTTGACCGCCCAGGTAAAGGTCTTCGTGTCGGCCAAAGAACCGTCGCTGGCGCCGACTTGGGAGCTGTAGGGACTCCCCGACGCCGCGCCCGCGGACACCGTCCCCGAAATCAGCCCGGTCGAACTGTTGATAGACAACCCCGGCGGCAACCCCGACGCGCTATAGCTCAACACGTCCCCATTCGGATCCGAAGCCACCACCTGCAAACTCACCGAACCACCCTCATTGGTGGACTGCGGCCCCGGATTCGTGACCACCGGTGGCTTGTTTGTCGGCGGGGGCACACCGATCGTCCACGAGAAAGCCGCGGTGTCGCTGGCCGAACCATCACTCGCCGTTACCGACGAGGCGTAGGGACTCCCCGACGCCGCGCCCGCGGACACCGTCCCCGAAATCAGACCCGTGGAACTATTGATAGACAACCCCGGCGGCAACCCCGACGCGCTATAGCTCAACGGGTCTCCGTCGGCATCCGAGGCCACCACCTGCAAACTCACCACAGCGCCTTCGTTGGTGGACTGCGATCCGGGATTGGTCACCACCGGTGGGTTGTTGGTCGGCGGCGGGCCCGAGCCCACCCGGAATTCGAAGAGCTGTCCGTCGTTCTCGGTTGGGGTGGTGTTGTTGTCCACGCCCCGGTCGACGATGTACAGGCTCCTTGATGATGGGTCGTTGCTCGTCGGCGCGTATGCGATTCCTGAGCTGTTCTTGAAAGTCGCGGCTCCCGACAGATCGTACGTCCTTATGAGCGATCCTCCGAGCGTCACCTCCGCTACGATCTTGGTCTTCCTGCTGCCGACGAAGAGGGTACCGGCGTCGGGGTTGTATTCGACCGCTTCGGGGTCGTTCTGACCGAGGGCAGCGGTGTCGAAATGACTCAGCACGTCGTCGCCTCCCGGCGGCGGGCCGTCGAAGCGTCCGTTGGGCCCGGGCTGGACGCGCCAGATCTCGGTCCCCGCCCCGTCCGCGATGAACAGGCTGCCGGCGCCGTAGGCGAGGCCCTCCGGATCAACCGCCAAAGGGAACGTCCGTGTACTGAATGAGGTGACAGTCTCGTCCGATTTCCCAACGAGCCCGCTCGTTCCGAGCTTCACTTCCCAAATCTTGTCGGCGTCATCGTCGGAGAAGAAGACGTGGCCGTCCGACGGATTGACCGCGACGTCGGTGGGCTCGCTCGAGAAGGCCGGCCAAGTCGCCTGGGTCTTCTGGACGGCTCCGGTCAGTGAGGTCTCCCACACGTTCACGCCCTGCCACAGAGTTATCCCCGAGACCGTCTCCTCGACCTCGCTGTCCGCGATAAGCAACGTGTTGGTCGAAGCCCGGTACGCGATCCCCATCGGGTCCGGGCTCGGAGGCGACCATTGCGACGTCTTCGTGAGACGAACGAGCGTCGGCGCGACGACTTCGGCACGGGCCGGGGTAGCGATCGTCGATAGAACGACGACGGCGAGAAGCGTGACGAGCGCCGTCCGGCGGACGATGTTGATCATGCTCGGGTGTTCACTGGATGACGAAGCCCTGGCTGAGTATCGCCCGGGTCTCTCAACACACTCGCGTTCAACGAGGCAGGCCCCAGAGGACAGATCACCCGAATCTTCGCCGTCGACGTCACCGGCGACTCAACCCCCCGCTCCCGAAACCGCGAAACGGACGCCCAACAACCCGGGCGCCAACGCCCACACAATCATGCCCCGTAGTCTGCCCCGCAACCCACCCCCTTCCGTCGTACATCCACCGTATGTTTGCTGAGCCGCAAAGACGAACCCCCCACCACAAGCCAATACCAGCCCCCACCACTGAAAAGAACACCGGCTACGTCTTGGAGCGCGACAGTAGTGGGCGCGACAGGACTTGAACCTGTGACCTCCTGCGTGTCGAGCAGGCGCTCTAACCAGGCTGAGCTACGCGCCCCAACTTCGAGACTTGAGCTGCTGAATCTGCCCCGACCGTCCTCATGATAATCGGGCCCTCTGACATGTTTCGCGGGCGAGTTTAGCGGTCCTCAGCTTCTGGGCTGAATTTCTTCCGCGAGGCGTCGAACCGCGGGCCGTCCCGCACCGAACGCCAGGCGAGACGGCCCCGTCCGGGCTGAGCAAGAGCTCGGTTGCGGCGATAGGCCGACGAAGGTCGCGGATGCCGTCTCCATTGGGGGGTGATCTTTCGGTACCCAAGCTTGGTCGTACGTACTCGCGTCCACGTAAGGAGGGTGTCGCATGCGCAAGAAATGGCTCGCGATCGGCACGGCTGTGGTTTCGTCCTCGGTCGTTCTCGTGCTCACGGGGGCGCCTCTGTTCTCGCACGGCGCCGATCACCTCGACGCGCCGGGCCTGACATCTCCGTCGGGCAGAATGGACGCGGACATCAACGACGTTTTCGTCTTCGACGGCGCCGACGCGTCGCGAACGGCGATCGCGGTTACGACGCATCCATTGGCTGGAGTCCTGTCTCCGCGCGATTACGCGACCGATGTCGACTACATCATCAACGTCGACCGCAACGGCGACGCGGTGCAGGACCTCGCGTACGTCTTCCGGTTCGGCGCTTCCGAGCGTGGCTCCCAGCCGTACACGGTGACCCGCTACACGGGCGCGAACGCGCGGAGTTTGGCGCACGGACCAACACTCGCGTCCGGACGCACCGGCGAGGTCTCTCGCGCGAAAGGCCGGGGTCTCGTCTTCGCCGGCCTGCGTTCTGATCCGTTCTTCTTCGACCTGGCGGCGTTCCGAGACGACGTGCTCCACACCGACCTCGGACGGAGTTTCTGCGACCAGCCCGCCCACAAGGGCATCGACTTCTTCTCCTCGTTCAACACCAACGCGATCGTGATCGAGGTCCCGGACGAGGAGCTCGGCGGTCGCATCGGCGTGTTCGCTACCACGCGCAGCGCGAGCGGCCAGATCGACCGCATGGGTCGTCCCGCGATCAACACGGTGTTCAACAAGGGCGAGGACAAGAATCGCTTCAACCACGGCCAGCCGAAGGACGACTTCGCCGGGTTCTCAGGCAACGTGATCGGGACGCTGAAGGCGCTCGGCGGATACTCGGACGCCCAAGCGACCGGCCTCGCGCACGTCCTGCTGCCGGATCTGCTGACCTACGACACCTCGACGCACGCGGTGGGGCCGCTCAACGGGCGTGCCCCGGCCGACGATGTGATCGACGCGGAGCTTTCGCTCGTGACCCAGGGCGGGATCCCCGGCGACTGTGTCGGTCCCCACACGGACTACCTGTCGACCTTCCCCTACCTGGGCAGGCCGCACTCGTAGCGTGCCGAAGCCGGTGGGGCGATCGAAGGGTCGCCCCACCGGCCCGGCATCGAGAGGGCATCGATCATGAAGATGAAGACGGTGGTCCTGGTAGCCACGGCGCTCGCTCTGTCGGCGGCGTCCTACGTCATCCGAGCGGCAACGGACGGACCAACCGCCGCGCCGGGCGGAGCCCTCTCCGGGCTCTCGATGGCGCCCCGACAGGGAGACCCGAAGGAGCTGGCGCGGGTTATCCGGGCCACTGAGCTCGCCGTGCACGCGCATCCGGACGCGCTCCAGCTCGGACTGCTCTCCCGTCTGTATCTCGACCGCGCGCGGCTGACGAGCGACCTGGCGTCCTATCAGCAAGCCGAAGCCGCTGCGCGAGAATCGCTTCGCCTCGGGCCCGGCGACGCGGAAACGCGGGCGCGTCTCGCATCGATTCGTTTCGCGCTCCACGACTTCATCGGCGCCCGGACGCTCGCGCGTCAGATGCTGGCCGCCATCCCCGGCGATCCCGCCGCCACCGCCGTCCTCGGCGATACCTCGCTCGAGATCGGCGACTACGCAACCGCCTTCGACGCCTACGGGCGACTCGCGGCCATCGCGCCGGGAACCGCGGCGCTCGACGCACGCCTCACCCGCACGGAATTCCTCCGCGGCGACATCGCCGGAGCGAGAGTCCGATCGGAAGACGCCATGCGCGAGGCGTTCGCTGAAGGTTCATTCGGCGCCTCGCTTGCCTGGTACCTCACCCAACGGGGCCAGCTCGAGCTCGATACCGGACACTACGACCAAGCGGCGTCGTTCGCGGAAGCAGCCGTCGCCGACGCGCCCGATTACCCGGTCGCGCTCGCTCTTGTAGCACGCGCGCGCGCGGATCAGGGCCGGATCACGGACGCGATCGCCATCTGGAAGCGCGCGATCGCCATCGTCCCCCAGCCGGATTACCTATCGGCGCTCGGCGATCTCTACGCGCTGCAAGGAGATAGCGCACTCGCCGAGCAGCAGTACGCCACCGTCGGGGTGATCGCGCAGCTGGCCCGGGCGAGCGGCCTCGCCTACAACAGACTCGTCGTTCTGTTCGAAGCCGATCACGGCCGCGACGTCGCAGAAGCCCTACGCCTCGCCAAAGGCGAACTCGGCTCCAGGAAAGACGTGTACGGCTGGGACGCTTACGGATGGGCTCTGTACGCGAACGGACGGTACGGAGAGGCAAGAGACGCGCTGACGCGGGCGATGGCGCTCGGGACCTTCGATGCGCGACTCTTCTATCACGCCGGAATGATCGCCGCCGCGCTGGGCGATCGAAGCGACGCGCGAACCATGTTGGATCGCGCTTTGACGATCAGTTCGTCGTTCGATCCACTTCAAGCACCGCGAGCTCGCGCGGCGCTCTCGGCGCTCGGCCCGGGGGAGGCCGGTCGATGAAGCGCACCCCGGCACGCCTCGCTGCGATCGGGGCGATCGCTTTGGCGTGCTTGCTGGTGTGGGGCGGTACGGCGTCCGCCCATCCGCTCGGTAACTTTACGATCAACACCGCCGCGGGCGTCACCGTCCGCGCGCACGAGGTAATGGTCGTGTACGTGCTGGACATGGCCGAGATCCCGACGTTCCAGACGGTCGAGCAGTTCGACCGCGACGGCGACGGGAAGCTCTCGCCGAGCGAAGCGGAGGCATACGCCGCACCGCAATGCCTGCAGTTCGCGCAAGGACTCGATGTGCGCGCGGGCGCGAAACGTCTCGCGCTCGGCACGATGTCTCATCGCATCGGCTTTCGGCCAGGCGTCGCCGGGCTCTCAACGCTTCGGCTCGAGTGCACGCTCGGCGGCGAGGGAGACGTTCTCGGGTCGGGAACGCTCCGGATCTCCGACACGAACTTCGCCGGCCGGCGTGGCTGGCACGAGATCACGATCGCCGGCGACGGCGTCGAATCAAGCGCCGACGTTCCGGAACGAAGCCCGAGCCGATCGCTGACGGCCTACCCCAAGGACCTGCTGAGCTCTCCGCTCGACGTGCGATCGGCAACCGCGAAGATCACGGGTGGATCGGCTCCATCTGCCTCGGGTGGCGCACCGATCGCGGCCTCTCGCCCCGGCTCGGCCGTCTCTCGCATCGGTGTCGACCGAGCGACGCGGTGGTTCGCATCGCTGATCGGTCACCGTACCGTCACGTCTGGTTTCGCCGCGATCGCGGTTCTCGCAGCGCTCGCGCTCGGGGCGCTGCACGCTTTCGCTCCCGGACACGGGAAAACCGCGTTCGCTGCGACCCTTATCGCAGAGAGAGGAACCATGCGTGACGTTCTCCTCCTCGCCGGAACCGTGACGGCAACGCACTCCGCAGGCGTCGTGGCGCTCGGGCTGCTGCTCGCGGCCTCCGGAACGGCGGCGACCGACCGCCTGTATCCGTGGCTCGGAGTTGCGAGTGGGCTCCTCGTGGCCGCGGTCGGGATCGGGCTGCTTCGCCGCGCGATCAAAGCGCGACGCGACCGCGCCGTCCCGTTCCACAGCGAAGATCATCAGCACCCCCACCCGCATGCGCTCCGAGCGCGCTCGCTGGTCGCGCTGGGACTGGCCGGAGGGATGGCACCGAGCCCCTCGGCTCTCCTCGTCCTGCTCGCGTCGATCACACTCGGGCGGGTGTGGCTCGGAGCGGGACTCGTCCTCGCCTACGGTCTCGGGATGGCGATGACGCTGATCGGGATCGGGCTCGTCCTGTCGCGCGCGAGCCGGGCGGTCGAACGGCGGGCCTCGGCGGGCAAGTTGTTACGCTGGTCGGCGGCTCTTCGCCCGATCTCGGCGCTCGCGGTGATCGGCGCGGGGATACTGCTCACCGCACGCGGCGTCGCGGGGATCTGAGGAGCACCGCCGGGCTCGGCGCGCAGTCAATAGATCGCTCGTCTTCGAGGCGGCGCCCGGAATTGAACCGGGGTGGAGGGATTTGCAGTCCCTTGCCTAACCACTCGGCCACACCGCCGTCTTCAAATCAACGGGCCGGCAAAGCCGGCCCACCGAAAGAGCGGGCGACCGGACTCGAACCGGCGACCCTCACCTTGGCAAGGTGATGCTCTACCAACTGAGCCACGCCCGCGTGCAGCACGCGATTCTACCAGGGCGAACCGTTACCCCGAACAGCGCGTTCCGGGCCGCCTGATGGACTCTAGGCGACCAGCGTCCCTTCACAGGCGAGATGGACCTCGCCGCCGACTCGTACCACGCTCGGCTCGGCGCGAACAGAGAGGAACGACGGCCGAGAGATCTCGGCCCCCTGCTCGATCTCGATCTCGATCGCGCCGACGCGCGCGCCGAGGTACAGCCCGAGCCCGGCCGCCGCAGATCCCGTCCCAGGGTCCTCGATCACGCCGAAGTCGGGAGCGAAGAATCGAGCCTTCACTCTCCCGAGCCCGATGGGCGCGAAGCAATAGACGCCCTCCACCTCGCCGAGCGACGCCGGGGACCGCAGCGCGGCCACGGTCGACGGCTCGGACAGCGGGAGCATCAGTTGCGGGATGCCCGCGTTCGCGATGGCGGGTCGCAATGCGCCGGGAGTGGCACCGAGCCGGCTCGCGTCAAAGCCGACGGAACCTGCTCCGATATCGAGCACGTCGAGCGTCTCGCCGATATCGGGGAGGTCGTAGCCAGACTCTCCCCCGCGCTCCAGCCAGACGCGCGAGCCCTCGAACGTGACCGGCGTCTCGCCCGCAGCGCTGCGTTGCGTCACGCGATCGCCGTTGAGGAGTCCGAGGTGTCGAAGCGTCCAAGCCGTTCCGAGCGTCGGGTGTCCTGCGAAAGGAAGCTCTTCGGTGGGCGTGAAGATGCGAACGTCGTAGGAATCACCCTCGACCCGGTGAACGAACGTCGTCTCAGACAGGTTCATCTCTCGCGCGATCCGCTGCATGCGCTCCGGATCGACGGAGGAGGCGTCGGGGAAAACAGCGAGGCCGTTGCCGGTCAAGGGTTCTCTGGCGAACACGTCGACGATCACGTAACGGGCGCTCATGGGACGGAGGTTAGCCGAAGAAGAGGCGAACGGGCTCGTTCTTTCCTTTAGGCCTTTCGCTCACGAACGACCGGAAGAACCGAACCCGGATGAGCCGCGGTCTGAAGGCGGAAGGTGGTCCACCTCGCGCCACGCGACCTGCGGCACCGGGTAGATAACGAGCTGCGCGATCTTCTCCCCGCGAACGATGTCTACCGGGGTATCGGGATCGAGGTTGATCGCGATCACGGCGATCTCCCCTCGATAGCCCGAGTCGATGAGCCCCGGAGAGTTCACCAGTCCGAGCCCGTGCCGCGCCGCCAGCCCAGAACGTGGCTGAACGAGGCCCGCGTACCCTTCGGGGATCGCGACCGCGATCCCGGTCGGAACCATCGCTCTCTCTCCCGGCTTGAGGACCAAATCAATCGTCGAGTGGAGGTCCACTCCCGCGTCGCCCTCGTGAGCGGTCCGTGGTAGCGGAAGCTCTCCATCGAGACGATGGATGAGGATCTCGACCCCGCTCTCTTCGGTCATGCGAGCGGCCGGAGGTAGTGAACGCGCCAGCGCCGGATGGTCCCGTCCATGAAGTCGTCGAACGTGTCGAGCAGCAATCCCCCTGCCTCCAAACCGTCCAGCTCTTCCCGTGCGACCGGCCACGGCGGGCCTTCGACCGTCTCCTCGCGCTCGCGCCCCCGCATGACGGCGAGCAGCCCACCGCCGGGGGCGACGAGGCTCGCCACCGCGGCGATCGCTACGGAGCGGATTGCCTCGGGAAGCGCCTGGATCGTGTACGCCTCGAATACGAAGTCGAACGCGCCTTCCATCGACTTCGGAAGAGCGAAGAGATCGGCAACGCGGTAGACGACCAGGCTCTCGGGGAACCGCTTGCGAGCCCAGTCGATCGCCGCCGGCGAGATGTCGAAAGCAGTCACTTCGAACCCGCGGCGCGCGAGCTCTTCCGCGTCGTCTCCGAGCCCGCATCCCACGACGACGGCGCTCGATCCTTTCGGGGACAACGCTCGCCCTGTGAGCCACTCGAGCAGCCACTTGTTGGGCGCGAGATCCGCCCACGGGATGCGTTCCGCGTCGTCGCCGGCCGCGCGGTAGAGCTCGTCGAACCAGGCGGTTGCCTCGCCGCGCTCTATGGCTTGCTTCGAGACCTGAGCAGCGCGGATCGCGGCCTTATCGCGCTTGTTCGACTCCATCGCCCGCCCGCCTTTGGCCTGCTCGCCTTTGGGAGGCGTGGAGAGGAGCTTCCCCTCTCCCCTCCACGACCTCGCGTCTGATCAGGAACAGCCGCTCGTCGAGCCGCACGACTCGCACACGAAGCACGACCCGGCCGGCCTCATTTGGTTACCGCAGTTGTAACAAAGGGGCGCGTCCACATAGCGGACCTGATCGGAGGGCGGAGGAGCCGCCGTGATCTGCATGGTCGCCTGCGGTGACGGCTCGGCTTTGGACTCGCCGTTGCCGTTCCC
>Ga0070708_100002863_pt1 | contig 13388 bp, 10 predicted proteins | sample KBSK5503metaG_FD_65469 | JGI IMG/M metagenome (GOLD analysis project Ga0070708, IMG submission 65469) | Corn, switchgrass and miscanthus rhizosphere microbial communities from Kellogg Biological Station, Michigan, USA - KBS K5-50-3 metaG | ecosystem: Host-associated > Plants > Roots >...
CCCCAGGGCCGCAGTCCGAAGCGCTGGGTATCGGTCTCAGCGCCGCTTGACGAAACGGCCGCGATTGAGTGATTGCAGCGGCTCCGGTAAGAATTCGCCGTCTCGACGGATCAATTTGCCGTCGAAATAAATTTCTCCGCCGCCGTATTCTGGACGTTGAATGCTTACCATGTCCCAGTGAACCTGGCTTCGGTTCCCATTGTCGGCTTCTTCATACGCCTGTCCCGGAGTAAGATGAAACGAGCCGGCAATTTTCTCGTCGAACAATATGTCGCGCATCGGTTGTAAGACGTAGGGATTAAATCCGAGCGAGAATTCGCCGATATAACGGGCGCCCGGATCTGAATCGAGAATTCTGTTAAGCTTTTTTGTTTCGTTGCTCGTCGCATCGACGATTTTTCCATTCCTAAATTCAAGACGGATTCGGTCGAAACCGATGCTTTCATAAATACTGGGAGCGTTAAACGTTACATGACCCTGAACGGAATCTCTCACCGGGCAACTGAAAACCTCACCATCGGGAATATTGCGATCGCCACCGCAGATCACAGCCGGAATCCCCTTTATGCTAAAGCGGAGATCGGTGTCTGGTCCTTTAATTTCCACTCGATCAGTCTTTTCCATCAACCGCTTGAGCGCCTTCATCCCGGGCTGCAGTTTGCGATAGTCCAGCGTGCAGACTTCGAAGTAAAAGTCCTCAAAAGCCTCCGAGCTCATTCCGGCAAGCTGCGCCATGGATGGAGTAGGCCAGCGTAAGACAACCCATTTCGTTTTTTTTACTCGCTGGTCTTGCACACCGCGCATTTTCTTCGCGATCAATTTCATCTTTTCCGCGGGCACATCAGATAATTCCGTGATGTTGTTGCTGCCCCGCAGAGCGACATAGGCATCCATTTTTTTCATTCGTGCCAGTTCATGGCGCGCCAATAGATTTAGCTGTCGATCAGACGCTTCGAGTGCCAGCGCGCGGCTCACGCGCGCATGATAGGTCTGCACAAAAGGAACTCCTCCGGCTTTCCGCGCCGCACGAATGAGTGCGACTGTCATTTCATCGGGGACGTCGAATGCTTCGATCAAGACCGTTTCGTTGCGCCCGAGTCGAATGGAATATTCCACAAGAAGTTTGGCGAGGTTGTCGAAGCGGGCATCGTGCATAAGACGGTTATGATTCCACTGGCCACGCCAGATGCAACTAAGCTTCTTTGGCAACGTTGCGACTATCCGGTATCGGTGAGCCGTGCGGCAAACGCCCCGTCGAAATGATCTCGAAACGGAAAACAGGATTCTTCGCGCGCAGGTCGCACCCCCGGAAACTCGTTTAGTAAACGTCCGATCAACTCTTCATTTTCCTCCGGTTCGAGACTACACGTGCTGTAAACGAAAACGCCACCCGGCTTCAACAGTCTGATCGCCGCGTGCGCGATCTCGAACTGCTGCTTCGGCATTCGGAGGAAATCTTTGGGCCGCAGTCGCCATCGCACGTCAACGCGGCGTCGCATTACTCCCGTGTTGGTACACGGCGCATCCACCAGAATGCGATCGAATGGGCCAATCGAAGTAACTTCTTTTGGGATGCGTCTCTGCGTCCAATCGAGACGGAAGCTTCGGATAATTTGGATGCCGAGTTGCGTGGCGTTGAATTCAAGAACGCGAAGGCGCTCTGGGTCGCGATCACACGCCACGATTACGCCCCGATTTTTCATGAGCTGGGCGATATAGCCTGTTTTCCCGCCTGGCGCAGCGCATGCATCGAGGATTTTTTCTCCGGGTTGCGGATCGAGAAGCTCACAGGCAATCGCGGTGCTTGGATCCTGAATGTAGCAACGGCCCAGGTTAAGAGCGTCGGTGGGCCACGCGTGAAATTCTACAAACGCAGGATTGTGGACCAGCGCGGGCGATCTGGGATATTTTCGGAGGAAATCGGCACGATCGATTTTTAGCTGATTGATTCGGCCGTAAATTGGTGGAGGCGCGTTGTTCCACCTGCATAGTTCGTTTGCGGCTTCAGCTCCGAAATGCTGCTGCCAGCGTGCGATCAGAAATTGGGGATGCGAGGTTCGAACGAACAGCGGCTGCGCGTTGCCTCGCGTACGTAATTGATCTTGCTGTCTTGCGGCGGCGCGCAGCACGCCGTTGATTACCGCTCGTTGCCTCTTTGGCGCGAGTTCGACGGTTTCGTAAACCGCTGCGTGTTCAGCTGTTTCGAGGAACAATAGTTGATAAAGGCCGAGTCGCAGAAGATCGCGAAGATCCGCATCGATCCGGGAAGCGCGCAGGCAACCGATCCAAAAATCAAGCAAGAGCAGATTGCGCAGGACCCCATAAAACAATTCGAGAGCAAAGGCGCGATTCGAAACAGTAAGCTCCGGTTTCGCAAAAAGCCTCGAGATAACGGAATCGGCAAAACGTCTTTCCCTTCGCCACTCACGCAGAGCTGCCAGCGCAATTTGGCGAGCGGAAGGCTGCGCCATATAGCTCCAGGAAGGACCTACCCCGACTTCACACCAGCGCGGCCAATGGAATGATAATGAAAACCGAGACGGCCCATCGTTTCGGGATCCAATAGATTTCGCCCGTCAAAGACGATCGGCGTCCTCATTTTTTCCTTTACGATCGCAAGATCGACATTGGCAAATTCACTCCATTCCGTGGCGATGATCAGTGCTTCGGCATCGCTCACGGCATCGAGAGCGGACGGAGCAAATTCAGCGGCGTCAATTCTCTTTACGGTGCGAGCTTTTTCCATTCCCTTGGGGTCGTAGGCGATGACGTGCGCTCCTTCGCGCAACAGATCCGCGACGAGTTCGATCGCGACCGAGGAGCGAACATCATCTGTATCTGGCTTGAATGTGAGGCCCCAGAATGCAATTCGTTTTTCCTGCAAGACCCAGAGCGTCTCTCGAATCGTTTTTAGAAATCGCGCTTTCTGCGCCGCGTTTATTCGCTGCACTTCCTTCAGCAAATCAAACGGGACGCCAAGCCGCTCGCTGATTGTGATGAATGCGGCAAGGTCCTTGGGAAAACAGGAGCCGCCGTATCCGACGCCAGCATTCAGAAAATCACGACCGATGCGACGGTCCATTCCAATTCCATCCGCGACTTTTTCAACATCAGCGCCGCTCGCCTCGCAAATCGCCGAGACCGCATTGATATACGAGATTTTCAATGCGAGAAATGAATTGGCGCAATGCTTGATGAGTTCGGCGCTGTTGATGTCGGTCACGAGCATGGGTGCCATGAAAGGTTCGTAAACCTTCTTCATCAGATCGATCGCGTGCTCGCTTTGCGCCCCAATCACAATCCGGTCCGGATGCATCAAATCGGCAACGGCACAGCCTTCCCGTAAAAATTCTGGATTGCTTACAACATCGAACTTCGCGCCGTGCCGATTGTAGCGCTTGATCGATTCAGCCACTTTTTCGCCTGTTTTCACCGGTACTGTGCTCTTATCGACGATCACCCGATAATCGCTTAATACTCCCGCGATTTCGCGCGCCACTTTCTCGAGAAAGCTGAGATCGACATCACCGTTTGGCTGCTGGGGGGTAGGAACGGCAATAAAGATGATCTGTGAATTCTCCACTCCTTCCCGAATACTGCTGGTGAAGCGCAGCCGATGGGCTGAGACATTGCGGTGAATTACCTCCTCCAGGCCCGGTTCGTAGATCGGTACCCTGCCTCCCTGCAATAATTCGATTTTCTGAAGGTCGTTGTCGACGCAAATAACGCTATGGCCGACATCGGCGAAACATGCGCCGGTCACAAGACCGACGTAACCTGAACCGATGATTGCAAGATCCATATCAAGAGAAGTGCAGTGACTCAGTCGGGCCGAAGTGAGCGGTCAGTCGAACTTAGGAAAACATTAACATCGCTCGCGGACATTCGCTCATTGACCTTGGGAGCCGGGATCGAAGTTCAAATCAAAGCCAAATTTCGGGAATGCTTTCAGCGTCAGGGTAAATAGGACGCCGTATTCTTTCACGCCGGCGTTGTCACGTATCACGCCGCCAAAAGAGGCAACCCAGCTCGTCAGATCGCGGTAAATAGAATATCGCTGCTCCTCAAGGGTGCCCGTCGCCTGCTCATATTGCTCTTGAGCGCCGACGCCCCAATTGTCATTGAGACGGTAATATCCCCCAACGATAAACAAGCTGCTATCGACGAAGAAAGGGTTCCCATTCAAATACCGATGGCCGACGGTCACATGCAAATCGGCCATCGGTTGGACAGCCGCGATTGTATCCACTTCGGTAAAGCCCTTGGCGAAAGCCGGCACCTGGGAGTTGACCGAAAACGACACCCAAGGCAGAGGCGTGAAGCGGATATTATTAAAAAAGTTCGAGTACGCTGTGCGATCGTAGGGGTTGTCGAAGTTCACGTCAAAGAAGGTATCGAGTTCAAACCAGGTAATCGTTTTGTCATCGCGCCGAGTTTCCAGCCGATTGCGAACACCTAACCGCCAGACTGTCCAATCAGCAATCGAATCGATTGTAGTGAATTGTGGAAAATCGATCGCCCGCAGTTGCGTGGATGGCTCAAATCGATCGAACTGCAAGATTGACTCGGGGTTCGGACCGTTCTCAGAAACGTACGAAAAGTCTGTAAATGGTTGGACGACGTGCATAAGTCCGTCCAGACCAAACGCGCGACTTTGGACATTTTCCCAGGTACGCGAGAACTTGAAAGAGGCTTCTACTCCGGTGTTAAAAACCGTGCGAAATGTGTCGCCTCCGAAATTGATCGGGTTAGCAAACGTCGGGTTGGGAAGAATGAAATCAGGCACCAGCGGATTTGGATCTGGTGTGAAGATCGTGTTCCCGAGATCGCGGGTGTTCCCATAATACGTTCCGCGAAAGCCGACCCGCGGCACAATCGAAAGCCAGCCAAAATATGTGTTCGGGTAAACTAGTTGATGGAAGGTGTCTAAGCGAGTGCTCCCATAATTCTCGAAGCCGGAACCCTTAGGGAATTGCAACCGCAGGTCAGCGAAGCCGGTTTCGCCTTCATAGAAAATTGGTCCACCAAAGAGTGCGTGACGCTTAATGTCCAATACTACTTCCGGCAAGCGTTCCGTTGTCGTGAAAAACTCGTTTGCTTGGAAGCGGGCGATGCCGGTGAGCGTATAAAATGGGTCAGTCTTCGTCAGCGCGACGACGTTGTCAGGCACTGGATCGAGTCGAAATTCGCCCTGGTAAAAATCCTGCATAACGAACGGATCGCTCATTTTTGTGATGTTCGCGATACCGTAGATACTCTCGGTAAAGTTGGTCCGATCTTCCAAGCTGAGCCGGTATCGTCCTGTAGGAACATCCTTGCGCACCGTAGCTGTTTGATTCACCAACGGGTTTTGATCCTGTATGTAATAGGTTTTGAGCCGGGCCCAGCTGTTGTTGTCCTTTCCATATTCGATGTTGGAATCAAAGCCAATGGCCACCCCCCGCCGCCCCCGATAATCGAGCCGAAATCGGCCCTTGATCTGGTCTGTGATTGGAAAGGTCACCTGAGTGAGAAGCGACGGGCCCCATGAGCTCAGATAGGCTGGTGCGACTGTAAAGCTGAAGGCGTCATTGAGTGATTGATACATGTATGGCCACCAAAAAATGGGGACCTTCCCGACGTAAAACGTCACGTTCTGAAAAATCACACGGTCTTGCTCGTAGAGACGAATCGTGCGCGCCCGAAGATGGAAATCGGAGTTTGGTGCATCATGCGTGGTAAAAGTTCCATTCTTTATCACATAGGCATTCTCGGAAATTTCGGTGACACTCTCGCCGCTTAGAAAATATGGTTCCGATTCCGTTTGCCCATTTATCGCCCGAACTTTTTTAGTGTCGACGTTATAAACACCGCTATCGGCGAGGTAGAAGGTTACACCGCGGTAAATCCGCACGTGGCCTCTCAGTTCCACATCGTGCGTGTTCGAATTATATCGTGCATAATCGGCGTAAATGTCTGTGTCGCCGACATGAATGGCGACATTATCTCGCGCCGTCGCCAGGCTGTTTTCATATGTCGTTTCCCCAGTGGACGTGATTTCAATCGGAGCATTTTCCGGAGTCTTAGTTGCTCCTCTGATGAAACCGGCGCTCGCAAGAAGAGCGACGAGCAACAAAACCGGCTTTCGCATGGCCGACGCCGAAGGTACCGCAGCCAAACCTTTCTGCAAAGTCAAAAGCGGTTTGCGCTCAGATCCAGAGAGCTGGCATCGATGAGGAACTGGATGGGTCATCGTTGGATCGGCAACGCCTAGATAATTTGCGTTTCCGACTCCTTTCGAAGCCGCAAACCTGCGATTTGCTGATTGATTCCACAACTTAAAACGATTGCGTGGTCTGCCGTTGCCACGGACATACGCAACGCCGAAATCCGCAGCGGAATCGTTGGAGCTCCATGAAGCACAGGCGGAAGCTCGCCACGACGCAAAGCCTGGGCTCCTACGATGACCTGCCACAGTCCGGCAGCGCCAACACTTTCGCCGAGCGCTGGTTTTGGGGTGTAGACAAACGCCTCCGGGACAATCTGCCTTAGCGTTTTGCATTCCGCTTGATCGATAAACGTGCCGTTGGCGCTCGAGACAACAAGATCGATTTCGGTTTGACTGAGATCGCACAAAATTCGATTTAAAACTCCTTCTGCTTCCGTGCGTCTCCGGTAATACCCGCCGGGATGGATGTGGTCGATCATTATCAAGCCATGCCGTGCGAGCAAGACCGCTCCCGCGCCTTCGCTCAAAATCATCCCTTGTGAGACGTCGCTGAACGGTTCCACCGGAGGCGCCAAACGAAGCAGCCGCCAGCGTCGATACGCATCGCATAACAGCCAATCGACTTCTTCCGCCCCGACGACAAGGCAATATTCAAGTTCCTGATTCGTCATCAGGTCCTCCGCCATTCTTATCGCGAGGAGACCCACCGCGCTATCACCCACCAGGGTATAGGTGGCGCCGGTGATTCCGAGAATCGCTGCGAGATGGCTCGCCGGTGCATTGAAGACGGTTTCGGGAAACAAGAGCGGACTGGCTGCTTGCGCGCCCGCCTCAACGATATCCCGGTAAAAGCGCTTCGTATAAATCACCCCGCCATTTGAGATTGCAAAGACGAGAGCAATTCGGTCCGTATTCCGAGGATCGGCCTCCACTCCCGCGGTTTGCAGCGCCTCCAAACCGGCGGCCGCGGCGAAGCGCGAAATCAGACTGGCGCGCCGGAGGCGCGGATGCGGTGGCAGATTGGCCAGCGCTAAATTGGGTACTCGGAAAGCGCTGTAGGATTGTTCACCGAACTGTTCGGTGATTTTTTCCGCAGTCGCCTCTTCTCCTTGAAGCAACCGTTCCCACACAAGATCGACACCGCTTCCCAGAGGTGTAATCCACCCCATGCCCGCGATTCCGAGACTCATGCCTCGAACTTGCGTATCGCAATGGAAGCGTTTGTCCCACCGAACCCGAAGGAGTTCGAAAGAACTGTGCGCAGAGCCGCCGGCCGCGCTTTGTTCGCAATGACGTTTAAATCGATGTTTTCGTCTGGAGCGCGAAAATTGATGTTGCCAGGAAGAAATTGATGTTGGAGCGCCAGCAGACAGACAATAACCTCGACCGCACCTGCCGCGCCTAACGAATGCCCCATCATGCTTTTCGTCGAGCTTACCGGCACGCGGCCAAACAATTCGCTGATTGCTTTTCCTTCGGCGGCGTCGTTAAAGGGCGTAGCCGTTCCGTGCGCATTGATGTAATCGATTGCATCCGCTGAAATCTGCGCGCTCTGCAGGGCCCGCTCCATCGCTCGTCGCGGTCCGATGCCCGACGGATCGGGCTGCGTGATATGAAAATTATCGGTTGACATGCCGTAGCCAGTTACTTCTGCGAGAACGCGCGCGCCTCGTGCTCGAGCGGCATCGAGATTTTCCAACGCGAGAATCGCCGCGCCTTCACCCAAGACCATGCCAGTGCGATCTCGATCAAACGGGCGGCATTTTTCGGGCGTCGAGGCCTGAAGCGAATCAAACCCGACGAAGACCAGTTCCGAGAGTGCGTCGTAGCCACCGGTCAATATGCGCTCATAGCGGCCTGATCGCACGCATTCAAACGCATGGCCGATCGCGTTCGTGCCCGAAGCGCATGCGTTCGCAATTACCTGGCACGGTGCAGAAATTCCGAATGTTTCCTGCGCATCAAGCACCGGCTTTTGTGCAGGGTAATTCGCGATCCAGGTCGGCGAATGTCGCAAGCTGTCACGTCGATTTAACGCCCGCAAATAATCTTCGCCGTACGACATGCCACCGCTGGTTGTCCCGACTATCGTCAGTTCAGGCTTGAATTGCGGCGATTGTGCCAGCGCTTCGCCCAGCGCGGAGATCATCATGTGCGATGCACGGTGTAACCGTTGTGCGCGGTCTGCTTTGCTTCGATTACTTAGCAGGCGTTCATCAGACACTTGACCCGCAGTTTTGCATCGGCATTCAGCCACCGAAAATCGGGTCACGCGAGTAATGCAGTCCCGCGCCTCTTGCAGGGATTCGAGCGTCTCGCTCAGTCCGAATCCGAGCGGGCTAACCACGCCCGCTGCCACCACTGCAACGCGGGCAGTGATATTTCTTCGGTCCGCAACCGCAGACTTGGGCAGTTTTGACAAAAATTGATCCACTATTTCCTATTGCTTTCTTAAAAAAGCGTTTTAGTAATGATTCGGAAACGGAAGCTTGGAAGTTGGTGGATTGTCAGTTGAGTTTATTCAGTGGCGATTTGAAATCCGATAAGCGGGAACAGTGACCTGGCTGCGTTTTCCAGAATAAACTCAATGGGAACTAAATTATACGTAGGCAATCTTTCCTTCAACACGACGGAAAACGAACTGCAGGAACTTTTTTCACAGGCTGGCGCCGTGCAGGAAGTCACTCTCATGCAAGATAAATTCACCGGCAAGTCGCGTGGCTTTGCTTTTGTCACGATGGGTTCGGAACAGGACGCTCAAAACGCCATTTCGAAACTCAACGGCCAGACCGTTGAGGGTCGCCCACTGACTGTAAATGAGGCACGCCCGCGAGAGGCGCGGCCACCCGGCGGTGGCGGACGCGGTTACGGCGGGGGCGGGGGTGGCTATGGCGGCGGTGGCGGCTACGGTGGTGGTCGCCGCGATGGCGGCCAGCGAAGAGGCCATTAGAGACTGCTAAAGAGCGTCCGCCCAGCGGGCGTTTTTTTTGGGCTGCGGAGCGCTCTGCCGGGAATTCGAATTTGTTTACGGCCGTCTCGCTGGCGACCGCCGAAATATCTTCAGGATCAAACATAAGGAGAGGCTTCGCCATTTATGCCTGACGATTCAGACGCACAGAAAAGAGAAGACCGAGAGGAACCTGAGACGATTGAAATTCCGCCGATTCCAAAAGAAACCGCCGGCGCAGTGGCCGGCGCCGCAGTGGGCAGCATAATGGGTCCGATCGGGGCTGTTGTCGGTGGCGTGGCGGGCGCTCTTGTCGGGAAAGCTGCGGCCGCTAAACGGCCCATTGGTCCAGCCGCGAAGAGGACCGTCCGAAAGTCAGCTGGAAGTGCCAAGGCAATTTCGAAAAGAGCGCCCAAGCGGCGGCGGGTGGCAAAGCCCGCCAAGTCACGCAAAACCAAGGCGCGCTCGCGTGGCAGAGCCGCCAAAACAAGAAAATTGGCGCGATCGACGGCAGCTAGATCGCGCAAGACAACGAAAACTCGGCGAAGATCGACATCGTCAAGTCGCGCCCGGCAGAAACCCCGTAGCAGCCGGACGAGACGACACTAGCGTTCGACGCGGGCAAAAATTGGGCAGGGCTGGATTCGAACCAGCGAAGGCGTAAAGCCAGCAGATTTACAGTCTGCCCCGTTTGGCCACTCCGGAACCTACCCCTTTCGTGCGCAGGAACACAGGCATTCTCCTGTGCTGCCAGCCCTGAACCTTTTCGGGGCCGTTCTCAACGCGAGCACTTATTGTCGATCTTTATCCGAAAAATTCAACGGTGGCGTTGACTACGTAGCGTTGCGCTTCGCGCGTGATCTCAGGATAAATTGGTAACGCTAGTGTCTCGCGTGCGGCGCGTTCCGTTTCCGGAAAATCGCCCTTCTTGTAACCAAGATACGAAAAAGCTTTTTGCTCGTGCAACCCGATCGGGTAATAGATCGCCGTTTCGATCTCTAGCTTCGCGAGATGCTCCCGGAGAGCATCGCGCTTTGGCGTGCGGATAACGTATTGATGATAAACATGGTGATTCGTCACGCCGCGATCGAGATAAGGTTCGGCTGGCAAGACAACCTTTTTCGCTAGACCTGCGCGCGCGAATTCTGCTCGGTAGAAACCCGCTGCGTCACGTCGCGTCGCTGACCAACTTTCCAAGTGGGGAAGCTTAACTGCGAGAATTGCCGCCTGAATTTCGTCCAGGCGAAAATTGCCTCCGATGACATTGTGGAAATAGCGCGGGTCCATTCCGTGATCGCGAAAAATGCGCAATTTCTTCGCCGGCTCAGCGTCTCGGCAAATAATCATTCCCGCGTCTCCAGCGGCGCCAAGATTTTTCGAAGGATAAAAACTGAAAAAACCCACTTCACCCATCGTTCCCGCTTTTGCTGTTCTGCCGCCAAACGGATACTCGGCGCCAATTGCTTGCGCTGCGTCTTCAATTACTTCGAGCTGGTAATGTTCCGAAACCTGATGGATTGCGTCCATTCCACAACACAAGCCGAACAAGTGAACAGGAACGATGGCACGGAGTTTTTCGCCGCTCTTGGTTTTCAAATCGCCATTCGAATCAGTTTGGCAATTTTTCTCGATGCATTCCTCAATTGCGGATGTGCGGATGTTATAGGTGATCGGATCGATATCGACGAAAAGCGGTTTCGCGCCAACGCGCGCGATGCAGCCAGCGGTTGCGAAAAATGTGTAAGGCGTGGTGATGACGGCATCGCCGCGTCCGATGCCGAGCGCCATCAAAATGGCTAGGAGAGCATCCGTCCCCGAGGAAACACCGATCGCATACGGTGCGTCGCAATAAGCACGGATCGCTTTCTCGAAGGCTTCCACTTCGGGGCCGAGTATCAAGCGTTGACTTCTCAGGACTGCATGGACTGCCGCTTGGATTGGTTCAGCGAGAGCGCGATATTGTTCTCTTAAATCGAGCAGCGGGACGCGCATGGCGCGAAAAGCATGGCAGTTCCGGTCTCAGGTTCAATCCGAAGTTTGCCTCGGAAGATAGACTTCCAGTCTGTCTCGGCCGACAAGCATCTTGCTTGTCGAATACGGTCCCGCAGCGTTGACCACCCCCTTCGAGCAAGGTAGCCTGCCGCTCATGGGATTACTGCGCGGACTACTTTGGCTCGTCCTCTTTGTCGTTCTGGCTTTTTGCTTCGTCGTCTTATTCGAATACGGACCACGCGATTTCGTGAACGGCTCTAAGAAGGAGTTTGCTCGCGTAAAATCGTTTGTCGTGAAGCAAACAGAGAAAGTCGAGAAACCGAAGAAACAGCGCTGATTTTTATTCGACGAATTCCACTTTGATCGGAACGTCGATGTAGCCTTTCCCGCGCGCGTCGCCCAAGAATTTGCGGATCGCGGCGCGTCCAGTTTCGCCGTAATCGCGAGTGAATTCGTTCACGTACATGCCGATGAACTTGCCCGCAAGGGTCGCGTCCATGTCGCGTGCATACGGAAGCGAATGGCGCACAGCCTCCTCGCGATGGGCCAGCCCGTACTCGATGCTTTCGCGGATAATCTGAACAAGATCATGCCGCATCGAATGTGGGATGTCTTTGCGCAGCGCATTGCCGCCAAGGGGGAGCGGCAATCCTGTTTCATGCTTCCACCATTCGCCGAGATCGATCACTTTCTGAAAACCTGAGCGCGCATAAGTCAGTTGCCCTTCATGAATGATCAGACCGGCGTCCGCGCGACTGTCTTTAACTGCCTGGAAAATTTGATCGAATGGCACGACGATGTGTTTGAAGTCGCCGAGACAAAGTTGCAGTGCCAGAAACGCACTTGTCATACGTCCCGGAACAGCGATCACACAGCCGCGCAACGAGTCGCGAAGATCGACATGCTGATTTGGATTTGGGATTTGGGTATTGGGCTTTGGGCTTTTTCTGACAAGAATTGGCCCATATCCATCGCCCATGCTCGCCCCGCAGGGCAACAGCGCATAGCGTTTACTCACATACGCATACGCGTGGATTGAGATGGCGGAGATGTGCAACTCGCCCCGAAGCGCCCGTTCATTCAGAGTTTGAATATCTTCCAGTCGATGTTCGAACCGATAACCGCGCAGATCGATTTTGTTTTCCGCCATCGCATAAAACATGAACGCGTCATCTGGATCAGGTGAATGACCCAATGTGAACACAGCGCGCGCCGCCCCCATGGCCGGACGCTATCCGCTTCGTCTGTCTGCGCAACGCGGCGTATAACGGCTCATTGAAGGTAAATCGCCCCGCTGATTGCACCTCCCAGATCCCCCAGTTTTCCGCCTTCTCTTTTGCCTCCCGTGATATCTGTTGAGCCCCTGGGCTCACCATGACAAGCCAGACACGAGGTCTCATAGTATTCGGGGATTAGCACGCGGTAAGCTTTTTTGCCGTTAAGTGGAGCTTCTTGCTCTACGAATTCGTCTTTCTTCCATCCTGCCGACTGAAACTTGCTCTTGATCGTTTGGTTCTCCCAGGCATCCGGCAAATTCGGCTGGTGGCGAACCAGCTCTGCAGGAGCAGTTAACTTTAAGTAACCAAGCTCGCCCACTTTCCGGGTAAACCCCTCGGCCACTCGATAGGCGAACACCGCCGGCAGAAATCCCTTAAAGCGACGATTGGGATCATTGATGAGTGGCTGTGCCTGATCCATGACCTCCTGCATCGCGTCTAACTCGGCTTGAAGCATCTGTCCTTCCGCGGATGTCGGATCGAGGTTCGGAACGGGGTGGCCGGTTTGCTCGGCGTATTTCGCCTTGGCCTGCTCGATCAATTTCTTCCCGGTTAGATCCTTGCCGCTCTTCGGTTCGTTAATGAAATCCTGTTGATCGGAAATGACTTGTCTGGCGGAACGCAGCAAGGTTGTCAAATGGAGCAGCACGGTGTGATCGATTTTGTCCTGGCTGGCCGCTTCCTCCGGCATGATCTGCGCCAGCAGATCGGGTTTGACCGAGACTTCCCCGCTGAACGGCCGATTGTGTGAGGCGATCAGCAGGATTGACACAGCGACTCCGGTTGCGAAGATCCCCATCGAGACAGCGGCAGCACCTCGATTATCGCCATGGACCATGGCGATGGCGACCAACGTACAAATAGCCTGCAACAGGAGGGCCGCCCATTTCACCCAATTCACGCTCGAGCGGCTGACAATGATCCGCTGGCGGCGAGCGTCAATCGCGTTTTTGAGCGCGCTCAC
>Ga0070708_100002865_pt1 | contig 13386 bp, 14 predicted proteins | sample KBSK5503metaG_FD_65469 | JGI IMG/M metagenome (GOLD analysis project Ga0070708, IMG submission 65469) | Corn, switchgrass and miscanthus rhizosphere microbial communities from Kellogg Biological Station, Michigan, USA - KBS K5-50-3 metaG | ecosystem: Host-associated > Plants > Roots >...
TGTGTCGTGCGAGCATCGGCCCCTCCCTTGTCATGGCGCTCGAGGTACGCGATCGATTGGCTTTTTCGCGAGCAAGAGGGGAATCTCCTGCCGTCTGCCGCGCTGTTCTGGCGAATTGCGATACTGGGGTCATGTCGGATCCTCAGCTCGCCAAGATCGGTGAAGGACGGGAGGCGGAGATCTACGCCTGGGACGCCGGCATGGTGTTGCGGCTCATGCGCGATCCGGCTGCAGGTCAACGGCTCGCGCGCGAAGCCGCCGCGCTGCGCTCTGCCGGCGAAGGTGGCGCGCCGGTCCCTACGATCGGGGAGCTCGTGCAGATCGACGGCCGGCCGGGGTTGGTCATGGAGCGCATCGACGGGCTCGACCTCATAGCCACCGTGGCGAGACGACCCTGGACGATCGTACGCGCGGCGAGAACGCTCGGGGAGATCCACGCGAGCCTGCACCGAGTGGAAGCACCTCTGGCTCTCATCGGAGCGAAAGCTCTTCTCGCCGAACGAATAGCAGTCGCCCCGCTTCCGGGCCGTGTGGCCGCATTCGCGCGGGGCGTCTTGGAGGAGCTCCCGGACGGAAGGAGTCTCTGCCACGGAGATTTCCACCCCGGCAACGTTCTGGTCGGTGACCGAGGAGCTCTCGTAATCGATTGGACCAACGCGTCACGAGGCGCTCCAGACTCGGACGTGGCCCGCACGCTGCTGATGTTGGAGGTGTCGTTCCTGAGTCGTCTCCGGTCCTGGTGCGCAGGATGGCGTCCGTGGGACGCCGGTTTTTTCACGCCGGCTACCTCCGGGCCTACCGGGGACTCCGATCGTTCGATCCGGCTTTGGTTGAGCGGTGGAAGATCGTGCATGCGGCAGCACGTTGTTCCGAGGGCATTGCCGAAGAGACGCCTTTGCTTGTGGCATATGTGGAGCGGCGAATCGATCTGTGAGCTCAAAGGTCGGCGTGTGGTCGGAGGCCGTGGTCGGCCGCTGACGACAGCTGCGGGCGGGAACAGCCTCCGTTCAATTCATCTCCCGTCTACAGATCGGGGATCGCGCGGGGGAGAAGCTCGAACGTCCACCCGCCATCCACCTCGAGCAGCTTCCCGGTCACCCACGACGCTGCGTCCGAGCATAGATACAGCGCGGCGGCGGCGACATCTTCCGGCGTGCCGTTCCGCTGGAGAAGGGTTCGATCGATCATCGTGTCGCGGATCGGCGTCCCCTTATCCTCCATGTACCCCAGGTACCAGTTGAGCGCCCAGGTCTCGACCGCCCCCGGCAGGATGGCGTTCACCCGGATCCGCGGCGCGAGGTCCGACGCCATCAGCTTCGTGGCGTGCGCGAGCGCCGCCTTCGCGGTTCCGTAGGCGAGGTACCCTCGCGAAGAATGAACGCCGGCCATCGATCCGATGTTCAGGATCGCTCCGCCTCCGCGCTCGAGCAGATGCGACGCGCATAGCCGAGACATTTCGATCGGAGAGGAGACGTTGAAATGGAACGCCCATTCCATGTGCTCGGCGCGCGTGTCCATGAAGGGGGCAGGTATCGCCCCGCCGGCGTTGTTCACGACGATGTCGATACCACCGAGGCCTTCTACCGTTCCCGCGACGGCGGGTTCGAGCTGTCCCAGCTCGATCACGTCGGTCGGAAGTATCAGCGCGCGCCGGCCTCGCTCCTCGATCTGAGCGGCGACGGATTCGAGGTCTCCCGCCGTACGTGCCATCAAGGCCACGTCGGCTCCGGCGTCGGCGAGTGCGAGCGCGATCGCCGCGCCGATGCCTTTGCCGGCTCCGGTCACGATAGCGACCTTGCCGTCGAGGCGGAACCGATCGAGTGCGGACATGGCGCGCATCTCATACACGAGGCCTCGCTGCGCGCGCACGTTTACCGGGGCGTGATGACGAAGCGCACCGTGACGATCAGGGTGGGGAAGTTCCCGAAAACCATGAAGTGAGCGTCGAAGTCGCCGCTCGGTTGGAGGGTCGGTGGGTTTACGATGAGCGGCGTCGCGATCCCCTTGCCGGGCCCGAGCTGCGCGCAAAGGTAGTCCTCCGCGAAGATCGTCGATCGTGCCCCGCACCGCGGCTCCGATCGGGCGAGCGGGCGCCCGCCGGGCCCGTCCAGCGGCGGCGGGTCGTCGACGTATAGGCGTACCCACCTCGCCGCAGCGTTGATCGGCCGGACCTCCGTGACGATCGCCTCCCATGGGCCCGAGTCATCCTGTTCCCAGATCATCGCCTCGCCGGTGCCTCGATATAGGCGATTCGCCGGCGGCCGGGCCTTCACGGTCAGCACGGTCCGAAGTTGCGGGCGGCCTTCGACGGCTACTTGGGTCGCCTGGCCCTCGCCCGTGACGTCATAGGCCGCTCCGCTTCGAGACACGTGCGCAGCGAGCCTCGCCGCGACAAGCGTCAGCGTCTTCCCAACGAAACGCCTGCCGGCAAGCGTGACGTCGCCCGAGCCCCGCCACGAGAAGAAGGTCGGCGTCGCCACCGCTGCTCGCGGGGCCCGGCCGGAATCGTCCTGAACGACGTCGAACGTCGCCGGCAGCAAGCCCGCGCGCGCGGTCCCGTACAGCACCGCCGATCCGGCGGTCGCGGTGATCGTGTTCGGCCCGGCCGCGAGATGATCATCGAGCAGCACGTGCGGCCCGGCGATCTCGACGCCGGCGCCGAGGAAGACGCGCGGGAATGCGCCCGGGCGATCGGCGGTTCGACGTGAAGCCTTCGGAGGGATCGCATCCCCGACCACCTCCATGCCCGACGCGGTGATCGTCGAGGCGCGCCCGAGGACGCCCAGCCCATCGCCCCGCAGCGTCACCGGGCCTCCGTCGACGAGCAGCCGTTGCATCCGGCCCGACACCGTGACCGTGGAAGCGAGCTGGAACGTGCCGTCGAGGCGCAGCGACGTGAACCCTTGCACCCGGCCGGTCGTCTCGATGGCCGTCGCCCGCCCCGACAAACGGAACGCCGGGCTCGGCGTCGCCGTCGTCGAGGGAGTCATCGTTGGGTGGGAGTCCGGCTTGGTTCCGCTGCAAGCGACGACGGCGAGGGCGATCAAGCCGACGGCCGTGAAGACGCGCGACCGGTGAAGCATCCGTCACAAATCCAGTCGGAATCGCATCACAACGAGATCCGTCGAGATGTTGTGATCGTGCTCTGGCTCGCGGACGAACCCAAGGCGCTCGTACAGAGCGAGCGCCGTCGTCATCATGTTCGAGGTGTGGAGCCCGACGGTGGGGGCACCCTCCCGCCGGGCTCGACCGAGACAATGCTCGGTGAGCGCGGATCCCACCCCGCGGCCGCGCGCGTCGGGCAAGACCGCGACGAGCCGGATCGCCGCCCAGCCGGCCGGCCAGTCGCCGCCGGATGAAGCGCAACGGGAGGGATAGAACGTCGCCGTGCCCGCGAGCCGGCCGTCTTGCTCGGCGACGATCAGGATGGAGCCATCTTCGGCGCGACCGCGAACGTCGGTGACGTCGTTGAAGTACTCGTCCCAGTCGCTCCGACGTTCGGATCCGCGGTCGGGAGCGTATTCCGCGTATGCGAGCGCCAGCAGCGCGGCGACGTCGTCGAACTCGTTGCTTCGCGCCTCGCGGATCGCGATCTCGCACACCGACGCGAAGGCTAGCATCACCGATATGCTCCGGCCGCCGTGACGCAGCGCTGGCGTTGGGTGGGGGATCGGGCGCTGCTGCGCACGTTCGCCGAGGTCGACGTGATCGATGCGAACCGCGCGGCGCTCGCGTGCAGAGGAGAGGTCGTCGCGCTCGCTTTGCCGGATGTGGAAGATGTGGTGCCCGGCGCGCGCTCGGTGCTCATCGTGATGCGGCCGGGAGCCGAGCCATCCGGTGACGTGCTCGAGATTCTCGATGCAGACGCGAGGGACACGCGCTCCGGGCGCGCCGGTCGCGATCACCAGATCCCGGTCCGTTACGGAGGTGACGACGGCCCCGATCTCGCCGACGTGGCGCGCCTCAGCAAGCTGAGCCCCGCGCAGGTTGTCGCGGCGCACCAAGCCGCCGAGTACGTGGTCGGTTTCATCGGATTCGCCCCCGGCTTCCCCTATCTGCTCGGACTCGACCCCTCGATCGCGACCCCGCGGCTTGAAACGCCGCGCGTGCGAGTGCCTCCCGGCAGCGTCGGGATCGGCGGCGGGTATGCGGGCATCTACCCGGCGGCCACGCCCGGCGGCTGGCGGCTGATCGGCCGCACCGACGTCGCGCTGTTCGACCCGCTCCGCGATCCGCCGGCGCTCCTCTCGCCCGGCGATCGCGTCCGTTTCGTCGCCCGATGACCATGCGCGTCGTCTCCCCGGGAGCGTTCACGACCATCCAGGACCTCGGGCGTCCGGGCTGGGCGTCCTCGGGGGTTCCGCCGTCGGGCGCAATGGACCAGCCGGCGCTTCGGGCAGCAAACCTCTTGGTGGGCAACGCCGAGAGCACCGCGGCGCTCGAGATCACCTTGAACGGGCCGCTGATCGAGTTCGTAGACGCCGCAGCCGTCGCAGTCGTCGGAGCGCTGTTCGAGGTGGAGCTGGACGGCGAGCCGGTCTTCATGAACGAGACGCTGCCGGTGCAAGCGGGCTCCGTCCTTCGCATCGGCAAGGCCCGCGCCGGGTGCCGCGCGTACCTCGCGGTACGGGGAGGGATCGACGTCCCGGCCGTCCTCGGCAGCCGCTCGACCTACGCGCCCGGCGGCATCGGCGGGCCGAGGGGACGCGCCCTCCAGACGCACGATTTCCTGCGGGCGGGCCCTGCGGCGAGCCATCTCGCGATGCGTCGAATCAAGCCGATCGTGGGCTCGAATCCAACGGAGGCGGTACGCGCGGTGCCGGGCCCTCAAGAGAATGCGTTTACCGCGCGCGCGCTCGAGAAGTTCTGGGCGACGGAGTTCCGCGTGTCACCTCGTTCGGATCGCGCCGGGATGCGATTGGAATGCGAGCCTCTGGCCCACGCGGGCTCCGCCGACCTCGACCCTGAAGGGGTCGTGACGGGCGCGGTCCAGGTTCCCGGCGACGGGTTGCCGATCGTTCTCGGGCCCGACGGGCCCGCCACGGGCGGCTACGTGAAGATCGCGACCGTGATCACCGCGGACCTCCCCGTGATCGCGCAAGCCCGGCCGGGCGATACGCTCCGGTTTGTGCCGGTCGACGTTGAACGGGCGCGTTCGGCCTGGCGCGATCGCGAGCGGGCGCTCTTCGAAAGTATCGAGGAGCTGGAATGAGGGTCGACCTCTCCGCCGACGTCGGCGAGGGGGCCGACGATCTTCCGCTCTTCCCATTGCTGACGTCGGTCAGCGTCGCATGCGGCGCGCATGCCGGCGATGTCGAGACGATGGATCGCTGCGTTGCAGAGGCCCGCCGGCTCGGCGTTTCCGCCGGCGCCCATCCCGGCTACCCGGATCGCGCGGGCTTCGGGCGCGAGGCGATGACGATGACCGAAGCCGACCTCACCCGGACGCTCATCGATCAGATACGTGCGCTGGATGCCGTGTGCCGGCGCCGAGAGGTCCGGCTCGCGCACGTCAAACCGCACGGCGCGCTGTACAACCAGGCTGCGGTCGACTCCTCGCTCGCGATGACGGTCGCGAAGGCGGTCCGGGCATGCGGCGACAGGCTCGCGCTCATCGGCAGTGCCGACTCTGCCATGCTCGAGGCCGCCGCGACGGCGGGGATCCCCGCGGCGGCCGAGGCGTTCGCCGACCGGCGCTACCTCGCCGACGGCACGCTCGCCCCCCGTTCTCACGGTGGCTCCATGATCGAAGATCCGGTCGCCGCCGCCGCCCAGGCCGTCGCGATCGCCGGCGGAAAGCCGATCGCCACCCTCGACGGCCCTTCGATCCACGTCCGTGCGGAGACAATCTGTCTTCACTCCGACACGCCGGGAGCTTTGGAGATCGCGCGCGCCGTGCGCGTTGCGCTCGAGCGCGCCGGCGTCGAGGTCGCGCCGCTCGCCCTGCGGTGATAGGTTCCCGAAGCGCTTGATAACTGCAGCCGGTTTCACTGCCCGCCCGACCTTGCCGACCTTGGAGGAGCGACGAGCGAGACTTTGAAGCGTTTGCTCGACCTGCAACGCGTCGACTCCGCCATCGACCGGCTGTCCCAACGTAAAGCCGACCTCCCCGAGCAGCGCACCGTTGACTCTCTTGCCGCCGAGCTCGAGGGAGCGCGGGCCACTCACGCAGCGAAACAAGAGGAACTCGACGCGATCGCGCACGATCAATCTCGCTTCGAAAGCGAGGTTCAGATGATCGATGACAAGATCAAGCTCGAGTCCAACCGGCTCTACGGCGGGGACATCACGAGTCCCAAGGAGCTGGCGACCATACAGGCGGAGCTCGACTCGCTCCGGCGACGGAAGAACCATCTCGAAGATCAGGACCTCGAGGTTATGGAGAGGCGCGAGACGTTCGAGAAGGACCTCTCGGTTCTCGCCGAACGTGTCGCCGAGCTCCAGACCCGCTGGGAAGAAGCGATCCGAGCCCGAGACGCCGCAGCGGTCGAGATCTCCAACGAGCTCGCCAAGAACACGACTGAACGGGCGTCGATCCGCCCCGGCATCCCCGAGGAGATGCTCGAGGTGTATGAGGAACTGCGCCCGAAGAAGGGCGGCGTCGCGGCGGCGGCGCTCGAGGGTGGAGTGTGCCGGGGGTGCGGGGTCTCGATGTCGCCTATGGCGCTCGACACGATCAAGCGAGGCGACGAGGGCGTGATCGTGCGTTGCGAGAATTGCCGCCGCATCCTCGTCCGCGTTTAGCCGGGAGACACCGGCGGTGAAGGTCGTCGCGAACTGCGACGGCGGCGCTCGAGGTAATCCCGGTCCCGCTGGGATCGGGGTGACGATCCGCTCCCCGCGCTCGAAGGTGCTCGCCGAGATCTCCGAGGCGATCGGCCATGCGACGAACAACGTGGCGGAGTACACGGCGGTCAAGCGCGCTTTGGAGCGGGCGGCCGAGCTCGGTGCGACCGACCTCTTGGTGCGTTCGGACTCGAAGCTCCTGATCGAACAGCTCAAGGGCAACTACCGTGTGAAGAACCCGACGTTGCAACGCCTTCACGCCGAGGTCCGCGCGCTCGCGAAACGGTTCGGAAAGATCGCCTACGAACATGTCCCGCGGGAGCGGAACCGCCGCGCCGACCAGCTCGTCAACCTCGCCATCGACGCGTGGCTCGCGGAGAACCCTGCCGAGCCGGCGATCGAGGACCCGGAACAGGAACGGCTCTTCTGAACGGCCGCGCTACACTGGCGTCGAAGGAAGCCGGCCGGGTGGCCGCGGCGGGAGAGCGAAAGCGATCCGGTCGAGGAAAGTCGGGCCTCCGAAGGGCAGGACGGTGGGTAACACCCACCCGGAGCGATCCGGGGACAGTGCCACAGAAACGGTACCGCCAGCGGCCGCAGGCGATGGGCCGAGCGCCAGGGCCAGGCCCCGTCGGCGGTGCGGGCAAGGGTGAAACGGTGGGGTAAGAGCCCACCAGCGCGAGGGGTGACTCTCGCGGCTCGGTAAACCCCGTCCGGAGCAAGGCCAAGCAGGGAGCGTCTTCCGGTCGCCCGCCGGAGTCACCCGAAAGGGTGCGCGCTTCCGGGTAGGCCGCACGAGGCCGGCGGCGACGCCGGTCCCAGAGAGATGGCCACCCCGCCACCCCGGCGCAAGCCGGAGCGGCGGACAGAAGCCCGCTTACAGGCCGGCTTCCGAACGTGGAGGGCCTCCCGAGAGGGGGGCCCTCCCTCATCTTCGGTTGTACCCTCGCTGCGAAGCCGACGAAGGAGGAAGCCATGGCCGTTCAGGCGCACAGGATCCGCCGCAGGCCCCCGAGGAAACCTCCGATCCACCCGGCGCTCGTTCGGAGCGACACCGAACGTAGTCAGAGTCTCCAACTCCGGATCGCCGACAAGATCACCTCGTTCGCCGGCTCGATGACGTTCGTCTACATCCACGTGTTGTGGTTCGGGGTCTGGATCCTGTTCCGGGTCGAGAAGTATCCGTTCGGCCTGTTGACGATGATCGTCTCGCTCGAGGCGATCTTCCTGTCGACCTTCGTCATGATCAGCCAGAACCGAGCCGACGAGAAACGGCAAGTGCTCGCCGATCATCAGTGGGATCTCGTCCAGGAAGAAGAGAAGCAGAACGAAGAGCTGCTCCAGATCTCGAAACAAATCCTCGACCTGACCCGGGCCGTCCACGGTGTTGTGCACAAAGGGTTGAGTTCCTAGCCACCTGACCTCCCGTGCGCCGGCTCGACGAGCACGGTCCGTGCGCTTCCTAGGTGCCGCGTTGCCGGTTCTTGTCGCAGGGCGCTGTTAGGCTCCGCGCCGATGGACGCGGCGATCTTCGAAGACCTGAACGATGCCCAACGCGATGCGGTTCAGGCCGTTCGCGGCCCGGTGTGCATCCTCGCCGGCGCCGGCACCGGAAAGACGACGACGATCACCCGGCGGATTGCGCAGCAGGTCGCTACCGACGCCTTCGACCCCGAAGAGATCCTCGCCGTCACCTTCACCGAGAAAGCCGCGCGCGAGATGGGCTCGAGGCTCTCCGCCCTCGATGTGCACGGGCTGCGAGCGCGGACCTTTCACGCCGCAGCGCTCGCTCAGTACCGCCGCTTCACCGGCGAAGCACCCGAGATCCTCGCCGCCAAGGGCCAGATATTGCACGCGATCGCGCAGAAACTGCCGCCGCCGTACAAGTTCATGCCGCTCCGCGATCTCGCGACCGAGATCGAATGGGCGAAGAACCGCCGCATTACGCCGGACCGCTACCTGAGCGCGGTCGACGGCCGCGACCCCCCCGTTCCCCCCGACCTCATGCACCGCGTCTTCGTCGAGTACGAGCGCCGCAAATCGCGCATGGGTCGGATCGACTTCGAGGACCTGCTCGAGCGGACCCTGACGCTTCTCGCCGACGACGAGCATGCGCTCGGCATGGTCCGCTCGCGCTACCGGAGCTTCACCGTCGACGAATACCAGGACGTGAACCTGCTCCAGCAGAGCTTGCTGGAGGCCTGGGTGGGGGAGCGGCCGGACATCTGTGTCGTCGGGGACGACTACCAGTCTATCTTCGGCTTCACCGGGGCGACGCCGAGGTACTTGCTTTCGTTCCCCGACCGATACGCCGGCTGCCGGGTCGTGCGGCTCGAGCACAACTATCGTTCGACGCCCGAGGTGCTCGGCGTCGCGAACCGGCTGGCGCCCGTGCTGCGCGGCTCGGCGAAGACCCTGATCGCGACCCGGCCGCGCGGGGCGAACCCCACGCTGCGCGAGTTCGCGACCGGATCCGAAGAGGTTTCATGGATCACTTCGGAGATCCGCCGCCTACACGACGTCGAGAACGTGGCGTACGAACGCATCGCCGTTCTCCATCGCATCAACGGCCGCTCGGAAGACTTCGAAGAGGCGCTGTCCAAGGTCCGGATCCCGTTCCAGGTCAAAGACGGATCGTTCATGCGCCGGCCGGCGGCCCGAACCGCGATCGCACGGTTACGACATGAGCCCGACGGCGACGTGATGGGAACCGTCGCACGGCTGGTGTCGTCGGCCGGGCACGACCCCGAGGGAGGGGACTTCTCAGGCGAAGAGGCGACGCGCCAGGCCGACCTCGGCCGGTTGCTCCGGCTCGCCGAAGAGTTCGGCGGAACGTCTCTGGCAGCGTTCGTTCAGGACCTGCGCTCGCGTTTCGCCGAAGAGGACGAGGGGCGCGGAGTCGTGCTGCTCACGTATCACCGCTCGAAGGGGCTCGAGTTCGACGCGGTCTTCCTTCCGCGCCTCGAGGACAAAGAGTTGCCGTTCGCGCTGGCGAAAGGCGACGACGAGCTCGCCGAAGAGCGGCGTCTCCTCTACGTCGGCATCACTCGGGCGCGCCGCTTCCTGTACATGTCGTGGGCGGCGTTCCGCGCGGGCGAGCGGCGAACGCGGCCCCGTCCGTCGCCTTTCATCCAGGAGGTGATGCCCGCGCGGGAGCCGGGCCCGGCGGCGACCAGGACGGCTCGTTTCTCTCCGGTGGCTCCCGCGCCCGACGATCCTCTCTTCGAAACCCTCCGCGCCTGGCGCCTGCGCGTCTCCCAGGAGGGCGGCGTTCCCGCCTACGTCGTATTCGACAACAAGACGCTTGCGATGATCGCGAACGCGAAACCGATCACGCGGGCCGCTCTGCTCGCCATCCCGGGAGTTGGGCCCGCAAAGCTCGATCGGTACGCCGAGGACGTGCTCCAGATCGTGAAGAGCATCTAGCCGCCCGGCTCCCGTACCTCCGGCGCGGCCCATCCGGCCCTGTGCGAGAATGCCGCCTCGTGGACGCGATCGAAGCATCCGGGCTGGTCAAGACCTTCTCGTCGCGCGGGGACGCGCCGCCGATCGAGGCGGTCGCCGGCATCGACCTCGCCGTCCGGGAAGGCGAGATCTTCGGCTTCCTCGGTCCCAACGGTGCCGGCAAGAGCACAACGGTCCGCGTCTTCACCACGCTGACGAAACCGACGGCCGGCTCCGCGCGCGTGGCCGGGCTCGACGTCGTTCGCGAGGCGCAGCAAGTCCGGCGCACGATCGGCGTCGCGTTGCAGGAGGCAGGACTCGACGCGCGCGCCACCGGGCGGGAACTCTTGGAGCTCCAGGCTCGCCTCTACGGCGTCCGAGGCGAAGAGCCGAAGCGCCGGGCCGGCGAGCTGCTCGACCTCGTCGGACTCTCCGACGCGGCCGACCGACGGATCCAGACCTACTCCGGCGGCATGAAGCGGAGGGTAGACCTCGCCACCGCGCTGGTCCACCGGCCGAAGATCATGTTCCTCGACGAGCCCACTTCCGGCCTTGATCCGGCGAGCCGCCGCACGATGTGGCACGAAGTCCGCCGTCTCAACAAGGAAGATGGGATCACCGTCTTCCTGACGACCCAATACCTCGAGGAGGCCGACGAGCTCGCGCGCCGGGTCGCGATCATCGACCAGGGCAAGATCGTCGCGCAGGGCACGCCGGCCCAGTTGAAGGGCTCGATCGGGGCCGACGTCCTCACGGTGACCGTCCCCGCGCCGCGATTGAAGAAGGCAGAGCAAGCGGTCGCAGCGCTCAAAGGTCTAAAGGAGATCCGGGCGGACTCCCGGTCGCTCACGCTCTTCATCGCGAACGGCTCGGCGGTCGTGGCGGACGTGGTGCGGCTCATGGACGAGGCGAGGGTGAAGGTCGAGTCGGTGACCGTCGCTTCGCCGACCCTCGACGATGTCTTCTTGCGCGCGACCGGTCATCGGATCGAGGGCTCCACCCAGAACGGGGAGGTCGCATGACGTCGACAACGACCGAGCTGCGAGCGCCGTCCGTTCCGCAGGCTGCGGGCGTTCCAGAACCGCTGAGGAACGCGTTCCACATCGGCGTCCGCGAAGTCCGCAACGTGCTGCGCGCTCCGGCAGAATTCCTGCCGGGCCTTTTCATTCCGGTCTTCTTCTACTTCATCCAGGTCGGTTCGCTTTCGTCGTTCGGTCATCGATATGGGATCTTGAACTTCAAGGCCTTCATCTTTCCGATCGGCCTCTTGTTCGCGGCATCGAACGGCGGCGCCGGGCTGAACATGGTGATCGACATAGAGAGTGGCTACTTCGACAAATTGCTCGTGACCCCGGTGAATCGTCTCGCGCTGCTGATCGGCGCGATGGGTGCCGACGCCGTGCGTATCTTCGCTCAGTGCACGATCGTGACGGTGGTCGCGCTCGCGGCCGGACTCGACTTCAAGACCGGCGCCGTCGGTGTGGTCGTGCTGATAGCGATGGCGACGATTTGGGGGATCGTGTATTCGGCGATCGGCTTCGCGATCGCGCTCAAGACGGGGAGCCCGGCCGCGACGCAGAGCGCCTGGGTGATCTTCTTCCCTCTGATCTTCCTCACGACGGCATTCGCGCCCCTCGAAGCCCTATCGGGGTGGCTCCAGACCGCCGCGCGGATGAATCCCGTCACGTATCTGCTCCAGGGGATGCGCGCACTGACGCTTACCGGCTGGAATGGGCACGACATCGGCATCGCGTTCCTCGCGATCGCCGGGATGGGAGCATTGACGCTGACCCTCGCTCTGCGCGGTCTGCTGTCTCGCGTGCGGTAGAAGGCCTAGCGGGGCTTCGACGCCGATCGCGTCGAGGGGTCCACCGAGCAGGCTTTCGTGCCGATCAGGCGGCCGAACTTCTCGCGGTTTCCGGCGACGAGGCGGTAGAGCGCTCTGGTCGGGCCCGGCGCGATCCCTGCGACGGCGGCGAGCGGCGTGCCGTGGGGGAGCAACCTCAGGAGCGGCTCGACCGCATCCCCGGCCGAACGGAGCGTCCCGTCCGCAAGGACGAGATGCCAGGACGCCATCTTCCTCTTCTCGTCCATCCCTGGCAGAAGGGTCGCAGCCTCCGCGCTCTGCAGCGGAACCGGCCGGAGCCGGTGGTCGCGGTCCCGGGCGAGGATCTTGTCGAGCGACCAGCGGCAGAAGCCGCAGTCCGCGTCGTAGAGGAGTACGTGATCTCGTTCCATCTACCGACAGTGTAGAGCGATTCGCCTCAGCGAGGGAGGCGCCATGCCGTCCGAGGATTACCCCGGAAGAGAATGAATTGAGGTTTCTCGGCCTTCGGGATCTCGAAGGTTACCCACCCCCGGGCGCAGCGGTTCGGGGCGAGCACAGTGTCGTGGAGGGCCGGCTGTTGCACCGGATCGACGGGGTTGTACGCGTACGGCCCGATCTGCAGATAGAAGAGCCCGGGCGTAACGCCGGTATTCTTGTCTGCGTTCGGGCCGGCGCAGCCCTCGATATCGAACGCGATGAAGATGTCCCCTTGCACGGCGGGCTGGCGGCTCGCGGTGGCAGCCACGGTCCGGTCGTAGGCGTAGACGACGACGCTTCCCTTCGCCGTGGTCTGACGCCGACCGAGTGGAACGACGATGATGTCCGTCGGTTTGGGGCTTGGGCTCTTGGTTCCCCCGCCTTGTGGTGAGCCTCCTGAACCGCACGAAGTAAGCAAGATCGCGCCCGCAAACAACGCGATCGAACTCCGCCACATGCTGCGACGAGAGGGACGACCCATCAGGTCGTCCCTCTCGTCAACGAGCTGCCTACCGTGCCTGATGCCGGATCATCTACAGACCTAGCAGGTTGACTGCGCAGCCCACTTCCGCGGCCACACCCGGTGTGATGGGTGGGACGAGCGGAGCGACCGCGTTGTACACCGGTTCCGAGATCGCTCCCGTGCCCGGGCCGACTTCCGGTTCGTTCACCGGAAGGCCACCGTCGACCAAAAGGTCGCCGATCGTCTCGTCCGGCCCGCCGAGATCGAGACCGTTCGAACCGAGGACGCCGCCGGTTTCGCATGCGTCTTCGCTCGTGGTACTCGACGAGCTACTGCTCGAGCTGCTGCTTGAGCTGCTGCTTGAGCTGCTGCTTGAGCTGCTGCTCGA
>Ga0070708_100002866_pt1 | contig 13385 bp, 12 predicted proteins | sample KBSK5503metaG_FD_65469 | JGI IMG/M metagenome (GOLD analysis project Ga0070708, IMG submission 65469) | Corn, switchgrass and miscanthus rhizosphere microbial communities from Kellogg Biological Station, Michigan, USA - KBS K5-50-3 metaG | ecosystem: Host-associated > Plants > Roots >...
CGCGCGACCGACCTCGCCGGCCGCACCCAGCCGGAGACGCCCGAGTGGAACCGCTTGGGCTACGGAAACAACAGCATCCAGGAAGTGCTGGTGCGCCTCGGGCGACAACGTTGCCTCGAGTCCAACCCCTGACGCGACGCTGTTGCCTTTCCGATCGGCAGCCTGGGTGGGGGGCGATCATTCCCGTCTATAATTTATACATTCTCTGCAAGATTGCGGGAAAGCCAGGCGGATGGGTGCTCGTGATGCTTATCCCATTCGTGAATGTCCTCGTCGGATTTCTGTTGCACCTGGACGTGAGCAGGAGTTTCGGAAAAGGAGCGGGGTTCGGCATCGGGCTTTTCTTCATGCCGTATATTTTTTATCCGATTCTGGCTTTCGGCGACGCGCGGTATCAGGGTCCCGGGGACTCGGCGGCCGAGGCGATCAATCCCATCTGACTCGTCATCGGCCTCCCTGGAGGACGGGCGGGGCGGCACCATGGTTTTCCATCGTGTGCCGACCCGTTGATTCACGTCGTTGAAGATTTATTTCATCACGGCGCGCACTGGCCCACGGCGCTCCAGTAAGCGCCGCCGTCGGTCGTGCGCAGAATTGCGCCGGTGTCGCCGACGGCGATGGCCGTCTGTGCGTCCAGCATGGCCACGGACCTCAGACCATGGTCTGGATTCGGGCAGACGGAGTAGGGATGAGTGTCGGAAGTCCAGGTCTGGCCTCCATCCGCTGACCGGACGATGAAGCTGAGCTCACCGAACCTGCCACCGCGGCCAACGGCGATCACGTGGTCGGCGTCAGCAGAGGAAATGCCGGTGAGATATTGGAACCACGCTTCGGTGGTGAAGTTAGACGTCCACGTATGACCACCATCGCTGGTACGGAGGATGTTCCTTCCTCCGGCCGCCCAGCCTATCTGGTCGTCCACGAAGGTGAGCGCGATCAGCGCCGCATCCGTCCCGCTGGATGGCTGGCTCCACGTGTCACCACCGTCGTCGGTGCGGAGGATCGTTCCCTGCTCGCCGACCGCAATCACCGTGTTCTCGCTGATGCAGTGGACGCCATAGAGCTCACGAGTCGTCCCGCTGGACTGCGACGTCCAGCTCGCGCCGCCGTCGGTAGTGCGCAGAATCGTTCCGGCACTGCCCACTGCCGTGCCGGTCTGACCGATGAGACACGTCGACCAGAGACTGGCATCCGTCCCACTCTTGGCAGGCGACCAGCTTTGGCCCGCGTCAGTGGAGAGAAGAATCGTCCCGGAGTCGCCCACCGCCGCCCCCGTCTGGCCATCGGCGAAGGCGACCCCTTTGAGATCCGGCGTTCCGCTCGACAGGAACGTCCATGTCTGCCCGCCGTCGGCACTGAGGATGATCGTTCCACTGTGTCCCACAGCCACCAGAGTCTTGGCGTCTACGACCGCGACGCCCCAAAGGGCGTTTCCGCCCGCTTCGGCGAACGCGGCGGTGCGCAGAAGAGCGAGCAGACCAAACCCGAGCAGGGAGATTCGGATAGGGATTTTCATGGGAGACTCCGAAAGCGTTCACCTTTGGGTGAACAAGGCCGGCCGAGATCAAGGCAGACGCTGGGCATCGCCCGCGGAGGTGTCAACGGATTGCGATGATGGGAAAGATCGTTGCGACCGCTGGCCAACATCTTCGTTTCCGTTTGGTTGCGGGCCTACCACCGGGCGTAGCGCGCGAACAAAGGAGGACTGACTCCCCGTCGCAGCCATTCCGCCTGCCCGCTGAAAGACAAACCAATCGTGGGCTTGACAGTCCACCGGGTTGGTGAGACTGAGAGTTCAGTTCCCTACGTAGGTCAGGTTGACCTCGACCACCAGACCCTTCTGGACAATCCCGTTCTCCCCGGACGCCGCACATATCGATCTGGCAGGGGAGCGCGCCTTTCTCATTGCCGAGGACATGGCGCTTCCCGATTTCCACGACGTCAAGAGCGCACTGACGGGAGGTCCCTCCGTCCCGGCCACTGTTTCATTCAACTTGCAGTGGAGCGGTGTCGTCAGACGCTTGAGAATCGCGAACGAGACGGATGGCTTCGAAGGCGTCTACATCGAGGACAGGCTGAATGCTGAGTGCTCTGCGCAGCAGGAGGGTTTCAGGTTCGTCTCCGATCCTGCTTCGACGACGCAGAACGTCTTCTCGGTGATCGGACGCGAGCGAAATGGCGTGTTCTTCCGGCGGCGCGGAGCCTCCGCGCTCCTGGACGACTGGACCAAGAAGAATAAGCCGATCGTTCAAGGCGGCTGAAGAACGTCACCGTCTTCTCGGCAGTCGGAAAATGGCGGCGAGCGGCGATGCGAGAGAGTCCCGCGGCTTTCTCGCCGTGAAGCGGTGTCGGCCGAGGTTGACGAGCCCAAACGAAAGCGGCCCTCAGCGAGATCGTTTGGGCGCCCAGCGGTGAACCGTTCTGCGTGCCGCGCTTGCCTTTTGTCCGCAGGGGAGTAGAGAACCAAACCGGCGTGAGCCGTTGAATTGAACGTTGCGCGGAGGAGGACGGTATGACTTCGAGATCGAATCCCTTGTTCCTCGCGATCACCGTGTTTCCCTTGGTCACCTGGGCGGCAGTCTCCCAAGAGCCTGGGTCGGAAAACGCGCGGGCCATTTCGGTGGAGCAGGGACCATCCTGCACTTGTCCGGATGGCTATCTGCCCATCGACGGCGGCTGTTGTCCGGCGTGCTACTTCGTCGACCCGCCCTGTCTGCTTCCCTGCTTCATTTGCGAGGGGTGCGGGCAGACGGGCGATCCCTGCGACTACTCGCGGGGACTGACCTGTTGCGGGGGAGCGCAGCTCTGCTGTCCGGCCGGCGCGGAGAGCACCTGCTCTGATGTTGCATGCGCAGAGTAAGGAGCTTCGGCTGAAGATCGGTGAGCTTGGGTTGCTGGTCGCCCTTCGGATGGGGCGGGGCAGCGACGAGGTCGCTCGATGAAATGAGCGGAGTCCCCTGCTTCGACAGGGCAGCCCCGGTTGGTGGCGGCCGCGCGCTTCGTCGGGACGAGCTACTTACCTACCGCGTCCTTCGCGGTGTCCTTGGTCTTCTGCGTCGTCTTCCGGGCTGACTTCTTGACCGATGTCGCCTTCTTCTTTCTGGCCGCCGCGCCTTCCTGCACGTCGTCCGAGGTCTTCTTTTGAACTGTCTTTCCAGTCTCCTGGGTATCGGCGGCGCCTCTCTGGACCGCGTTCGAGCTCTTGTCCACGGAAGACTTCGTCGATTGCTCAACATCCGATTGGGTCTTGCCAGCCTTCGTCTTTTCGCTGTCGAGCTTGGAGGTATCGAGGTTCGGGACTTGCGCAAGAGCCAGCGACGACGCGCCACAGGACAGGACCACACCCAGGGCAATCTTTCCTACCAACCGATGAAACATGGGTTCTCTCCTCCTTTGAAAAGGGGGAGAGTAATATTGGCATCCTCGATTGTGCCCGGTAGGGCCGCAGTCCGGCGATGAACCGACCAAGGCGCTGGTCGGGCGCGATCCAGGGCTGTGACCCTCGGTCGGCCCGCGCCACGAGGCGAGGCCAAGCGATGGGTCGCTGCCGGCCTAAACGTGGCTGTGCAGACTTTGCTGGATTACCAATCCTGAAAACCCCCAACAAGGAGTGTGTGCGATGGACGTTGAGAACACAGTTGCCAGAGCGGCCGAGTTGATGAGTGCGAGGACCGTATTCGCCGACAGCATCCAGCTGAATGGGATGATCGTCATACCCGCGGCCAAGGTTCGCGGTGGGGCGGGGCTGGGCGCCGGTCCCGGGGACAAGGGTTCGGGCGGGGGTTTTGGCGTTCGGGCGATGCCCGCGGGCGCCTTCCTGTTCAAAGATGGAAAGCTCCGCTGGAAACCGGCGGTCGACGTCAACCGGATCATTCTTGGCGGGCAGATCATTCTCCTGGTCGCGCTTCTGACGATTGGAAGTTCGCTCTTCCGGCGACGCCGCCGCTAGCCTTGCCCCCGCCATAATCCTTGAGCGTATTTTCCCACGGCTCGGGGTCAGAAGACCCGCCTCAAGGGCGCTATAGGAGATGGTCGGCGGCAATCTCGAAAACCGGGGCTGCAGCGGCCGCGACCTGTGCTAAACGGCTTTCTCCAACGATCCGGTTGCTCTCCCGATGGAGAGCTATCGAAGTGGAACTGGAGGAACGCAGAAGTTGAACCTCGAGGGTTGAAACGAAGGCCGGGGGAGGGCAGGATGCTCGCCCCCTCGACCAGGACCATCGAGGAACGGGGCTATAGCTCAGCTGGGAGAGCGCTTGAATGGCATTCAAGAGGTCACCGGTTCGATCCCGGTTAGCTCCACTCCAAACTATTTGAAGTCCCTTCGTTTTTTTGTTTCTTGCGCCAACAAGATTTTTGTGCATCGCGTTTGTTGGCGTTGTGTTGGCGTGGCTTCCTACTGAACCACGCGTTCGCCCACTCTGGGCAGCTGCGGAATGGACGGGATCTCGCGGATGAGGGCTGGTCCAATGTGCCGCCCGAGCTTCGATGCTTCCTGCGCCAGGAATTTGCCGCAAAGGGGCGCGTAGACTTCCTGGGTGATCCGGACGTCCGCATGTCCGAGCAGGCGTGAGACCGTATAGATTTGCACGCCTGCTTCGATGAGCATCGCGCCATAGGTGCGGCGCAAGTCATGGTACGTCAATCTGCGGCTGATTCCCGCTCGGGCGGCCGCTGTCTGCGTCGAGACCGCGAGCCAACGCGTCTTGTCTGACCGACGAGTTTTGTCCGCCTGGGCGAACACCCAGGCTTCCGGCCCTGGCCCAACTTCTTCGTCCAGGTGCTTTGCCAGTAGGGGCCGAAGCACGGGATCGATCGGGATGCTCCGCTCCTTTCCGGACTTGGGCCGAAACCCAAGGTGCGGCTTGCTCCGGACGGAGATGACGTTGTTCAACAGATCCACGTCCGAGCGTTGCAGAAACACCGCTTCCCGACGACGCAGCCCGGAGAAAATGGTGACTTTCGCAATCGTCGCGAAGTCTCCCACGCAAGCTTCGAGAAACGGGGCTATCTCCGGCGACCGAAGCCAGTCGTAGGCCTTGGGCGGAATTTTCGGGAAATCCACGCCAAGGACCACGTTGGAAGCGACCACCCCCTTCTTCTTGGCATACCCCAAGAGGGCGCGCAGCCGATCCAGCTCTCGGAACACCGTGTTCGCCGAGACCTGCTCGAGCCGCGCGTCGCGCAGGTGTTCCACCTCGAGAGCTGTGACGGTGCTTGGGTGTCGCTTAGGCCCAAGCCTCCGAATCACCGAGCGCTCAAGGAGGTTGCGATACACATCGAGGGTTGCCCGCGCTGCGCCCTCCCTGCGCTTGCTGGCCAAAAACTCCTCGCAGATGGATGACAACGTGACCGGGGAAGATTTCGTTCGGACCTTCAGCTTGCCCGTTTGCTCGGCCCGCCGGACTTCGCGCTCCGCTCGCTTCGCTTCCTCGTACGAGGAAAATGACCGAGTAGTGCGCTGACCGTCTCGCTCAACGACCAGCAGCCAGCATCCAGATCGACCTTTTCGTTCTTGTATTGAGAGCCACAACTTCGACATGGGGGTTCTCCTGACGGAAGCGAACGCTCCACGTCCCCCGGCACGACAACCGATTCAGTTGTCAAAGAGCGCAGCGCCGAGCTCGGGATGAGTAATCCTCCCTCTCGGCCCCGCAGGTTGATGCGCCTCGAGGTACGCGCTTCGAATCCAATTGCGGATTGTGTTCGCGTGTACACCGAGCCTTCGCGCAGCCTCCTGGACCGTGACCACCTCGCACCGCGCCTCCGCCCGATCACGATCGACGGCACCGTAGCACGGGGCGCCCACGGAGGCACCGGCGCTGCGAAGGGAGGGGAGGGGAATTTTGCTGACTTTCATGTTCGTCCGCTGCCAGAGACCGGAACGCTGTTGCTCTGAAGTGGCGAGACGCTGTCGTTCCCGTGCGCCGCAACGAATCGTTGGTAAAGGCGAAGGCCCGGTGCGCGAGTCTGCTCAATTCGCCGAAGCGTAGCCTTCGAGGGCGCCGGTAAGTCCGGCATGCAACCGTACACGATGGGCAAGGCGACTCTTCCGCTCGGGCGCGACGCGAACAGGTAGCCCTGTCCCCGGGAGGTGAGACACTTCAAACGGTTCGGGTGCAGCCGGTACGCCTCGACCGCGCGGCTGGACAGAACGCCTGTCGCCGCGGTGGTGGCGAGCGCGCCCGAAGCCTGCTGAACCGTGTGCTCAAGCCTCGGCATCGTCCCCAGGCTCCGGGCCATCCGCTCGCACAGTTCCGGGTTGTCCTGCGCCAGGATGTCCTTCGTCCGGGTGTTGTCCCAGACGGCCTGAGCAAACTCTTTGGAGACAACCTCCAGGTCTGCAAGCGACTGATGCGAGAGGGTGAATTCGATGTGCGCGTCCCGCAGCTTGTTCAAGGAATCGATGATGGAAAAATCCGCGAAGGTGCCGAATTCGTCGAGGTTGACCGAGAACGGCCGCTGGTTGCGGTTCTCGCGAAACACCTGGCGCAAGGATGCTTCCTGCTGCAAGTCCATCAGTAGCATCTTCCCGAGCGCCGGCGCCTGGAGCTTGAACAGATTGGAGGGAAGCTGCACGTAAACGAGGAGGTTACGCTCCAGCACGTCCTCGAAAACGAGGTCGGGCTCGTAAGCGTTGACCAGGGGCGACTGAAACTTCGCCACCGCGCCGGCGAGGCCCGAAAGGCAGGGAGCGATGTCCTTTCCCAGGGAAAGGACTTGAGAGCGAAGCTCTTCCACGGCCTCCCTGTCCCAGGAAGTCTCCAGGCATGCTTTGAAGGCCCTCCCTGAGGGACTCTGCGGTGCGCTCATCCCGGCAATGCAGATGCCGACGTCCTGCAGGTTGAAGGGGAGTTTCATCCCGTGAAGCAGTCGGCAGATGCGGCTGAACGCCAGAAACGCCTGGGTGTTGTAATAGGGGTTGTCGCCCATCTCGAACGCCGCGAAGACGCGCTCGGCCATGGCGACGACGTCGCCGCCAGGTCCGTCCTTGGACCACCGGGCGACGTGGACCATGTTGTAGGTGTGCGAAAAAATCTGCGGCCGATTCCAGGCTGGCAGTGCGAAGATGCGCAGCGCCGATTCCCGGCCCGCGGCGGCGGCGATGCTGCGCATCATGCGCGCGTTCTCGTCGGAGCCCTTGGCATCCATGACGAGCACTCCCTTGCCGTCCATTGCGTCCTGAAGCACTTGAGGCCAAAGAATGCTGCTCGTCTTGCCGGAGCCGGTCTTGCCGAGCACGTGCCGATGCATGCTGCGCTCTTCCGAAGACAAGTAGACAGGCTTCCAGCCAAGCCCGAAGAAGGGGAAGAAGCGTCGCTTAGGGGTAAGCCCGACAAACGTTCGGCCCTTGCGCCCCAAGAACAGGTAGGGCAAGACATCGAATTCTCGGGCGGGGAAGCGCAGTCCCTTGAGCTCATCGTCGATGCCGGTCATCCGCGCCGTGAAGCGGCGGTTGTAAAAAGAAAGCCACCGACGGATGGCGATCACGAGCACGGCGGCGATGGTAGCGATGCAGGTGAGCACCAGCACCGGATGGAGCGGGGTGAGGGCCTCAATCCAGGCGAAGGCGTAGGCGTATCGGCCAAGCCTGGTGCGGTGAAAGGCCGCTCCCAGTCCATTGCCGAAAACAGGGCCGGGAAACGCATGCGGGAGCGCCAACGAGCAGCCCAACCAAAGGAAGACAAGAATTGCCAAGCGATACAACAGGCTGTAACGGGGTTTGTTTTCCATGCGGGATGGCTCTGCAGGAACCGTGACAAGTTTTAATCATCGGGGTTTTCCGCATCATGGCTGTCGCACTGCCTGGCACTGCCTGGTTGGGTTGATACATCGGACTTCGTTGATACAATGCGACAGGCGTTTGTGTTCGCGGCTGCCAGTCAGGAGTGACAGGCCAGCCTGGCAGTTGTTCCCGTCCGTGTCGCCCGGGACAGTCACCGAAAAAAAGGGAGGCGCACGGCGATGGCACGATTGGAGTACCGGCAGGTCCGGCGTCAAACGACGACCGACCCCAGCCAGCGCGTGCCGATGTCGGTTCCTTTGGGCCCAGAACCTTTGGCGGTGCGAATTCTTCGCCCCGGGCACGCGCCCGTTGTCCTGGCGCTGGCCAAGACTCGGGAGTATCGCCTGGGCCGTTCGGAGCGGGCCGACCTCTATTTCGAAGCGCAGAGCGTTTCCAATGAGCACGGAGCGCTGTACTTCTGCGAGAGGGCAGCGGCTTGGGTCTATCGCGATTTAGGGAGCATCAATGGCAGTTCGGCCACTCGAGCTTCGCCCGATGGCCGAACCTACCCGGTGCTGCCCGGGATGCCGGTGGCGCTCATCGCCGGTTACTCGGTGGAGCTTGGGCGATCGATGAGCCGCCTGGAATTCTTGCCGGAAATTCCACCCGAAGCCCTCGGCGCCTCGGGGACAACGGTGTGGAAGTCCAGGGCAGGCAGGAAGCTCGAGGAGGCGCTCGCAGTGGCCGCGGGCCATCCGCTCTCCCTGGTGCTCATCGGTCCGTCCGGGACGGGGAAAACGTATGCAGCGAAGCGGATCCATCAGCTCAGCCGCCGTCCCGGCGAATTCATCTCCATCAATTGCGGCCAGTTGCCGGGCGACCGCCTGCATTTGGGCAGCGAGCTCATCGGCCACGTGAAGGGCGCTTTCACCGGCGCCGATGAGCCACGGCAGGGCAAGCTCTTCGCGGCGGACAAAGGAACGCTCTTTCTCGACGAAGTCGATGCCCTGGTGCCCGAGGCGCAGGCATATCTCTTGACGCTGCTGGAGGGGCGCGAGGACATCGTCCCCATCGGCGCACCGATGTCGAGACGGCGCCCGCGCCCTCACTTTCGAATCATCTGCGCCTCCCAGAAAGGCCTCAAGAAAGCGGGGCTTCGCGCAGACCTCACCGAGAGATTGGGAGCGGACTTCATTCACATTCCTCGTCTCGAGGAGCGGCGCGAGGACATTCCGATATTTGTCGAACGCTGTATCGATGTGCTGTCGGCAGAAGTGCAGGCCCACGCCAACCTCTCGCAAGAAGCTCTGACTTTCCTGATGAATCGCCAGTGGCCCGGCCAGGTGCGCGAGCTTCATGAGAGCGTGCAGGCGGTCGTTCACCGTCGACTCGGTGAGCAGGTGCGAGATGGCATTGCAACGCGCAGTGTCGTGCTCGGAAGGACCGACTTCGAACGGTATTTCGAAGATCGCATCCAGGGAATGGACGGTGACGACGTTCCCAGCCAGTCCGCGTCCTCGCTTGCGGCGAGCCAGCCGATGTCGAAGCGTCCGAAGAACTTCACCGCGCAAGACGTCCAGGGCGCCCTGCGCGACACCAGAGGAAACAAGACTCATGCGGCGAAGCTCTTGGGGGTGGCCCTCAACACCCTGAAGCGGAAGATGAAAGAGTTTGGCCTATTGGGCAGCGATGGAAGAGAGCCGGGCTAGCAACGCCCAGGCTCCCTCGTAGGTGTTCGGGTACTGCGGCAAGTCCGGTCGATGAAGCTCGCGAAACACGGCGCGAGCGCGTTTGATCGACCTTATCGCGTCGTCCAGGCAGCGCTGAAGAAGCTTGATCTCGGCGCGGCTCAGAGGGGGCAGACTGGGAGGAGCGGTCGCCACCGACGCTGGGGCGATCGCCGCAGTGGCCAACGGAGGAACGCCGGCGAGCTTTCGCAGCTCGATCGCCGCGGCGTCGAAGGTGACGGCGCGCATCGGGCCCACCGGGCGCCCTTGGTGCTTCGTTCGAAAGCCCGCGAGGGCGGCATTCACAGACGAGGCGCGGCTTGGTGTCAGCACCAGGAAGAGGACCTCCGGTGCGAATCCGTCTCGGTACTGCGCGTCGTGGTGCGTCTGGCGGTTGCCAAGCCCCGAGGGTTCGCCCAGGAACGTCTGGTACCGCTCCGCCTTGGAGAGCGTGGCGCCGGGCGCGTTGCCCTTTCCAGGGGCAATCAGCTGCGTGCCCATTTCGCACTCCAGGAAATAGCGGCGCTTGAGCGCGGGCAGCTCGAGGACCGCGTCCGGCTGGATGACTCGCTGGAGCTTGCGCCCCTCTCGGATTTCCCATTCGCCCCATACCAGCCGCACGCGGTCGGACGGAATCCACCGAAAGCAGGGATGTGCAGCGCGCGGGCAGCGGTTGCCGTTTGACCACAAGGCGATCAAAAGCTCGTTCAGCTGAATCAGATGCTCGAGGAACTGCGCGCCGACGTCGTGCTTCGGAAGCTCAGGCAGCGGCGCCGACCGCGCCAGAGCAGCCGCCATCGCGTAAGGGGTAGGCGCCCAGACGGCGACGCGGTTGCCGTCGTAGGTTCGAAAGAAGCGCTGTCGCAGAAATGCTGGCTGACCGTCCTCCCGCGAGAGCTTGAGCAAACGTCGGTAAGCGAGCGACCGGTTCTTCCCGGCGAACGCCAGCCGATGAACTTGCGCCGCTGTGAAGTATCGCGCCAGCACGAGCAAGCCGAGCAGGTCCCGGTCCCGGTCCGTGAGCTTCGCTGCCGTCGGACGCCTTGCGCTCAAGCTTCTCTCCAGCGGTGCAGTTTCGTCTGACATCGCTTCCTGGCTCACTGCCGCACCTGCTCGTCGTCGCTGCCCGCCTGCATCCGATCGCTCCGCTCCTGACTTAAAGGTTGATCTCAACCGTCTTGACCCTCACCTCTTCGAATTGCCTTCCCAGTGCTGGGCCCCTTCCCGCCGCCCCTTTTCACCCTCCAATTTCCACAAGAGCCCGAATCGACCACCCTCTCCCTTTTTCTCTCGTGGGGAGAGGGTGGTCGATTCGGGCGAGCGTTGGAATTCGGTTCTCTGAGCGCCGCCGGGCGGCGGGGCGGCGGGCCTGTGTTTCGCGGACTTTCTGAACGCGCGGTGCCGAGGCTATTGCCGAATTGGATGCAAGACAACAGGCAGAATCCGATCCGGCAGGGCGTTCGGCGCGCTATTTGCCACAGCCATCGTCGCTTGGAGCAGCGTTGCTCCGGATAGGAGGGCACTTTCACGCCGCGAGCTCCGCGATAAGCGCTTTGAGCACCTCGATCAAGGCGATCCGCTCCTCGGACGTGGCGGTGCGAAGCTGACCACGCCGGACGCGCAGCTCGGCACCGTCGGTGAAAAGGGGCAGGGAAGCCGTCTGTCCTGCCTTCTCGACGCCGTCTGTTCCGGGCTCCGCATTGGCGATGGCGGTTCGGCAGAAGGTCTGCACGCGGCGGAAGGTCCAGCGTTCGGAAAGCGCGCGCTCGATGGCGCGCGCGGTGCGCTGGTCGGCCTTCTTGGGCGAGAACTTCATGGCATGTGCGTGGAGCTTGGCAAACTCGAGCGCGGCCATCAGGTCCAGCCGGATTCGTTCGCGTTTGCTAGCGCCGGAAGGAAGGTGCTTCACCACGCCCCGCCCATCCACCTGATCGACGAGCACGCCCAGGTGACAAGCATCCTGGATGACTTTGGGCGTGCGAGCCAGACGAAGCAACCGCTTGACGCGGTCGAGCTCCAGGCCCGTGCGCTTGCACAAGGCTTCCGTCGAGAGCTGGTGCGCCTCCTGGAAGCGCGTAAGGCCCAAGGCCGCTTGGAGCGGAGACAGGTCCTCGCGCTGAAGGTTTTCGACGAGTGCGAGGAGCGCCATTTCTTCGTCGGTGACGTCGAATTTCTCGTGGGCCGGAATGGTGCGGAAACGTTCGGCGGCTTCTTTGCTTTGGCCTGCATTGGCCGCCAAGAGACGCCGGAAGGCTTCGAGCCGGCGGTGCCCGGCGATCACCTGGTAGCGCGTGCCAGTCTTTCGGACGGTTATCGGTTGAATGAGCCCATGGTCGCTGATGCTCGCCATCAATTCGGCAAGCGCGGCCTCATCCATTTCGGACCGTGGCTGGTGGGGGTTGGGGTCGAGAAGGTCCAGCTGAATACGCCACGTCGGAGGTGGAGCGGACGGAGGGGTGAGGGGAGGGATGGAAGAGGGCATGGGCAAGCTCCGGATTAGGGTTCGAACGCCGGGCTTCGCACAAACCGTGCCGAAGGCGTTCGCAGAGGGAACAGACGTCGAGCACGCGCCGACGCAGATTTCTCAGACCAAGACGCGACGCGCTTCGCGGAGGCAGCGCTGCTGCCTCTCCTTCGTTAAACGAGGACGGTGACGGACATGGCAACTGGCGAAATACGTCCCAGCGATGCCATGCTCTCACCTCAAGCGCGATGCGAAGTAGGCCGATTTAAACAACTGATTCTTCGACGAAATAGCGCGAAGCAATGTGTTGCTGTGGCGGCGCGAACTCACAACGCCTCCCTCACAGCATCGCGCATCGACGTCGAATCCGGCAATAGGGTAATCCGTGATGCGGGAAACCCTAATCCTCCGCCCGGACGGTGATTCGCTTGATGCAGGAGCAAGGCCTCCAGGGGAAGGCTCCGCCTCGCCGCTTTGTCCGCACCACGGACAGCAATCACTCGATGCCCGTCGCACCGAACCTGCTCGCTCGGAACTGCCAGGCCAACCTACGCAACCAACGGTGGTTACCGTTGTCGAATCCCTCGCTACGACACGGAGTTAGCGTCAATTCACGCTCAAACAAGTTCCGGCTTCGCCCCGGTCAAGTACATGACGAAGAGAGAGCAAGGCCTGACGAAAGGAGAAATGACCTTCGGTTTCGCAGACTAGATTACCTCACTTCCCCCTTTTTCGCCGGGTGCAACATCAAGCTACTTCAGCGCGCCGAATCTGGCGCACCAACCGCCATCGACTCGTGACACGCTACCTACAGTAAAGTTACTTTGGCTGAGCGAGACCTGTTGACTTCTCTTCACAGAGAGCTCATAAGCCCTGCTCACGACGCTCGGCCGTTTAACGTTGCACTGGTCCGTCGGCGGTGGGAGCGGGCCGATCGCGAAGAATGTCATAGTCGCATGCCGTTTGAGGGGGAGCAATTCATCCGTCTGCCAAGAGCAACTCGGAGTACGGGGGTCCTACGATGAGAAACCTTCTTTTGTTGCTGACGATTGGCTTCATTTCGGCCGGACAGGCTCATGCGTGCCCCGCACCCCCAGGTGGTTGCGTGGGGCCCTCCGTCAACATCAGGGCTTGCGGTGCGAATTGCACTGGCACGGATGATCCTATGGACGACGACACAGACGCAATCAACTGCGCCCTCGATGCTGTGGGTCTTCCCGCGCCCGGTGGAACGAGCGGTGGCGAGGTGATTATCCCGCCGGCAACATGCAGCATTAAACCCACGAGCACGACTCTGAAATTTCTCCGCCTCTACAGCAATGTGACCATTCGAGGTAGTGGCCCGAAGTCCGTTCTGCGGGTTAGGAGTGACACCGGCGATTACTTCGCCATCTTCAGCATCCCCACTGACGCCACCGCGCTTTCCAATGTTCGCCTCAAAGATTTCACGGTCAACCAAGGCGATAAC
>Ga0070708_100002867_pt1 | contig 13383 bp, 11 predicted proteins | sample KBSK5503metaG_FD_65469 | JGI IMG/M metagenome (GOLD analysis project Ga0070708, IMG submission 65469) | Corn, switchgrass and miscanthus rhizosphere microbial communities from Kellogg Biological Station, Michigan, USA - KBS K5-50-3 metaG | ecosystem: Host-associated > Plants > Roots >...
ATGTCGTGGTCGGCAGTGGTGTCCTTCGTCCAGCGCGTCAGCTTCCCCACGTTCTCGCGCGCGAGCATCTCGGGCTTCAGCGGGTTGACCGTGAGGTAGATCGACTTCACGCCGTCCCACAACGCGATGGCTGCCGCCACCTGCTCGGGGTCGGTGAAGATGCCCGAGACGGTGCCGTCCTTCTCGGTCTTGAGGATGCGGACCTCCCGAGGCGCGCCGTCGCGCGCGATCAGTTCCCAGGCGCGCTTGATGTACTTCGCGTTGAACTGCGCCGGGCACGGGAGCATCGGCGACGGCGCGGCCGTGATGTCGGCGTTCACCGCGCGCCTCCATCGAAGCCCGCCTCGTGCTGGAGCGCCGTGAGCTGCTTGCGCGCGGTCTGGAACGCCTCGAAGTGGTCGCTCGCCTCGGGTGGAAAGATGAAGACCACACCAAGCCCAACCCGCGTTGCGCTGGTGGGGTGGATGCCGCGCGCGATCAGCCAGAGCGCGAGGCCGTACGTCTGACAGAGAAACTCCTGGGACATGCTGGGGCTCCTTGAAGGTGGGATGGTGCAGCGTGCGCGATGCGCTACGGGCTACTGCGGAGTGCTGCTCATCGTGCGCCAGCGAGTGGATGTCCGCCGCGACTACGATGCGAATGCGCGGAGGCGAGACGCCGCACCACACAACCCTGTGACTCCAGCTCGGGGCGGGTGATAGTGGAGTCCCCCTGCTTGGCCTTTCGAGCTTTGTAGTGCATCGCAGAGAGTTTTAGAGCGCTACGGATGTTGCCGCCGGGGATTTTCATTACGCCACCCGGTTCTTGACTCGGACGAACCGAGGCCACGGCCTTTCGGTAAACTCTTCGTCAGACACGCCGATCCAGATGATCAGGCCATCCCGCACGAGGCGGATGCTATCGTTGGCGTTCACACCCGCCTCCTGCTCTCGTCCAGATACCCGAGGCGCTGTGCCAGGTGGTAGCGCGCCTTGCTGGGCAGCTCGAAGAACTCGGTCTGCCGGATGCGGTACTCCGCGAAGTATTGATGCATGGACCACTCGATGGCCGCAGGGTCCGAGACAAACACGTGGTAGAGCGTCGCGAGCGGGAGCGGACAGTTCCCCTGGATCGCCCGCCGCCGGCGCTCCACGGCCACGGCCGCATCCGCCAGGGTACAGCGGGTCCGACCGATCTTCACGTACGGGCCGGCCTCGAGCACGTAGACCGCGCCGCTCACTGGCCGCTCTCCCGGGGCAGGGAGACGAGTTTGCTCTTCGTCCGCTCCGCGGTAGCCTTCGGCTCTTCGGCTTGCCGATCTACCGCGAGCTTCGCCCGACGGATCAGGTCGGCGATGTCGTCCAGGAAGGCGTGCATCGCCTTGGCGTCGGTGCAGTCGCCGCGGTAGTGGGTCCAGCCGCGGTGATGGTCTTCGAAGATGTCGTAAAAGGCCCCGTCGTTCTCACGATCCTCGCGGATGAATCCGATCTTCTCGAGGAGCAGCCCGCGCAGCTCGGCGCGAGTCCTGACGCGGCCAGGGAGGGACATGCTGCACTCCTCCTCGATCTCGTCGCTCAGCTTGCCGTCGTCTCCCGGCACCACGCGGCCGAGGGTGAAGGTCTTGCCGTCGGTCCAGGCTTCGCGGGTCTCGCCGTCCCACGCGTCGTAGTAGCGCAGCTTCACCCCTGGCCGGCTCACTTCGCACCATCCTGGGTCGCCGCCTGCGCTTCCGTCGCGAGCCGGACGTACAGCGAGAGCGGGATCATGGTCTTGGTGCCGGTAGCGCGGTGATAGTGGGCGATGGGGGTGTCTGGCCCTTGGGTCTCGAGGAGGTCCTTGAGCAGCGCCAGGTCGTCCTTGAGGAAGTCGGCCGGCTCATGCACGAGCGCTTCCTGGGCCGCCTGCTCGGCCTCGAACGCCTTGTCGGACTCGTCGCAGAGGGCCATCACCTCGTCTACCTGCTCCTCGACCGCATGCTCGTCAGCGGCGAACGACAGCGCGCCCTCGATCACGTACTCCGCGAGGAACTGTACGCGATCCTCGATGCAGCCCGAGCACCGCGGCTCGTTCTTCCCGTCGGCCCACTTGTAGACGGCATCTCGGGCCTGTCGCTCGATCTGGTTGATGAACTTCTGACACTCGGTCTGGTCCATGGTCTTGTCCCCTCACTCTGGTTGGTGTGATGTGCACTGCAGGAGCCGATGCCCCGGCTCGCGTGGGCACAGAAAAGGGCGCTACCCCTGGGTCAGCGACAGCTCTCCACGAATGGCACAGGTCGGCGGCACGGCGAGCTCGGCAGAGCCGGCGCGGACGGTGCGGAGAGGAGTTCTCTGTCCGCGAGGACGGGCTTGTCGCTGGCGCTGCCGGGGTTGGGGGGTGCGGAGCTAGTAGCGGAGTGAGCTACTGCGCGGAGCGGCGCTTACGGATCAGCTCGGCCTCCTCGAAGAGGGCAGGTCTCCTCCCTCCCCAAGGTGGGCATAAATCAGAAGGGGTCGGAATCGTTGAGATTGTCTGGCCCAGCCGGTTCAGGCGACAGCGAGCCGGTGCTGAAACGGGGCGGCTTGCCCCACGCGAGCCTGGCCTGCCACCGGGCCTTGATCTCGTGGACGAACGGGCCAAACGTCGGGTCGTCTCCGAGGTAGCCGATAAGGGTGTCGTAGACGCCCCCGAGGCCCCGCAGCCACTCCTCGCCCGACGCGGCAATGGCGCGGTCCAGGGCTCCGGCGCCGTCGACGTAGTCAGGCGAGGCTGAGACCTTGGGCTCCTCGCCGGGGACGTGCTCGTAGGAGACGTTGGAGGCGACGGGCACCACCTTGGCCACGCACCAGGCATCGCGAAGCTCGAGGATGTTGGTGGCGCCGGCCGCGTGGAGGCGCTGGAGGACGAGGCTACAGAAGAAGGCGTCGAGGGTGTGCGTCAGGCAGGGCGCGATGAACCGGGCCAGCGCGGCGCGGTCCACGGTTCCCGGCTGGGCAGGAACGAACCCGGTCCGGCGATCCTCCCCATACGGACGTACTTCGATCTGGTCATGCCCCACCCGCTTCGTCCCTCGCTGAGCGGGGTGCCACCGGATCTCGGCCTCATCGAGAGGATCGTGGAAGACGACGCCCCGGAGCGGGTTGTGGTCCCGCTGGTCAAAGACCTTGGCGAGTGCCCGACAGGCCCCGAGGAAGTGCTCGAGTTCGTCGGCCCAGGGCGGAAGGGTGACGAGGAAGGCGGTGGCTACATCAGCCGCCTCGGCCGCGGCCCCCTTCACGAACGCGACAGTCTTCGTTCCCGGCTTAATCACCGGCTTCGCCCACGGCCCGTTCGTTGTGCGCCACCCGGGGCCGTACTTCGCCTGGTCCTGCCAGCACTTGCTGATGATCTTGCCGAGATCTCCCCCGTAGAACCGCATCAGGTGAGCCTTGGCGAAGGCGATCAACCGGCGGTCCGTCGCACCGGAGTAGCCCGCGGCGAGGGCCCCGCGTTGCTCGTGGTAGTCCCACATCTGGGCCGCAAGCCACTCTTTCAACGTGGGCTGCGTGGACGTGGCGAGCGCCTCAAGCTCACTGATCCCGAGGAAGACGGCGAGGGTCTGGATCTGCGAGACCGTGATGTCGCGCTCGACGTAGGGGCCAGGGCCGTCCAGGGCCGCTTCGTAGACGCGGCGGAACGACTCCGGCCCGTCTTGGTCGTATTCGTCCTGGTCCGTGCTTCGGTTCTCAAAACGAAACCACCGAGAGCGGAACGGATCCTTCTGCACCTGATCAGGCCAAAAATCCAGCGGCTGGTAACGCCGGTTTGAGTTCCGCGAGAATCGGCTCCGAATCCAGACGTGTTTGTCGAGCCCTTCGGTCTCCGCATACAGCCGCCGGTAGGTCTTCACGAATGACCCCAGCTTCCGGTATCCCGGCCACTGGGTCGTGGTCGAGGGGCGGTGCCCGCCGGAGTGGTACGCTCGGAGCGTCTCGTAGTCGTTCCGGAAGGTCTCGAGATCGAAGAGAATCCTGGTGCCCTCCAGGAGGGTTAGCATTGCCCGAGAGCGTTCACCGAGGTTGACCACGTTGTAGGGCCGCTCCTCGCAGACCTTCCCGCGCTCGGGGCGGCGAGACGAGGACTGATCCTCGGCGAGCAGGAGCCGACGTTTGCTGGGCCGGCGGCGGTACTGCCGGTCCTCCTCGACCGCACCCTCGAACGCCTCGAGGGCCAGCGAGTCGGCGTTGACTGTCGCCCGCCATCCCAGCGGCGTACCCTTCCGGTCGCGGGCGCGGCGGACCGAGAATAGCGGGTTGATCCCAGCCTGAGACCACGGACCCGCCACAACCTGCCAGAGCGTATCGAAACGGAGGCCCGCCACCAACAGCTCGCGCTCGACCCGCAGCACCGTCTCGACCCGCATGTCGTAGGAGACTCGGGCGCCCCTCCGGCGAGCCCGCCGGTAGCGGCGACTCCAGCGCAAAGCGAGCGCATCGAAGAGCAGGTTTTTCGTGAGCATCGCGCCCCGATCTCCCGCCGTGATAGCGCAGTCCAGTGCGACGATGAGGGATTGCTTCGCGGTGAGGATGGCCCGGTCGTACTCCTCGGGCGGGAGCGGTTGCTTGGATTTCGACCTCGGCAGGAGGCCTGTGAGTGTGCAGGGGAGCTGGTCGGTCAGCCGCTCCCACACGCACTGAGCAGTCTTCTCCTCGGGCCGTCCCCACTTGGCGTCGGACCCCAGCTTGTCGAGCGTTGCGTGGTACGCCCGCCGCTCCGAGACTGAGACCGGCCCCACCTTCGACTTGTCCACGTCACTCTCCCCGAAGCAAACGTAAGGGCGATTGCTAGCTGGCGCGTCAGGTCGCCGCGCTCTTCGGGAGCTACCCTAGCCAGCAGAACGGATGTGTCTAGACTAGCCCGGCGTGATTTTCGAGAGCTCGCCAAGAGGGGAAGCGTGTCACCGCTGTTTGTAACGGCAAGGCTGGCAGTCGCGAGCGGCCTAGAGCGAAGACGTTCCGGTATGTGGATAGGTTGATAGCGGAGGGAGCCCGGCAGAGGGGATAACAAAAAACCCCTCGCAGCGGAGGGGTGCAAACGCCGTATTGCTTGCCGACCGTGGGCCTGATCGTCCCCGTCTTCGGGCTGACGTTGGCACCTTGCTCGCGTTCAGCAGGTTGCCGGGCGCTTCATCGGGCCAGTGCCCTCTGCGCCGCTCTCGATCGCTATGGGATCAGGCTATGCGGGGAGCTAATTTTTCGTCAATACAAATTCGCAGGGGCTGTGAGAGCGGAGCCGGCTGATCGGGTCGGTTTACCCGGACCACGGCTGGGTAATAAGTCTAAATCCACACTGGCGCATCGTCTGGTCCTCACGCAGTAAGCACATCTCTTTCTGGTCTTACGTGTCCTTGACCCCTTCAGTGTAGGAGATTAAGCTCTCGGCACCCGTCCGACCGTTCCCGGCTCCGACCCGCTGGGAGGGCGCAGCATGCAGTGTCCTCGGTGCCAGGTAGAGAACCGCGAAGGAGCACGATTCTGCCGAGACTGCGGGGAGACACTTGGTGTCGTCTGCCCCGGCTGTGGAACAAAGGTCGAGGCGGGAAGCAAGTTCTGCGATAGTTGCGGCGCGCCTCTTGCCATTGCTCCGGCGTCACAGAGCATCGCTCCTCGCTTCATCTCGCCCGACTCCTACACCCCCCAGCATCTCGCCAACAAGATCCTCACATCGAAGTCTGCCCTCGAAGGTGAACGCAAGCAGGTCACTGTTTTATTTGCTGACCTGAAAGGGTCTATGGAATTGCTTGCTGACCGCGATCCCGAGGAGGCCCGCAAGCTCCTCGACCCGGTCCTCGAACACATGATGGAAGCTGTCCACCGCTACGAGGGAACCGTCAACCAGGTGATGGGCGACGGCATCATGGCGCTCTTTGGGGCACCAGTGGCGCACGAGGACCACGCGGTGCGGGCGTGCTATGCGGCGCTGAGGATGCAAGAGAGCGTGAAGCGGTATGCGGAGGGGATCTTCCGCACGTACGGCATCCCGGTGCGAATCCGGGTGGGGCTCAACTCCGGCGACGTCGTTGTCCGATCGATCGGATCAGACCTGCACATGGATTACACCGCCGTGGGCCAGACCACGCATCTGGCCGCGCGCATGGAGCAGATGGCCGACCCGGGGGCAATTCTACTGACGTCCGACACGCTCCAGTTGGCCGAGAGCTTCGTCCACGTGCAGTCCCTTGGAAGAGTCGCGGTCAAGGGGCTGACGACGCCGGCGGAGATCTTCGCGTTGACTGGGGCGAGCCCCGTGCGCTCCCGATTGCAGGCCGCCGCGGCCAAGGGCCTGACGACCTTTGTAGGCCGCGACGCCGAGATGGACACCCTGTTCACCGCGCTGGAGCAGGCGAAGGCTGGGAAGGGGCAACTCGTCGCCGTGGTTGGCGAGCCCGGGGTGGGAAAGTCGCGGCTCTTTTGGGAGTTCGCACACTCGCAGCGGACACACGAATGCCTCGTGTTGGAGGCCGCTTCTGTATCCTACAGCAAGGCGACCGCCTACTTCCCGGTAATCGAACTCCTCAAGGGGTACTTCCAGATTGAACCGCGAGATGAGACCCGAAAGATCCGCGAGAAGGTCACCGGGAAGTTGTTCTCGCTAGACCGAGCACTAGAGAGCTGCCTGGCCCCACTACTCTGGTTGCTCGACGTGCCGGCGGAGGATGCGGATTGGGAGCGCCTCGACCCGCCCCAGCGGCGGCAGCGCCTCCTCGAGGGCCTGCGTCGTCTGATCCTACGGGAGAGCCAGGTGCAGCTGCTCGTGCTGGTGTTCGAGGACCTGCACTGGATCGACGGCGAGACCCAGGCGCTCCTGGATCACCTCGTGGAGAGTCTGCCGACGGCACGGCTGCTCCTGCTGGTGAACTACCGCCCGGAATATCCGCACGGCTGGGGCAACAAGACGTACTACCGCCAACTCCGCATCGACCCCCTGTCGCCCGGGAGTGCCGAACGATTGCTGGGTGCGTTGCTCGGCCATGATCCGTCCGTGGTCGCGCTCAGGCCGATCCTGATCGCCCGGACAGAAGGCAATCCATTCTTCCTCGAGGAAACAGTGCAGAGTCTCGTGGAGATTGGGGCACTTGCCGGCGGACGCGGCGCCTACCGGCTGGTCAAGCCGCCGCAGGCACTGAACATTCCGGCCACGGCTCAGAGCGTCCTGGCCGCGCGCATCGATCGGCTAGCACCGGACGACAAGCGGCTCCTGCAAACCGCCTCGGTCATCGGGAAGGACGTACCGTATCCCCTGCTCCAGGCGATTGCCGAGATGGACGAGACGGCACTGCGCGCGGGGCTCGCCCGACTTCGAGCGAGCGAGTTCCTTTACGAGGCTCGCCTATTCCCGGACCTGGAATACACATTCAAGCACGCGCTGACCCAGCAGGTGGCCTATCAAAGCATCCTCCAGGACCGCCGTCGCGCCCTGCATGCCCAACTCGTGCAGTCTATGGAGGGACTCGACGCTCGACGAATAGAGGACCACATCGAGCGGCTAGCCGAACACGCGCAGCGCGGCGAGGTGTGGGAAAAAGCTGTCGTGTATATTCCACAGGCCGGCGCCAAGGCTGCAGCCCGGGGAGCCAGCAAGGAAGCCGCCGTCTACTTCGAGCAAGGCTTGGCCGCTCTCGCACAGTTGCCGGAGAGCTCGGCTCGTGCTGCACGGGCCATAGATCTTCGGATTGAACTGCGAAACACCCTCCTCGTACACGACCAGGTCGGTCCTGCTCTCGACTGCATTCTTCTCGCCGAAGCGACCGCCCGGAGCCTAGGTGATCAACACCGACTCGCTCGTGTTCTTGCTCATAAGACACATTCGCTTTGGTTGATGGGGCGCCACAGGGAGGCAGTCGCAGTCGGGCGGGAGGCCCGCACTCTCGCCAAAGCCGTCGGCGACTTCTCACTCGTCGTTGCAGCGACCCAATACCTTGGCCAGGTCCACCGAACCATTGGAGAGTATTCCGTAGCGATCTCCCTTCTGAGGGAAAACGTTGCCGCACTCCACGGAGCCCTGGCCGCCGATCGATTCGGGATGCATGCGCTGCCAGCTGTACTGGCACGCGGCTTCTTGGCCGATTGCCTCTCCTTGGTCGGGGAGTTCGCCGAAGCCGTCGCCCTCGGTCGTGAGGGCGTTCAGATTGCAGAGGCTGTCGGCCATACCTTCAGTATCGTGGCCAGTCACGCCCTATGCGGTGGCGTGTACGTGCGAAAGGGAGACCTTGATAAGGGTATCCCGATCCTTGAACGAGGGTTCGCACTCTGCCAGGCATCCGACATTCGGCAGTGGTTTACGACTATCGCTGCGAACCTCAGCCTTGCCTACTCTCTCGTTGGGCGAGCGACTGCCGCTAGCGCAACTCTCGACGTAGCTCGCGAGGTTATTCCGACGTGGCGATCTGCAACGTTGGGCGCCGAGCTGAGCCAAGCACTTCTCTTGGCAGACCGAGTGCAGGATGCGATGGTCCTTGCTAACCGTTTCGCGGATGACGCGCGTGCTGCCGAACAACCAGTCGTCGGTGCATGGGTGCCCCGGGTTGTTGCAGAGCTCGCATTGCGCCACAATGCCACCGCGCTCGGCGACGCGATCGCCCACTACCACACCGCGCTCGACCAAGGCACCCTGTTCGGGCTGCGTCCCCATATCGCCCACTGTCATCTTGCGCTCGCCCGGCTCTACGGGCGCACAGGCGAGCGTGGATGCGCCCACGAGCACATTACGACCGCTACGAGTATGTACAGCGAGATGGACATGCCGTTTTGGCTAGAGAAGGCGGAGGAGGAGGCGCGAGGATTGGCATGACTCTGCGACCTCCGGTGGTCCGATTGCCTCGTCTCTCCGTGGACTCGGGCCGATGAGCGCCATTGTCGCCTGGCTCGATCGCCTGGGACTCAGCAAGTACACGGCCGTCTTCGTCGACAACGACGTCGACCTCGAAGTCCTGCCGCGGCTCTCCGAGGAGGATTTGCGCGAGCTTGGACTCCCGCTCGGTGCGCGGAAACGAATCCTCCAGGCCGTGGCCGAGCTTCGCGAGCAGGGCGCAACCCTGCCTGCACCGCCCGCAGGTGGGCAGGACGCCGCCGCGGGGGCGGGGCCGGAGCGGCGCCAGATTACGGTGCTGTTCGCCGACGTCGTGGGCTCCGCGTCAGTCGCCGAGCAACTGGATGTGGAAGATTTGCGGTCGCTGCTGTTGGCCTACCAACAAGAGTGCGCCGCCGCGATCGAACGCTACGGAGGACACATCGCACAGTATCTCGGCGATGGCGTGCTGGCGTATTTTGGCTATCCGCAGGCGCACGAGGACGACGCGGTACGGGCAGTACGCGCTGCCCTCAGGATCATCGATCGGATGCGAGAGACCAGCGCGCGGATGGTATCAGAGCATGGCGTCGGCATTGAGATTCGAGTCGGAATCAACACCGGGCTTGTCGTAGCAGGAGAAATGGGTGCGGGGGGGACGCGTGAGCAGCTTGCCGTCGGCGAGACGCCCAACGTTGCGGCGCGCGTTCAGGGACTCGCGGGCCCGAACACCGTTGTGGTGAGTGAGGCGACTTGGCGTCTGGTCGAGGGCTTTTTCACCGCCGAACCGCTCGGGCCGCAGGCCTTGAAAGGCGTGAGCCGGCCGATAGCTACATACCGGATTCTGAAGGCGACGGACGCTGCCAATCGCTTCGAAGCCCGCCTCGCCCGCTCGCTGACGCCGCTGGTGAGCCGGGAGGTGGAGTTGGGCTTTCTCCAGCAGCGGTGGGATCAGGCTACCGACGGCGAGGGCCAAGCAGTGTTGCTCCAAGGCGAGGCAGGCATCGGGAAGTCACGCCTGGTGCGCACGTTTCGCGAACGACTTGATCGCGACGCTTACCAGGCAATCACGCTTAGCTGTTCGTCCGATCACCAGGCGAGCGCGTTCTATCCCGTCGTTGACCAGTTGGGCCGCGTGCTGGAGTTCTCGCCCGATGACAGCCATGGCGCACGGCAGGCGAAGTTGGGCGCATTCATCGGGCGCCTCGGACTGCCTGTGGATCGACTGGCTCCAGCCCTATGCGCGCTGTTAGGCATCGCCAGGGACGACACGGAGCCCAGACCGCCAGCTGATCCCGCGCAGCTCCGGCGCGATACGCTTGATGCGCTCGTCGAGATTGTCGCTGCGTTTTCGCGGGAGCGCCCAGTCCTTTTCGTGATCGAGGATGCTCACTGGATCGATCCTTCGACCCAGGAGCTGATCGGACATCTGCTGGATGGAATCCAGGCACAGCGGGTCCTGATGGTGCTGACGGCGCGCCCAGAGTATCGGGCACCCTGGGTCGGGCTCGCACATGTCAGCACACTGTCGCTGAGCCGGCTCAGCCGGCGAGAGACGGAGGCGATGATCCGCCGCGTTGCTAGTGCTGAGCTGCCGCCTGAGGTGCTTGCGCAACTGGTGTCGAGAACCGACGGCGTGCCCCTCTTCATCGAAGAGTTAACGAGATCCGTGCTCGACGTGCAGGGGAAGTCTCCGGTATCCGCCCTCTCGGTGCCTGCGACCCTCCAGGAGGCGCTGACGGCACGCCTCGATCGGCTGGCGCCGGTCCGTGACCTGATCCAGGTGGCGGCGTTGCTCGGCCGGGTGTTTGACGTCGATGTGGTTCAGACCGCTACGGGTCTGAACCGCACCGAGCTCGAACGCTCGCTCGTTGACCTCATCGAGTCGGGCCTGGTTTATCGGCGGCCGCAGCAACACGGCCACGTATTCGAGTTCAAGCACGCGCTGATCCAAGAAGCCGCGCTTAACACGCTCGTGCGCCAGCGTCGGGCGCTTCTGCATGGTCGGATCGCTGACGCGCTCGAGCGTATTCGTCCCGAGCTGGCGCAACGGCAACCAGAAGTCCTCGCCTATCACCTGCAAGAGGCCGGAGACGACAACCGCGCGTGGGTTGTCTGGCGAGCGGCTGGAGATCTTGCGGCTCAAAGCTCGGCCAGCCTGGAAGCCGTGACGCATTTCACGCACGCGACCGCATGCCTGAAGCGCCTGGGACTCGGCGCGGCGTCTCACGCCGACGAAGCTGGGATTTATCTCGGACTATCCGGCGCTCTGATGCGGGCCGAGGGCTACTGGTCGGAACCGCTTGCGCATGCCGTCGACGCCGCACAGCGAGCAGCACGGGCAAGCGGATCCGCTCTCCTTCAATGGCGAGTTGCTCTTCAGACAGCACCCCTCTTCTACGGCACGGGGAGAAACGGGGAGTACTTGGCTACAGTCGAGGAGCTGAGCCACCGCGTGTCCAACGATGACGACCCCTGGCTGCGAGCCGGTCTGCTAGTGACGCGTGGTGTCGCACTGTCGAACCGAGGGGAGTATATCGAGGCAGAGAGACATCTGCATGCCGCCGTCGATCTGGTATCGGACTTGCCCGGAAACAATACGGTGCGGATAGGCGGCGGTGATGTTTCTGTCGTGGCGCGTTCCTACTCGGTACGAGGCCTCGCGCGGTTGGGCCGCCTCGACGAGGCCTTGCACACTAGCCTCGCATCGGTGCGCATTGGACGTGTGCTGGACGATCGTTTCTCGCTTGCTTGGGCACTGGTGACCCGCTGTCGCGCCTACCGCTATGTGGGTAACTACGAGGCTGCCCTCGCCGATGCCGAGGAAGTCATTGCCATCTGCCGCAAGCACGGCTTCACTGCGCGTCTCGGAAACGGCCTCATGGAGCGCGGCGCCGTACGCGCACATCTTGGCGAGCTCGCTCAGGGGATCGAAGACTTTCGCGAGGGGCGGGCGATCTGGCAAGGGGGCTCGGGGGTTGTGTTCAACGCGTCTGACTATGCGGCCGAACTTGCCGGCTTGTTGTTGATGGCAGGCAGGGTGGCTGACGGGCACGCAGTCCTCGAGGACGTCGACACGCTGGTCACTGGAACCGACGAGGCAGGCAGCCTGGCGGAGTGCCAACGGGTGCGCGGCATGATTGCCGTGGCCGATGGCGATGTCGCAACCGCTGAGCGCTGGCTGAATACGGCGATCGCAACCGCCCGCGGACAGGGCGCGGCCCTGTTCGAACTGCGCGCCATGACGCGGTTGACTGAGCTCTTGGCAACGCAAGGGAGGGAGGCCGACGCGGTGCGCCGCCTCGGCGATGTTTATGCCTCGTTCACTCAAGGGCACGGGGCGCCCGACCTGCAAGAGGCGAAGGCAGTGCTCGATCGGCTTCGGACCTGACCCTGCGCGGCCCGGCAGCCGCGAGGGTTCGTCATGGGACGGGTCTCTCGCATGGTGGTACTCCGGCTGACCTTAGGCCGACCAGAGCGCCGTGAGGGCACAGATCGCCGACCGGGCTTCTGAGCTGGACGTGGACAGCTCGACCGGCGCCATGTGCGATCTCTACACCCGCTACGACACGGACGTGGCGGCCGCCCGCCAGGCCCTAGCCGCCCAGCTGGGCCAGGTGGGGGCCCTCATGTATGTGGGCACCAGGTGGGTGGGACTCGACCTGCTGGCCGGCCCTGGGCTCTTTACCCGCGCCTGGCCCCCGACTCTGCGTGGGCTATGTGGCTGACACTATTGGACGGAAGCCCGAGGCCTGGCAGCGGCTGAACGCTGGCGCCGTGCTCGAGGCCCTGGCCAAGGGGCAGGCCGAGCCCGCCCCGGCGGTGGGCCTAGGTGAGGAGTACCGCCTCGGCTCAGCCGGCCTGGCCGGCGCCACCCTGATCGCTGAGGGGCGGGTGGCCCACCTCATGGCGTTTCCTATCGCAGTGGCGTCGGATACCTCCGAGGTCCCCGGGGTGAATCAATAAGGACACATGGACGCCCCGGGAGAAATCGTCTGCATGTCATACTTTCGTACGTGCCTCGCGGGAACCAGCTCGCTCGGCAATGGCAGCTCCTTCAGCTCATCGATAGCCCGGCGGGCATCGCCGTCGACGACGCCGCGCGGAAACTCGACTGCACCTCGCACGATCTTGCGCGACCTGAGCGCGCTGCAGGAGGCCCGCTCCTCTCTCTATGACGACCAGGATGCCGACGGCCGACGATGTGCGCGAGACCATCGACCTGCGCACCGTGGGCGCCAAGCTGCAGCCCCGGCGGCCTGGCGCTTCTCCGGAAGGCCCCGCTCGACCGTCGCCGACTCGAATGCGCTACTATTCGATGAGCCGCGACGAGGAGAATCGGCGCCAGGTCGATCCGTACCACCTCTTCTCCCTAGTCGGCTACTGCCGTCTGTGGAACATGGAGCGCATCTTCGCCGTCGAGCGCATCAGCGAGCTGAAAGTGCTGACCAGCGCTTCGAGGTGTGCTTCGGCTTCGACGCGGGGGAGTAGCTGAAGCATGTCTGGCGGACCCGCGGGTAGAGACGATCTTGCGGGTAGCGGACACTCTTGAAGTACGGAGATGATCCTCGGGTTATGGCTCGGACGCATAAGTGGTGG
>Ga0070708_100002868_pt1 | contig 13380 bp, 13 predicted proteins | sample KBSK5503metaG_FD_65469 | JGI IMG/M metagenome (GOLD analysis project Ga0070708, IMG submission 65469) | Corn, switchgrass and miscanthus rhizosphere microbial communities from Kellogg Biological Station, Michigan, USA - KBS K5-50-3 metaG | ecosystem: Host-associated > Plants > Roots >...
GGGCCGCCGCCCCCCGAGCCGGTCACGACGACGTCCACGCCGCCGCCGCCGCCGCAACCTCCACCGACTATCCCGGTCCCGTAGCTACGCCGGCGCCTCGTCGCCGTCGTAGGCGGCATAGCCGCTGCGTTCCAGCTCCTCGGCGAGCTCATAGCCGCCGGTCGCCACGATCCTCCCGCCCCGCAGCACGTGCACGACGTCGGGGTGGAGCTCGAACAGCAGACGGCTGTAGTGGGTGATCGCCAGGACCCCAACGTTGGACTGCTCCGTCGCCTCCTGGACCCGCCGGCTGACCGCCCGGAGGGCGTCGATGTCCAGGCCCGAGTCGAGCTCGTCGAGGACGGCGATCTTGGGCTCGAGCACGACCAACTGCACGGTCTCGTTGCGCTTCTTCTCGCCGCCGGAGAAGTCGACGTTGAGCGGGCGTGAGAGGAGCCGGGCGTCAAGGCCGATCCTCGTGGCCTCCACAGGCACGCGCTCTTTCACTGCGTCGGGGGCACGGTCACGCGCTCGCAGGGCGGCGACGAGCGCGTCCTCCATGGGCACACCCGGCACCTCGATCGGGTACTGCATGGCGAGGAACAGGCCTGCCTGGGCCCGCTTCCACACCGGCAGGCCCAGCAGTTCGACGCCGTCGAGGGTGACGCTGCCCTCGTAGACCTCGTAGTCGGGATGGCCCATGACGACGTGCGCGAGCGTCGACTTCCCCGAGCCGTTCGGACCCATGACCGCGTGGACCTCGCCGCTGCCGACCTCGAGGTCGATGCCACGGAGGATCTCCTTGCCCTCGATGCCCGCCCGCAGCCCGTTGATCCGCAAACAACTCATTAGTCGGGCAGCTCCACGAAGAGGTCGTCGCCCTCGCGAACGATCTCGTACACCCGCACCGGTTGGGTCGCAGGCAACGACTGTGGCTCGCCGGTGACGAGCGAGAACGTGCTTCCGTGCTTCCAACACTCGATCTCCCGCTCCTCCTCCCACACCTCGCCTTCCGACAGCGGCACGTCGGCGTGGCTGCACCGATCGGCGAGGGCATAGAAGTCGTCGCCGATGCGCACGACGGCGATGCGATGACCGTCGGCGGCGAAGCTGCGGGCCGTCCCCGGCTCGATCTCGTCGGCCCGCCCCAGCCGTGCCCGTCGGCTCATCAGCGAGGTCCCCGTCCGAACTTGGCACGGAGGGCCTCCCGCAACGGCCCGACGAGCGAGGCCGTCGGCAGAGCTTCGAGCACCTCGGCGAAGAAGCCGAGCACGATGAGGCGCTCGGCGACGTCGGGCGGGATCCCTCGGCTCTCCAGGTAATAGCGCTGGTCGTCGTCGATCGGGCCGACCGCCGAGGCGTGACTGCAGCGCACGTCGTTGACCTCGATCTCGAGGTTCGGCACCGACTCCGCCCGAGCCCCCTCGGAGAGCACGAGATTGCGGTTGGTCTGGAAGGCGTTGGTGCCGCCACCCTCCTTGCGCACCCGGATCAAGCCCGAATACACCGACTGTGCCCGGTCCTGCACCGCCCCCTTGAACAGCAGGTCGCTCGTCGTCGACGGCGCCGCGTGGTCCTGCATCGTTCGGAAGTCGTGCATCTGCGAATGGCCACCGAAGTAGACGGCCTGCAAATGGCTGGTCGCACCCCGGCCCGCGAGGCGGGAGTCGGTGCGAACCCGGGCGTAATCACCACCGAGGGCGACCACCGACGACCGCAGCGTGGCGTCGCGCGCCACCTTGCTGGCCTGGTAGCCCGTCTGCCACACCCGTTCGCCCCACTCCTGCACGTTGACGTAGCCCAGACGGGCAGCTTCGCCGACCACGAGCTCGACGACGGGGTCGACGAACGCAACCACGTCCTCCGACGCCTGCCATTCGACGACGGTGGCCTCGCTGTCGCGTCCGAGTCGCACGATGGTGCGAGGGAAGACGGCCACGCCCTCGGTCTCGACGCAGTGGAGCACGACGATCGGGCGGTCGACGACGACCCCGTCGGGCACGTCCAGCAGCACCGCCCCGCGGACGAAGGCGGTGTTCAGCTCGGTAAAGGAATCTGTCCCGCTGTCGGCCACCCCGCCCCACACATCCTCGCCGCGGTCGTCGGTCGCCAGGTCGGCGAGGACCACGCCGCGGGCGGCGACGTTGTCGTCGAGCGTGGCCTCGGTGACGACGCCGTCGTGCACGACGGCGACGCCACAGTGGCCGCCGACGGCGTCGAGCGCCGCTTCTAGCCGCCGTCCCGGTGGCCGGTGGCCAACGGCGACGTCCGGTGTCAGCGGGTGGAAGGCGTCGAGATCCAGCTGATCGATGCGGCTGTAGCGCCACACCTCCTCGGCGTCGGTGGGCAGCGGATGCGATGCGAAGCGCTCATAGGCGTCCTGCCGCAGACCGCGCAGCCAGTCGGGACCGGGCTGGGCGGAGGCGGCGTCGGCGGTGAACGAGCTCATTTCGCGAAGAAGGAGCCCGGCTGGCCCCTCCGTCACCTTACCGGGTGGTGGTCAGCGGTTCGGAATGGTCACGGTGGTAATCGGGATCGTCGGCAGCGTCGTGCCGGTCGTGTGTGTCGTCGTCGTGCGGCGACTAACGCCGCGAGTGGTGCTCGTGCGACCCGGCGACGTCGGCAGCGGTACGAGCGGAAGCGTCGGTGTCGGGCCCGATTCGGGCCCGAGCGGAGGTGGCGGTCCTCCGAGGGGCGGGGTCGCCCGGGTGATTGCCTGGTCGAGATCCTGCAGGAGCGGGCCGCGGTCGACGTCCTGATCGCCGGCAACCAGGCCCCAGTCGGCACCGTCGTCGCGGAACCCGAACACCGCCGCCCATCGGTCTGCGAACGTGCCTTGCTTCCCGCGCCCGGCGATGGCGGCCCCGACAAGCGTCTCACCCGGCGTCCGGGCGGGATCGATCAGGGCGTCGGTGAATGCGGCCTCACTGGTGAGGGTCGGGAGCAGTCGCCGGTAGAAGTCGGCGGTGGTGGTATTGGCCGGCGGGACCTGGGCGGCGAAGCCCCGGCTGCGGCTGGCGAGCTCGCCGCCCAGGTCGATGGCCTCGCCCAGGTAACGGCGGTCCCAGGAGTCCGACGGTTCGTAGGCGATGGGCAGCGGACGGTCGGGCACCAAACCCGCCGTCGGCACCACCGCTTGGCGCAGCGCCGGGACGTGCAGCTGCCGGCCCGCCGAGTCGATGTCGAGGCTGCCGGTGTACGCGCCCGCCCGCACCGCGAGCGAGGACACGACGCGCGACGCGCCCCGGCTGACGGCGACATCGGTCATCGCCGTGCGGACGGTCAACGTGGTCGCCGCCGCCTTCGCCAGCGAATCGCCCGTCGTCAGCGTCAGGGGCTCGTCGACGGCCACGAGCGAGCCCCGCCGCAGTTCGAGCGATCGGTCGTCGGAGAGCTCGATCCTCGCCGTTCCCTGGAGGACGCGCACACGGTCGCCGTGGTGCAGCCGTCGGGTCCCACGAACCGTGCGGAACGCCTGCGTTGCCGTTGCCACTTGGGCCCGACCGTCGACCACGAGCCGGGCCTCACCGGGCTGGAGCCGGTCGCGGCCGCAAGCGCCTAAGAGCGCGGCGGTCACTGCGATCGCAGACGCGACGGCGACGGCTGCGCGTCTCACAGGCCCAGAGCCCGGCGCACGTCGCCGAGGTTCGAGAATGGGCGGAACGGTTGGCCGACCTCGTCACACCACTCCGCCAGGTTGCCCTTGGCGAACAGCTCGTCCGCCAGCAGCGCGGCCTTGCGGTCGCTCATGCCGTCGCCGATGAACACCGTCGTGCGACCGCGCCGGTCGGCCTCTTTGATCGGGGCTTGCTTGCACGTCCCGCAGCTCGAGCACGCGCAGCACGCATCGAGGTTGGGAAACTCCAGGATCCCGGTGGCGAAGTCGACGCTGTTGGTGAGAAGCGGCACCCCGGCATCGCGGCAGGCCTCTTCGGCGTAGAAGCCGTAACCGTCGGAAACGACCGTCACCTCGGCACCGGCGGCCCGGAGTGAGTCGACGAGGGCGCGGAAATCCTCGTCGAAGTGCACTTCGCTCGCGACCTCTCGCAGGACGACTTCGTCTTTGGGCAGGAGGTCCCACTGCCGCGTAAGGCACTCGCGGCTGCCGATGACGCCGGCCTTGTACTCGTCTTCGATGTCGCGCCACGACGGCGGGGCCAGCCGGTCGAGCAGGTGGACGCCGGTGTCCACCAGCGTGACGGTGCCGTCCCAATCGAGGAAGACCGAGGTGTTCCCGAGATCCATGAGTGCCATACGATCCCACCTGATGACCACGAAGCGGCGAGCGAATCGGAGCGACGGCGAAGCTGAGCGGAGCGTGAGACCAGCCGCCGCGTCCGAAGTCTTCTCAGTCACACGCGACGGCCACGTGGCCACGCTGTGGCTCGACAGCCCCGAGCGTCGCAACGCCATGGGTCCGGCGTTCTGGAACGACCTCCCTGTTCTGATGAACGAGCTCGCCGACGACGACGACGTCTGGGTCGTCGTGATCGCTGCCAAAGGCCAGGCGTTCACCGTCGGTCTCGACCTCAAAACCATGGGGGGCGCCGTCGCCGGCGGGGGTGGGGGCAGCCGGCGCAGCGACGCGTACCAGCGCACCCGCATGCTCAAGGACCTGAAGCGGATGCAGGGCTCGTTGAACGCGGTCGCCGACTGTCCGAAGCCTGTGATTGCTGCCGTCCACGGCTACTGCATCGGTGGCGGGATCGACCTCATCTGCGCGTGCGACATCCGGGTGGCCTCGGCCGACACCGTCTTCTCCGTGCGCGAGACCAAGATCGCCATCGTGGCCGACCTCGGTACGTTGCAGCGGTTGCCCGGCATCGTCGGGCGGGGCCACGTGGCCGAGCTGGCCCTCACCGGCAAGGACATCGACGCCGAGCGCGCCGCGGCAATCGGGCTCGTCAACCACGTCGCTCCCGACGCCGACAGTGCGTACAAGGCCGCGAGTGAGCTGGCCGCGGAGATCGCCGCCAACTCGCCGCTGGTCGTGCAAGGCGTCAAGGCGGTTCTGCGCGCAGGTGAGGGACGATCGGTTGCCGAAGGACTCGACTATGTCGGCGTCTGGAACGCGGCCTTCATCCGCTCCAACGACATCGTCGAAGCCATGGCGGCCTTCGTCGAGAAGCGCCCGCCGAAGTTCACGGGAGACTGATCCACAAGGCAGTCGTGCGGCGTAGCGCGGCTGCCGCGCTGGCCCTCGCCGCCGCCTTCAGCACGCTGCCCACGACGGTCGAGGCGGCGACACACGTGCCCGGCGACTACCACGACTGCCTGCGGCCCGACCACGACCCGGAGATTTACGGCCCAACCGACCTCAACGCCCAGTCGTCGAATCAGCGCCTGGCGGTGGGCCTGAACCGGGCGGGCACGGTGACGGTGTTCCGCTGGCCTCGGCCCTCGTACTACGACCAGATCAAGTACCGGACGACCGACCGCCACCTGCCGCGTTTCGGGGCCGCGGCCAACGACGGTGCCTTCCTCGGTCTGGCGGTACACGCGGGCGGCCGGCGGACGACGACCTGGCTGCGCGACTGGCCGTCGCGCCAGCGCTACGCCGACGACATGTCCGACGCGATGACGACCGCGTACTCGAACCGGGACCTCGGCCTACGCGTCACCGTGACCGACCTCGTCCCGAATGACCTCGACGTTCTGGCCCGCAACGTCGAAGTGCGGCGGGAACGGGGGTCGCCGGTGCGATCCGCTGACCTGGTGGCGTTCGAGAACTTCAACCTCGTCGTCTCCAAGATCCAGGAGTTCCCGGCTCAGGACTGGTGCTTCGAGGATCAGAACGTCGACGTCGCCCACTACGACTCCGCGCTGGACGCCATCGTCCACTCGAAGTCGGGCGTCGATGGTTCCACGGGACAGCCGTCGACGGTCGCGGTCGGCATGGCGTTCGCCGGTCGGAGCTCGTCGCACCAGGTCGGAGGGGACTCGAGCGAGGTCGCCGGTGCGCTGCCGGGTGCAACGGCCGATGCCTACGACGACGCCGCCGACGGCGCACTGTCAGGAAACGACGACTTCGCTGGACAGACCACGGGCGCCCTCGCCACCCCTCTCGACCTTCGCCGCGGCGTTGCTGATCAGACGCTGCTGATCGCGGCCGCGAGCACCGACGCCGGTGTGGGCTCGCTGTTGACCAGAGCGCGCGCGTCGCGCTTCGACGATCTGGCCACTGCCAAGCACGCGTGGTTCGCTCGCCTGCTGGCGCACGCGGCGTTTCCGGCGACACCCGACCCCACCATCGCCGCGCTGGCCCGGCGGGCCCTCGTCACGCTGGTGAGCAACTACGACCCCCGCTCGGGAGCGATCGTGGCCTCGATCGCCACGCAGAGCCCGTACGGGGAGGACTGGATCCGCGACGGCGCCTTCTTCAACGACGCCCTGGACGAGATCGGGCTGCACGACTGGGTGCGCGCCCGCAACGACTTCTACGCCGCCAACCAGAGCCGCGCCGAGCGACCGCGCGCCGACCTGGCCAAGGTGCCGGCGGGGAACTGGTCGATGAACTACTACGCCGACGGCGTGCCCGGCGGCTTCGTCGCCATCCCCTGGGAGATCGACGAGACCGGCTACGGCATTTGGACCATGTGGCATCACTACGAGGCGACCGGGGATCCTGCCTATCTGCGCCGGATCTACCCGTCGATCCGAGCGGCCGCCGACTGGCTCGTCATCTGCCGGGACCCGTCCAACGGTCTGCAGTGCGTCGCCAACGAGGACGACCACATCAACCCCACCCAGAGCATCGTGGGTGCCGGCCCGGTGTGGATGGGCCTCAACTCGGCCGCGGCCGCGGCCCGCGCGGTGGGCCAGGCCGGCGACGCCACCCGCTACGCGGCCCGTCGAGACGAGCTCGGGCGTGCCATCGACGGCCACGCGTACGCCGCCGATCAGGCGGCGTACGGCGGCGGCGACGCCGTGCTGGTGTGGCCGGTGTGCTTCCGCCCCTTCGACGATCCCCGCATGGCCAAGCACCTCGAGGCGGTGTGGCAGCAGGTGGCACCGACGTTCGACGAACCGGCCAAGGGACGGCGGCGGCGCGGGCAGTACGAAGGCAAGGCCCTGCTCGCGCTGGCCCACGCGTGGAAGGGCGACCGCGCCCGCATGGCGCGGGTTCAGCGGGGACTCACGTGGGTCGCCCACCACCACGCCACGCCCGATACCCACGTCATGGGCGAGGTGTGGATCCGTGAGGGCGGCAGGATCGTCAGCATCGTCTCGCAGCCCCACCTGTGGGAGCAGGTGCTGTTCTACCTGGCCAGCGTCAGGGCCTGGCCGGCCAGAGAGGAAACGCCACGGGCTCAGCGAACACACACTGCATGTGGCGGCGCCTTGGGCTGATCGGCGTGGTCGCGGCGCAAGCGAGACGGCCCGCTGTAGACGTCAGCTATTAGCCGGGGCCCGGCATCCTTTGGTTGTATCCACCGCGGCGGCGGGTACCAACAAGGCGTGGACGAGTCCGCTCACGCTCGGCGCGCGCGTGCCTGCGTGTTCGCGCCCGCTCCGATGCTTACCGTCACCATCGAGCGACGCGGCGAGGATGGCGACGAGGCCGAGATTCACCTCCACGCCGGAGGCCAGGGGTTCTGGATCGCTCGGCTCGTGCAAGAGCTCGGCGTGGACTCGGTGCTTTGCGGGTCGTTCGGCGGCGAGACCGGCGCCGTCGTGCGCATGCTCATCACGAGTCAGGACCTGGAGGTCCAGGGCGTCGAGACTGCGGGGAGCAACGGCGCGTACGTCCACGATCGTCGTTCCGGCGAACGAGTCGAGCTCGCCCACATGGCACCGACCGAGCTATCCCGCCACGAGGTCGACGACCTGTACGGCGTCGTTGTCGTCGAGGCACTCGAGTCGCAAGTGTGCGTGCTTGGCGGGCCCGGACAGGGGACGGTAGTCCCGGCCGACATCTACCGGCGCTTGGCGGCAGACGTGCGCCGCAACGGCGGCACGATCCTCGCCGACCTGGCCGGTCCGCCGCTGCCCGCGGCGCTCCAAGGGGGCGTCGACGTCCTCAAGATGAGCGATGAGGAGCTGCAGCGCGAAGGCTTCATCCGGAGGCGAAGCCGCGACGAGATCGTCGAAGCCGCGCGGAAGCTGACACGCTCGGGTGCGGAGAGCGCCGTCATCAGCCGGGAGGCGGAACCGGTGCTGGCGCTCGTCGACGGCGAAGTCCTCGAGTTCACAACGCCGACACTCGAGCCCCTGGACGATCGCGGAACGGGGGATTCGTTGACGGCCGGGATTGCCGCCGCTCTCGCTCGCGGTGAAGGCCTTGCTGCTGCCATCCGACTCGGAGCGGCAGCCGGGGCCATCAACGTGACCCGACGGGGCCTCGCCACCGGGCGGCGCGAGGAGATCGAGCGCCTCTCGCGCCACGTCGACATCGATCTGGAACGGAGTGGAACGACGCCGTGAACGCCCTCATCACCAACGACGACGGCCTCGAACGCCTCGTCGCCGCCCGCCGTTAGGTCTCGCGCACCCAGTCGGACACCGCCCGCCGGTGCACGATGACCCACCGTCCGTGGCGGCGCTCGAGGTCGTCGAGATACCGAACGCCCATGACGATCCGTTCCTCGCGGCCGTCGGGGTCGGCGAAGTGGTGGGCAATGGCGTAGGTCTCGGTGCTCGCCCTTTCGCCATCAATATCGGCCAGCTGGTTTCCCATGAAGTGCATGGTCGTGGAAAACGCCTCGACGCCCGGCCGCAGCTCGGCCAGATACTCGTCGACCGGACCGGAGAAGGAGGATCCTTCGACCACGGCGTCGTCGGCGAAGCAGGACCGCACGAGGTCCCAATCGCGGCGGTCGACCCCGCGGGCGTAGCGGAGGATGACGTCGCCGACGTCCTCGCGGACCGTCATCCGCCGTACTGCGTGGCGAGCTTGGCGAGGATCGTCGAGCAGTCGTGGGCGCATTCGCTGATCACGTCCGCGACCGGCCGGATGGCGTCGATTCGACCGACCACTTGGCCACCGAGAGCGATCGCCGCCTCCATGTCGCCGCCGAAGTAGAGATCCATCGCTCGGCCGAAGAGCGTCATGGCGTTGGAGGACGTGTCGAACTCCAGCGCCTCGGTCTTGGCCGTGCGCAAGGCACGCAACGCCGGCGACGTGTGCGAGTTGAGAAAGACCGTGTCGGTCTCGGCGGCGTCGAGGATGGCCTGCTTCCAGTTGGCGTGAACCGGCGATTCCGCCGACGACACCATGCGCGTCCCCATCTGGATGCCCTCGGCGCCGAGACAGAACGCCGCGGCCATCGTCGCCCCGTCGACCATCCCGCCCGCGGCCACGATGGGCACCGACACCCGCGAAGCCACCAGCGGCAGCAGGACCATCGAGGCGACCGGACGGGGGTTCTTGAAGCCGCCGCCCTCACCACCCTCGACGATGAGCCCGTCGACGCCGGCGTCGACCGCCTTCAGCGCGCCCTGCAGCGTGGGGACGACATGAAAGACGGTCAGGCCGGCGGCCTTGATCTGCGCGGTGTAGCGCGTGGGGCTTCCCGCGGAGGTGGTGACGAATTGAATCCCTTGGTCGACGACGAAGTCGACGATGCCGGGATCGCGCACGAACGCCTGGGCGATGTTGACGCCGAAGGGTTTGTCGGTGAGATCCCGCATCTTGCGGATCTCGTCCTTGATTGCATCGAGTTCGCCCGAGGACGTCTCGATGATGCCCATAGCCCCAGCGTTGGAGACCGCCGACGCCAGCTGCGCCCGGGCGATCCACCCCATAGGCGCCTGCACGATCGGGATGTCGACGCCGAGAAGCTCAGTGACGCGGTTGCGAAAGGCCGGGCCGTCGGTCATGCCCGAAGCGTGTCACGCTGGGCGCACTGGTGCGACGCCGGAATTAGCCGACGGCGCCTTCCATGTTGAGCTCGATGAGCCGGCTCCATTCGACCGCGTACTCCATCGGCAGCGTCTTGGTAACGGGCTCGACGAAGCCGTTGACGATCATGCTCATCGCCTGCTGCTCGGAAAGGCCGCGGCTCTCCAGATAGAAGAGCTGGTCCTCGCCGACCTTCGACACGGTGGCCTCGTGGCCGATGCGGGCGTCCTGCTCACCGATCTCCATGTAGGGATACGTGTCGGACCGGCTGTCCTCGTCGAGGATCAGCGCGTCGCACCGCACGTGGCTGCGAGAGTGATGCGCCCCCTCGTCGACCTTCACCAGGCCGCGATACGACGTGCGGCCGCCATCCTTCGACACCGACTTGGAGATGATCGTCGACGACGTCTCGGGGGCAGCGTGGATCATCTTGGCGCCAGCGTCCTGGTGCTGGCCCGGCCCCGCGTACGCGACCGACAGCACCTCACCGCTGGCCTTCGGACCCATCAGATAGACCGACGGGTACTTCATCGTGAGCTTCGAGCCGACGTTGCCGTCGGTCCAGATGACCCGGGCCTCGGTTTCGGCACGGGCGCGCTTGGTGACGAGGTTGTAGACGTTGGGCGACCAGTTCTGGATCGTCGTGTAGTGGATCTGCGCGCCGGGCATGGCGATCAGCTCCACGACAGCCGAGTGCAGCGAATCGCTCGAATAGACGGGCGCCGAGCAACCCTCGATGTAGTGAACGCTGGCGCCCTCGTCGGCGATGATGAGCGTCCGCTCGAACTGACCGGCGTTCTGCGAGTTGATCCGGAAGTACGCCTGAAGCGGCATCTCGCACGTCACGCCCGGCGGGACGTAGATAAAAGATCCGCCGGACCAGACGGCCGAGTTCAGCGCCGCGAACTTGTTATCGCCCGGCGGGATGATCGTGCCGAAGTACTTCTTGACGATCTCCTCGTTCTCGCGCAGGGCCGTGTCCATGTCGGAGAAGAGGATCCCCTGCGCCGCGAGATCCTCCCGGTTCTTGTGGTACACGACTTCGGATTCATATTGCGCGGTGACGCCGGCGAGGTACTTGCGCTCGGCTTCGGGGATGCCCAGCTTTTCGTAGGTCGCCTTCATCGTCTCGGGCAGGGCTTCCCACTCGTCGACCTGCCCGGCGGTGGGCTTGATGTAGTAGTAGATGTCCTGGAAGTCGAGGTCGGGCATGTTGACCGCGAACCAGGGCGCCATCGGCTTGCGCTCGAAGATCTTCAAGGACCGCAGCCGGAACTTCCGCATCCAGTCGGGCTCGTTCTTCATTTCGGACATTTCGTTGACAATGTCCGCGTTGAGGCCCTTCTTCGGCTTGAAGACGTAGTCCTCAACGTCGCTCCAGCCCAGCTTGTAGCGGCCGAGATCGAGTTGTTCGGTGGCCATCAGGCGGTCAGCTCCCGCGGCGGAAGATGGGGACGAATTTCCACTACGTAGATAGTAACAACCCCCTACGCCAGGCTGTTCCAGAAAGAGCTACCGAGGGGCGGGGCGACCCGGGCGGCGGCGGCTCCGGTGGTCCCAACAGGCGTGGTGCCAGTGTCGCCTGAGGTCGGGAGCATCCGGCGGCACCACGACCACGTGGCCGACGCCGACCTCGATCGGCCCATTGCAGCCCGGGCAGACATATCGCCGCCGGGCCTCGTATGGCTGCACCCGGCGGACCTCGACGTCGTCGCCTTCGCCCACGAGCGCGGCGTCAGAGGCTCTTCGAGCTGAAGAACTGCCAGAGCACGCTCGTGGCGTTCAGCGCCGCGCCGGCGTCTGGCGACACCTGACCCCCCCTCGAGAGGATGCTCACGCCCGGCCAGCTGTGCTTGTGGCCATCGACGGTCACCAGGCGGACCGTGGTGCCGTGGCGACACGTCGAGGTCTGCGTGTGCACCCGTCCCGACGTCGACTCTTCCAAAGGCCCGCACCCGTCGATCGTGCGCCAGCGTTCGATTGTCGCCGGAATCGACGGCAGGGGCGCGCGGGCGAAGCTCGTGCCCACCCCGCCCTCGTAGGGCACCTCGGGATCGTCTAGGCCGTGGATGTGGAAGACCGATGTCGGCGTGGCGCCGGTGCACTCGACGGTCATCGTGCCCGCCACCGGTCCGATGGCGGCGATGGCGTGGCGCAGTTCGCACGCCAAGCGATAGGCGAGAATCGCGCCGTTGGACATGCCTGCGACGTAGACACGCGTGCGGTCGATGTGGTCATCCTTGGCCAGGTCATCGATCATCCGACGGATGAAGCCCACGTCGTTGATCCTGCGTTCAAGCGCGGGCCCACAGCACGTGCCCGCGTTCCACGTCTGGCTCACGCCGTCGGGGTAGGCCACGATGAACTGTCCGGCGTCGGCGGAGGCATCCCAGCCGTAGAGCCGCTCGGTTAACGCGGCTGTCGTCTTCGCCGCGTGAAGCATGATCACCAGCGGCGGTCGAGCCGACTTCGAAAGCGACAGTGGGCGATAGACGCGGTACGACCGGACCAAGCCGCCCGACTTCAGGCTGCGGAGCGGCGGCTTCTCCGCCGCCTCCGAGTGCGATCGACATGCGGTCAGCGACAGGGACAGCAGCAAGAAGACAGTCGCCGCCGCGGCGACGCGGCGGGGTGCGTTCACGAGCCCGACGCCACCTCCGCCGCTTGAGCCACGAGCTGGCGAAACAGCCCTTGCTGCTCGGGAAAGTCCTCGAGCAGCTCGGGATGCCACTGGACGGCGATGAGGTGGCGATTTCCCGGGAGCTCCACGGCCTCGACGGTGTTGTCGTCGGCCCACGCGACCGCCCGCAGTCCGGGAGCAGCCTCGAGCACCGCCTGGTGGTGCAGCGAGTTCACGTCGAGCTCGGTCGCGCCGAGAGCCTCGGCCAAGTGGCTGTCGGGCTCGATCTTCACCCGATGGATCCCCTCCCGCCAGTGGGGCTCCTGGCTGTGGAGCTGATCGCTCACCAGGGGGATGTGCTGCACCAACGTGCCGCCCATCGCCACGTTCACGAGCTGCATGCCGCGGCAGGTCGCCAGGACGGGAAGCTCCCGCTCCAGCGCGCACCTCAACAGCGCCTCTTCGAAGTCGTCACGGGCGGGGTCCACGCCCCAGTTCTCGGCCGCCGGCTGGTGCCCGTAACGCGACGGCTCGACGTCACCGCCGCCGGTCAGCACGATGCCGTGCACCGCTCCCAACAGCTCCGGCACGTCGTCGGGCTCGATCACCGGCAAGACCACCGGAAGGCCGCCAGCGCGCACGACCGACTCGACGTAGAAGCGCGAAGCGGTGTGCAGCAACACCGGCCCGATGGCGATCTCCACGCGCCGCGGGTACGCACCGAGGCCAATCAGGGGCTTCACCCCCCAGAGGTTATGGGCGGAGAAGCACCTCTTCGGACGCGCGCAGGTCGATTTCCGCTTGCTCGCCAGCGCGGTGGCGAGCCCGCGCCTGATCGATCACTGCGGTGATCTCATCTGCGATCAGCTCGTCGCGCTCGAGCAGGGCGTCGCGCAAAGCCTCGACCACGTGGCGGTGTTCGGCGAGCATGCGATCGGCG
>Ga0070708_100002869_pt1 | contig 13375 bp, 15 predicted proteins | sample KBSK5503metaG_FD_65469 | JGI IMG/M metagenome (GOLD analysis project Ga0070708, IMG submission 65469) | Corn, switchgrass and miscanthus rhizosphere microbial communities from Kellogg Biological Station, Michigan, USA - KBS K5-50-3 metaG | ecosystem: Host-associated > Plants > Roots >...
GGTGGCGGCTCGCGTGAATATCCGCGCGTGAACGGTCCGCCGGATCAGATCGAGGGACGCAACCCCGTCCGCGAGGCGCTTCGCAGCGGGCGGCCGCTCCGGCGGCTCCTGGTCGCGGAAGGCTCGGGCGGCGGTCCGGTGGCCGACATCGTACGCACGGCGCGCCTCGCCGGGATCCGCGTCGACCGGGTATCGCGCCAGATGCTCGACGGCATGGCCTCCAGCCGCTCGCATCAGGGCGTGATCGCCGAAGCCGAGGCCTACCGCTACCGGTCCTGGCGTGAGGCGATCGAGCTTGCTCGAAGCCGAGGGGAGGCGCCCTTGCTCCTCGCTCTGGATGGGATCACGGACCCGGGCAACCTCGGGTCTCTCCTTCGTAGCGCGGAGGCGGCCGGCGCTCACGGGGTGCTGGTCTCCAAGCGGCGGTCCGCGCCCGTTACTCCGGTCGTGGAGAAGGCCTCAGCGGGGGCGCTGGAGCACCTGATCCTTGACCGGGTACCCAACCTCGGAGCTGCGCTCCAAGAACTTCGAGGGCTCGGGGTCTGGACGGTGGGCCTCGCCCCGGATGGATCAACCAAAATCTGGGAGTGCGAGCTGCTCGCCGAGCCGGTCGCCCTGGTCGTGGGAGCCGAAGGGAGGGGTCTGAGCCGCCTCATATCGGAGCGGACGGATGCCTTGGTCACGATCCCCCTACGGGGGGCGATCGGGTCGCTCAACGCCTCGGTCGCGGGGGCGGTTGCCTTGTTCGAGACGATGCGCAAACGCCACTTTGCGCGCAGGAGCAACATGGCCTGATCCGCTCAACCTTTTTGTCCGTTTCCCCTGCTAGGACTAGTCAGGATTGCCTATGAACGTCACCTTGACCCGTAGTTCTTTCGGGCTATACCATGCGCGCCGAGCGTCCGACGCTCGCGTCAGTTTCCCTACGGCGGGGGAGCGAATTGCGTCAAGAACTTGGCGCGTTGGAAGTCGATGAACGGCTTCGCGACGCAGGCGACGAAGATCTAGTCGAGCTGGCTCGCTCGGGGGACGAGACCGCACTCGAGTATCTCCTCGTCAGGTACAAGAACTTCACGCGCGCCAAAGCGCGCTCCTATTTCCTCGTCGGTGCCGACAAAGAGGACATCGTCCAGGAAGGGATGATCGGACTCTACAAGTCGATCCGCGATTTCCAGCCGGCTCGCCAGAGTTCCTTCAGAGCGTTCGCCGAGCTGTGCATCACTCGGCAGATCATCACCGCGATCAAGAGCGCAACACGCCAGAAGCACATCCCGCTCAATTCCTACGTATCGCTCAACCGGCCGGTATCGCACGACGACGGAGACCAGGACCGGGTCCTGGTCGATGTGCTTTCTACGACCGCCGCGGCGGACCCGGTCGAGCTCGTGATCTCCTCTGAAGAGGTCAGGAGCATGCAGACGTCGTTTTCGGAGATCCTGTCGGACCTCGAGGCGCATGTGCTGCATCTCTACCTCGAAGGCAAGAGCTATCAAGACATCGCAACCAGCCTGAAGCGCCACGTGAAGTCGATCGACAACGCGCTTCAGCGCATAAAGCGCAAAGTCGAGGCGCACATGGACCGGAGGCGCGTCGAAGCGTATTGAGGCAACCCTGTGGGGGATCGAGCGCGGCCGCCCCGGCCGCGCTTTCGTCGTTGCGGGTTCGTGAATCGGTAGGCTCATCGTGACCGATGACCAACGCGCTTCGCAGTCGTCGATGGATCGTCATGACCGTGGTGGTCATCGCCGCGGTCGCCGTGATGGTCGAGCTTGGGTTCTGGCAACTGCGCCGGCTCCACTCGGTGCGAGATGACAACGCGCGCGTTGGCGCCCGGCTCGCACTTCCCGCCGCGCCCCTGGATGAATTGCTTGCGGCCGGCGTGGATCCATCGAACGCCACGTTCCGGCGGGTTAGGGTCGGGGGCCGGTACGACCGAGTGACGGAGGTGGTGCTCGCGAACCGATCGTTCGAGGGGACCCCCGGAACGGATCTGCTCACGCCGCTCGTTACGGCCAACGGTCGTGCGCTGATCGTCGACCGCGGCTGGGTGCCGCTCGATGAAAGCGGAGCGCAAGAAGAAAAGGCGCGGCCGCCGGCCACACCGGTGACCGTGACGGGCGTGCTCTTCCCAAGCGAGCGGAAGACGGTCTTCGCCCCGTCGATTCCTCCGACCGGCCGTCTGACGACGATACCGCGTGTCGACGTCGCCCGGATCGAGAAACAGCTCCCGTATCCCGCGTACCCGCTGTATCTGCGCCTCGAGTCGCAAACCCCGGCGCAAGCGGAGCTGCCTGTGCCGCCGGGCCTCCCCGACTTGAGCGAAGGGCCGCACCTGTCCTATGCGGTGCAATGGTTCATCTTCGCGACGATCGCCGCGGCGGTTTACGTGGCTGTGCTTCGCCGCACGGTACGGTCGGGACGCGGCGCCGCGAAGGACGAGACCTGACGGAACGGCGACCGGGAGCTGGGGGCGGGAATCGAACCCGCGACCTACGGTTTACAAGACCGTTGCTCTGCCGGACTGAGCTACCCCAGCGCGATGCGTCCCCAGGGTAGCGCAGGCCCGGCGCTACACTTGTTCGCATGACGAACGCGTGGGCTACCGCGCTGTCTCAGCTCGACGAAGCCGTCTCCTTCATGGGGCTCGAGCCCGAGTTCCACGACATCTTCCGTACACCCAAACGCATCCTCACGGTGTCGATCCCCGTCCGGATGGACGACGGCCGAGTCGAAGTGTTCACCGGCTTTCGCGTCCATCACTCGCTCGCGCGGGGCCCGGCGAAAGGCGGCGTCCGGTACCACCCGGAGGTGTCGGTCGACGAGGTGAAGGCGCTCGCGATGTGGATGACGTGGAAATGCGCGGTCGTCGGTATCCCGTACGGAGGAGCGAAGGGCGGCGTGCGGATCGATCCCAAACGACTCTCCGACGGCGAGCTCGAGAGACTCACCCGCCGCTACGCGAGCGAGATCCTTCCTTTCATCGGCCCCGAACGCGACATTCCTGCGCCGGACGTCAACACCGACGAGCGGATCATGGCGTGGATCATGGACACCTATTCGGTGAACTCCGGGTTCTCGGTGCCCGGCGTCGTCACGGGCAAGCCCGTATCGATCGGCGGATCGCAGGGACGCTCGGGTGCCACGTCGCGCGGGGTCGTCACCGTCGCGATGCTGGCGCTGCGCCAGCTCGACATGCAGCCCGAAGGACGCTCCGTCGCGATCCAGGGTTTCGGCAAGGTCGGAGGCTTCGCCGCGCAGCTTTTCCACGATGCGGGGTTCAACGTGATCGGGATCGCCGATTACAAGGGGGGGGTTTACAACGCGCGCGGGCTCAACCCGACGGCCTTGCTGCGCTACAAGAGCGAAGCCGACACCGTCGCCGGGTTTCCCGGCGCCGATGCGATCACCAACGACGAGCTTCTTGCTCTGGAATGCGACCTCCTGGTCCCGGCCGCCATCGAGGATCAGATCACCGGGCGGAACGTGGACGCGGTCCGCGCGAAGATCGTCGTCGAAGGAGCGAACGGCCCGACGACGCCCGAGGCCGACCACGCGCTGGCCGATCGCGGTGTGCTCGTCGTCCCCGACGTGCTCGCCAATGCCGGCGGCGTCACCGTGTCCTACTTCGAGTGGGTTCAGGATATCCAGGCGTATTTCTGGTCGGAGGACGAAGTCAACATGCGGATGCGCGAGGTGATGGAGCGCGCCTACGGCGAAGTGCGGAGCCTGTCGGAAGAGAAAGGGGTCCGGCTTCGGCTGGCGGCGCTGGCGATCGGCATCGGCCGGGTCGCCGACGCGCATCGCGCTCGCGGGCTGTTCCCGTAGCTCCCGGGCGGGGTCGCGAGGGTGTGGCAGAATCAGACGGCTGTGAGCCTCGTGGAGGTACCGTGACCGAGGAACTGCAGGTCACCGGCGAGCTGTCGGAGCGAGACCGCGAGATCCTCGCGTTCGAGCGCGAATGGTGGCAACACGTCGGGGCGAAGGAGCGTCAGATCCGCGACCGGTTCGGCGTCTCCGCTACCCGCTACTATCAGATCCTCAACGAGCTCCTCGCCTCGCCTGAGGCCATGCTCGAGGATCCAATGCTTGTTCGCCGCTTGCAGCGGATGCGCGCCGCCCGGCAGCGCCAGCGGGTCGCGCGGCGCCTGGGTCTGCCAGAATAGGGCCCGATGCCCGGGAAGCACGCGCCCGCTTCGCCCCGTTCCTTCTACATGTCTGCGGGAAAGGCGATCGGCGGTGCAATCGGCGCCGTCGCGTTGATGGTCGCCGCCGTCCTCATGCTGCTGAGCCGCGGCGGAACGCATCCGACCGGGTCGCCGGCCATCGACACGTCTCGCCCCACCGCCGCGACGTCGAGGTCGTCTCCACGTCCGACCCCCACGCTCTCGTCGCCGCCGTCGAGCGTGTTACCGGCCGCCAGCGTAACGGTGCACGTTCAGAACGGAACGTCGCGCGCGGGGCTCGGACACAAGACCGCCGACAAGATCATCGCGGCCGGCTATCGCGTCGCGAAGGTCGACAACGCGACCACGCACCTCGAGAAAAGCACGATCTTCTACCGGCCTGGTTCGCGCTCGGAGGCGCTCGAGTTCCAGAAGGCGTTCCCGGCGTTCGGCGTCTTGAAGGAATCGAACTCCGAGAACACGATACTCCGCGTCGTGATCGGCTCGGATTACCCCTAGCGGATCGTTCGGCGGACGAGCGTGAGCGCCGTCTTTGTGGCGATCACGACGGAACCGCCCTGCGCGCCACCGCCGGAGATCGCGAGCCGCGCTTCGGAGTCGGAACGCACCGTCACCGGCACTCCCAGCCGGAACGCGAACGCGATCTCGCTCGCGGCGAACTCGACCCCCTCGAGCCGGAGCGGTTGTCCACCCACGGTCCGATCGCGCACCACCGGGCGTTGCGTCGAGATCGCAACGACCGCGCAGTCGTAGCCTTCGACGACGCGCAGCGCCTCGAGGCGCGCTTCCTGGGTTCCCGTCGATGCCGTGGGGATGGGTGACGGCGTTCCACTCGGACTGGGTCCAGGGGTCGAGGTGGATCGACTCCAGCGGTCCCCGAGATGGACGCGGCCCGGCGGCAGCGGCGGCCCGATGAGCGGGACCAAGTCTTCGATGTCGGCGGCCTCCAGCGGCGCGTTCTGATCGCCGCCGCCGGTCACTTGGGTCACGCGCCCGTCGGAGGCGACGACAAGACGGATCTGTTGCTGCGCCGGCACCGGCGCCGCTTTCCCGTCTCTCGTCAGGGATGTCGGCGAGAGCGTGAGCGTCAGGGTCGTTGTGGCGCCCGAGATGTCGACGACTTCGATCCGCGTGGTGGCAACGAGGCGCGACAGCTCGCTCGTCGAGGCGCGCCCGGCGGTGATGCGTACGTTCGCGTCGGCGACGAGCCGGTACTCGCGAACCTCGCGCGGCGAGAAACGAGCCTGCAGATTGAAGACCGGCGCCGCACACGCAGCGAGGGCCAGGCCGAGCATCGAGACGAAGGCGATCGCGGCTCGGCGCACAGCTCGTAGTCTACGGACCCGTGCGGGAAGGTCACGCAGGCCCCGCGCCCGGCCGGGGAGCGGCGGTAGCATCCACCTCGGTGGCTGGAACGGGAGGCGGCGCGCCGCGGAGCGAGGAGCTGGCGGCGCTCGCGCGCGCGGCGGCTCACGGGGGAATCTTCTGCGACTTCGACGGGTGTCTCGCCCCGATCGTGGCGGATCCGAACACGGCGCGAGCGGTCCGAGGCGCCCGAGCCGTCCTCGAACGCCTGGCGGCGACCTTCCAGGTGGTCGCCGTCGTGTCGGGCCGCTCGATCGCCGACCTCAGCGCCCGCGTCCGCGCTCGCGGGGTCAGGCTGATAGGCCTGCACGGGATGGAGGAGCTTCGCGACGGCGCCGTTCGCGCGCTCGGTGACGCGGATGCCGCGCGGGCGCGCGTCGAACGCGCCGCGGCCCGGATCGAAGTCGATCTCGGCAAGGCGCCGGGTGCGGCGCTCGAGCGGAAGGGCCTCGCGCTCGCTGTGCATTTCCGGCGCTCCCCCGACCCGATAGAGGCGGAACGGCTCGCGACTCCGCTCGTCCATGAGGCGGCTGCGCTCGAGGGGCTTTCCGTTGTGCCGGGCCGGCGGATCCTCGAGGTACGGCCGAAAGACGGCGGCGACAAGGGTGATGCGATCCGCCGCATCATCGCAGAGGATTCTCTGCGAGCCGGGATGGCTTGCGGTGATGACGTGGGTGACCTGCCCGCATTCGACGCGCTGATAGGGCTCGAGACCCGCATCCGAGTCGCCGTGGCCAGCCCGGAGGCACCTCCGGCCCTCATCGAAGTCGCGGAGGTCGTCGTCCAGTCACCCCGCGCCCTCGTCGCGCTCCTCAAGCGCCTCGCCGAAGCGGCCGGCTAAGAGCCGCCGCGCGCGCGCGAGATCCCGCAGCTGCGCGTCGAGCCAGCGTGCCGGGGGGCGCCCTCGGGCAAGGCGCCGAAGCCGCCGTGCCCGCTCTTGGCGCTCGGCGTCAGGCATCTCGAGCGCGTCGAGAATCGCCGAAGCCGTCTCGTCGACGTCCACCGGGTTGACGACGAGCGCCGCGGGCGCGAGCTCGACTGCCGCCCCGGCGTTGCGCGACAACACCAACACTCCGCCTCGGCGGTTCAAGCACGGCCCTTCTCGCGCGACGAGATTCATGCCGTCGAACACCGGATTCACGACCAGGACGTCGTACAGCGAGTACGCGGCGAGCGAGCGCGGGAAATCGTCGGAGATCTCGAGCCGGATGGCCTCGGGCCCGAACCGCGCGTTGATCCGCTCCGCTTCGCGCGTGCAATGCTCGATGTACTCGCGGTATTCGGGGACGGAGCGCCGCGAGGGTTGCAAGAGAGCGAGGTGAACGACGTTGCCTCGCAGCTCCGGCCTACGCTCGAGCACGAGCTCGAACGCCTTGAGCCCACGCGGGATGTTCTTGGACAGTTCCGTCCGGTCCACCCGAAGCACCAGCTTTCGATCGCCGAGCCAACGCTTCAACTCGGCGCGGGTCCGTTTGACCGCGGGCCCGGCGGCGATCTCCGTGAGGTGGTCGGGGTCGACGCCGATCGGATACACGTTTGCCTTCGTGCGCCGGTCGCCGATCGTGATTGTCCTGTCGCGGGCGCGCAGGCCGGAGACCGAGCGGACGCACGCGAGGAAGTTCTGCGCCCAACGGTCGGTCTGGAAGCCGAGGATGTCCGCTCCGAGCATCCCGTCGAGCATCGCGTGCGACCATGGGTCGGGGAGCAGGCCGAGATAATCGGACTGCGCGAACGGGATGTGCCAGAAGTGTCCTATCGCGAGGTCCGGCCGCATCTTTCGAAGCAACTGCGGAACGAGCGCCAGATGATAGTCCTGAACGAGCGCGACGCCTCCTTCGGCCGCGGTTTGCGCGGTTGCCTCGGCGAAGCGTCGGTTGACGTCGGCGTATGCGTCCCATGCGTCCGCTTGGGCGTCGGCGAACGTGGGCGTTCTAGGCGGATCCCACAAGTAATGGTGAACGAACCAGAGCACGCGATTGGAGAACTCGTCGTAGTAGGCATGATAGATGTCTTCCTCCACGCTGACGAAGCGGACGGCGACGCGGGCGTCGCCCAGGTCGGCGTCGACGGTCCCTGACTCGGCGGCGACCCGGCGATCCTCTTCGCTGATCGCCGCGGCGATCCACACGCCGCCTCGAGAGCGGAGCGCCCCCGACAGCGCGGTGACGAGCCCGCCGACGCCGCGGCGGTGGCGCCGTTCGCCCGACGGGGTGACCTCGAAGGTGATCGGACCGCGGTTCGAGACGACGACGACCGGCGAGTCCACAGCGCTAGCGCAGAACTTCGAACAGCGCGAGGTGGTCGTCGATCTCCCGCGTCGACAAGAAACGCTCTTTCACGAACGCGCGAGCGACGCGTCCCATCTCCATGGCCTCTTCGTGGTCGGAGAGCAGATCGACGATGCGCTTCGCGCATCCGTCGACGTCGTCGACCAAGAATCCGGTCTCGCCGTCGATGATCTGCAGCCGGATCCCGCCCACGTCGGACCCGATCACCGGCTTCCCCTTCCACATGGCTTCCGATACCACAAGGCCGAAACCTTCACGGATCGACTTCTGGACGACGACGCCGGCTGCGCGCTGGAAAGCGTTGACGCCGAGGGCCCCCACGTCTTGCAGGTTGGAGAGGAGGAAGATGTCGGGGTCTCCCTGCCGGTGTTCCTCGGTCTTGGTGTAGTAGTCCCAACCCTCGGGGTCGTCGTGCGCCATTGAGGCGATCAGCGCGAGCTGAAGGCCGGGCACCTGCTCGCGCGCGATGCGGTACGCATCGATCACGCCAAGAGGGTCCTTCCACGGATCGAAACGCGAGACCTGGACGACGAGCGGCCGCGTCGTGTCGATCATGTAGCGTCGCATCACCTCGTCGACCATCGCGCCGTCCATCGGGATGTTCTTGATCGCGAGAGGATCGATCGACGGCGGGATGATCGCGATGTGAGGCACGTACAAGCCCGGCCGAACATATTCGGGCAGCGTGAATATCGATGCGTCGTAGTTCTCCACGAGCGGCTTCACGAAGTGCCAGACCGGCTCGAACGGCTCGGTGAGGTCGATGTGACACCGCCAGACCCACTTGCCGGGCTTCGACCCGCGATCCTCGATGAGTTCCGTCAAAATGGCCGCGGGCTGCGAATCGTGCACGATCACGAAGTCGTACGACGAATCGTCGAAGGCCTCGGCGTTGTCTTCGGAGACCGCCCGGTAGAGGCCCTGCATCTCCGACGTCCACGACACCGGGCCGCCCTGGAGCGCGTTGTGCATCGCTTTGGTGACCATGAAGAACTCGTCGGGAGCCTGGATCAGCCGCCACTCGGCATCGATCCCAAGGTCGCGCATGAGCGGCACCTGAGTGTTGAGGAGCTCCGCAACTCCGCCACCGAACGCAGTCGAATTGATGTTCAGGATCCGAGCGCCTTTGAAGGGTGCGGCGCGCTGTCGGAGCCGGTCGATGACATCGGCTCCGACGACTGCAGCGTAGTCCCCGAGGGACTTCGGCGGGGTCGGCACAAGCGTCAGCATCCGTTCCGCCATGATAGTCAACCGAACCGGCGCGACCTCGGCGCCGGGAACGTCAGTTCGATACGTGTCCCGCCGGACGTCGGCGCGGGTGAATCAGAACTGCGAACCGAGCAGCCGCAGCTTCTCCATCGACCGCTCTCGCCGCCGCTCCTCTTCGTGGGGGTCGGCCGGGTGCAGGACGCTGCGGATGGTTTCGAGCAAGGCCACGGGGGAGAACGGCTTCATGATGTAATCGGCCGCCCCGCCGGACCAGCCGCGCATCTGATCCTCGCCTTGAACGCGTGCGGTCAGCATCACGACCGGCGTTTCGGCGGTCGCCGGCTCGTTCTTCAGCGACTCGAGGACGTGCCATCCGTCCATCGAAGGCATCATCACGTCGAGCAAGACCAGGCTGGGACGCGCCTTCCGCGCTCGTTCGAGCCCCTCGACGCCACTCGAAGCAGTGATGACGTTGTACCCGTCGAACTCGAGGTTCACGCGGCAAAGGAGAAGGATGTCCTCTTCGTCATCCACGACGAGGATGGTCTCCGGCCGGTTCGCGTCCATGCGGCAATCATCTCATCACTCAAAGGGTCTGCGGCACATAGGCTTCGATGGCTATTTCCAGGCCCTCAGAACTGACTACTTCGGCGACGCCAATCCGATCAGCGGGGGTTGCGGAGCACGATCGAACGGAGCGTGTCGCACCAGCCGAGGTTCCCGTGACGGGGAGATACGTAGACGTTCTTCATCCGGCCCGCTGCCTCGGCGAGGGCGGGGTCCGACGCCACCGCGTCACGGACGAGGATCAACGCTCCGACCTCGCCGGCCATCGCGAGATCGGCGATCGCGTCGCCGATCGCGATCGTCTGTTCGCGCGCGAAGCCGCGCCGTGCGCGGTCGAGTTTCACCGCGCTGCCTTTGTCCACCCCGCGGGGCATCAAGTGGTACGCCTTCGCGAGCCCCGCCTCGAGCCCGAGGTATGCGCCGTGCAACCTTCCGTTGTCGTGCAACGAGAGCCAGCCGAAACCGTTGCCGGCCAGCACGCGGTCGGCTTCGTCGGTGTCGACGAGCCCGCGGAAAAGCTGCGTGTAGTCGCGCCACGCCGACCAGGGCGTGTGGTGCTCGAGCCGCCCGGGGAACGCCTCGAAGAGCGCACCGACCGCGCCGGCGCGCTCCATGTGCGCAGCGGGAGGTTCCTCTCCGCCGGGGTAGTCGCCCAGGTTGGTCACGGACTCGCGACCGAGGTCGTAGGCGATGAGCGAACCCATCTCGGCGATCACGTTGCTCAGGCCGAGGATCCGCGCGTCCCCGAGCAGTCCCCGAAGCGAGCGTCCGGTCGCGGGAACGACATCCACGCCGAGCTCGAGCGCTTCGAGCAGCGCCGCGGCCGGTTCGGCGGTCAGAACGCCGTCGGGGCTGCGAAGGAACGCGCCGCCGGGCCCGAGCATCGTCCCATCGAGGTCGGTGTAGACGACCCGGACGGCGAGCTCGCGGCGCAGGCCGGACGCATGGTCTTCGAGCCGAAGGGGTCCGGTCATCTCCGGCCATGCTAATAGGCGTTCCGCTATAGCCGAGGCACGCCCCTGCCGATTTCCGTATCCTTCACGAGCATATGGGTGCCGTCCTCGGCCTTCGCTGCCGCGAGTGCTCGCGTGAGTACCCGGTGGAGGCGTTGCACGTCTGCGAGTTCTGTTTCGCGCCGCTGGAGGTCGTCTACGACTACGAGGCGATCGCGGCGCAAACGTCCCACGAGTCGATCGCGGCCGGGCCCCGATCGATCTGGCGGTATGCCCCTCTCCTGCCGGGCGGCGAGGACCGAGTCGATCTGGGTGCAGGGATGACCCCGCTCGTCCGGGCACCCCGGCTCGGCGCCGAGCTCGGGCTCAAGGATCTGTGGCTGAAGAACGACACCGCCAACCCCACCCACTCCTTCAAGGACCGGGTCGTATCGGTCGCGCTCACCGTGGCGAGAGAGTTCGGGTATGCGACGGTCGCTTGCGCCTCCACGGGGAACCTCGCCAACGCGGTCGCGGCACACGCCGCGGCTTCGGGTCTGGAGGCCTATATCTTCATTCCCGCGGACCTCGAGGCGGGAAAGGTCGTCGCGACCGCGATCTACGGTCCGCACCTCGTGGCGGTGAAGGGCACCTACGATGACGTGAATAGACTTTGCTCGGAGATCGCGGGAGAGTTCGACTGGGCGTTCGTCAACGTCAACATCCGACCGTACTACGCCGAGGGCTCGAAGTCGCTCGCGTTCGAGATCGCCGAGCAGCTCGGCTGGCGGGCCCCCGACCACGTCGTCGTGCCGGTCGCCAGCGGCTCGCTGCTGACGAAGATCAAGCGCGGGCTCGATGAGCTCGTGCGCGTGGGGCTGCTCGACGGCCATGAGGCGCGGATCTCCGGCGCGCAGGCGACGGGCTGTTCGCCCGTCGCGACGGCGTTCAAATCCGGCGGCGATCACATCCGTCCGGTGAAGCCCGACACGATCGCAAAGTCGCTCGCGATCGGCAACCCGGCGGACGGCTACTACGCGGTGAAGGCATCGCGCGAAACCGGCGGCGCGATCGAGGACGTGAGCGATGAAGAAGTCATCGAGGGCATCCGTTTGCTCGCCCGCACCGAAGGCATCTTCGCCGAGACGGCCGGAGGCGTCGTCGTCTCCACCTTGAAGAAGCTGCGCGCCGCCGGCGTCGTTCGTTCGGATGAGCGCACCGTCGCCCTCATCACGGGCGACGGCTTGAAGACGATCGAAGCCGTCGTCGAGCGCGCGACGCCGACGATGACGATCCCACCGCGTCTGGACGAATTCAAGACCCAGCTCGAGCTTCTGTCGGAGGGAGCCGGCTCATGAGCATCTCGGTCAAGATCCCGACCCCGCTTCGCAAGGCAACGAACGGTGCCGCGCTGGTGAATGCCGACGCCGCGAACGTGCGTGAGCTGATCGACGCGCTCGAGAGCCAGTTTCCCGGGATGCGCGAGCGGCTGTGCGACGAGGACGGCTCGCTCCGTCGCTTCGTCAACGTGTTCGTTGGGGACGAGGACATCCGCTTCCTGCAGGGTCTCGAGACCGCCCTCGATGAAGGCGCCGAGGTCTCGATCGTTCCTGCGGTTGCCGGCGGATCCGCCTCGAAAACCGAAGCCGTTGACCCTCACCGGAGCGGACCGTAGTGTGGTTCGGAAACCCGGACGAGCGCGCCGGGACCAACTGATGTTCAAGTTCTCGTTACGCACCGAGTACGGCCTCCGGGCCCTCATGGAGCTCGCCGCGCGCTGGGGTGAGGGCCCGGTTCCGGCGCGCGAGATCGCCGAGAGCCAGAACATCCCGTCCCGCTTCCTCGAACACCAGTTGGCCGCGCTCCACAAGGGCGGTGTCGTCGTCTCCCATCGTGGGGCGGGAGGTGGAAGCGAGCTCGCGCGCGATCCCTCGGAGATTCGGCTCTCGGACGTCATCGAGGTTCTCGAAGGTCCGATCGCCGCAATGTTCTGCCTTGAGCCGCACGACGAAGAGGTGTGCCCTCAGAGTCATCACTGCGGTCTGCAGGAGTTGTGGGGCCGCGTTGAGGGCGCGGTGCGCGATGTGTTCGAGCGCACGACACTCGCGGACATCGTGACGCGCCATCGCGAATTGCAGCCGCTGCTGTGGCCGCAGATGGCGAGCGCGCGCACCGAGCGATAACACTCGAACCTTCTCTCATCGCGCCTCGATCTGCCGAACCGCGCGGAGACGCCGATCGGCGCACAAGAAAAAAAACTCCCCATTCCCTTGAACAGGGCGACAACCCTCGTTATAGTCGCCGAGGTTCGCGCTCTACACAGAGGAGCGCATCTCTCCCGAACGGAGGGGGGTGGGAAGAGGATGCCGGCTAAGAAAAAGAAGGCCGCGAAGAAAAAGGCTCCGGCCAAGAAGGCAGCCGCCAAGAAGAAGGGCGGTAAGAAGAAGAAGCGCTAGCGATCTGAAGATCGCAGAGAATTCGCGAGAGAGGGCCTCCATGGATGGGGCCCTCGTCGCGTTCTTGGACGTGTCAACTGTTCGAACCATTCGTGGTCGGTGGGGTCGGCCCGGCCCGGCGTCGGCGGAGCAGGGACCGCGCGACCCGCGCCTCTACTCGCTTCCTCGGGCCAGCCCGTCGTCTTCGCGACGGGCTGCGGCGCGTCTCGTACGTTCGCCGGGTGAGATCGCGTCGCGGGCGTCTTCTTGATCGGGAGGCCGGGTCTGAGGGGCGTGGGGGGCGGTCTGACTTGCGGTAGACCCTGGCGGGGGCCTATAAATGGGTTAGCACTCTCGGGTTGAGAGTGCTAGGACTCTCCGGGTGAGAGTGCTAA
>Ga0070708_100002871_pt1 | contig 13372 bp, 13 predicted proteins | sample KBSK5503metaG_FD_65469 | JGI IMG/M metagenome (GOLD analysis project Ga0070708, IMG submission 65469) | Corn, switchgrass and miscanthus rhizosphere microbial communities from Kellogg Biological Station, Michigan, USA - KBS K5-50-3 metaG | ecosystem: Host-associated > Plants > Roots >...
CACACCGGCCTGGGAGTCGACCGGCTGGTAGGTGACGGTCGCGCCGGGGCATCGCGCCGCGTAGTCCTTCGCCCACCGCTGCACGAGGTGCTCCGCGAACGTCGACCCGGCCCCGGCGATGGTGCCGGCGTGACAGCTCGGCCTCGTCGTGGTCGTCTTGGCGGTGGCGCCCTTCTTCGCGTGGTTGCCGCTACACGCGGCGACCACCAACGCCAGAGCCGCTGCCCCAACGAAACTCCGCCTCGTTCGCATCATCGCTCCCCCTTGAGGCGCCGCGGGCCGAGTGTATGGCAGGGAGGCGCGCCCTCGTCCGTAGCGGCGGAGCTCACCCAGGAAGGGGCTTGTTCGAGTCCCCGCTGGCTGTCGATGGCAGCTGGAGTCATTAAGCCGTCTCTGAGGAGGGCGCGCAACTGCCGATCTCGGATGCCACCCAAGCGACATGTCGCGGCGTCGCGAGTCCATCGCAATGCATCCGGGAACTGATGCGTTATACAGGGTGTGCCGCGTCGTCGCGACCCGTCCGGAAACGCGCGGCAGCGCTAAGCACCCCGTGTCGCGCGACGCGGCCTGGTGGCGTTACCGGATGAGCGCGGCGAAATGACGGCCCGTATCGCATCGTGCCGGGCAGTGACCACTGGTGAGGGGTCCGCGGGGTGGGCCGTTTCGGCGCTTCAGTCGCCATCACCCAACAACGCGAGCCCGTCGTGTTCGGCGTAGTCGAAGAAGTCCTTCGTGTTGAGCGTTACCAGCGGGAGGCCGTGGCGCACGCAGCAGGCCGCGATCCAGGTGTCGTTCTGCGGCCGCGAGCGACCTCGCAGCTGGGCCCTGGCCGCCAACAGGCCCCAAGTGCGAGAGATCTCCGGGTCGTATGGGATCACCGGGCGACGAGCGACCCACGCGTCCAGACGGGCGCGAGTCGCCTCGCCCCAGCTGCGAACTTCGGCCCACTTGGAAAGCTCGCCGACTGTGACGAACGTGAGCCAGACCCGGGCACCGGCCACGTGGCGGTCGATCCAGGCTGGTGCGCGACCCTTCTGAAGAAGGGAGGCGGCGTCGGTGTCAATGACGACGTCGGCCACAGGGGTTCAGGAGGGCGAGGCGTTGCGCGATGACCGGAGGTCGGCGAGGAACGCGTCGAGCTCCTCGTCGGACTCCCAGATGTCGTCCTTAAGATCGCGCGGGCCGCTGACGACGACAGCGCCCTGCTGCCGCGCAAGCTCGTCGATCGTCAAGGACGCCCAAGTCGCTCCACTCGGTTCATGACGCTGTTCGCTCATCGCCACATCAGCCTACGCCGCCGGTCCGAACCATCTTCCGACGCGGATCGTCCCAAGCGCCGACGACGTCAACGCGTAGACGTCGCACTGTTAGTGCAAGTGTGTGCAGGCAGTCGTCCGTTCCGGCGGAACAGCATTTGGCGGCCACGGATGCGGCGAGCAGCCGGAGTTCGGGGGCGTCTGACGGACGGTTCGTCTTATCCGAAGAAGATGCAGGTTGGGTCCTCGTCGATCTCGTTAAGTACGTCGTCGAGATTGGGCGTGGGCTCAAGGTCGTCGTAGAGGTGCCAGCGGCTGTTGCGATCGGCCCAATAGAGGGACCAGCTTCTGAGGTTGGGGTCGTAGCGGACCTGCGCGATCTTCATGCGGGTCCAGTCGCCAGGGCCTTGCCACAGCGGTCGGTAGTCGCTGATCATGAGCCAGTTGCCTCGAAGATCGACTTCGAGGCGCATCTCGTGCCGTAACTCCGGCGACGTGCGGGACTCACAGAAGCGCTTGATCTTGGCGACGGCGAGGTCGGGAATGGGCACGCCGCGACCCTAACCAGCGTCCGGCGGGCGCTACTCGGCCGTTGACTCCTCAACTGAGTCCCGGCGCTGAAGCCGGTCGACTTCCCGCGTCACGAGGCGGCCCAGGTACTCGGCGACGCTGCGGTCGGCGCGCAGCGCCTCGACTCTGAACGCGGTCCAAGTCGCCGCGTCCACGCTCACGCGCGCCATCTGCTGCGCCCTCGCAGCGCGGGTATCCGACGCGGCATCTTCGCGGCCGCGGCGACGGCCACGTCTACCCATCGTGCGCGCTGCCGAAGTCTGACAGCAGGGTCATCTGGCCGCCCGGGTCCAGTCGCCGGCGGCGCCGTCGCCCAGATCGAGTCGTCTCTGAACTGCTCCGCTGCGCAGGCTGGGCGTCGGACAGGACGCGCCTTGCGCTAAGTGGCCCGCCGACTAGTTGCTCCAACGCATGGCGTGGGACCCGAAGGACGTGACCGAGGTCGATCACCGGCAGGCCCAATCGCCCTCCGGTCACTCGCCACTCCCGAGCCATGGCGTACGCCTTGGTGCGGCCCACTCGGAGGATCCGGGCCGCTTCTTCAACGGTCAGGAGCTCTGGGAGGCCGGCCGGCTCGACTGGATCAGGTCGTGGAGTACCCAACAGAACCGTATAGTAGCCGATAGTCCACAAAAGTGTTAGTGACTTGTTGACACCGTTGGTCTAGCGTCGGGAACATGAGCACCCGCAAGCTCGGCCTGCGCCGGACGATGACGCCCAACCAGATCGTCGCCTACAACGTGGCCCGGGCCCGGGCGCTGCGGGGCTGGACACAGGAGCAGGCCGCTGACGCGCTGGCCCCCTACCTCGGAGCGAGGCTCTCAGGCCCCAGCTTCTCCGCCCTGGAACGTTCGGCGGCGAAGACGAACCGGATCAAGGTGTTCTCCGCCGACGAGCTGCTCGCCCTCTCCCGCGGTTTCGACCTGCCGATCGGGTTCTTCTTCACCCCGCCGCCTCCCGGAACCGATGTCGGCCTGCATGCGCCCGACGCGGGGCGCAACGGCCTCGACCCCGTGGTGCTGCTCGACGCCGTCCTCGGCACGCCCGACAACCTCCCCCATTGGGAAGAGGACCTCCTCGCCTATTCATCGAGCACCGCCCCGATGCCGAGGAGTACGCGTGAGAAACCGAGCGTCTCGCCGTCTGATCTCTCGCGACGCCTCAACCCGCTCGGAGAGCTGCGGGCCAAGGCCCTCCTCCGCCAAGCCTTTGGCGACCTCGACGACGCCGGCCAGGTACTCGAGCGCCTCGCCGAGGCCATCCGCGTCCTGGACGAAACGGCATCAGAGGGCAGGGACTCGGGCGCACCAGCGCCCCGCAGAAGCAAACCCTTCGCACGGCCATAACCGCCGGGAAGGAGGCCGTCATGCGCGGCTACACCGCAAGGAAGGGGAATCGCTACTACGCGGTCATCTACGAAGGCGTCGACCCGCTCACGGGCAAGGAGAAGCGGCGCTGGTACCCGGCGGGCACTCGCAAGAGCGACGCCGACAAGCTTGTCACCGAACTCGTCAAGCGCATGCATGACGGGAGCTACCGGGCGCCCACAACCATCACCCTCGGCGAATACCTGGCGAAGAAATGGCTGCCTGCGCAACGGAGCCAGCTCCGTCCGAGCACGTTCGACTCGTATCGGCGCACGCTCGAACTGCACGTCGTGCCAACGCTCGGCGCCGTGCCGCTCGCCAAGCTGAGGCCGGAGGACCTCGACGGGTTGTATGCCCACCTCCTCGAGTCGGGCCGGCGCAACCAGAGCGGTACCGGCGCCGGCCTCAGCGTGTCGAGCGTGCGCTACGTGCACCGCATCCTGCGCAAGGTCCTCGGTGACGCCTTCCGCAAGGGGGCCATCGAACGGAACCCCGCGACCTTCGCCGATCCCCCAAAGAAGGGGCCGGGCGCAGGCCCAGACCGGCAGGCTCGAGTGTGGACCGGACACCAACTCCAAACGTTCCTGACGCTCGCCGATTCCGAGCGCCTGGGACCTGCGTACCTTCTGGCCGCGCACACGGGAATGCGCCGGGGCGAGGTCCTGGGCCTGCGCTGGGGTGACGTCGACCTCCACGCCAAGCGGCTCCACGTGCGCCAGGCCGTGACCGCCGTCGCCTACACGGTGAGGATCTCGGACGTGAAGACGCGCGCGTCGCGGCGCACTGTCGACGTCGACGAGCCCGTCGTACAGGTCCTCCAGGCGTGGCGCCGGCGGCTGGCAGAAGAGCGGCTCCTCCTCGGCCCCGCCTACGACGACCATGACCTCGCCTTCCCGCGTCCCGACGGCGCGCCAACGCACCCGGAGCGCTTCACCCGCACCTTCGACCGGCTCGTCGCCGAGGCAGGGCTTCCCAGGATCCGGCTGCACGACCTCCGACACACCCACGCCACGCTGCTGCTCAAGGCCGGCGTCCCCGTCAAGGTGGTGAGCGAGCGCCTCGGTCACGCCAGCGCCGCGTTCACCCTCAACGTGTACCAATCGGTACTGCCCGGCATGCAAGCGGAGGCCGCCGCCACGTTCTCCCGGCTCGTGTCCGCTGATCCGGTAGAAGATCCGGTAGAAGCTGGCGGCCCGCCAACGACACCAGATCAGGCCTCAGGCCTGTGACCTGCACAAATGCAGCGCGCTCGGGGCGATTCGAACGCCCAACCTTCTGATCCGTAGTCAGATGCTCTATCCGTTGAGCTACGAGCGCATGATGGGCGTCCCATGGTAGGCGACCCCGTCGCGCCGGCCTCCTAGAGGATTGCGGCCGCGTCCCTGACGAGGTCGACCGTCGAAAGGGCGGCGATCGCCAGCAGAAGCGCACGGCCAAGGGCCATCCCGACCGACGAGCGGAAGGCACCGGCGAGCGACGGCACCCGTCGGACGAGCATGAGGCTGCCCGCGAAGATGAGGACGACGAACAGGCCGAGCGGGCCGACGATGAGCAACGGCAGAAGGAAGAGGAGCCCGAGCCAGGCCGCACGGCCCTGCAAGCCCCCGGCGGTCGCTAGCCGCCGCTCGACGACGACGCTCATCGCCACGCCGTACAGCCCGGGGATGAGCACGAACAGGGCGATCGCCAGCCAGTGAGGCTCGAGCCGGGTGAAGTCCACGCCGTGCGGCTTGACGATCACCGCCCCGCCGACCAATCCGGCGAGCACGCCCGTGAACAGAGGCCGGTGCCGCTGCGGGAGCCACACCCGCGCGACGAGATACATGGCGCCCGCCAGCGCGCCGATGACAGCCGTAAAGATGATGAGGAAGAACGTGTCCGCTGAGAACCGGCCGATCACGAACTCGTCGTCGGTCTTGACGCCCCGGAGCACGGGATCCGAAGTCACGCGCAGTAGCAGCATCGCCAGTCGGCCGCCGATGCCACCGATGACTGCCCCGCTCGCCAATCCCACGGCGCTTGCCACTGAGAGCCGCCGGACGCGGCGCTCGAGGTCGGCGCGCCACGGAACGTCGCTCATCCTCCGAGCATAGGATCCGGCCGCTGGTCGCCTCGGCCAGGCAAGGAGCCATTCAAGAGGAGTTGTCAATGAGCGCAGACGTCCTCGCACGAGCCTTCAACAGCACGACCCAGGTCCTGAACACGGTCCAGCCCGGCGACCTCGACAAGGCGACGCCGTGCGCGTCCTGGAAGGTGCGGGACCTCATCAACCACATTGTGGGCGGGTCGTTCTTCTTCGCCACGACCGCGGAGACCGGGATTGCCCCGGCCCAGTCGACCGATGACTACGCCAGCGGCGACTTCAAGGCCACCTATGCGGAGGGCACCGCCCGGGCGACGGCGGCGTTCAACGCCGAGGGCGCCATGGAGAAAATGATGAAGCTGCCGTTTGGGGAGTTTCCGGGCGGAATCTTCGTGATGATCGCCGCCTCGGACGCCTTCACCCACGGCTGGGACCTCGCCAAGGCCCTGGGCCAGTCCACCGACCTCGATCCCGAGCTGGCTTCTCAGCTGCTAGCGGCGTCGATGATCCCCGACGAGTTCCGCGGCGCCGATGGGGTCATGCCCTTCGGGCCCAAGGTCGAGGCCTCCGAGTCGGCGTGCGCGGCCGACAGGCTCGCCGCGGATCTCGGCCGCACCCCCTAGCCCGCCGCGGCCCTCGATTCCGCCGCCACCCGTTCCATCACCTCGTCGATCCGCGCGACGAACGGCTCCCAGCCGAACTGCGCCGCCCGCCGGCGGGCGGCGGCGCGCATCGGCTCGAGGCCGCCGGCCCGGGCGGCCTCCGCGGCTGAGACCAACGCCGAGGCGAAGCGCCCCAGGTCCGCGGGCACCAGCCATCCCGTCTCGCCGTCGACGACCGACTCGCGCGTGCCCCCGGCGTCGACGGCGAGGACCGGGGCGCCGGCGGCCATGGCCTCGAGCGGCGTGATCCCGAAGTCCTCGCTGGGCGAGGGATGGACGACGGCCAGACACGACGAGAGCAGCTCCACGAGCCGTTCGTCGGAGACGTCGGTTTCGAAGGCCACCGGTAGCCCCGCAGCCAGGTCCCGCAGCGTCGAGAGGTAGCTCCGGCTCTTGTCGTCGACCGCGCCGGCGACGACGAGCTCGGCATCGAGGCCCTGCCCGCGCGCCTGGCGGAAGGCATCGATGGCCAGCTCTACGTTCTTCTGCCACATGATCCGGCCGGGAACCAGGAAAACGCGATCGCGGCGGCGGCCGCCGTCGCCCGGTGGAAAGCGCTCGAGGTCGACGCCGGGGTGCAGCACCTCGACCGGCCCGCGGGGGACGAGCCCGGCCCGCTCCAGGCGCCGCCGCACCTCCTCGCTGTTGGCGAAGGCGTGGCGATAGCGGCGCCAGAGGCGGCGATCGGCGGTGGCAAAGCCGGGCCCGAGCGCCGACTGCAGGGCCGCCTTGGCCGGCGATTGGCCTGCGAGGCGGGCGCGGGTGACCGGGTCGTGGAGGATCTTGAGAGGCGTGTGGCAGTAGGCCACGGCCGGAAGGCGGTTGCGGGCGAGGACGAAGTCGCCCAGACCCTCCGACGAGACGAGCAGGGCCCCCGCCCCGATGTCGGGCAGCCGAGAGGCGGCGATGACCGCGGCGGCGCCCGCGAGGGGAGCGATCGAGCGCCGCACCGACACGGCGGGTCGGAGCTCGGCCACGTCCAGAGACGACAGCTCGGGGAACGTGGCGTGGGGCTGGAAGGAGTGGGTGAAAATCGTCCAGTCGTGGGCGCTACGGCCGGAAATCTCGAGCAGCACGCGCTCGGCGCCCCCACGTAGGTAGACCCATGGGTGGTAGAGCGCACACCGCACCGCGGCATGCTGCCAGGAAATCTCCGTGCGCAGGCGGGCCAACTGGGATTAAGCTGGCTCCCGTCCCGGAGGGAACGGAACCTTCGAGCGAGACAAGTGGGAGGAATTACTATGGGCAAGTTGCGCAAGGGCGCTGCCGTGCTGACCCTGGCGATGATGTTTGCCGCCCTTACCGCGCTGCTAGCGGGGGCGGCCTCGGCACAGACCGAAGCCTGCCCGGCGGGTGCACGCGGTGGTGCGGGCGGCAACGCCGGCCGGGCCACGGGCGGCAACGGCGGCCTGGGCTTCACGGTGGCCGGCACCGGCACCGCTGGCGCTGCCGATGCAAGCGGCGGCACCAGCGGTAGCGCTCGCGGCGGCACCGGCGGCCGTGGTGGCAACGGCACGCTGCCGGTCTGCAACCAGAACACCAACGGCGGCGGTGGCCGTGCGGCTGGTGGCGGTGGCGGTCCGGCCTACGGCACCGGTGGCGGTGGGCCGAGCTACGGCGTGGGCGGCGGTCTCGCCCGCACCGGCTCACATACCTACACCGAGCTTGGGCTGTCGGGCTTCGCGCTGCTGATCGGTGGCGCGCTGCTGCTCGTGAGCCAGCCCGTGCGTCGGGTGCGTGCCAGGGCCTAGTAGCCCAGCATCAATCGCGGTTTCGGAAGGGAGCCCCTCGGGGCTCCCTTCCGTTTTCCGCCGATGCTCCCCGCTGACAAATGAATTTTCGTAACCGTCGGCCTCACGTAACCTCTCGCCCGTGATCGCGCGGGAGGAGATCGTTCACGACGCGCGGTCCGATGCGTACCGGCCGGCGCTGGCGCTCGCGCCCAGCCCTCCATACCGGGTGCGGCTGTCGCCCCGCCCCGATCCCCGCTACTTCCCCTACCTCCTTTGGGTCTACTGCGCCTTCGCGGTGGTGTACCTGACTTGGCGCGTCACCACCGTGAACGTGCACGTCTGGTACGGGCCGGTGATCTTCGCCGGCGAGATCTACGGCGTGGTCATGACCGGCTCGTTCCTCACAATCACCCGCCGCATCTACGTCCCCGTCTACCGACGGCCGACGCGGGCGGCCACCGTCGACATCTTCATCCCCACCTACAACGAGCCCCTCGACGTCCTGCGGCCGACGGTCGTCGGCGCGCTCCGCGTGCGCGGCGCCAAGGAGATCTTCGTCCTCGACGACGGCGACCAGCCCGAGGTGGAGGCCATGGCCCGCAGCCTCGGCGTCCGCTACCTAGCCCGGGGCACCAACGCCGACGCCAAGGCCGGCAACCTCAACCACGCCCTTCCCCACTCGACCGCGGAGTTCATCCTCACCCTCGACGCCGACCACATCCCCATGCCGCACTTCCTCGAGCGAACCATGGGCTACTTCGACGACGACGGGCTGGCCTTCGTCCAGACCCCCCAGAGCTTCTACAACCACGACAGCTTCCTGTTCCGGCGGCGCCGGCGGGGCGGGACGTGGAGCGAGCAGGGGATGTTCTACAACGTCATCCAGCCGGGGAAGAACCGCTGGAACTCGGCGTTCTACGTCGGCACCAGCGCGGTCCTGCGCCGGAGCGCCCTCGACGAGATCGGGGGCTTCGCCACCGGGACAGTTACCGAAGACCTCCACACCTCGCTGCGCCTGCACGCCCGGGGATGGAAGTCGCTGTTCGTGCCCGAGGCCCTGGCCTTCGGCCTCGAGGCCCAGAGCCTGCGGGAGTTCTACCGCCAGCGACGCCGGTGGGCCACGGGTTCGCTGTCCCTCCTCCTCCGGTTGCCCGACTCGCCCCTGCGGGCGCGCGGCCTCTCGCTGGCCCAACGAATGAACTACCTCAACGCCTGCCTGGCCCACCTCCAGGGCGTGCAGAAGCTGGCGTACTTCGTCGTGCCCATCGCCTGCACGTTCCAGCTGCGCAGCCCGGTGACGACGCCGCTGGCCGGCTTCGTGCCGCTGTTCGTGGCGTTCACGGGCATGTCGATGTTCTTCACGAGCCGCTATTCACGGGGCACCTATCACCCGGTGTTCACGGAGTCCTACAACCTGGTGAACTCGACGCCCCACCTCGCCGGGCTGCGGGGGGCGGTGCAGGTCGAGCGGCGGTTCGCGGTGTCGAGCAAGCGGGCCACGCGCACCGCGGGCACGTGGACCCGGGGCCTGCTGTGGGTCCTCCTCGTCCTGTCGGCGGTGGCGCTCGTGCGCGCCATCAGCGTCGTGGCCGACCACGGCACCGGCGCCCTCGGCGACAACGCCGGCGTGCTCATCGCCAGCATCCCGTTCCTGCTGGTGAACGCCGCCCACCTGGTGTCGTTCGTGACGTGCCTGCGCGCCTACGAGCGCTCCGACCAGACGACGATCCTTTCGCCAGTCGCCGCTCCGGCGCCCGCGCCCGCGTAAAAACGCCAACTCGGCGGAGAGGGTGGGATTTGAACCCACGAAGGGGCTTCTAACCCCTTACTCCCTTAGCAGGGGAGCGCGATCGACCGTACTCTGCCACCTCTCCAGGTCCTGCCGGCCCATCAGCGTAGCGATCCGCGGCTGGTCTCACGCTCCGCTCGCTTCGCTCGCTCCGATTCGCTCGCCGCTTCGCGGAGGGAGTGGGATTTGAACCCACGGGGCTCTCGCCCAAGGGTTTTCAAGACCCTCGCAATCGGCCGCTCTGCCATCCCTCCGGGCACCAGCGTAAAGGCGTCAGGGCTGGCGGGCTGACCTCCGGACCTGGCCGCGCAGCTCCTGGATCCACTCATCGGCGTTGCGCCACGCCGCCTCGGCATCGCGCCGGACGGCGGGGCCGTGCTCCCCGGCCGCCGGGTAGGAGCCCAGGAACTTCACGTCTTCCAGCTTGGACCGCAGGTCGCGCAGACAGTCGGCGACCAGCTCGTCGTCGACGTGGCCCTCGAGGTCGATGATGAAGCAGTAGCGGCCCAACCCCCGCTTGGTCGGGCGGGACTCGAGCTTCGTGAGGTTGATGGCCCGGGCGGCGAACTCCTGCAGGATCGCCAGCAAGGCGCCGGGGCGGTCGGCCCGCTGGAAGCACACGACCGTCGTCTTGTCATGACCGGTCGCGGGGGGGATGGCGCCGGGCGGACCCACGACGAAGAAGCGGGTCTCGTTCTCGGGATGGTCCTCGATGTCGGCCGCGAGCACGTCGAGCCCATAGAGCTTGGCCGCCAGGGCCGTGCCGATGGCGGCGGTGTCGTTGGCACCGCTGGCCGCCAGGTCGCGGGCGGCCTCGGCGGTGGAGTTGGCGGCGACCTGGTCGGCGTCGGGCAGCTCGCGCAGCAGGAAACCTCGGCACTGCGCGGTGGCGTGGGGGATGGACACGACCCTGGAGATGCCACTCAGCGAGACCCCCGAGGGCGCCAGCAGGTTCAGCTGGACCGACAGCACGATCTCCCGCTGAACGAGCAGGTCGGCGTCGAAGGTCAGCGTGTCGAGGGTGACGTTGACCGTGCCTTCGATCGAGTTCTCGATGGGCACGACGCCGAGGTCGACCTCCCGCCGCTCGACGGCGGCCAGCACGTCGGGGACGGAGCGCAGCGGCACGAGCTCGCCCGCGGCCAGGTCGGCCTCGGTGAGCAGGGCCTCCTCGGTGAATGTGCCGGGAGGGCCGAGAAATGCGATGCGGCCCACGCACGAGCAGGATAGTGACCGGGCTTGGAAGGCCCGCTGACCACGAGGAGAGCACGACCATCGACGAACCCACGCTGCGGCGACTGCTGGACGACGTGCGCGCCGGAACCCTCTCGGCCGACGACGCCGTCCGCCAGCTGCGGCGGCTGCCCTTCGCCGACCTCGGCTTCGCCCGCGTCGACCACCACCGCTCGCTGCGCCAGGGGCTGCCGGAGGCCGTCTACGCGCCAGGCAAGTCCGCCGAGCAATGCGCGGAGATCGTGGCCGAGCTGCTGGCGGAAGGGGCATCGCCCGTCCTGCTGACCCGCGCCCGGCCCGACCAGCTCGACGCCGCCATGGCGCGAAACCCTGAGGGCGCCCGCACCGGGACCACGGCGGTGTGGCGGCCGGCACTCGAACGAAGCGGCCGGGTCGTGGTGCTGGCCGCGGGCACCGCCGACCTCGACGTGGCCACGGAGTGCACGACCACGCTCACGGCCTACGGCATCCGCCCGCTCTTGCTCACCGACGTGGGCGCCGCCGGTGTGCACCGCCTGCTCAGCGACATCGACGTGGTGATGGACGCCGATGCGGTGGTCGTGGTCGCCGGGATGGAGGGTGCCCTGGCCACCATCGTGGGCGGCATCGCCGCCGCGCCGGTCATCGCCGTTCCCACCAGCGTCGGCTACGGCGCCGCCCTAGAGGGCGTCACCGCCCTTCTCGCCATGCTGTCGTCGTGCGCCGCGGGTGTCACCGTGGTCGGCATCGACAACGGCTTTGGGGCCGCGTGCGCGGTCATGCGGCTTCTCGGTCCGTGACCCGGAGGCGGCGGTGACGGCCGTCGCGTGGTTCCACTGCTTCGCAGGCATCGCCGGCGACATGGCCCTGGCCAGCCTGGTCGACGCCGGCGCCGACCTCGGTGAGGTGCGTTCACTCGTGGAGCGCGTGCCGGTCAGCGGGTGGACGATCGAGGCCGAGCCCGTGCTGCGGGCGGGCGTGGCCGCCACCAAGGTCAATGTCCGCGCCGAGGAGACGCCGGTCGTACGCACCTACGCCCACATCAGCGGGCTCATCGACGAAGCCCGGCTCCCCGAGACCGTGCGGGAGCGGGCTCAGGCCACCTTCGCCGTGCTCGCCGAGGTCGAGGGTCGTCTGCACCGGCGGCCGACCCAGCAGGTGCACTTCCACGAGGTGGGCGGCATCGACGCCATCGTCGACATCGTCGGCACCTGCGCGGCGCTCTACGTGCTCGGCATCGACGACGTGCGGTCGAGCGCGGTCGCCACCGGTACCGGCCTCATCCGCACCGCCCACGGCATGCTCCCCAACCCCGCGCCGGCAGTGGTCGAGCTGCTCGCCGGCGCGCCGACCTACGGGCGGGACCTGACCGTCGAGCTCACCACGCCGACGGGCGCGGCCCTCCTGGCGGCCAACGCCACCGGCTACGGGCCCATGCCGCCAATGCGGATCGCCGCCACCGGCTTCGGCGCCGGGACCAACGACATCGACGGGCTCCCCAACGTGACCCAGGTCGTCATCGGGGAGGCGGTGGACGACGAGCGGGCGCCGGGCCAACCGGTGGTGCTGGTCGCGGCCAACGTGGACGACGTGACCGGCGAGACGCTCGCCCACACCCTGGAGGCGTTGCTGGCCGCCGGAGCCCACGACGCCTGGGTCACCCCCATCGTCATGAAGAAGGGCCGTCCCGCCCATACGGTGAGCGCGCTGGCCGACGCCGCCCTCGCCGCCCAGGTGGCGCAGGTGCTCACCGCCGAGACCGGCTCGCTGGGCGTGCGCCTGGAGACCATGGAGCGCTGGCCTGCGGCCCGCGTCCTCGAGGAGGTCGAGGTCGAGGGTGTTCCCGTGCGGGTGAAGGTCAGCGTCGGGAGGGTGAAGGTCGAGCACGACGACGCCGCCCGGGCCGCCCGCCGCACCGGTCTGCCCCTGCGGGAGGTGGTCTCCCGCGCCGAGGAGGCGTGGCGGCGGCGAACCTGGCCCGGCCCCGACGACGAGGCCGGTTAGGCGGACGAAGCGGGTTAAGCGAACGTCCGGACGAGTTCCAACACGGCGGCGGCGTCGGGACCTTCCGCGACGAGCGCCGACTCCGACGCGCGCAGCCGCTGACCGGCGACGAGACAGAACTCCAGCGCGGGCCCGGTCACCGTCGTGACCGCCTCGCCGTCCTCACGCAACTCCCACACGGACCCATCGGGAGCCCTGAGGTTGAGGGCGACGGGTCCGCTCAGTGCCCGATCGTCGCGGGCGAACGCATACGGAAGCGTGCGCCATGCGAGCCGAGCGATGTGCCATAGGCGGTCGGAAGGCACGAGCTCGAGTCGGAGGGCATCGGCGATGTCGCCGGTGTGGATCCAGCATTCCGACAGGCGGGTGGTCGCCAGGGTCCGGGCCGCCATCTCGCCCGCCACCCACCGCACCCGCCGGCTCGGCTCGCAGGCCGCAAGCGATGCCCACTGTCGCTCTGCCGCCGTGCGCCAACGGGCGTAGAGCTCGGCGCCGGACGCCCCACGCTCGTTCGCCACCGCCAGCGCGGCCACGTCGTCAACGTTCCTCAGGGTCTCGCCGGCGCCGGTGAAGTCCGCCAGTGCCGTGAGGCGCCCCTCGGCGCTGTCGATCGCGGCCTCGTCGGTCTGGGCAAGATGCAGCACGACATCGGCGACGTTCCATCCCGGACACCGAGGCGTGGGCGTCGCCCAGGCG
>Ga0070708_100002873_pt1 | contig 13363 bp, 14 predicted proteins | sample KBSK5503metaG_FD_65469 | JGI IMG/M metagenome (GOLD analysis project Ga0070708, IMG submission 65469) | Corn, switchgrass and miscanthus rhizosphere microbial communities from Kellogg Biological Station, Michigan, USA - KBS K5-50-3 metaG | ecosystem: Host-associated > Plants > Roots >...
CGCGGTTGCGTCCCCTAACCATCGCTTGTCCCGTTCTCGTCCCTCGTCCCTATCGGTTCGTCAAGTGGCTGATCCCGAAGAGCCGTACTGCTCTAGCCGCAAGGCGCCTGGCTCGCCGAGCACCGCGGGAATGTCGCAGAGACCGCTCCGCCGGCTGGAGGCTCGCCACCCTGGTTGGGCCCGTCGCAGCACTGGCCGCACTTCACGATGAAGTCGGTCACCGTGCAGTTCGAGAGGGCGACGGTCACCGAACCGTCCGGGTTCGAAGTGGCGGTGACCCCCGACGGGCAGCTCGCCTTGACCGAGGCATCGCCCAGCCGGAGCTGGTCGGTGCACCCATCCGCCATGAACGACGAGCCGCATTCCGGGCTTGACAGCCCCCCCTCGTCGTCCCACTTGATCCGGTAGGTCTTGCCGCCGCAGCTCAGCAGCAGCGCGACGAACGAGATGTCGAAGCCGCCGGGCGCGGGCGAGGCCGCGAACGCCGGCGTACGGAGGCTGGTGATGACGGGAGCCGTCCATGCGATGGCCGTACCCGCCGCGATCCGTTGCAGCATCTTGCGTCGCGAGACTTCTGCATTCCAATTGTTCAATTGCATTTTCATCCCTCGAGCCCGAAGAAGCTGGGGCTCGCTCGCATCCCTTCGTTCAGCATCGACCGTGGCATCGTTACCGTGGCGGATGATTCGCCTGCCCGACGCGCACTGACGTCGGTGAGGTCGTCATTCCGCCGGGCCTTCACGATGTGCGCGTTCTCCGCCACATCTCGGGCTTTCGCGTCCTCGCTCTGGTTGGGTTGCGTCAGGTCGACGCTCGGCTCGCGCCGGCCGTGGGGCGTGACGCGGGAGAGGATCTGGCTGAGGAGCCGGTCGGCAGGAACGCCGAGCGCGGCGGTCAGGTCGCAGAATCGCTCGAGGGAGATTCCCCGCTCTCCGCGCTCGTAGCCTCCGACGGCGGAAGGCTTGAAACGGCGCTTCGATCTCACGGCGACGTCGCGCAGCGTCAACCCACGAGCTCTTCTTGCGTCACGGAGGACTTGGCCGATGACCTGGGGCAGAGGATCCACTGGCCTCGATTCCGATAGGGAAGGAGCAAATGATAAGAAGCAAAGACCCCCCACACCTGCGAGCACAGCCGTAACTTTTCTACGCAAACCTCCCGCCGGAGTCTCCCCTCTCCCCGCGCGGGCATTCGGGCCAACGCGTCTTTTACCCCCAAGACGGTCGAGGCGGCAGGTGAACAGGGCATTTTCTTCCTCTTGCGGTACTTTGACGAGAACGCGCTTCGCGTTCTAGACTCTCGCTTCGCACCCTTGAGAAGAAGTCGGTGCGGGGAGGGGGAGTCGCTTGACCGGCCAGTTTGGGCTTCGTCTCCCGTTCTGATGGCTCTCAATCTTTCGGCGTCGAGGGAATTCTTGAACTTCGCCGACCGTGACGTAGCGAACGGGCACCGCGCTCGCGTGCTGATTTGCGACGGCCACAAGCTCTTCGCCGAGGCGCTCAGTGCGATCCTGTCCGATCACGGACTCGAAGTACTCGCGATCGCGACGAACGGGGCGGATGCTCTCGAAGTCGCGATCAAAGAACGACCACACCTCGTGCTCATCGACCTCGGTCTCGACGGGGACGGCAGCGTTGCCACCGGCAAAAGAGTGCTCGAAAACAGCCCCTCTTCCAAAGTACTTGCACTCAGCGGACAGAAAGACTCAATCACGGAACTCGAGGCAATCGAGGCCGGATTCTGCGGTTGCCTCACGAAAGACACTCCATTAGATGAGTTCATGTCTTCGGTCGAGGCGGCCCTAGAGGGCGAACTGGTTACGTCGCGTTACACGAGGGCCGAACCTGCTGCCGCAGCCGAGCCCGGCGACAAGCACGCGACGTTGCTGATGGAGCAACTCACCGGCCGGGAGCGCGAGGTTCTCGCTCTCCTCGTAACCGGCTCCAGCGGTGACGACCTCGCCCGGCAGTTGTCGGTGAGCGCAAATACAGTTCGTACCCACGTGCAGAGCATCCTGATGAAGCTGCAAGTCCACTCACGGCTCGAGGCGGCCGCCTTCGCGGCGCGCTTCGAGCCCGGAGTCGGGGCGAACGGGCGACTGCGTCGCCGCCCTCCCCGTCCGCGGTTCGGCGAACAATAGTGTCTCATCCAATCGCCGTATGCGAAAATACGCCGCGGGAAGCGTGTAGCGGGTCGACGCCGAACATAGGCTATCCGGTGCTCGAGCGGCTTCGCGAACGGGGGACGCGTGGCGACATCTAAAGAGATCCGCATCCTTCTCGCCGACGAACAAGCGCTGTTCCGCGAGGCTGTGAAGGTTGTCCTCGGTGGTGAACCCGACCTCGAGGTCGTGGCCGAGGCGCGAGACGGGCTTCAGGCGGTGGCCGAGGCGGAGCGCACGGGGGCCAACGTGGCTTTGCTCGACGCGAACCTACCGAACTGCGACGGGATCCACGCGACTGCTCTCATCAAGAAGCGGGTGCCCGACTGCCGCGTCCTCGTCCTCGTGTCCGACGAGGACGAGGAAACCCTCATCGACGCGCTCGAGGCCGGTGCGAGCGGCTACCTCACGAAAGAGTGCCCCTTGGTGGAGTTGATCAACGCCACCCGGGCGATCCACCAGGGCGAGACCCTCATCCCGAAGCGCATGCTCGGCGCGCTCCTCGCGCGGCTCATCAACCGGCGCCGAGAGCAGGACGAGGGGTTCGCGAGGGTTTCCCGGCTCACGCGGCGGGAACGAGAGGTGTTGGTGCTCCTCAGCCGGGGTGCCGACAATCACTCGATTGCCCAGGCGCTCGTCATCAGCCCACAGACGGCCCGTACTCACATCCAGAACGTCCTCACCAAGCTCAGCGTGCATTCCCGGCTCGAGGCCGCCGCTTTCGTAATGAAGAACGGCATCCTGGACGACCTCGTCGTGGTGGACGGATGACCATTTCCTTGGGACAAGCGCGACCGCTTCGCAGGCCCGGAGTCTGGCTGCGCCAAGCAGGTGAAGAGAACGCGGTGTTCGAGCCCGAAACCGGCTCGGTGTACCTCATGAATGAAACCGCCCTTGCAATCTGGGATCTGTGTGACGGGCAGACCCGCGCCGACGAGATGGTCGCGGCGGTGTGCGAGATCTCGAGCATGCATCCCGAAGTCGTCGCCGAGGACGTCGAGCGGATCCTCAAAGATTTCGACCAGGCCGGTCTCCTCACCTGGAACCCTTGAGGCGCGGGAAGGATGCCCGCCGCAAAGCCGAGGGTCCGGGAGGACCTCGCCGTGGTCGAGATCGACGGTGAAGCGGTCGTCTATGACGAGCGTACGAACGACATTCATCATTTGAACCCGACGGCGGCGATCGTCTTCTCATTGTGCGATGGCAGTGCCACGGTGAAGGAATTCAGCGCCGACATCGCCAGTGCATTCAACGCTCCACTCGACGAGGTGGATCGCCAGGTCCGCGCTCTCGTGCGGGAGTTCCGGAAGAATGGGCTCTTCGAGGAAAGGGCGGGCACCAAGCCCTCGTCGGGGAGGCCAAAAGTGGCCGATGACGCCGACCATCGACGGGATGGCCAAGAACGGGAGCGCTCGATCCGCTAGGGCCGACCTCGCAGGCCGGCCTCTCCCTCGGGTTACGTAGGCGGATACGCGATTGACCGTACGAAAAAATACGCTCTCTGTCCGATGAGCGGCGCAGGCAGCGTACATAGACTTGCTGAGCTTGGGGCCGAAGCCGCAACCATCTGGCGGCTCGGGGTGGGGGAGCGCGAATGTCCTCTTCTGATGACCAGACCATAGCTCCGGTCGACTCGGGGTGGCCGAGTTGGATCGTTGCCCGCCTGCGGCGGGATACGCCTCTGTCGGCGCTCGACCTCACCGTCGTGCTGGGCGCCTACCTCGCCCCACTCGTCTTGCGGTTCAACGGGTCGGTGCCGGCGCGCTACTGGCGCAACTTCCTCGAGTTCGCCCCGGTCCTCGCGTTCTGTCACCTCGCCACCAACTACTTGTTCGGCCTGTACGGTCAGATGTGGCGCTACGCCAGCGTCCAGGAAGCGCGCAGGGTCGTGCTCGCCGGGCTCACGGCGGGCGGGCTCGTCGTCGTTTGCCTCGAGATCGTCCCGAACAACCGCCGGCCGCTGCCGATCTCGGTGGCCATCCTCGGGGCTGCAATCACGCTCATGGCGCTCGGCGCCATCCGCTTCCAGAGCCGCCTCTTCGCCATCCGTCGTAGCTCCGTCCTCGAAGAGAGATCCCGAGCACTGGTGGTCGGGGCCGGCGACGCAGGCGAGATGGTCCTGAAGGACATCCTGCGGAACCAGTTCCTGGGGCTGGACCCGGTGGCCCTGGTCGACGACGACGCGCGAAAGGTCGGGCGGTCCATCCACGGGATCCCTGTCCTCGGCACCAGGTCCGACATCGTGGGTCTCGTGCGTCGCCTGCGGTGCGACCAGGTTTTGTTCGCGATCCCCTCGGCGACCGGCGACGTGGTCGAGGATGTCGCGGCCGCGTGCCAAGAGGCCGGTGTCGGCCTTCGGATCCTGCCGAGCGTCCGGGAGATCATGGGCGGGCGGGTGACGGCTCGGGACATCCGCGACCTCCGGATCGAAGACCTTCTGGGCCGGCGGCAGGTGGAGACAGATCTGAACTCTGTCTCGGCCATGCTGCGCGGCCGCACCGTGCTCGTCACCGGAGCCGGAGGATCGATCGGGTCGGAGATCGCCCGGCAGGTGGCGGCACTCGGCCCCGCCCGGCTGGTGCTCCTGGAACACGACGAGACACACTTGCACGACGTTCTCATGGACGTGGATCGCGCTGAGGGCGCGCTCGCCGACGTGCGGGACCAGGATCGCATCGCCACGATCTTCAAGGAGATCCGTCCCGATGTCGTCTTCCACGCGGCAGCCCACAAGCACGTTCCCGTCCTCGAGGCGCACCCGATCGAGGCGTTGCGCACGAACGTGATCGGGACGGCCAATGTGGCTGACGCCGCAGTTGCCGCGAATGTTGGGCGCCTCGTACTCATCTCCACCGATAAAGCCATCCGCCCGACGAGCGTGATGGGCGCGTCGAAGGCACTCGCGGAGCAAGTCGTGCGCAACCTTGCCGGAAGGGGCTGCGTGTTCTGCGCCGTCCGATTCGGCAACGTCCTCGGCAGCAGGGGAAGCGTCATCCCCACCTTCCTGCGTCAGATCGCGCGGGGCGGGCCCCTCACCGTCACCGACCCGAAGATGACGCGGTACTTCATGAGCGTCCAGGAAGCCGTGCAGCTGGTTCTTCAGGCTGGCGCGCTTTCGGCCGGTGGCGAGGTCTTCACGCTCGACATGGGCGAGCCGGTGAACATCCTCGATCTCGGGCGGCGCCTCGTGCGACTCACGGGTCGCGTGCCGGGCAAGGACATCCAGATCCGGATCGTCGGTGCCCGACCCGGCGAGAAGATCGTCGAAGATCTCTCCGACTCGGACGAGGAACAGATCCCGAGCAAGCATCCCTCGATCGTCGTGTCGCGTCCGTGCGTCCCGAACCCCGCCGCGCTTCGCCACGCCTTGCGCGAGCTCGAAGCGCTCGCCCGCGAGGATCGAAACGAAGAGCTCGCCGCCCGCATGAAGGAACTTGCCGTCCGAGCGCTCGCACCGGTCGGCGGGACCGGGCAGGCGGTTCCGTCGAGACGGCCCGAGGAGACGGTTCTGAAGCGGACTCCGACAACGGTTGGGAGCGCCGGCGCCGAAGCCGAGTCGCGGGTGATCAGGTGAGGGCGCGCGCCGTCGTGGTTGCCCACCGAGCGGCGATGGTGGCCGAAGGCATCGCCGCCGCGCTCGCGCGGTTCCCCGGGATCGTGCCCATCGCGGTTGCGACCAACGCCGGAGACGGGAACCGTTACGGCGAGCGGGCCGACGCCGTCGCGCTCGACGAGCACCTCAATGGCGCTGCGATGGTGGCCGAGCGGCTTCGACGCAAAGGCGTCCGCGTGGTGCTGCTGGGCGAGGAGGGAGGCGACGAGGACTCCGGAGCGCGTGTGTCCATCAAAGCGTCGGTCGCGAGCCTCGCGTCCGCGCTGGCACCCGACGCCGCGGGTGCGTACGTCTCCAGTGCTCGCGCCACCCGGCAGAGGCTCACCGATCGGGAGCGGCAGGTGCTCGGGCTCGTCGGCCGCGGGCTGCCCGGCAAGCAGGTGGCGAGGCACCTCGGGATCAGCCCCAAGACCGTCGAGCGACACAAGACCAGGATCTTCTCGAAGCTCGGCGTCGCGAACCAGACGGCGGCCGCGGTGGCCGCCCTCGACGGAACCCTTCCCAGGAGTGATCCATGGATCCGCTCGATCTCCTGAAAGCGCTTCGCCGCCGGTGGCCCGTGATCGTCGCCGCCGTCGCGCTCGCGCTCGTTCCGGCGTGGCTCACGGCGTCCAACGGGCCGCTTCGTCTGGGCAACCCCACGGTTACCTACCGGGCGACGGCCGTCTTGCTGAGCACCTCATCGGGGGTCGCCAATCCGGGCGGCATCAGCAGCCTCGATACCATCGCCGCCCTGGTGACGGTCGGCGAGGTGCCCGCCAGAGTGGCAAAGGACATCAAGTTCAAGGGAGACCCGGTCACCTTCGCCGAACAAGTGAGCGCGTCGGCCGACACGTCGAAGGGGATCATTCGGATCAGCGCCGTCTCGAGGGATGGTCCGTACGCGAAGAAGCTTGCCGACACGTTCGCCCGTGAGATCATCGGCTTCCTCGACGCCCGGAACCAGGCGGCCATCGCGACGCAGATCGACACCGTCTCACGAACGCTCGACCGGCTGAATGCTCAGGTCCTCGACCTCGATCACAAGATTGCCGCCGGGAAGCCGAACTCGGCGCGCGTCGCTTTGCTCACGGCGCAACGCGATGCGACGGTCCGCCAATACGGGGCGCTGTACGAGTTCTACCAACGGCTCTCGACCCCACTTGACAGCCCGGGCGGCGGGCTCCAGGTCATCCAGGATGCGTCGCCGGTGCCCTTGGCCGAGTCGGGTATCCAGGCGCCGCGCACCCGTTCGTCGCGGATGATTCTCGGCGGCGCTCTCGGGCTCCTGGCGGGCTTCGCGATCGCCCTCGTGCTCGAGAGGCTCGACCGGCAGATTCGGACCAAGCGTGCGGCCGAGGAGCACTTCGGCCTCCCCCTTCTTGCCGAGATCCCGCCCATGCGCGGCGCGGACCGCCGTCGCTTGAAGACCGGGACCGACCGAGGGAGGACTCCGTCGACCGACGCTTTCCAGTTACTCGCGGCGGGAGTCACGCACCCGCCCGCCGGGTCGCTTCAGCCCGGCGAGGGCAATGGTTTCCACGCCGCGCCTCAGACCATCCTCGTGACGAGCGCCGGGCCCGGCGAGGGAAAGTCAACGATCGTCGCGCATCTCGCCGCTGCCTTCGCGGAGTTCGGAAAGAGCGTCTTGGTGCTGTCGTGCGACTTCCGGCGGCCGTCCATGCACCGGGTGTTCGGAATCCCGAACGACATCGGCTTGGCCGACGCATTGCAGTCCCCGAACGGGGAGTCTTTGCTCGGCAAGCACATGCACAAGACGGCTTTCAAGGAGATCCGGGTGGTCCCGAGCGGCGAGCGCGCGGGAAGGTCGGGAGGGATGCTGAGCTTGCCGGCGATGCGGAGGGCCCTCGACGAGGCGCGCTTAGCCGCCGACGTCGTACTGGTCGATACGGCGCCGATCCTCACTTCGGACGCGACGCCCCTCCTTTCCGAGGTCGACGCGGTCCTGGTCGTGGCGAGAGCCGGCAGGACGACGGTCGAAATGGCCGAGCGGACGTCCGAGCTCCTGAAGCGACTGGGCGCGCCGGTGATCGGCATCGCGCTCAACGACGCCAACGAGATGGTCGTCCCCCGCCGCTACTACGGCCGGCTCGGCCGAAACATGGAGTAGGGGTTTTCCCCCTCTATCCGGTCTCTCGAGGCGCGCATATCGTGTTTGCTGGGAGGTTTGTATGCCCACAACGCTTCTGAATGAGTTCGACGTCATCCGGTGTCTGATCACATACACGGATTGGTGGCACCTGGTGAGCGCGTCGGTCATCCAGGTGTCCGCGAGGAGGCGGCAAGGCGCTTCCGACGGCTTCTCCCCAGGGCTGCTCGACACGCTCGACGAGCGAACGGATCTCTGCCGGAAGATGGCGCTCCTGGAGGAGAAGGATCGTCACATCCTGTTTCTCTGGTACGTCGCGCAACTCCCTGTGCGTGAAATAGCCGCGATCGTCGGCGTCTCCGGCCGCCAGTGTTTCCGGCGAAGGGCGAAAGCGGTACGGACGATCGTGGAGCTCGGCAAGCAAGACGACGCGGCCTGAGCCGCGTCCTTCGTTCCCCTTCCGCGCTCGGAAACGCGTTCCGAGGAGGCGATTCCCATCAAAGAGACAGCGCTGCTGCGCAGACGCATCCTGTCACAAAGCGCCGCCGTAGTCGTGATCGGGCAGGGCTACGTCGGCTTGTCCCTTGCGTGTGCCGCCGCCATCGCCGGGTTCTCAGTCACGGGCGTCGACGTCGACGTGAGCAAGGTCGAGGAACTCAGCAGCGGCGTGCTCACCGTCGCCGGCGTGCGTCCTGAGACGTTCCGCGAGGCGATGACGACCGGACGCCTTGCCTTCACCTCGGCCCCCGAGGCGATCGCGAACGCCGACTTCGTTTGCATCTGCGTGCCGACGCCGGTGCGGGACCAGTCGCCCGACCTCTCTTTCGTCGAGGGCGCGTGTGCGGAAGTGGCGCGGCACCTACGCCGTGGCCAACTCGTGGTCCTCGAATCGACGACCTATCCCGGGACGACCGACGAAGTGGTCCGGCCGCTCCTCGAGAGCTCGAGCCTTCTCTCCGGCCGAGACTTCCTGCTCGCTTACTCTCCGGAGCGCATAGACCCCGGGAACGAAGAGTACGACTTCCGCAACACGCCGCGAGTGGTCGGCGGGATGACCCCGGAGGCGACTGGGGTCGCCTCCTTGTTCTACGGACAGTTCGTCGACAAGGTCGTGGTCGTGCCTTCGTGCCGCGCTGCCGAGCTCGTGAAGCTCCTCGAGAACACTTTCCGCCACGTGAACATCGCGCTGGTCAACGAGCTCGCGATGATCTGCCATGAGATGGGGATCGACGTGTGGGAGGTGGTCGACGCTGCGGCCACCAAACCGTTCGGGTTCCTGCCCTTTTACCCAGGGCCCGGCGTCGGCGGCCACTGCATCCCGGTCGACCCCAGGTACCTCGCGTGGCAGGTCCGTCGCGATTCGGGGCACCAGTTCCGGATCCTCGAGCAGGCCGAGGACGTCAACGCGCAGATGCCGGCGTACGTCGCTTCGCGGATTGGGGACGTCCTCAACGACGTCGGCAAAGCGGTCCGGGGATCGAGCATCTTGACCCTCGGCGTCGCCTACAAGCCCGACGTCGGAGACGTTAGGGGATCGCCTTCGCTGAAGGTGATGTCGGTGCTGCATGGTCGAGGCGCGAACGTCTCGTTTCACGATCCGTACGTGCGTCAGGTGAACATCAACGGGGAGATCCTCGAGCGCACCGAACTGAGCAAACGCGCCATTGCGGCTGCCGACTGCGTCGCCGTTCTGACGCCGCATCGTGTCTACGACTGGGATTGGATCGCCGAGCAGGCGAGGCTCGTATTCGACGGCCGGAACGCATACGCGGACCGCCGTCCGCCGAACGTCGTCCGGCTGTGAACACGCGCGAGTTCACGCCCGGCGCAGACGACGCAGCGTTTATCCTCGGGCGAATCGCCGCGTTCGGGATGCCGCCTGCGGAGGGCGGCGGCGAGGATCGGCTGACCGTTCCCACGGAGGCGTGGGGCCCGGTGGTCGGGATGCTCAATGCCCAACGACTCCACGGGCTCGCAGTCGCGGCGCTGGAAGCCGGGTACCTCATGCTGTCTCCCGCAGACGCCGAGCGGGAGATCGTCCTCAACCGGGACGCCGCGGTGTGGTCGCTGCTTCTTGAGCGAATGCTCCTCGAAGTCGGCCGTGACCTCGAGCGCGCGGGCGTGGAGCATGTTGTGCTCAAAGGACCCGGCCTCGCTCACACGGTCTATCCGGACCCTGCGTGGCGGTCGTTCACCGACCTGGACCTACTGGTCCGGACGCGGGATTGGACGCGCGCGTGCGAGACGCTCGCCGAGCAACAGTTCCACCGTGAGCTGCCGGAGCCTCGCCCGGGTTTCGACGAGCGATTCGGCAAGGCGGCCGAAATGACCGGCCGGGGGGGCACCCAGGTCGATCTCCACAGGACGCTGGTGATCGGGCCGTTCGGGCTGTGGATCGACGCGGAGGAACTGTTCCGATCGACCACGACATTTCCGCTCGGCGGTCGGGAGTTCCGAATGCTCGACGGAGCCGGGCTCCTCGTGAACGCGTGCCTTCACGCCTCGCTCGGTTGGCGCCCGCCGCTGCTCGGACCGGTGCGCGACGTGGCGCAAGTCGCGTGGCACGGAAACGTCGACTGGGACGCGTTCGCGGACCGAACCAAACGTTGGAGGCTCGGGGCCGTGGTCAAGCACGCGTTCGCAACGGCATCCGAGGCGCTCGGTGTCGCGCTGCCGGAGCAGGTGAAAGCGTTCGTAGCGGCACCGGCGAATCGATCGGAACAGCGGGCGCTCGAGGCGTACACCACGACCAAACGCGGGCGCGGCGGTCTCGCGCTATCGACGATGCGCGCCATTCCCGGCCTTCGGGCGAAGGCGGCCTACGCGCGCGGTCTTCTGGTTCCAGACCGCAAATTCCTAGCGGCGCGTGCGTCGGGAGGGGCTCCGTCCTATTTCCGCCGGTGGTCGGTCGCGATGCACTGGGCACGCCGCCGATAGCAATCCTCAATAGAGAGACGGAGTTTTCGAATGTGCGGGATCGCGGGGTTCCTCGATCCGAGTCGAGCCTCGAGCCCGGATGATCTGTCCGCGCTCGCCCAGCGGATGGCCGGGACCCTGCGGCATCGCGGCCCGGACGACGCCGGTACGTGGTGCGATCCCGATGCGGGCATCGCGCTGGGGCACCGGCGGCTGTCCATCATCGATCTCAGCGCGGAGGGGCACCAACCCATGCTCTCCGCCTCCGGCCGCTACGTGATCACCTACAACGGCGAGATCTACAACTTTCCCGCGCTGCGGAAAGAGCTCGAAGGAGCGGGGCAGAAGTTCCGCGGGGGCTCCGACACGGAGGTCGCGCTCGCGTCCATCGAGCGATGGGGGCTCGGCCGGTCGGTGTCGCGCTTCAACGGGATGTTCGCCTTCGCGCTGTGGGACCGGGAGACGCGAACGCTTCACCTAGTCCGTGACCGGTTGGGCGAGAAGCCCCTGTACTACGGGCGGTTCGGGAGGACGTTCGTCTTCGGCTCGGAGCTCAAAGCCCTTCGCGCACACCCGGCGTTTCGAGGGGAGATCGACCGGGGGGCGCTCGCGCTCTATCTGCGCCACAACTGCGTCCCTGCCCCGTGGTCGATCTACGAGGGCGTGCGAAAGCTCCCGCCCGCCTCCATCGTCACGGTTTCGTGCGACGGGTCGATTTCCGAGCCCGTCCTGTATTGGTCGGCGCGCGAGGCGGTCGGCGCCGGGATGGCCGATCCCGTCACCGACGCGCACGACGCGGCCGCCGAGCTTGAAGCGCTGCTGCGCGACGCGGTCGCTCTGCGGATGGTTGCGGACGTGCCTCTTGGCGCCTTCCTGTCGGGAGGAGTCGATTCCTCGACCGTGGTCGCGCTGATGCAGGCGCAGAGCGCTCAACCCGTCCGCACGTTCACGATCGGCACCCACGACGCCCGCTTCAACGAAGCCGCGGAAGCCAGAGCCGTCGCGACCCACCTCGGGACCGACCACACGGAGCTGTACGTCACACCGCGCGACGCGGAGGCGGTGATCCCGCGGATCCCCTCACTGTACGACGAGCCGTTCTCGGACTCGTCGCAGATCCCGACGTTCCTCGTGTCCGAGCTTGCGCGGCGCAACGTCACGGTGAGTCTCTCGGGCGAGGGCGGGGACGAGCTCTTCGCCGGCTACAATCGCCATCTCTGGGTGCGCAAGGTACACCGAGGGACAGGGTGGATGCCGGGAGCGCTCCGGCGGGCCGCCGGCAGAGGACTCCGCGTGTTGCAGCCGGACACCTGGGACTCGGTCTACCGCGCGGTCGCTCCGATGGTCCCGGGCAAGCTGAGGGCACGGATGGTCGGCGACAAGCTCCTCAAACTGTCCGAGGTGCTCGGCGGCGACGGGCCGGAGGAGATGTACCGGTCGCTCACCTCGCATTGGAAGAACCCGGCCGCTGTGGTGCTCGGGTCATGGGAGCCGCCCACCGCGGCGTCCGCGAACGGGCGAAGCCGGGAGTCCGGATACGTCGAGTGGATGATGTATCTCGACATGGTGACGTACCTGCCCGACGACCCCTTGACCAAGCTCGATCGCGCCACGATGGCACTGAGCCTGGAGGCGCGCGTTCCTCTGCTCGATCACCGAGTGGTCGAGTTCGCCGGGCGCATCCCGTTGCAGATGAAGATCCGCGACGGGCAGGGGAAGTGGCTCCTCCGACGCGTGCTCTACCGCTACGTCCCTCCGGCGCTGATCGAGCGACCGAAGATCGGGTTCGGGGTCCCGATCGGGGAATGGCTCCGAGGATCGCTGCGCGAGTGGGCCTCCTCGCTCCTCGACCCCGCCCGGCTGCGGGCCGAAGGGTACTTCGATCCGGCGCCGATCCGGCGCAAGTGGACGGAGCACCTCGCCGGGAGGGGGAACTGGCAGTACGACCTGTGGGACGTCCTGGTGTTCCAAGCCTGGCTCGAGTGCCAGGACGCGAAGGCTCTGGTCGCCGGCCGGGCCTGAGCGAACGAAACGATCATCGTTCGGATCGAGGGGAGACCCTGTTGCTTCGACGCCTCTGGAACCACCGACATCTGGTGTCCTCCATGACGCACGCCCAGTTCCAGCTCCGGTTCCGCCAGTCGTTCGCCGGGCTCCTCTGGGCGGTGGTGCCGCCGCTCGCCACCCTCGGGGTGGCCGCGCTCGTGTTTCATTCAGTGGTCCATGTGGACACGGGGAAGACCTCGTACGCGGTGTTCGCGATGGCAGCGCTGACGCCGTGGACTTTCTTCGCGAACAGCTTGATGTTCGGGGTGCCGAGCGTTGTCGGGAACATGCACCTCGTCGTGCGGCTCCCGTTCCCGAGGGCGGCGTTGCCGCTCAGCATGATCGGGGCATCGCTCATCGACCTTGGGATCTCGGCCGCGATCTTCGTCGTCTTCGCCTACACGATGGGGAACGGGCTGGGTCTTGCGGCTTTGTGGTTCCCCGTGCTGGTCCTGATCGAGCTGGCGCTCGTCGTCGGGATCGTGCTGCTCGCGAGCGCGCTCAACGTGTTCGCGCGCGATGTTCGGCTGGCGATCCC
>Ga0070708_100002874_pt1 | contig 13363 bp, 11 predicted proteins | sample KBSK5503metaG_FD_65469 | JGI IMG/M metagenome (GOLD analysis project Ga0070708, IMG submission 65469) | Corn, switchgrass and miscanthus rhizosphere microbial communities from Kellogg Biological Station, Michigan, USA - KBS K5-50-3 metaG | ecosystem: Host-associated > Plants > Roots >...
GGTTCTGACGGCCCATGACGTCCCGGGCATAGAGTGAGCCGAGATGGGCGAAGCCGACGAGCTCGCGAGCGTCACAGTCGACGTTCGCGCCGCCGTCGATGACGAGCACCGAGTGACCCGCCGTGGGGAAGGGAGCGCCGATCGCGGCGCGCTGCACGCCTTCGTGGAGCCGCAACAGCAGGGTCGCCGCCGCCATGACGGCGCCTGTGTTGCCGGCCGAGAGGAATGCGTCCGACCGGCCCTGCTTCTGCAGACCGAGCCCGACGGCGATGGACGAGCCCCGCTTGCTCTTGACGGCGGCGAGCGGTTTCTCCCCCATGCCGACCACCTCGGGCGCGTCGACGATCTCGAGCCTGCCGCGGTCGACGTCGCCGAGCGGCTTCAGCGCGGCCTCGATATCGGCCGTGCGCCCCACGAGCTGGATGTGGACCGACGGCGGCAGCTCGCCCAGCGCCATCATCGCGCCTTCGACCTCCGCGCGCGGGGCGTTGTCGCCCCCCATCGCATCCAGGGCGATGCGGATCGCCACCCTAATCCTCTACCGCGACCCGCTGCTCGCCGTTGTAATACCCGCAGGTTGGGCAGACCCGGTGCGGCCGCTTCAGGTCACCGCAGCGCGGGCAGGGCTGGAGCGCAATGGGCGCCGCCTTGTAGTGGGTGCGCCGTGCGCGCTTCTTGCGCTTGGACGTTCTTCGCTTCGGTACCGCCATCGGTCCCTGTCCCCTTAGTCGCGGAGCTTGCCTTTGAGAGCCGCGAACCCCTGCCAGCGAGGATCCACCGCCGGCGCGCAGCCGCACGGGCCCGCGTTGAGGTCCCTTCCACAGCGCGGGCACAGCCCGCGACAGTCATCTTGACACAGCACCCCCCACTGCGGCACGGCGAGCAGCAACTCCTCCCGGACGGCGGGGCGTAGGTCGATCTCGGTGGCTTCCCGCGCCAACGGATAGGAGTCCGGGTCTTCGAGGGCGTCGTGGTCCTTGGTGAACAGCGCGTGGATGTCGGTCTTGACCGCCACCGACACCGCCCGGAGGCAACGCCGGCACTCGGTCGCGACCATCGTATCCAACGAACCGCGCCAGTAGAAGCGCGCCTCCCCGGCCGCCTGGAGGCGACCGGCAACCCGCACCGGACCGGCCAGGGCCGCCCCCAGATCCTCGAACAGGGGGTCGTCACCCGCGAGCTCCGCGCGCGTCTCGACCGGTCCGCGAGCCAGCTCCCGGAGGTCAACCAGTAACATAGACGAGCGAACCTAAACCGTTGTGGGACTTGCGTCAAGCTAACTGGCACCGGGCGCCGCCAACTCCCGGAGTTCCCGCTCCGAAAAAAAGAACGCGATCTCTCGGGCGGCGTTGTCCGGGGAATCCGAGGCGTGGATCGCGTTCCGCTCTTTGGACTCGGCATAAAGCCGCCGCACGGTGCCGGGTTGGGCCTCGGCGGGATCTGTCGCCCCGATTACCTCCCGCAGGTGGGCGACGGCGTTGTCCCGCTCGAGCGCCAGGGCGAGGGCGGGCCCCGAGGTCATGAAGCGGACGAGCGGCCGGTAGAACGGCCGCGCTCGGTGGACCTCGTAGAATGCCTCGGCCTGAACCGTCGAGAGCCTGACCAGCCGGGCCGCGCGGATCTTGAAGCCCGCCTGCTCGAGGTGCGCGAGAATCTGTCCGGTCTTGCCGGCGCCGACGGCGTCCGGCTTGATGATCGCGAGGGTGAGCATGAAAAGGCGGGTGTTAGGTGTTTGGTGCTGGGTGTCAGGGGGCGATGAGGCGGCGGATGACGTCCGCCCGTGTCAGGAACCCCACCACGACCCCCTCCCGGACGACCGGGAAGCGGTCCCCGTCCTTCGAGCTCATGAGGTTCGCCACGTCCGCCAGGGTCTGGTCCTCGTAGAGGCACAGGACCGTGCGCGCCATCGCGTCCTTTACGGGGATCAGGCGCGGGTCGGTGGAGCCGCGCTGCAACTGGCTACGCGTCGGCGCGCGGAACTCGCCGCTCTTGGTGCGCTGGAGGTAGTCGGGGAGCAGGTAGCGCAGCAGCTCCCGGTGAGTGATCATCCCGACGAAGGAGCCCGTGTCGTCCACGACCGGCAAAGCGCGGATCTCGCGCTCGACCATGAGGCGGGCCGCCTCGCCGAGGGTTTGGTCGTGCCGCACGGTGAACGCCTGCGGGGTCATGATGTCCTTGACTGTGAGCTGGCTTGGCAGTTCCACCGCCGCGAGGGCGGGGAGCCGGGCGACGTCTTCGGGCGTCTGCGCGGCGAGGAGCGCCAGCACCGTCTCCGAATCGGACAGGCTGCGGGCGAACGCCCCGACCACTTGCAGGTACAGCGTGGCGTCGCGCACGGGAGCCACGATGAAGATCACGATGCGCGCGGTGCGGTTCGGGTCTCTGTCCCAGCGGATCGGCGTGACGGAGATCCCGACCGCCGTGGCGAGGCTGCGCACAGCCTCGGTGCGGAAGTGCGGGAGAAACGCGTGCTCCCCCACGCTCACCATGTCCTCGGGCCACGTGTGCTGGATCACGGCCTTGAGACGGTGGGGCTCCGCCACGGCGCCCGCGGCGATCAGGCGCTCGGCGAGCTGTTCGGTCGCCGTCTTGACCGTCGGGGCGCGGAGCGGGACGATGATGTGCTCGAGCCTGAGGACGTCCCGCAGGTTCACAAGCGTTGCTCGAGGAGCTCGACCACGTCGGCCGGCCGCTTCATGACCGATATCCCGGCGCGCTGCAAGGCGGCCATTTTCTCCGCGGCGGTGCCGCTCGAGCCGGAGATGATCGCCCCGGCGTGACCCATGCGGCGGCCGGGCGGCGCGGTCTGCCCGGCGATGAAGCCGATCACCGGCTTGGTCATCGCGCGCCGCACGAACTCTCCCGCCTGCTGCTCGTCCGTCCCTCCGATTTCCCCAATCATCACCACCGCCTGGGTCTCCGGGTCCGCCTCGAATGCGCCGAGACATTCGGTGAAGCTCGTACCGATGAGCGGGTCCCCGCCGATCCCGACGCAGGTGGACTGGCCGTAGCCGCGGCTCGAGAGCTGGTGGATGACCTCGTAGGTGAGCGTGCCGCTCCGCGACACGACGCCGATCCGGCCCGGCTTACAAATGTTCCCCGGAATGATCCCGACCTTGCTCTTGCCCGGCGAGATCAGGCCCGGGCAGTTGGGGCCGATGAGACGTGCGCCGCGCTCGTGCAGGTAGGGGAGCACCTTGGTCATGTCCAGGACGGGGATTCCCTCCGTGATGCAGACGATCAGGCTGATCCCGGCGTCCGCCGCCTCGAAGATCGCCGACGCCGCGCCCGCGGCGGGCACGTAGATCACCGCCGTGTTGGGGTTGGTCTCCCGCGCGGCGTCGGCGACGGTGTGGTAGATCGGCGTCGCGCCGTCGAACCGCTGGCCGCCTTTGCCGGGCGTCACCCCCGCGACGACGTTCGTCCCGTAGGCGATCATCTGCCGCGTGTGGAACGAGCCGTCCCGGCCGGTGATGCCCTGCACCAGGAGGCGCGTGTGCTGGTCGATGAAGATGCTCATGCGGCCCGCGCCTTCGCGGCCGCGACCGCCCGTTTCACCGCCTCGTCCATGTCGGTGAGGGCGGAGAAGCCGGCCGCGGTGAGGATTTGGACCGCCTCGGCCTCGTTCGTGCCGGTGAGCCGGATCACCAGGGGGACCTTGAGGGAGAGCTGGCGCGTCGCCTCCACGATGCCGTTCGCCACGTCGTCGCACCGGGTGATGCCGCCGAAGATGTTGAACAGAATCGCCGTGACGTTCGGGTCGGCCGTGATGATGCGGAGCGCGTTGACGACCTTCTGCGGGTTCGAGCTGCCGCCGATGTCGAGGAAATTGGCCGGCTCGCCGCCGTAATACTTGACCAGGTCCATCGTGGCCATGGCGAGCCCGGCGCCGTTCACGCAGCAGCCCACCGCGCCGTCGAGCTTGATGAACGTGAGCCCCGCCTCGCGCGCGCGCGCCTCGGACGGCGCCTCGGCCGACGCGTCGCGCAGCGCCGCGATGTCGGGGCGGCGGTCGAGCTCGTTGTCGTCGATCACGATCTTCGCGTCGAGGGCCACCACCTGGCCGTCGGGCGTGGTGGCCAGCGGGTTGATCTCGGCGAGGGACGCGCCCACCCCGTAGAAGGCGGCGTACAGCTTCTCCAGAATGCCCGCGGCTGCGCGCGCCTGGGCAAGCTCCCCGTACAGCTGGAACCCGAGCGTGAGGGCCTGGTGCGGCAAGAGGCCGTAACGCGAGTCCACGGCCAGCCGGTGGATCCGCTCGGGGGTGCGCGCCGCGACTTCCTCGATATCGACGCCGCCCGCGGCGCTGATCATCAGCGCCGGGCGCCGCGACTCGCGGTCCACCACGATCCCGGCGTAGCTCTCTGTGGCGATGTCGGCGGCGGGGACGACGAGCACCTTCCGGACCGTCAGTCCCTTGATGGTCATGCCCAGGATCGTGGCGGCGTGCCTGGCGGCCTCGGCGGCATCCTTTGCGCGCTTCACGCCGCCTGCCTTGCCGCGGCCTCCCGCATGGACCTGGGCCTTCACCATGACGGGTCCGCCGCCCGCGAGCCGTTGGGCGATCGCGAGCGCCTGCTCCGGCGTCTCGGCCACCTCGCCCCGGGGGACGGGAATGCCGTAGCGGGCGAGGAGCTCCCGCGCCTGGTATTCGTGCAAGTTCACGGCTCGTCCTCGGTGATCGTCGTGCCGGCCGCGCCCTGCAGCGCTGCGAGGCCCTGCCCGAGCTCGGCGATGATCGCGCGCTTCCCGCCCGCGCGAACGAAGGCGGCCGCCGCCTCGACCTTGGGGCGCATGCTCCCGCTTCCGAGCTCTTTGCCCAGGAGCAGGTTGTCGGCTGCGGCGAGGGTGAGGTGGTGGATCGCCGTCTGATGCGGGGCGCCGTAGCCGTGGTATACGGCATCGACGTTGGTGAGGATCAGGAGCACGTCCGCGCCGACCTCCCGCGCCAGGATCGCTGCGACGCGGTCCTTGTCGGCGACGGCGTCGATCCCCTCGAGCCGCAGCACGGGGTCTTCGTAGACCGGCGGCCCCCCGCCCCCGCACGCCACCACAATGTGGCCCGCCGCCACCAGGTGCCGGATCACGTCGTGCTCCACTACCGCGGCGGGCTTCGGGCTCGGCGCGAGGCGGCGCCAGCGCCCCGGTCGCTCCTCCTTCACCGGGACGCCGTGCGCTTCGAGTCGCGCCAGCCGCACCGCGTCGAGGGGGTGACCGATCGGCTTGATCGGGATCCACAGGTGAGGGTCGTGCGCGTCGCACAACGTCTGGGTAACCAGGGTGACCACCTGGCGCGCCACGCTGGCGCGGGCGAGCGCATTCTGGAGCGACTGCTGGATCATGTAGCCCATCCAGCCGGCGGTCGCCGCCACGAGGACGCCGAGGGGAAGCGGCTCAACCTGATCCGCCGCGATCTCGTTACGCGCGAGCTCGTCGCCCACCTGCGGCCCGTTGCCGTGCACCAGAGCGATGGCCCACCCTTCGCGCGCGAGGTCCACGATCGGCGCCAGGCTTTCACGCGTGTGACGGAACTGGTTCGCGATCGTGGGCCGCTCTCCCGGCGGCGCGACCGCGTTGCCCCCCAGCGCGACGACGATAGTGCCCGGTGTCACGGCGGGGCAACCTAGCGGCGGTCGGGAGAGGGAGCAAGCGGCTTTTTGCCGACGCCGAGCAGCGCTTTGAGCTGGGCGTAGTAGCGTCCGAACGCCTCCAAGTCCCCTGCGGCGAGGGCCGCCTCCGCCTGGGCTGCGAGCCGACGCGCATCCTCCCAGCGGGCGGCGAGGGAGGTGTCCGCCGGTGCGGCGTGCGGGCTCACCGCGAGCAGGGCGCGCAGCGCGGCGGCGGGCGTCGCGCCATCGGCCGCGCGGTCGCTCCCCCAGGTGAGATAAACATCTTTCAGCCGCAGCGTTTCCCCCCTTGCCGTCCTGCCCCCGCCGCCGCCCCCGCTGCCCCCGGTGCCCCCGCTGCCCCCGGCGCCGTCCGCCGCGGGTTGATAGAACTGCGCCTGCTCCGAGAAGAGCTGTCCGGCCACGTTCCACAGCCGCAGCACTCCCGGTGCGGTCTCGGTGGACCCGACGAGCACTCCTGGCAGGCGCACCGGCGGTGCAGGTCGCCACAGCACGAGGCGCGGACGCCCCGCGACCATAGTGGCGGCGAGGAGGCCCGCGAACTGGGGGGTGGTCCCGGTTTCGAATCCCTGCCCCACCCATACGCGGGCCTCACCGCTCGCGTCCGCGCCGGGGCCGACGAGCTGGAACGGCTCGCGCGGTCGAGGCGTCCACGCGCTGTCGTCGTTCGCCCGCGCCAGAAGGGCCGCCTGCAAGCGGAAGGCCTCGGAGGGATACGGCAGCGCCGCGCGCAGCGCCGCAGGCAGACTGTCGAGCGGCCGGATCAGCGGCTTGAGCCAGCGCGCCCACGCGGTGGCGAGCGAGTCGGCGCCGGGGGCGAGGTAGAGCCGCGTGTCGCCGCTCCCCGCACTGACGATGCCGACGAGCCCGGCGCGCAGATAGCGGACCGGGCGCCCGTCCCACTCCATGCGGCGCACGAGCGGGAAGGTCTCGGCGGCGAGATAGCCGAACGCCACCCAGTACAGGAGGTTCCCGGCGACGACGGGGGTCGGCGCGTCGAACGCCGCGAACGGAGCGAGCCGCTCCAGGCGTTCGCGCACGTCGCGGCGCCACAGCAGCAGCAGTCCGTCCGTCTCCGCGCGGGCGAGCTCGGGGCTTTGCAGCGACCAGGCCAGCGCGATGCGGCGGCTCCACCCCGTCAGCGGAATCCCGCTCGCGCGGGTCGCGGGCCAGGTGTCGGGGGACGCGACGGCGAACTCCGCGAAGCCCGGCCCGAACCAGGCCGTCGAGTCATCCGTGACCTTTGACTGAAGGTCGAGGCCGCTGTCCGTCTCCACGGCGACGAGCGGGCCCGCGCTCCGCGCCCAGGCGCCGCGGTGCAGCTCGCGCCACCCGGGTGAGGCTCGGCCGCTGTCGACCGCCGGGCGACCGGGCATGAGCGCGACCAGCCACGGCGCGCGGCCGCCGCTCCGGATGCGGGAGGGGGAGGCGAGGGCGGCACGCGCCACCGCGCCGCGCGGCCCGCCTAACTCCAGCCGGCGTCTGACGACGGCGGCGACGCGGTCCGCGTCCCAGAGCGGCAGGGTGGCCAGGGCGGCGGCAACGTCCGGAAAGGCGGGCGGCGGGCGCTGCTCGAGCCGCTCGACGCCGAAGGCCAGTCCCTCGAGACTGTCACGCGCCGCGGCGAGGCGGTCGTCCAGCCTGGTGCGCCCTGTCCGATCCCGCATCACCCCCGGCAAGACGAGGTAGACGAGCGTCGCGGCGCCGAGCAGCGCGCCCCAGGACGCCACCAGAAGCGTGGGTCTGTCGCGCAGCGTCCAAACCGCGCTCGCCGCGGCGGCGGCGACGGCGACGGCCGCCACGAACGCGGCTCCGGGCAGACGCGCCTGCAGCGCGCCCGAGTCGAGCGCCCCATGCAATCCCGCCACGGTCTCGGCGGGATCGAGGGTGGCGCCCCAGCCGAGCGCGAGCGCGAGACACGCGAGCAACGCGCCCAGGTGCATCCGGGCGTGCGGGCTCCCGTAGGGGCGCCAGCGGCGGATGCGCAGCGATCCAATGCCGAGATAGAGCAGCGCGACCAGCGCGGTGGCGGCGAGGGTGGCGAAGAGCGCAAAGCCCTGGACGCGATCCGCCCAGGGGAGCTGGGCGACGTAGTAGCCGAGGTCGCGATGCAATACGGGATCGGAGACGCCGTAATGCGGCGGACCCAACGCGAGGGCAGCCGAAAGCCACCAGTCGCCGGTGCCGAGCGCGAGCATGGCGCCGACGAGCACGCCGGTCACGAGCGTGCCGCCGAGCAGCACGCGCCGCGGCACCGCCTCCACGATCTCGAGGTCGCCCAGACGGCGCGGCAGCTGAACGGAGCCGATCGCCCGATACACCAGGAACAGGTTGCCGGCGCCCCACATGACGGCCACGAGCACGATCAGTCCGCGCACCAGTCGCGCGAGGTCGCGCGCGGCGAGGTAGGCGTCGCCACCCGGCACACTCGCCGCCCACGCCCGCTCCGCGGTCTCGAGCGCGAGCCACCGACCCCCCACGAGCAGCACCACTAGCACGGCCGCCCCGACGGCGAAGCTCCACCGGTGGCGCGTGCGGGTCACGGGCGCATCCTGTCCCCGCCGCCCCCCCCCTCCCCCTGGGTCGCGAGCCAGCCCTCGACTTCGGCCCGGTAGCGGGCGAGTGCCGCCTCGCTCGCCGCCTCGAACCGGAGCACCAGCACGGGCTGCGTGTTCGAGGCGCGGAGCAAGCCCCATCCCTCGGCGAAGCTGATGCGCACGCCGTCCAGGGTCGCCACCGGATACCGGGCGGCGAAATGCTCCGCGGCGCGCTGCACGATCGCGAACTTGCGCTCGTCGGGGCAGTCCACGCGCAGCTCCGGCGTCGACACCGTCTGGGGCAGGTCGGCGAGCAGGCGCGAGAGCGGCCCGCCCTGCTCCGCCAGATAGCGGAGCAGGCGCGCGGCGGCGAACAAGGCGTCGTCGAAGCCGTACCAGTCGCCGGCGAAGAACATGTGGCCGCTCATCTCTCCCGCGAGCGGCGCGTGCAGCTCCTTCATTCGCTGTTTGATGAGGGAGTGCCCCGTCTTCCACATGACGGGCTCGAGCCCGACGCGCTCGAGCTCCTGTGGCAGGACCTCGGAGCACTTCACGTCGAAGATCACGGCGTGCCCGGGCCCGCGGCGGCGGGCGAGGTCGCGGCCCAGCAGCACCAGCAGCAGGTCGCCGAACACGGCCCGCCCCTGCTCGTCTACCGCGCCGATCCGGTCGCCGTCGCCGTCGAACGCGATCCCGAGCTCGGCGCCCTCGCGCCGCACCGCCGCCTGCAGGTCGCGCAGGTTCTCGAGCACGGTAGGGTCGGGGTGGTGATTGGGGAACGTGCCGTCCGACTCGCAGAACAGCGGCACCACGGACGCTCCGAGCCGCCGCAGGGTGTCCACGGCGACGAGGCTCGAGACGCCGTTCCCGCAGTCAACGACCACCTTCACCGGACGGGGGAGCGGACCGTTGCGTTGCACGATGGCGTCCCGGTAGGACGGCAGCACGTTGCGGTGAGTCTCGTGGCGCCCGCCCACCCGGGTCTCCACGCGGTTGTCCTCGATCATCTCCCGGAGCCCCTGGATCGCGCCGCCGTAGATCGCCTCCCCGGAGAGCATGAGCTTCAAGCCGTTGAACTGAGGAGGATTGTGCGAGCCCGTGACCTGCATGCCGCCGTCCACGCCGAGCGTGTGGGTGGAGAAGTACAGCGCCGGGGTGGGCAGCTCGCCGACGTCGAGGGCCACCGCGCCCCCGTCGACCAGCCCTTCGCGGGCGGCTCCGGACAGCTCGGCGCCCGACGGGCGGTTGTCACGCCCGACGGCGATCCGGGGCGGGCGCCCGAGGCGCTCCCACGCCAGCGTCGCGAACGCCTGCCCGATGGCGCGGGCAACCTGCGCCGTGAGCTGGTCGCCCACCGTGCCCCGGATGTCGTATTCCCGAAAGATCGTGGCGGGGAGGTTCATGGGCCCGCCCGGCGTCAGTTGCCGGCGAGTTTGGGCGCGGTGGGCGGAGCGCCCGAGATGGCGGCAGTCGCCGGTCGCACGGCGGCGCCGCTCGTGCGAGCAAGGTCCAGCAGCCGGTTCGGCCGGACGCCGAAAAAGAGCAAGCCCGCCACCGACACCGCCACGGCGAGGCTCCCCAGCGGGCCGAGGCGCATCCCGCTGTGGGCCTGCTCGAACGGCTCGGCCTTCATGTACATGGCCATGATCACGGGGAGATAGTAGCCCGCCGAGATGACGCTGGCGAGGACGAGAATGGCGGCGAGCACGACCTGCCCGGATTGGGTCGCCGCCACGAGGATGTACCACTTGCCGATGAAGCCTGCGGTGCCCGGGAAGCCGAGCAGCGACAGCATGCAGACGGCCAGGGCGAAGGCGAGCCACGGCCGGCGCTGGGCCAGTCCCGCGAGGTCGTCGATGCGGACGTCGCGCTCGCCGTCGCGGCCCTTGGCCGCGAGCAGCGCGAAGGCCGCCAGGGTCATGAGCGTGTAGGCGACGAGGTAGAAGATGAATGCCGCCGCGCCCGCGGCGGTTCCGGTCGCCACCGCGACCAGCACGTAGCCGGCATGCGCGACGGACGAGTAGGCGAGCATTCGCTTGAGCGTGCGTTGGGCGAGGGCGACGAAGTTTCCCACCAGCATGGTGATCACGGCGAGCCACCACACGATCTCGCGCCATGCGGGCACGCCGCCGAACGCCTCCCCCAGCACGCGGAACAGCGCGGCGAACGCGGCCGCTTTGACCGCGGTCGCCATGTAGCCGGTGACCGGCGTGGGCGAGCCGTCGTACACGTCCGGGGCCCACATGTGGAAAGGCACCGCGGCCACCTTGAATCCGAAGCCGACCAGCAGCAGCCCGAGGCCGATGAGGAGCATGGTGCTCTTCTGGAGACCCAGGGTCGTCACCTGCACACCGATGAGCGTCAGGTTGGTGGCGCCGGTCGCTCCGTAGGCGAGGGCGATGCCGTAGAGCAGGAACCCGGAGGCGAACGCGCCGAGCAGGAAGTACTTCAAGGCCGCCTCGGCGGCGGCGGCGTTGCGACGGTTGATCCCCGCGAGCACGTACACCGCGACCGACATCAGCTCGAGGCCGAGGAAGATCATCATGAGGTCCTCGCCTCCCGCCATCAGCATCATGCCGAGCGTGGCGAAGAGCAGCAGCACGTAATACTCGGGCGCGAGCAGGCTCTCGCGCTCGAGGTAGTCGAACGAGACGAAGACCGTCAATGCCGCGGTGCCGAGGACCAGCCAGTCCGCCACGAATCGGAAGTCGTCCACGGCGATCATCGGGGCGGCGTGGGCCGCCGGGGGGATCGCCGCGGGGCGCGCCGTGTTCCACCACAGCCACCAGACCGCGCCGGCGGCGGCAACGAGTCCCCACCAGGTCACCCATGCGGCGACCCGCAGGTCCGCGCTGGTTTGGTGCCGCCAGGCGACGACGAGGAGCAGCACCACCGCTGCGAGCGTCACCACCAGCTCGGGCAGCAGGGCGAGCGCGAGATCGCGGTAATTCGAGAGGTCGAGGCTCATCGGCCGCGGGCGACGGTCGCGGACGCCGCACGCACCGTTTGGATGAGCTGCTGCGCGCTCGGCTCCATGCGCCGGAGCAACGGCTTGGGGTAGACGCCGATCCACACGATGCACGCGACGAGCGGCAGCAGCACGGCCAGCTCCCGCGGCGACAGGTCGAGGAGCCGCTCGTTCTCGCGCTTGTCCAGCGGGTTATAGATCACGCGCTGCAGTGCGGGGAGCAGGTACATGGCGGCGACGATGACGCCCGCCGCCGCGATAATGGCCGCCACCGGGTAAGTCTTGAACGCCCCGATCAGCACCAGGAACTCCCCTACGAACCCGTTCGTGGACGGCAGTCCGATCGAGGAGAGCGACACGATCGTGAGCACGCTCGCGAACAGCGGGACGACCCTGGCGATCCCGCCGAACGCCGCGACGAGGCGGGTGTGGCGCCGCTCGTACAGCATGCCGACGAGGAAGAACAACGCTCCCGTCGAGATCCCGTGGTTGATCATCACCATCAGGGCGCCCTGCACGCTCTGGAGCGTCAGGGCCCAGATGCCGAGCATCACGAAGCCGAGGTGCGCCACCGACGAGTAGGCGATCAGCTTCTTGAAGTCGGGCTGCACCATCGCGACCAGCCCACCGTAGATGATCCCGATCAGTGACAGCGCCACGATGCCCGTCTGGACCTTGGGATGGAGCGCCACCGCCGGGAAGAAGGGGAGCGCGAAGCGCAGGAAGCCGTACGTCCCCATCTTGAGCAGGATCCCGGCGAGGAGCACGGAGCCCGGCGTCGGGGCCTCGACGTGCGCGTCCGGCAGCCAGGTGTGGAAGGGGAACATCGGCACCTTGATCGCGAATGCCAGGAAGAACGCGCCGAACAGCCAGAAGGCGGCCGGGCCCAGGCCGCCGGCGTGCGCCAGGACCCACGGATACGAGAACGAATAGGCGCCGGTGCGCTGCGCGACGATGTAGACCAGGACGAGAATCGCCACAAGCATCAGCAGCGACCCGAACATCGTATAGATGAAGAACTTGATCGCCGCGTAGATGCGGTTCTCGCCTCCCCACACGCCAATGATGAAGTACATGGGGATGAGCATCACTTCCCACATCACGTAGAACAGGAAGAGGTCGAGGGACACGAATACGCCGATCATCCCCGACGTGAGCACGAGCATCAGGGCGTAGAACGCCCGCTCGCGGGTCGTGATGTAGGAGTAGCTCCCCAGCACCGAGAGCGGTACGAGCAGGGTCGTGAGCAGGACCATGAACAGCGAGATCCCGTCCACGCCCACCGTGTAGTGGATCCCCCACGCCGGGATCCACGCCGCGTCGAGCTCGAACTGCATCCCCCCCGACGGCACGAACGTCCACCACAGGGGAACGGAGAGCGCCAGCTCGGCGAGGCTCGTGGCGAGGGCGAGGTGCTTCGCCACGCGCGGCGGCGCGATCAGCACCGCCAGCGCGGCGACGGCCGGCCAGGCGATGAGCGCGGTGAGAATCCAGTGCGCGTACATTTGTTACCGCAGCGCGGCCCAGAGAACGAGCAGCACTCCTCCGACGAACAGCAGGGCGTAGCTCCCGACCTGGCCCGTCTGCAGCCTGCTCCCCACCCAGCCGAAGACGCGGACCGCGGCGGCGCTGCCGTTCACCATCACGCCGTCCACGAGCCGCGCATCGATCGTCTTCCACAACACCTCGCGCGAGAGCCACTGGATCGGCCGCACGATGATCGCGTCGTACACCTCGTCCACATACCACTTCTTCCAGAGGACCCGGGCGAAGCCCCGCTCCGGCGGCGCCAGCCGCGCGGGCACGAGCGCCTCGGGCCGGAGCAGCCGCACCGCAGCGAAGATGCCCAGGCCCGCGACGAGCACCGCCGCGACGACGAGCGTCCATTCGACTCCGGCCGGCAGCGCCGCCTCCGGCCGCACATGCTCCGCTGCCGCCGTGACGGGAGCGAGCCAGCCGTGCAGGAACGCGTGTCCGCCGAACAGCTCGGGCACGTTGATCACCCCGCCGGCGAAGCTCAGCAGGCCGAGCACCGCGAGCGGACCGGTCATGCTCCACGGCGCCTCGTGCAGGTGTGCCCGCTCCGCTTCCCCCGTCCGGTTCGGGCCGTGGAAGGCGTACAGCATCAGCCTGGTCATGTAGAACGCCGTGAGCAGAGCGGCGGCGAGGCCCATCGCCCAGTACGCGAGCCAGATCGGCTCCGCCCTCCCGCGCGCGAACGCGGCGCCGAG
>Ga0070708_100002875_pt1 | contig 13361 bp, 9 predicted proteins | sample KBSK5503metaG_FD_65469 | JGI IMG/M metagenome (GOLD analysis project Ga0070708, IMG submission 65469) | Corn, switchgrass and miscanthus rhizosphere microbial communities from Kellogg Biological Station, Michigan, USA - KBS K5-50-3 metaG | ecosystem: Host-associated > Plants > Roots >...
GGAGCGGGTACGCTGGCCCCGGTTGCCGCCGACGACGCCCGGGCAGGCCCAGGCGCGCCGCGAGGGTGCATAGCTCAGCGGTAGAGCACTCGCCTTACAAGCGAGGGGTCACTGGTTCGATCCCAGTTGCGCCCACCAGGTCAGAGCGATGTTGATCTTCACCAAGATCATCACGGGAACCATAGCGGGAACCTGAGTGATAGGCTCCCGTGCGTGGGAACCAAGCGCCGCGGCCGTGGCGAGGACACGATCATCTTCGACCACGAGGGCAGCGACTGCCGAGACAGCAGGTACCACCGGCACTGCTCCGGGCGGTGGCGCGGCGTCATCAGCAAAGGCTACTGGCCCGACGGCAGGCGCAGGCGCTACAAGGTGAGTGGCCGTACCAAGCAAGACGTCATCGACGCTCTCAAACGCAAGAACGAAGAGCTGGATGCTGGGCTGAGTACCTCGAAGACCTACACGATCAAGAAAGCCGCCGAAGACTGGCTCGAGCACGGCCTGCCCGGCCGGTCTGATCGCACGCGCCAGATCTACCACGACGCGCTGGCCCCACTCCTGGAGAAGATCGGCAAGAGGCCGCTGCGGAACCTGACCGCCGAGGAGGTTGAGACGGCGCTGAGGTCCCTAACGGGAAGCCTCGCCAGCCGCTCCCTGAAGATCGCGCACGAGTCCCTGGTACGCGCCATCAGGTACGCGGAGGCACGCGACAAGGTGGGCCGTAACGTCGCAGCGCTAGTCGACACGCCGAAAGGGCGCGATGGCCGACGTAGGCGGGCGTTCACCCTTGCCCAGGCAGTGGAGCTGATCGTCGCGTCGCGGACGCTACCCGACCTGCAGCTGCACCCGGGGCTGAAGGACCCCCGGCGTCCGGCCTCGCTGATGCACGCCTACATCGCGGTCAGCCTGATGTCCGGCGTGCGCCCCGAGGAGGCCAGGGCCATCGGCTGGGAGCAGGACGTGAACCTGGACGGCGATCCGCCCTCAGTGGCCGTCCTGCGTGCCGACCGGGCCGGGGGAGACGTCAAGACCTCAAAATCCCGCCGGGCGCTGCAGCTGCCGCAGACGGCAGTGGCAGCGCTCTGGGAATGGCAGGAAGATCAGGCAGCCGAGCGGCAGGTGGCTGGAGCGCGCTGGCGCGATAACGGCCGCGTCTTCACCACCGCGACGGGCGCTCCGCTCGATATCAGGAACGTCAGGCGCATGTTCAAGGCCATCTGCGTTCATGCCGGCCTCGGCCGGGATTGGGCACCTCGGGATCTGCGGCACACATTCGTCTCGTTGCTCTCCGATGACGGGATGGCCATCGAGAAGATCTCCCGGCTGGTCGGCCACACCAGCAGCCACGTGACCGAGACCGTGTACCGGCAGGAGCTGAGGCCGGTCCTGCAAGAAGGCGCCGAGGTGATGGACCGCCTGTTCGGAGGCCTGAATGGCCAAACGTCGACCAGGGCCCGGTAGTGATTCCCCGATGCAGTCGCGTGGCTTCTTCCGTGTCAGGGGAGATCCGCTGCCTGCCAGGGGGAGTCCCTGAATGTCCCGGAGAGCACTTCACCTGGCCGAACACTGCCTCACGGTGCCCGGGGATGCCTTCAGGGCTGCGGCGCGTTTTCTCCGGTCCAGCGGCGCCGAGTTCACCATGCCAGAGCCGACGAACGCGCCGCCCGCGTCACCGCGGTGCTGCAGGTCATCTACCTGATCTTCACCGAAGGCTACGCCAACACATACGGGCCGAGCCTGCTCCGCCCGGACCTGTGCGCACGAGGCCATACGGCTGGCCCGGATGCTTCGCGCGCTGCTGCCGGGGGACGCCGAGGTCACCGCGCTGCTCGCGCTCCTGCTGCTGACCGACGCCCGGCGCCCGGCCAGGACCAGCCCGGGCGAGCTGCCGGTGCCGATGGCCGAGCAGGATCGCGGCAAGTGGGACGCCGCCCGGATCGCCGAGGGCACGGCACTGGTCAGCGAAGCGCTTCGGCGCGGGCCGCCGGGCCCATATCAAGTTCAGGCGGGGATCGCCGCCCTGCACGACGAGGCGCCCACGGCTGAAGAAATCGACTGGCCGCAGATCCTGGCCCTGTAGGAGGTTGAGACGCTGACCATCCTGCGGCTGGGCGTGCCACCCACCCTGGCCAGCACGCTGCGCTCGGCCAACCCGATCGAGTCCATGATCGAGATCTGCCGGCAGCATTACAAGAACGTCAAGCGATGGCGGGACGGGACCATGGCGCTGCGCTGGTGCGCCGCTGGCATGCTCGAAGCCGATCACCAGTTCCGCCGCCTCAACGGCCACTTACACCTGCCCAGGCTCCGCGCCGCGCTGGAAGCCCACGTCACCACAAATGTCACTGCTGTAAGCCAGAATGAATATCAGAAGGTGGCCTAATGGTCACCGGGGCCGCCACCGAAGTTCCACCGAACTCGGGACAACCTCCGCTCGCTGATTCAAGCCTGTCATGCGATGCTTGAGGGACTTTGAGGAGGGCAGAGCGGGAGGGCCGTCGATGGCTGATCCGTTGACCCTGACAGCGGTGGGGGCGGTTGCGCTCACCGAGGGCATCAAGTTCTTGTACGGGCAGGCCGGTGATGCGCTCAAGCGGTTGCGAGCGCGGAAAGCCGAAGGCAAGAGCGCGACAGCCGAGCCAGTCGAAGTTCAGCTGCCATCCGACGCGTTTGCGGGCCAGCTGGAGCGGCCACAGTTGCAGCTTGAGGTGGTCGAGCGGCTCGAGCAGGAACTGCGGGACCTGCGGGCGGCTGTCGGCGACTATGCCCAAGGCATCGATGAGGTAGATACGAGCAATGATGAGCTGCTGCAGACAGTTGACGCTCTGCGGGGCGCCGTGGAGGCGGTGTACGGGCAGCGCATCACCTTCAAGGGGGAACCGCGCCCGGCCTCCGGGCCTCTTGCGATTGGCGAGGCCAATGTGGATGAGGTGCTCGGCACGGTGGTTGGGCTACGTGCTAGGAGAATCATCGGCGGCTCCGCCGTCGGCCGGGTCACAGTAAAGCGAGTGGAAAGTGGCGGGCAGGCCATCGGCTTGGATGTCGGGACGATCGGAGCTGGGGCCAGCCACTCGTCGCCGCGGGACGAGGAAGGAGGTGAAGACGGAACCGGGACTGCTGGTATTTGAGCATGCTTAGGCATTTCCGCCAAATGGCAGCGTATCAGCAATGTGATTCAGCAGGAGGATATTTCACCAGGCGTCAGCGGCGTCAGGGCTGTGTGGTCAGGTCGGTGAGCGCCTGAGGGAGCATCGCGAGCAGGTCTTGGTCGTGGGCCTGCGCCACGAGCAGGTATCTGGCAAGGATCGTGTCAAGGCACAGTGTGTCCGTCAGTGCTAGCGGGATGAGCGACTTGATGAGCGCGGCCCGCTGTGTCCGGGGCAGGCCGGGCGCCACTGCCGCCTCGGTGGTGAAGCAGGAAGCGACGAGGGGTGCGAACCCCGGGTCGGGGATGGCGATTTCCTGGCCGTTGCCGAGTTCCGTGTCGGCGTCGAGGCCGGGGTTGAGCCGCAGCAGGTCGCCGACGGGCCGCTCGTACAGCCGGGCGAGCGCATGGAGGGTGTGAGCGTCGGCGGCCCAGTCGGGGAACAGCAGGTGCACGGGGGGAAGCTGCCGCGGCGGGTACTGTTCGCCGACGACATGGATGGCACCGAATTCGGCTGCGGACGGGTCGCGGCGGAAGCGAGCCACCACCGCCTCCACCTCCAGCGGCGAGCCGGGCGCAGCTGTAACCAAACCTCGCCATCTCCGGGCCAGGGCGTTACAGCGGCTGGTGATCTGGGCGCAGAACGGCGGATCTTGCACGCAGTGTGCTGCCGCGAGGGCCCGCTCCAGGGCCCGTTCGACACGCGCGTGGTCGTCGGGGTCCGCGATGCGGGCGGCCTCGGCCAGGCGCAGGCAGGCCGGAGCTTCGAAGCCAGCGAAGCCGTAGCGTATCTCGAGGCCGAGATCGATCAGGGCGACGGCCCGGCTGGGATCGTCGAACACCAGCGTGAACGCCTCGGCGACTGCCGCCAGCCGCCGCTTGTGCGCTCCCCAGGAGTCGTGACCGTCGAGAAGCGGGCGGCCGTCGCCAGTCCACGGAGCCGCGCGTCCGTCAACCGGCGAGGCCCTAGGCACTAGGAACGGCCTCGTCTTCGATCCTGGCCGCCAGGTCCTCGAAGGACGCACGGGTATTGCTAGCGCGGGCCTGCAGCGCCTGACGGGTGACCGGCAGCTCCTCGGCGAGCCGCAGCTGGCTGCCGCCGAGCGCGGCCTCGACCAGACGGCGCGTGTACCGTCTGGCCCAGTCCTGATCTGGATGTGACAAGATGCTGGGCAGCAGGCCCCACAGCGAGCGGTTGCGGTACAGGACGTACCCGTTGACCGACAGGACGCTGAGGTACTCGTCAACATACTGATCGCCCGGAATCGGCTGCGCGACCGCGAAGCCCACCAGGTGAGGCCCGTCGACCTCCCCGAGATAGGCTGCCTGGCCGGCCGGATCGCCAGGGGCTGGGGGGGCGATGTTGGACACCGCGGCGCTGGCTGCGTACAGGAGGTGCTCCTCCTGCACCGAACCCCGGACACGGTCGAGCAGCGCCCGTACGGTCGGCTCGTCCGACATCGCCAGGCCGACGGGGAGCGGCCGGGGAGCACCCCAAAGCGCGGCGGCGACCTGCCCGGCGAGCCAGTTGAGTTCGATCTCGTCGAGGGACTGCCCTTGCAGCCGATTGAGGGCCTCCTCGGCGCCGGGCTGGTTGCGGTTGGCTGCCAGCCACGCGCATACCAGCAGGCACGCTTGCCGCCACCGTGGTTCCATAGCGAGCAGATCAAGGTAGCGCTCGGCGCCCTCCAGGTCGCCCTGCTCGGCTCGCCGGAGCACCTCGCGGGGGTCGCTCTGGGCGGCCTGGAATGATTTCAGTTCATCGACAGCGCCGACCACGTGGACGGGCTTGGTGGCTACCTCGGGCAGGCAAACGGCCTCGACTGCAGCGGCGTGGACCCGCTGGAGCGCACGGATGTCATCGACGAGATCCAGGTGGCACTGCTGAAACGCGAAGCTGGCGGTCAGGCTGGCGAGCAACTCTGCCAGAGTCCGGTTGGCTGGCGCGTGGCTGCCGCGGGCAGCCTCCAATAGGTGGGTGCCGACGTGCTCGACTCCGTAGCGGTCATCGCACAGCTGCCAGTCGTCGCCGTAGGTGTCGACATACCGCTTGGCGATTATGCGATGAGCGTCAGCGGGCGAGATCGTGTAGTTGGGGTTGCGGTGGGCGTCGAACAGGAATTCCCGGAAGCTCTGGTGATACAGGTCGAACGGCCCGCCAGGCCGGGTCCCGGACAAGTAGGGGGCCAAGCGGCGCAGCGCGTCCTGCAGCCCATCGTCGTCCATCTCAAGAATGAAGGCGAGCCGCGCGGCCGACAGCGGGGCTTGTGCGACTCCGAGGACGCCCAGGATCGGCCTCGCCTGCGCCGTCCACCGCGGGTCACCGACGCTCTCGTACTCGCGCCCCAGGAACACCTGGTAGATCTCGTCCAGGTTGCTGGAAGTAGGCAGCTCCAGGGTCGAACCAAGCTCGTTGCGGTGCGCCTGCCAGTAATCAAGGACCATCTTGGCGACCAGGAAATTGCCCCTGCTGGTCTCGTCGATGCGTGCTAGGAGGTCGGCATCGGCGTCAGCACCCAGGCGGGCGCTCGCGTAATCGCGCACATCACGGCGGTTGTCGTCGGGGCTGGCGTCGAGATCGATGGGCTTCGGCCCGCGGAAGCGACAAGTCACGTTCGTCAGCGGCCGGGTTGAGACCAGGAAACGAATCCCCGACGCCAACGCATCCCCGCCCGCCACCAGCTCGCCGATCTTCGGTGCAAAGCGCCACAGTTCGGCCTCATCAAGCCCATCGACCAGGATGGTGACCCGACGTGGCTGCGCGGCCAGGACCTGCTCGAGGGCGCCGAGGACCCGCCAGTACAACCCGGCCGGGTCGGCGGCGTACAGGCTACCGACGCGCACTGCGGCCAGGTCGCCGTAGTTTTGCTCGGCCGTTGCCTCAGCGTGGATGACTATGCCGGTCTGGCTGGCGAGCACCTCACCGTAGGTGGCGAACTGCTGCCCGAACTGCTTGGCCAGCGACTGCGAGAACTGTGACGGGTCCAGCGCCGTGTCGCTGCTTGTGCGCGTCTCCGTGCAGAAATGGACGGCATCGATCGCCGCCGAAACGCGCCGCCGCACTGCGGCGAGTTCAGGATCGTCAGGGTCCTCGCCCGCACCTGCGAGCCAGGCCATCAGTGCTGTCTTGCCCACGCCGGGCTGGGCGGTGAGTAGCAGAACCCGTGCGCCCCCGTTGCCTTCCAGCCAGGTCGCCACCTGCCGCACTACGTCCGCACGCCCCACGAATCCCTTGGCGCGCTCAGCAGCCTTATCTGGAACGTCCACCGACATCCCAACCTCCTCTATCCAGTTCCCGGATAGGCTATGTATCGGCTGTGCTCACCCTGGCTGGCCACGGAAACTCGCTTGACCCGACCGGTCCGTGACGTCATCAAGTACCGGAAGGGCGAATTCCTCCTTCGTCCGGGCTTCCGGCGTTACCCGACGGCAGTGAATGCCTCGGTGTCCGGTCGCCTCAACGTTCACCGCGATGGCCTGACCCCACGGTCTACATGCTTCGCTGTAACCTGCCCGGTGACGGAACCACCGACGATTCTCTTTGCGCGTCGGCCAGCCACGTAGCCAGCACCTCATCCACATTGACCTCGCCAGCCACAATGGGGCCGGCAGGGGACAGCTTCCAGTTAAGGTGATGCGTTGTCCATAAATGGCCTCCATCGCTTGTCGCCGACGCGTCCGCCGTCTGACGCAGCTCATCGTTGCTCCGTTCGCGTGGCCGCTCGAGGGCCTCGCCGTCCTGCCCATACAAGAACTTGATGCCTTCCGTAAGTGCTACCACTCCCACCGCTGTCAGCGTCAAGAGATTAATCATCGATGGGCCCGCCGGTTTCGTCTCCCGGTAGGCCTTAGTCCAAGCATGGCACGGCAACCGCGGCACACTGCGGCCACTAGACCCATGAACCACTAGCCGACGGTCACCCAGATCACCCCGCTCGTAGTGCCGATCAGGAGTTGGCCAGTGTCCTGGAAACGTAGGGCAGTCGCTGGTTGCGGTATGAAGTATTCTTCTTGCGGTTGGACCGCTCCCGGTTCGAGCGGGGCAAACAAGCGGACTCCGAAGCTGTCGCCTAGGGCGAGCGCGGCGCGACCGGAGACCGAGCCCAGTGCTAGATGGCCTTGATAGGCTCTGCTCGATCCGATCGGCTGCCACCGCGGTTGCTGGCGGCCGTCGTGACAGGCGATGAGAATGCGCCGACTGGCGACCCCATCGCGGACCGTGGCAGCCACAACCGTCATCTCACCTATTGCGGCTACAGTCATGTTGCCGAGGATCGTGCCCCGTTCACCCACGGGCCCCAGTTGTAGGTGTTCCTTGCCGCCACAGTGCAGACTTACCTGCTCGCCGGTCAGGTCGGCGATGACCGCCGTGTTTCCTCCGGCCGCGACCGCTATACGGTCGATCCCCATTCCTGGGGTCCGCGCCGGGCCTGAGGCTAGTGGTGCGCCGACTGCTCGGACCAGGAAGCGTGCCGCCCATGTCAGGTTCGAGTCGTGTTGTACGGTCGACAGGTCTGCAAGCGTGAAGCCAGCGAGTTCAGCGGGCCAGCCTTCCCGCAGATGTACCGGGATGGTCTGTTGGGTGGTGTCCAGCCAGCGCGCGCAGCAGGTGCCGGCGTAGCTGTCGGTTAGCGCGACCGCGACGGGTGTCCCGTGGACGTGACCCAGGGCCACGAACTCGGGCCTCGAGCCCGGCAGCTCGACATTGTCGATGACCCTGCCCTCGGCGTTAACCGTCCACAACGTGGATTGGTGGCCGTAGCCCGGCGCGAGCCAGGTTGCCAACGCGGAACCGTTCACTGTGGCGGCGGCGATGACTGAGACAGGCCCGCATTCCGCCCCGCCATGGTCGAGCGCCCGAGCCTGGTCAGATACGCGTATGCCATCGTCCCCGCTGACCACGATGAGCGATTGGCCCGCGTGGCGTGCCGTCTCCACTCTCACGTGGCTGGACATCACAGCGGTGTCCAACTGCCCGGGCTCGCAATCCCAGGTCGCGAGCACGTCCGCCCGCCACATGCGGATTAGCAGTTTCGGCGATGCGTTACCGCTGAGGAAGTTCACTTCTTCCACGCGAAACTCGCCGACCGGGTGGAAACTTTCGATCGCATCGGTTAGCGCAGCCCAGCCAAGCGTGGAGATCTGCTCTCCTGTGCGGGCGTCCAGCACCGCGACGGCGATCTGCTCGTCGTAGGCAGCGACCGCGAGCAAGGGCCGCCCGGCGGCCACGCTGCTGGCCACCGGCTTGCTGGCCGAAATTTCGACATTCATTACCGGCCCGGTTGCCGAGGAATCCTCGGCGAACGGGTTGATCAGGTACAGTTCCCCCGCGTTCTCGGTGATGGCCGCGAGCAGCGGATCGCCTGTGGTGGCAATCGGATGCATCTGGCGGACCTTTTCGGGGAGGACCACCACCGGCTCAAGGGCTCTTTGCGCCGCGGAAGGCGCGATGGTACTTCTCTCGTGTTCCCACAGATCGGCACTCCCCAGCGGGCGCACCCATATTGCGCCGAGCACTGGATGGGCCTCAGCGAGCCAGGCCTGACTATCGCGGCGCAGGAGAGCCGTCGGGCCGGGAGACCATGCGCGTGCGATCGCTTCTCCGGTATGCGCGTCGGCTGCTACGGTGAAGTGCCCGACTTGGATCAGCGCCGGCCGGTTTCCGACCTCGGTTAGCATGAGCTTGCTCATGGGATCGGGGTCGATCGTTCGCACCACGTGTTCGGCTCCAGTCTCCGGTTCCCAGATCACTGGCGCGTCTGCCTTGTCTTCGAGAAGCCCTATGGCCAGTCGCTGACCGAGTTCCCCGACTGCGAGCCGCCTTACCGATAGGGACGGCCGCTGCCATATCGACGGCGGAGACGGGTTGATGACGGCGCACGAGGGGCGAATGACCTGTTCCGGAAGAAGACCCGTCAGCACGGTGTCCAGCGCCTGACCGCCCGTGCGCAAGGCGGAGAGGCGAAGCGCCAGCGCCCGCTGGGCGGGCTTGCCGCCCACCAGCGCGGTGAAAGCGTCCTCATAGATTCTGAGCAGCTGTGAATGGCTGGTGCGCAAGGCCCGTCGCATCGCGAAAGGTTCGGCAAAGACCAGGAAGCCCGCCTCGATGACCTGGTCGAGGCGGCCCAAGGCCACCGCATGGGTGGCAAGGTGCTCGAAGGCGTACTGGCCACTGGCTGACCTCGGTCGGCCCTCCGGGTCTGTGCTCGGTGGCTGGGCCAGGAGCCAGTCGACCAGCCTGCTCTCGGCTTCCCGCGGATATACGCAGTAGGTGCCCGCCGTGCAGAGGAACTCGCGGAACGATTCGTGGTAGAGGCGTAGCGGCACGCCAGCCGCAGGGGAATCGAGGTACTGCGTAAGGACGCGGACTACCCTATCGACCCTCGATGGCGGGAGATTGTTCGCGCCCGCGAGAACCTCGCGGGGAAGACCGGGGCCCTGGGCTACCGCCAGCATGCCGAGCAGCGGGCGGTAGCGATCTTCCCAGCGCTCATCCGAGCGTGCCAGCTCGCGCTCTATGAAGCGGGTGTAGATATCGTCAAGGCCGCTGGGGACCAGTGGTCGGCCACCGTATGACTCCTGCTCGCCCAGCAGGTCATCCACCGTATGCCGGGCATACAGGAAGTTGCCGGCGCTCACCTGCGCGATCTGCTCGGCAAGCTGCTCGGGTTGCCGCCGCGGGCGGGCTGCCAGCCGGCGAAGGGCGTACATCCGCACGTCTTGAATGGCGGCATCCACATCTTGATCGAGATCAACGATGAAGCCGGGCGCCCGGGTCAGCCGGTCGGTGACGCGCGGGTCGGGGCGGCTGGTCAGCATGAACCGTAGCGGGCGTGGCACGGCGCCAGCCACGATCACGTCGGATAGTGTCCTGACCAGCGTTTCTTCACCTGGCAACGTCAAGGCCTCATCGAGGGCGTCGATCACGACCACGAACGGGTCAACCAGGGTGTGGGCGAGCTGCGACAGCGGGTGACGTATGAGCCGTTCCAGCGCCATTGCTGCCGACAGGTTCCCGACCTGCAGCGTGTCGATCCGGATCGCCGTAGCCTGCCCCCCGGGCTCGATGGTTCCCGCCACGGCGCTTCCGTGGATCTCGATCCTCTGCTCACCGGAATCGAGTAGAGCCTCCGCGTACGGTCCGCAGCGGAGAGCGATCGCATGCGCGAGTTGTTCGACAAAACGCAGCGGATCGAGCACTGAGGGCTCCAGGGCTCGGCAGAAATGAGCGTAGGTGACCAGCCCTGGACGAAGGCGCGCCCGTTCGCCTCCGGCCAGCCCCTCGCTGACCTCGCAGATGTGCCGAGCTAGAGCAGTCTTCCCAGTGCCCGGCTGGCCAAGTACCAGCGCGAACGGCACGTCACTTGCCAGCCATGCATCAAGCTCATCCAGAACGCTCGTCCGGCCGACGAACCAAGAGCCCGTAGCTGAATCTGCAGGCCCGGCATCAGCATCCATTAAGTTGGAGCCCAACCGTAAGGAGAGCCGAAGCCCAAACCATCGCACGAAGGCCCATCAGCTACCGGCTCCCGGCCGCAGAGGCTGTGCAGCACAAGAAATTCCCACCTTTCCGGGCGCGCCAAAGCAACGAGCCTGGAAGCTGATAACCCTAAGCCAGCCCGGCATTGTCAAAGACCGTTTCGCGCACAGTTGTCCGCAGCCCGTGCACCCGGTCAAGCCACGCCTGGTCCCCGAGGCGATACCAGTCCAGGTAATCTCCGCCAGCGTAGACGACGTAGCCCAGGGCGCCGACATATCCAGCCCCGACGGCTACTGGCCCCCACGGCACGACGCCAAGCAGCGGCTTTTTCACCAGCGACAGCGCCCGCAGGACCCACGTCACGGTTCTCGTGGTGACCCCATGGCGGGCGAGCAGCTCCTCCAGCGTCTCGGTGGCCTTGTTATAAAGACCCGCGTCCACCGACCCATCGGCCGCCTTCAGCATCTCCTCCACTTCGGCCTGGATCCGTGCGGTTTCATACAGCCTGCTCACCAGGCCGGTCACCAGCTGCCGCACGCCATGGATCTCCCCGAGCCATTCGTAGACCGCCTCGCGGGCATCGGCTCCCTGCTCTCCGCCCATCGCAGCCTGCAGCTTGCCCACTGCGGCCGCCACTAGCCTGGCCGCCCGGCGCAGCACTCCTGACACATGGTCGGGTACCCTGGCTAGGATGTCCGGCGCCGGCAGCAAGGCGGCGCCATGCAGCACACTGCCGGCCAGGCCGGCCATTCCCGTGACCGCCTCGATGCCCGCCCTAGCCGTCCTATCAGGGATCTCATCGAGGAAATCCGAGATCTCGCCCCGGAGATCGCTGGCGGCCTCGGCCGGGTCGGAAGGCCGGGCCCCACGGTCCACGGTCACAACGGCGAGAATGCCCGCCCCCTGTGGGGCGTCCAGGATCTGGCGCAGGCCCGGATCGGTCAGCACCTCGCTGGCCGCCGCCCGGTCGGCCGCGCTCGCCGCCGCTTGCTCGTCAGCGGCATCAGCGGCAATCGAGAAGTCGTAGGCCGCCGCGGCCAGCAGCTTGAGTCCGGCCAGCTCCCGCTGAGCCAGGTCCTCCGTGGTCATTTCGGCGGCCAGCACAGCCTGCAGGTGCTCAGATCGCGATACCACCCCATCTAGCCGGTCCGCCCTGATTTCGGCGTCCCCGCGGTCTCGCGCCTCGCGATCGCTGAGCTGATAAAGGTGATCGATGGCCTGCCGGTAATCCGTCCAGGCGTCCTGCACCGCGTCACTAGGCACTGGGGCTTCCTCTCAGCAGTCAGCGAAAAGAGTCAATCGTCTGGCGGTCGGCGCCCGCGCGGTGTTCGAGCCCCGCTTGCCTCGCCGGTGCCGCCGAGCTGCTTGATGCTGACGGTCGTGTACTTGCTGTCCTTCTCGACGACGCCTACCTTATTGCGGGCCTCTACGCGGCCGCTCAGGGCCTTGTCGATATCCACGTCGATGACCGTACCCCGTACGCGCCTAAACGAGTTGGCAACCAGCACGAACGGCCCGGCGGTCTCCTCCGTCGCCGCTTCGGATGGCAACGGGAACAGCACCCCGTCCCGATCGCCGAGGTAGAGCACTGGGGCTCCCCAGTCCCGGTTTTCCAGCCCGGCTCGCTGGAAGATCGCCTGACGCGCCGCGTATAGTGCCTCGTCCACGCTGAACCCCGCAAGCAACAGCGGATAGGCGCCCTCGGCGATTAGCCCGGCGTTTTGGTCCTCGATGGTGAATTGATTGCCAATGACCGCCGGGACACGCTGGCGGGTCAGCGCCGGCGCCACCCCGCTCCACACATTCTCGCCATCACGGCGGCCGGTGTCGCAGGCACCGAGCACGGCCAGCCGGACCCCGCTAGCCCGCACGAGCTGTGCGAGTTCGGCGCTTGGGTACTCATCAGTTGCGCCGCCATTGGTCTCCAGCAGGATGCTGCCAACGTTGGTCAGGCTGCTGAAGCGCCCGTGCCCGGCGAAGTGGAAGACATCGGCGCCGTCGGCCAGCGCCCGGGCGAGGGCCTGCCGGGTGGTCGGTTGTTCGCACCAGCGCAGCTGGACCGCCTTTCGTCCCGCCGCCCGGTTAAGACCCTCTGTGGCCGCCTCTAGGTGCCGACGGTCCTTGTCCACCTGTAGCTCTGGCTGGTCCTCCGGGCTGGACAGCGCGCCAACCAGCATCACGTGGTCACGCCGGGGCAGGTCGCGGGCCGGCGCCTCGACCGTATCAGTCCGCACGATCGACAAGTCCCGGCGCAGCGCCAGGAAATCGGTCGGCTGTGGCGTACCAGATGCCTCCGGCAGCGCGAGGTACTCCCATGGCAGGCGGAGCAGCGGCGGCACGTCTATGTGCATCCGGAGCCGCAGCCCTTCACCCGCCCCTAGCCGTGCCAGGCTGTCGTTGAACAGGACCCGCACCCGTCCCTCGGGTAGGGCGAGCTCGGCGAGCAGTCCTCCCAGCTCGTAGAGCTGCGGCTCTTGCAGCCTGCGACGCTCCAGCTTGCCGACAAGCCCGCCGAAACCTGCCCCAGGGTCGTTCCAGAACCGGCTGGGATCGAAGACGCAACAGCTAGCGTCATCTGGCCGCATGGTGCCGCCCGGCGCCTCACCCTCGACCCAGACCCTGAAGGTGCCACCGCCGTCCCGCCCGTCGTACCTGCCCAGCCGGACATGGATGTCCCGATAGGCCAGAGGCTCACGCAGCTGGTCGTTCTGCTGATTCTCGGAAGTCATGCTTGAA
>Ga0070708_100002877_pt1 | contig 13360 bp, 14 predicted proteins | sample KBSK5503metaG_FD_65469 | JGI IMG/M metagenome (GOLD analysis project Ga0070708, IMG submission 65469) | Corn, switchgrass and miscanthus rhizosphere microbial communities from Kellogg Biological Station, Michigan, USA - KBS K5-50-3 metaG | ecosystem: Host-associated > Plants > Roots >...
CAGGGCTTCCTGTTCGGGCGTGTAAGCGAGGTGCATGCGCTAGTGATCCGTGCCGAGTATCAGGCCGCTCGTCGGGACGCCCGTGCCCGCGGTGACAAGCACGTGCTCGACGGCGTCGACCTGGTTCACCGACGTGCCCCGGATCTGGCGCACGCCCTCACTGATCCCGTTCATCCCGTGGATGTAGGCCTCGCCCAACTGGCCGCCGTGAGTGTTGATGGGCAGGCGCCCACCGAGCTCGATGGTGCCGTCGGCGATGAAATCGCCGGCCTCGCCCCGCTTGCAGAACCCGAACTCCTCCAGCTGGGTCAGCACGAACGGGGTGAAGTGGTCGTAGATGATCGCCGTCTGGATGTCGTCGGGGCCGAGGCCCGATACCCGCCAGAGCGTGTCGGCCACGAGCCCCATCTCCGGCAGCCCGGAGATGTCGTCGCGGTAGTAGCTGGTCATCATCTGCTGATCCGCGTACGAGCCCTGGGCGGCGGAACGGATGGCGGCCGGAGGCTGGCGGAGGTCGCGTGCCCGCTCGAGGGTGGTGACGACAATGGCGACGGCGCCGTCGCTCTCCTGGCAGCAGTCGAGCAGGCGTAGGGGCTCGGCGATCCAGCGTGACGCCTGGTGGTCCTCGAGGGTGATGGGTTTCTCGTAGAACCACGCCGCCGGGTTCGTGGCCGCGTGGCGGCGATCGGCGACCGCCACCTTCCCGAAGTCCTCGCTCGTCCACCCGAACTCGTGCATCGCCCGCCGGGCGAACATCGCCACCCATTGGGCGGGCGTGAGCAAACCGAACGGCGCGTACCAGCCGAAGTGTGTGCCCTCGGCGGTGGGCTCGACGGTACGGTCCTGCACGCCGGCGCCGAACCGCCGCCCGCTGCGCTCGTTGAACGCCCGGTAGCAGACGACGACGTCGGCCTCGCCGGTCGCAACGGCCATGGCCGCCTGGTGGACGGTGGCGCACGCCGCCCCGCCGCCGTAGTGGATGCGGCTGAAGACCCGCAGGCCGGGGATGCCGAGGTTGCGGGCCACCTCGATCTCGGGATTGGTCTCCATGGTGAAGGTGACCAGCCCGTCGACATCCGCGGGGGCGAGGCCGGCGTCCTCGAGGGCCGCCTGCACCGCCTCGACCGCGAGCGTTAGCTCGGACCGCCCCGAGTCCTTGGAGAACTCCGTCGCGCCGATGCCAGCGATTGCTGCCTGGTCCCGCAACGTAGACGTCACGGCAGCGCCACCTCGACGGTGCCGGTGACGTGATCGCCCAGCCCGTTGGCGCCCCGCACCGCCAGCTCGACGACGTTGTCATCGCCTTTGGCCGTGACCTGGCCCGTGAGCGTCATCGTGTCGCCCGGATAGTTCGGGGCGCCGAGGCGAATGGACACTCTCCGGATGACGGCGTCAGGCCCGGCCCAATCGGTGACGAACCGTCCCACGAAACCGTTGGTGGTGAGGATGTTCATGAAGATGTCCTTGGATCCCCGCTCTTGCGCGAGCGACGGATCGTGATGGACGTCCTGGTAGTCACGCGACGCGATGGCGGTGGCGACGATCAGCGTGCGGGTGAGCTCGATGCTCAGCGACGGGAGCTCGTCGCCGACCGCAACATCAGCGAATGATCGTGTCGTCACGCCGTCGTCCTCTCTGCGATGGCCGCGCCCAGGCGGACGAGCTGCGGTGTCGCGGCCCCGAGGGACAGTTCGATGTGCTTGGCCAGCGTGGTGTGACGGTGTAGTGGGTAGTCGACGTCGACGCCGATTCCTCCATGCAGGTGCTGAGCGGCGGCGCACACCCGCTGGCCGGCCTCGGCCGCCCAGAACTTGGCGATCATGATCTCCTCGTCTGCCGGCAGCCCCTCGGCCAGGCGCCACGCCGCTTGCCACAGGGTCAGGCGGGCGGCCTCGACGTCGATGTAGGCGTCGGCTGCCCGCTGGCCCACGGCCTGGAACGCGGCGATAGGGCGACCGAACTGTTCGCGCCCAGACGTGTACTCGGCGACGAGCTCGAGGGCTCGCTCCATGACGCCGAGCTGTATTGCGCTCAGGCCGACGAGGGCGTGATTGACGATCGATTCGACGACCTCGGCGCCTCCGAGGACTTCCTCGTCGCCCACGGCCACGCCCTCGAGGTCGAGACGGAACTCGGGAAGGCCGCTGGTGGCGACGCTGCGCACGAGGCTGACGCCGGCGGCGCCAGGGTCAACGACGGCGACGACCACGCCCTCGTCGGCCCGTGCGGGCGCCAGCACGCGGCCGGCGACGTCGGCCGCGGGCACGCACACCTTCACACCGTCGATTCGCCACGCTCCGCCTTTCCGGCGGGCGATGGTGGCGGGCATGGTGGGGTCGTCACCGCCGGGTTCGATGAGCGCCGCGCTCAGGACGAGGTCGCCGGCGACCACTCCTGGCAGCAGCGCGGCGCGCAGCTCGGCCGAGCCGAACGTCGCCACCGCGGGTGCGGCCATCGAGAGCGTGGCGAGTGCGGGGACGCGGGCGGTGACGCGGCCCAGCTCGGCCAGCACCAGGCACAGCTCGACGACGCCAAACCCGCTGCCTCCATCGTCGGCAGGCAGTCCGATCCCGAGCAGGTTGGCCGCTGCGAGATCGGTCCAGAGGGCGCGGTCGAAGCACTCTGAACCTGCTTCGACTTCCTTCAGCCGTTCCTGGGTGACTTGGCGGCAGATCTGCCGGGCAAGGGCGCGAACCGCCTCCTGCTCTTCCGTCAACGCGAAATCCATCTATGCGCCGTTCCCTCGCACGCGGAACTGCGGCAACGTCAACTCGTCGTCGACGGCGACGAAGTCGACCTCGACCGGCAAGCCGACGTGGACATCGGCGGGGTCGATGTCGACCACGTTCGAGACGAGTCGGGTCCCCTCGTCGAGCTCGACCAGGGCCACGACGTACGGGTACTCGAAGCTCGGCACCTGCGGATGATGGGGTACCACGAAGCTGTACACGGTGCCCCGCCCGCTGGACACCACCGTGTCCCATTCGAGCGACCGGCACGAGGGGCACATCGGCCCCGGCGGGTGGCGCAGCCGCCCGCATGAAGCGCACCGCTGGATGAGCAGTTCGCCCCGTTCCACGCCCTCCCAGAAGAAGGCGTTGTCCCGGTTCATCGCAGGACGAGGCCGGCGGGCAGTGGGTTCGGGTGCTGCTGGGGGCCGGAACTTGAGGATGCGGAAGATCATGGTGCCGACGACCTCGCCGTTCTGGTCGGTGAAGGTCGTCTTGGTGGTGACGAAGAAGCCGTCGCCCAGCGCGGTGTGCTTCTCGTCGGAGATGGCGTCGATCACCGCGCGAGTGGTGATGAGGTCACCAGGGCGCAAGTAGCGCCTGTACTCCTGTTCGCAGTTCGTTGCCACCACCGAGCTGAACCCCGCCTCGTTCAGCGTCTGGATGAGCTCGTCCTGCGCGCTCGGCCGGCTGCCGGCCTTCGGCTCGAGGCCTCGCATCGACCACGCCTGCAACATCGTCGGGGGAGCGACGATGCCGCCGTGCGCCGACCTCGCCGCCGCCTCGGGGTCGGTGTGCACCGGGTTGGCGTCGCCCACCGCGTCGCACCAATGGCGGATCATCGGCTCGTTCACCGGGTCGCGGGCGACAAGAGGCGGTCCCACCTCGCGCCCCACGAACGACTGCAACCGCGAGGCGAACGAAGTCAGCGGAGCTCCTTACAGAACGGGAACGTGTTCTATATTTGTACCCGCTCCGAGGGTTGCGGCGCTACTCCTCCGCGATGGAGATCGCTTGTTTCGGGCAGCGCCGTACGGCTTCTTCGACCTTCGCCCGCAGTGACTCGGGCGGGTGTTCGTCGAGGATGTAGAGGAAATCGTCGTCGCGAACCTCGAACACCTCGGGCGCTGCCGCCATGCACAGCGCGTTGCTCTCGCAGAGGTCGAAGTCGACCACAACTCTCACGATGATTCTCCCTTCGCCCCTGTGACGGTCCCTTCGAGCGGCGGCTGCTCGCCGCGCGCCCGCAAATACTGGCTGTAGATGTAGTCCAAGAAGCGCTCGACGGCTACGACGACGTGGATCGCACGGACGGACGGGAAGATCTCGAAGGCATGCTGCGCGCCCGGAAGCTCGGCGTGAACGACGGGCGCGCTCGATGCCTCCCGTAGGCGCTCGACGAAGAGCCGGGCCTTGCGGTGCGACGCCAGCGTGTCGTTGGCTCCGTGGATCACGAAGAACGGCGGGAGCTCGCCGTGCACCAACTCGAGCGGCGACGCCTTGCGCCACGCCTCGGGGTCCTTCTTCAGCGGGACCTTCATCACCGTGCGGGCGAGGAAGTACTTCGTCATCTGTTTCTCAGAGAACGTGCCCGTGCGGTTGATGAAGTCGTAGACGCCGTAGAACGGGACGCACGCCTGCGGCATGGTGTCGACGTCCTCGAAGCCCGGCTGGTACTCGGGCTCGTTGGCGGTGAGGCCCATGAGCGCGGCCAAGTGCCCGCCGGCGGAGCCGCCCGTGACCACCACGAAGTCGGGGTCGACGCCGTAGGCGGGGCCCTCCTCACGGACCCACCTCATGGCCTGCTTCACGTCGAGGAGGTGGTCGGGGAAGGTGGCCTTGGGGCTTAGGCGGTAGTCGACGTTCACGCACACCCACCCGTGGGCCGCCAGCTGCAGCATCAGCGGCATCGCCTGCTGCTCCTTGTGACCCAACACCCATGCGCCCCCGTGGATCTGAAGAAGCGTGGGGCACTTCTCCGGATGAGACCGGTGGCGGAAGATGTCGAGGCGCAGATCCTGGCCACCGGCCCGGGCAAAGGTGATGTTGCGCAGCCGCTCGACGCTGGGGTGGCGCATGCGAAACGGCCTCACCAACTGCTGCCAGCGCAGCCCCGGATCCCGCCCCGCCATGAGGTCGGGGTCGATGCGGTCGCGGTAGTCGTCACCCAGTGCCTGGCGGAGCGCCCGCTCCATGACATCGCCGGAGCGGTTGGCGATGACCACCAGGTACGCCGACCCGAGCATCGACGCCGCCATCAGCGCCAGCCCGATCCACCCCGCTCGGTCGTCGAGGGCACCGGCGGCGACGAGCCCGATCGTCGCCAGGACCTGGATCAGGAGCCGGAACTGGACGAGTTCGACGGTCAGCCACGCCCACACGAAGCTCGGCAGCATGGCCAGCGGCAAGCGGGTCGGCCGGATGGCATTGAGCGATGCCAGGGCGCTGATGAGGCCGACGACGAGAAGGGCCTTGGGCACGCCGCCAGTCTGCCAAACGCCCGGGGCCGGTCAGTCCGTCACAAGCGGCGCGGACCCGCTAAGGTGCGCGTGCCTAGAACTGGCGGGTTCGAGAAGGTTCGAGAAGGGAGACATCCGTGCGGCGGCTGATCGGAATTCTGGCGGTGACCGCAGTCCTGGCTCTTAGCGGCGTCGTGTTTGCGGGCATCGCGTTGGCCCAGACACCCACGACGGCACCCACGGCGACGACCAAGGCGGCGGCGGCCACCACGGCGACAACGGCGCGGCCGGCGACGACGGCCACCACGGCGAAGGCCGCGGCGCCCGCGGCTCGCCCGGCTCGGACCGGCGCGCGGACCGATTTCGAGGTCACGGTCGCGGGCACTGCGTTCATGATCGGCGGCGCGCTGCTGTTCTTCGGCCAGCCCCTGCGGCGGGCGCGGAAGCAGAGCTGATCTTCATACCGACTTCGCGGTCGGGGTTTTAGGAACGGGAGCCCAATGGGCTCCCGTTCCGCGACCACAGGAGGTTTCTGGCGACGTGATCAAGAGAATGGCCCGGTTGGCGGCGACGCTCGCCCTCGTCTCAGGCGTGCTCGCCCTCGCCGCTCCGGCGCAGGCGACCCCGGCGCAGGAGACCGAGTTCGTCAGCCGGGTCAACGCCCTGCGCCGCTCGGTGGGCGTGGCCCCGCTCACCGTCGACTCGCGCCTCACTGCGATCGCGCGGCAATGGGCATCGCACATGGCCTCGACGGGCGTCATGTCGCACAACCCCGACTACTACTCACAGGCGCCGTCGGACTGGCGGACGATCGGCGAGAACGTCGGGTTCGGGTCGAGCGTCGCCGAGATCGAGGGCATGCTCGAGGCCGACCCGCCCCATTACCGCAACCTCGTCGATCCCGCGTTCACCAACATCGGCGTGGGCGTGGTCGAAGCCAACGGCTTGCTGTGGGCAGTGCAGGACTTCACCGGCGGGGGGGCGCTCGGCAGCGCGGCGCCGTCGACGCCGGTGCCTGAAGCGGCGCCGGCGCCCGCCCCCGAGCCTGCGCCCGCCCCCGAGCCTGCGCCCGAGGTCGTCACGACCGCGCCGGCCAATGATGGCTCGCAGGCGGCCGCCGATGACCAGTCGGGAGCGTGGGACGACACTGCGGGCTCCAACGACGACGAGCTCGATGCCGCCCGCTCGCCCAATCCCGCGGCGGCCGACGACGCCCCCGCGCCGACCAACACGTAGCCCCTTGCAGTAGTCGTTTCTCGGCGATCAGGTCTTCGCGCTGCGAGCCAGTGTGTCGACGGGCAATGAGATGGCGACCCGGGCGCCCCCGAGAGGCGGCCCGTTGGTGGCCTCGAGGGTGCCGCCGTGGGCGCGGACAAGGGCGGCAACGATGGCGAGACCCAGGCCGGCGCCCCCGCCTTCACGCGGGCCCGAACGGCCCGCCCGGCTGAACCGGTCGAAGATCGTCGGCAGGGCCTCAGGGGGAAACCCGGGTCCGTCGTCGGCCACCGCGACCTGGACCACCCCGTGGCTGGCGCCGTTCACGTCGATGCGGACCTGGGAGCGGGCGAACCGCTTGGCGTTGGCGACGAGGTTGGTGACGATCTGCTCGATCCACAGGGGGTCGGCGTGTACGACCACCCGAGAGCCTTCGACGGCGATCTTGGGCCCTTCATCCCGAAGCCGCTCGGCGACGTGATCGGCGCTGGCTCGGAGATCGACGGGCTCGGCCCGCAGCGGCACCTGGTCGGAGTCGGCGCGGGCCAAGACGAGCAGGTCCTCGGTGAGCTGGGCCAGTCGCTCGACTTCCTCCAGCGAGCTGTGCAGGGCCTGGTGCACCTCGGTGCTGTCTCCCGGCTGTCCGAGTGCGAGCTCGAGCTCGGCGCGCAAGATGGAGATGGGCGTGCGCAACTCGTGGCTGGCGTCGTCGAGGAACGATCGCTCGTGGGCGACGGCGGCCTCGATGCGGTCGAGCATGTTGTTCAGGGTTCGGCCGAGGTGGGCGAGCTCGTCGTCGCCCGGTGGCTGGGGCAGCCGACGACCGACCCGCGAGAGGGTGATGGCCTCGGCCTCGCTGGTCATGTCGCCGACCGGCCGTAAGGCGGCGGCGGTCACGATCCACCCGCCCCCGGCGAGCGCGGCGATCAGCAAGGGGCTGAGCGCGCCCAGCACGAGGCCGAGCCGCTGCTGGGCGCGGATGACGGCGTCGAGCGACGCGCCGACGACGACGATGGTGTTGGGCACGCCCGCGGCGGTCTCGGTGCGGGCCAGGAGTCTCGCCCGGCGCCCCAGCCCGGGGACCCGGGTGCGGTCGACGACCACGTCGTGGTGGCGGACGGTCTCCAGCTCGTCGGGGCGGAGCACGGGGCGGAGACGGTCGATGGCCGCCGAGGCGTCGACCACCTCGCCGCTGGGTGTCAGCAGCGCGGCGAAGGCCTCTTCCTTGGGAACCGTCCGTGACCCGCTGTCGATGGCGGCGCTGATGTCGTCGGCGCGGGCCCGCAGGCCCTCGTCGATGGCGGCGTGGAGCTGGTTGTTGAGGTTGACGTAGAGGAACGCCCCCGAGACCAGCAACAGCGCTCCCGAACCGATGGCGAAGAGGACCGCCAGCCGGCTGCGCAACGAGGTCGGGCGTAGGCCCACGGCCCGAGCGTAGAACCGTCGCGGTTCTCGGCGAGGGCGTCGAACGGCCATTCATGCACCTCTCATGGCCCGTCGGCGACCATCCCGCCGTGCAGGTCGAGAGGGTTCTTCGGCGGTCAGGCGGCGGCGGTGGCCTTCAGCCGGTAGCCCGCGCCCCGCACCGTCTCGATCGAGTCGCACGAGAACGGTCGATCGATCTTCTGGCGCAGGTAGCCGACGTAGACATCGACCACGTTGGACGTGCCTTCGTAGGCGAAATCCCACACGTGCTCGAGGATCTGCGTTCGGGACAGCACCGCGCCGGCGTTGCGCATGAAGTGCTCGAGGAGCGAGAACTCCTTGGCCGACAGCGAGATCGGAATGTCGCCCCGCCGCACCTCACGCCGGGCGGGGTCGAGGGTCAGGTCGCCGACGGTGAGCACGACGGGGCGCTCGCCTATATCGCGCCGGGTGATCGCCCGCAGCCGGGCGAAAAGCTCGCTGAACGCAAAGGGCTTGGTGAGGTAGTCGTCGGCGCCGGCGTCGAGACCCGCCACCCGGTCCTGGACGGAATCGCGTGCCGTCAGCATCAGCAGCGGTGCCCAGCGGCCCTCCTTACGCAGCTGCCGGCAGACCTCGAAGCCGTCCACGCCGGGGATCATGGCGTCGAGCACGATGGCGTCGTATGGGGTCTCCCGCGCCGCCCAGAGCGCCTCGTTGCCCTCGAGGGCGACGTCGACGGCGTAGCCCTCACGTTCCAGGCCCCGCTTCACGAGGCGGGCCATCTTCAGCTCGTCCTCGACCACGAGCACCCTCATGCGGTGCGAGGGTAGATGGCGTCTCATGAGACACGGGTGAATCGGTGAGCGTCCCGGGGGGTAGTGGACAGGGCGCCTACGCTGGCGATGGCGGCCCCGACCGGCCGCCTCAGAGGGCCCTCGTAGCTCAGTGGACAGAGCAACTGCCTTCTAAGCAGATGGTCGCAGGTTCGAGTCCTGCCGAGGGCGCCCGCTGGCCTCGCCGGCGCTTCCTCACGCTGGCGGGCACGGCGATGGCATCGGTCGTGGGCGGACTGGCCCTGGATCACCACCGTCCCGCAGGCGCGGCCACCCCGCCCCGCGCCGTTGCGCTCACCTTCGACGACGGCCCCGACCCCCGCTATACGCCCGACGTCCTGCGGACCCTGCGGGCCTTCAAGGCCCGAGCGACCTTCTTCATGGTCGGCGTCAACGTCCTCGCTCACCCCGACTTGGTGCGGGCGTGCCTGGCCGCCGGGCACGAGATCGGGAATCACACCTTCGACCACGCCGACCTCGCTCGTCTCGACCGCCACGGCGTGGTGGCTGAGCTGCGCGGTGGGGCCAAGGCCATCGTCGAGGCCGGGGCGCCGGCGCCCGACCTCTTCCGGCCGCCGCGGGGCCGTAGTGACGCCATCGTCCACGAATGTGCCGCCGCCGAGGGCTATGAGACGTTTCTCTGGCACGTCTGCGTCGAGCACTACATCCACCGCGCCGGCGGCATGAAGGCCGGCGTCCGGGCACTGCTCGACGACGTGCGCCCGGGCACGATCATCCTCGCCCACGACGGTGGCCACGTGGAGGCGCCCGGACGACCCACCTGGAACCGGCGCCAGACGGTAGAGGCGCTCCCGCTGCTGCTGAAGGGCCTGCGCCGCCGGAACCTCCACGCGCGCGACATCACGACGGTCGCCCGCCTCGCGCGCGTCTGACCCCGAGAGCGGGGCTGGCCGTCTTGTCCAAGGGCGTCTAATCCGACCTTTTGCACGGTATCCTGGGGGCTCCGCCGTGAGAGACGGAGAGATGTCGCGAACCGACCCATCCGCGGGGTCGTCCCGCTGGACGAGCCAGCTCGTCGTCAAGATCGCCATCGTTGCCGCGGCCGCCGGCTGTCTCGGCCCGCTGGTGTTCGCAGTGGTGCGGTCGGGCACGCACCCGGCGCCCAAATCCCGCCAGGTCCAGGCCGTCGGCCGGGTGTCGCTGAACTCCTCGCCGGCAGCGTCGACGGTCCACGCCCCGGCGGCGCAGGAGTCCGCCCGTCCGGCCACGATCGGCACCACGGTGCCGGGCGCCGTGACGACGTCGACCACGCCGTTGGCTTCGACAGCGACGACGACCTCGACCACGACGGCGGCATCGTCGCCGCAGGTAGCGATGGTGACCGTCGTCGACGCCGACGACGGCAAGACGATCGTGCTGCGCCGCGGCCAGGGGCTGCGCGTCGTCCTCGATGGGCCGACGTGGCAGTTCGCCGAGCCCTCCGACTCCGAGGTCCTCACCCCCCAAGGGCCCGCCACGTACACGCCGGGCGACAACTGCACGCCGCTACCGGGGACGCACTGCGGCAAGGTCACCGCCGAGTTCCGCGCCATGAAGATGGGGACGTCGGTCGTCACCGCCACGCGGGCGCCGTGCAACGAAGGCTTCCAGTGCCCCGACGAGCAGGCGCAGTACCGGCTGGAGGTCAGGGTCCGCTCGTAGCGACCCGCTGGTCGTGAGCACGGCGTCTTCGGCCGTGGTAGAACCTGTTCTCGTTTCTATGTACATCGCCTTCACGCCCGAACAGGAGGCGCTGCGCGACCAGCTCCGCAGCTACTTTGCCGACCTCATGACGCCCGAGGTCGAGGACGAGATCGTCAGCGGCAACTCCGGCGGGCCCCATTGTCTCGAGCTCGTGCGCAAGCTCGGGAAGGACGGCTGGCTCGGGCTCGGCTGGCCCACGGAGTACGGGGGCCAGGGCCGCAGCGAGGAAGAGCAGTACGTCTTCATCAACGAGTGCTGGCGCGGCGGCGTGCCCATCCCGTTCCTCACCATCAACACCGTCGCCAAGACGATCATGAAGTTCGGCACCCAGGAGCAGAAGGACTTCTTCCTGCCCAGGATCCTTGCCGGCGAGCTGCACTTCTCCATCGGCTACACCGAGCCCAACGCCGGCACCGACCTGGCGTCGCTGACCACCAAGGCCGTGCGCGACGGCGACGAGTGGGTGATCAACGGCCAGAAGATCTACACGAGCCTCGCGGCCTACGCCGACTACATCTGGCTGGCGGCCCGGACCGACCCCGACGTCCCGAAGCACAAGGGCATCTCGATCTTCGCGGTGCCGACGACGGCGCCGGGGTTCTCGTTCACGCCCATCCACACGCTGTCGCCTTCGGGCACCACGTCGACCTATTACGAGGACGTGCGCGTTCCCCTCGACGCGCTCATCGGCGAGGTCAACCGCGGCTGGGACCTGATCGTCAACCAGCTGAACTACGAGCGGGTCTCGCTGGCGCCGCCCGGGATGATCGAACGCCACTACGCCGACACGATCGCGTGGGCCAAGAGCGAGCGGCTGCCCGACGGCCGCCGGGTTATCGACCAGGAATGGGTCCAGGTCAACTTGGCCCGGGTGCACGCCAAGCTCGACTTCCTCAAGCTCATGAACTGGAAGGTCGTGTCCGTCGATGCGCCCAACCCCGCCGACTCCAGCGGCACGAAGGTCTTCGGGACCGAGTTCTTCACCGAGGCCTACCGGCTGCTCCTCGACGTGGTCGGTCAGGGCGGCACGTTGCAGCGGGGGTCACCGGGGGCTCTGCTGCAGGGCCGTCTCGAGCGGGGGTACCAGGGCACACTGATCCTCACCTTCGGCGGTGGCACCAACGAGGTGCAGCGCGACCTGATCGCCCTCTTCGGCCTCGGCATGCCGCGGACGCCGCGGTCGTAGGGAGGCCACGCGTGGATTTCTCGCTCTCCGACGAGCAGCAGGCGATCGGCGAGCTTGCAGGACAGATCCTCACCGAGAAGCTGCCGGCCGAGCGGCTGCGCGCCATCGAGGCGACCACCGAGCGCATGGCCGACGACGTGTGGATCGAGCTGGCCAAGGCCAACCTCCTCGGCATCGCCCTTCCTGAGGACGTGGGCGGGAGCGGCTTCGGCATCCTCGAGGCCTGCCTGGTGCTCGAACAGATCGGCAGGACGGTCGCGCCCGTGCCGTATCTGCCCACGGTCGTGCTCGGCGCGATGGCGATCGCCGAGTTCGGCACCGAAGCGCAGCGTCGTCGCGATCTCCCTGGCGTCATCGACGGCGAGGTCGTCCTCACCGCCGCCATTGCCGAGGAGGGCGTCGATCCCGCGCTCGGGGCAACGCCGACGACGGCGACGAGGGACGGCGATGGCTGGCTGCTCGACGGGCAACGCCAGTTCGTGCCCGCGGTGCACTTGGCTCGACGGGTGCTCGTTCCCGCCCGTACCGGCGACGACACGCTCGGCGTCTTCCTGGTCGATCCGGCAACGCCCGGGGTGGAGGTCACCCGGCTCGAGACCACGACGCTCGAGCCGCAGTTCCTGCTGACGTTCAGCGGTGTGCGCCTCGGTGGCGAGGACGTGCTCGGCGATCCGTCGTCAGGCGCAGAGACCCTGACGTGGATGCTGCGGCGAGGGACGGTGGCGCTGTGCGCCACGCAGGCGGGGGTGTGCTCGGCGGCGCTGCGCCTCACCGCTGGCTACGTCTCGCAGCGGGAGCAGTTCGGCTCGAAGATCGCCACGTTCCAGGCCGTCGCCCAGCGGGCCGCGGACGCGTATATCGACAGCGAAGCCGTGAGCCTCACGTGGCGGCAGGCGGCGTGGCGCCTGGCGGAGGGCCTCGACGCCGACGAGGCCATCGCGGTGGCGAAGTTCTGGGCCGCCGACGGCGGCCAGCGAGTGGTGCACGCCGCGCAGCACCTGCACGGCGGCATCGGTGTCGACGTCGACTACCCCCTGCATCGCTACTTCCGCTGGGCCAAGCAGCTCGAGCTGAGCCTCGGCGGCTCGACGCAACAGCTGCGCCGGTTGGGCCGCCTCCTCGCTTCCGATGAGCCGATAACTTCGCGAGCCTGACCGTTTTCGACGACCTTCTCGAACTTCAAGACACCGACACCGTCGTCGATCGGCTGCGCCACCGGCTCGATGTCCTGCCCGAGCGGGCCGACCTGCGGGCGCGGGAAGAGACGCTGGCCGACGTCGACCGCCAGCTTTCTGAGCTCGCGCCCCAGCAGGGCGACGTCGGCGGACGACAGCAGCGCCTCGAGGACGAGTTGGCGAGCGTCGAGCAGAAGATTGCCGAGGTCGACCGCCAGCTCTATTCGGGGACGGTGACGTCGCCGCGGGAGCTGCAGGCCCTGCAAGCAGACGTCGAGTCGCTCAAGCGCCACCGCTCGAGCCTCGAGGACCACTTGCTGGAGGCGATGGCCGAGGCCGAGCCCCTCGACGAGAACGCCGGCCAGCTCCGCGATCGCCACCGCGAGCTGGAGAAGGAGATCGAGGGCTTGACGGCTGCGCTCGACGAGGCCAGCGGGGGCATCGGCGGCGAGCTGGCCGAGAAGGAGGCAGCCCGCGAGAAGATCGCCGCCGCCATCCCGCCGCAGCTCTTAAGTTTGTACGAGTCGCTGCGCACGAAGCTCGGCGGCGTGGGGGCCGCTCGTCTCGAGGCCGGTGCGTGCGGCGGGTGCCACATGAAGCTCCCGGCCACCGAGCTTGACGCCATCAAGCACCAGGCGCCGGAAGCGGTGGT
>Ga0070708_100002878_pt1 | contig 13359 bp, 11 predicted proteins | sample KBSK5503metaG_FD_65469 | JGI IMG/M metagenome (GOLD analysis project Ga0070708, IMG submission 65469) | Corn, switchgrass and miscanthus rhizosphere microbial communities from Kellogg Biological Station, Michigan, USA - KBS K5-50-3 metaG | ecosystem: Host-associated > Plants > Roots >...
CGGAGCGCCACATGGGACGCACGACCGCCAACATCTCCACTCCCGCCTTCGTCGTCGACAACAACTCGATGCGGTCGAACAGCGGGCGCCAAATCGACTGGGATGGCGTCGACGATACGCGGATCGATGCCGCGAGCGGCAAGAAAGGAATTCCCGCCGGCACCGCGATGTCAGTCTCGACGAACGACGCCACCAAGGTCGTGCCGAGCGCCGACACGGACGCAACGGGCAACGCCATCGGTCTCCTCAAGACGACGGCGATCGAAGATGACCCGTCCGCGGCGTTGTCGGGCTACGGCATCTACATCGGCGGCGTCGTCTTCGAGGATCTGACGCCCGATGGCGTCGACGGCTCGAACGCGTTCAAGTCCGAGCTCGCCTCGTCGGGCTGCACGTTCCAGTGGGAAGCGTACAGCGACGACAGCGTCAGCTGAGGCAAGGCCCCAAGAATTCTGATTCCAGAAACTCTCATCGTTTTCATTCTCTGACTTCTTTCGGAGTGCTCGCATGGAACTGAATCTCGCGGCGGCCCTGGCCTCGCTTCCCGCCGATACGGCGTTCCGGATCGCGAACGAAACGCGTCCGCCGGGCGATTACCTGTTCAACACGATCCTGCCCGAGCGCAACATGCCGAGCTATCACGTCGACGCCGGCGCGATGACGATTCGCGCGACGATGGCGGGCCTGGTCGGTATGGACTCGCCGTATCCGCCAGGCGGGATGGTCAACATCTCGACCTTCCTCGAGCAGACGGCCAAGATCGCGAACGAAGTACCGCTCTCCGAAGCCGTGCTTCGGCAGATGCAGGAGTTCATGATCCAGCTGGCGCTCTCGAATCAGCCGACCGTCGAGGCGGTGCAGCGCCAGCTCTTGAATTTCCTCGACAAGGTCGTGATCCAGCCGCACATCGACCGCATGGAATGGCTCCGCGGTCAGGCGTTGGTGACGGGCCACTTAAGCTGGGTCTTCAACCTCAAGACGCTCGACGTCGACTACGGGATTCCCGGCGACAACTTCCTCACCAATCGCACGGGCACCGATGCGTACGGCGGCTCAGCGTCCAAATTCTGGTCCGACGTACGCGCGCTGCGTCGCCTGCTCAACAACAACGTCCGCGCGATCATCACGCACGGCACGACGGCGGACGTCATTCGGGACAACACCGTCAACGGGCTCGTCACCGTCAACGAGACGACGACCGCCGGTGGCCGCGTGCGGACGCTCACGTTCCGCAAACTGAACACGACGAATGGCCAATTCTCGGCCGACGTTGGCGACACGGTCACGCTGGTCGCGTACGATGGCGAAGGCGAAGTGCTGGACCCATCGGATCTCTCGAAGACGATCAAGGTGCCGTTCATGAAGGCCGGCAAGCTCTTGGCGGTCGGTAACAACACCGGCACGGGCTTCCGCGTCGGCGATGGCGCGACCGACAACCCCGACGCCGATACCGCGATCGGCTACACGCACATCGCGCCTACGATCGAAGGCGGCGGACGTTCGGGTCGATGGTCCAATCTCTTCACACCGGAGCATGAGCCGTGGTCAGTGCGTGGCCGCGCGGTGACGAACGGATTGCCCGTCATTCAGAACGAGACGCTCGTGGCCGTGGCCTCGACGGACATGCCGTAAGGCGAACGCGCCGATGCTTGATCCGATCACGCTTCTCACGCCGCAGGGCGCCGTCTCGCTCGCAATTCTCCGGTCAGCGGATCCGCGAGCGAAGGGACGCAAGGCGGCTGAGAGTGTGATCGCGGAGTACGCGGATGCGGCATACCGGGAACCGCGCGTGGCGGCGCTCACTGCCGGGGCAACACGCGACACGGCGGCACGCTCGTTCAGCTACTACCGCGTGTATTCGGACGCCTACCAAGCGATGCTCGACCGGCCGGCGACGCTGACGGTCACGGAAAAAGGCGGCCACGCGTACTCGAGCGAGCAATTGAAAGGGATGAAAGCGCTGGTCGATCAGTACCTGGCCGAGTTCGAAGATCTGGTCGCACCCGACGTCGAAGCAATCGCCGCGACGCCTCGGAAAGTTGCCGTTCCCACGTTCGTCTCATTCTGATCGCGTTATAACACTCCGATGCCGCTTCGTCCGCTCTATCCAATCGCCACGACGCCGATCGCGATCACCATCGCGACGGGCGGCGCATCGATTGGTGCGACGGACGTTCCACTGGATGACGCGCTCACGGCGGATATTCCTTCGGGAACGATTCTCGATTTCACGGCGTTCGGCGACGGGAAGTTCGCCAAGCTCGCGAGCGACGCGCTGGCATTGGATGAATCACTCGACGTCGAGCCGTTGGGTCTCGCGCTCGACGGGGGGGACGAAGCAGAGTACGCGCCGCCATCAGCCGTCCCGCTCATCGGCGAGAAGTGGGCCAAGTTGGGCGGCCAGGATATCTCGAACGATGACCGCGCGGCGTTGCAACTCGCGTATCAGCTGGATGCCGAGCTCTCGCTCGATCTTCGCGCGCCGGCCTATACCGGCGACGACGCGCTTGAGTTGGCGTTCGCTGTCGTGCATCAGATCGCGTTCATGCTCGAGCATGGCATCACGGCGAGCAACGTCCAATCGATCAGCCAGGGCAGTCCTGGCGCGTCCAAGGTCTTTCGCAATCGCTGGGTCGATCCGACGGCGGCGGCGATCGTGGCGCGCGTCACCGGCGACGAGCCGGTGCGATTCCAGCCGTTCGCGGCGGGGGTCTGACGATGGCCGCCGATTTTCTCCAGGCCGATGTGCGGTACAGCCCGCGATTCACCGCGGCCGAGAAGCAGCTGCTGTCGTTCAGTGATCGCATGAGAAACTTGAAGGCGCTCATGACAGACGCGATCGCGCCCGAGACCAGCGACATGCTCGCGCAGCACTGGGAGTCGAAAGGCGCGGCGTTCGGAACACCGTGGGCACCGTGGAAGCCGTCGACATTCCGTGCGCGACTTCGGAAAGGCAACGTCGCAAAGGGCCTGCTCGACGACAGCGGCGCCCTCAAGCGATCGCTCTTCGCATCGGTGCGGCAGGCTACGCGACTGCAAGTGATCAACGGCGGACTGCGCCTCGTGCTCACGCCGGCCAATCCAGAGCAACGCCGCAAGTTCGGATTATTGCTCCGCGGGACGCGATTCATGGTCGCGAGGCCGCCGGTGCCGTCACCATTGCCGCGATCGTTCCGCGATCGCGTGCGCGCGCTCACGAGAGACTATGTGCTCACGGGCCGTGTGCGTGGCGAGGCCGGTCGCTTTGCCGGAGCAAGCGCATGATCGGCACGACGGTCCTCTTGGTCGCGCGATTCATGGCGCATGCCACGTTCGGCGTCAACGCCCAGACGCAATCGCTCCCGCGGTACGCATTCACCTTGCCTGGCGACGCACTCGTGCAACTGGACGCGCCGCCCACGGTCGCGATCTACAACGACGTCGAGCACAAAGACATCACGTTCGACGGCGGATTCACGCCGCCCGAATATCCGGCGATCCTCGTGTTCCGCGAATCGCGGGAGCTCGAGAGCGGGGCCAAGGCTGAGAATGCGCGCGCACCGGAACCCAAGGCTGTCGGCCTCATCATCGCGTACGTCACGAACGACAAGGCGGATCAGCTCACGGCGCAGCGGAACGCGGAAGCGTTGCTCCGCGGCGCTGAGCGGTCGTTACGGCGATACAAGTCGCAAGCGAGCAGCGAAGGGTATCGCTCGATGAACGGCATCCAGGTCATGGACGTCACGCGGTGGAAGCGGATCGAAGAGACCGCAGCGCTCGACGTAACAAAGTTTTGGGGCTGGTTGGAAGTCGAACTGAAGGTCGTTGACAGCGTTCCTTAATAGCCTTTGTAAACAACGAATCGCACCACTCTCTCGAGGAGTTATACATGCCACCGCTCAACATGGATCTCGTCAACGACCCGAAACTGTACATGATCGGCGCCGGGATCTTGGAGATCAACAAGAAGGATCCCGCGACGGGGCTATTCACTGGCTTCCGCGACATGGGGAACGCGACCGTCGTGTCGCCGACCAACGCCGACGAGCGGTTCAAGAAAAAGGAATCGCGGACGCGGTATCGTTCCGTCGTCGCGAACATCCTCTTGAACCGCGAGACCAACATCGACGTCGATCTCGATGAATGGTCCGCGACGGCGCTCACGCTCTTCACGCAGGGCACGCGGTCTGCGCAGACGGCGCAGGCTGGGACGCCCGTGACGGGCGAAGTGCTCACGACCGCGGCGGTGCTCGGGAGCACGTACCTGACGGCCAAGGTCGGACCGATCAGCGCAGTCACCGTCACCAACGCGTACGGCCCGGTCACGCTCGACGAGGGCGTCGACTACGTGATCACGGATCCCAACGTCGGGGCGATCCGCATCCTCGATACGGCTCCGAACGTGGCTGAGGGCGACGAGCTCGAGATCGACTACACGCCGACCGCGTACGCGTCGGGCGCCGGCGTCGAGATCGCCATCGGGACCGAGAGCATCGTGGAGGGCGCGGCGCGGTTCATCGGTGACCCGCCGAACGGTCCGCGCCTCCTCTGGGACTGGCCGCTCCTCGAAATCGCTCCGCGTGGGGCACTCCCACTAATAACGACTGCTAATGAAAATACACCGATTCCTCTAACGATCTTGGTCAAGTCGGACATCGCGAACCATCCGACGTACCCGATCGGCCGCATCCTGCAGCTGCCGACGTAGTCGGTTCGTGTAGGGCACAATCGAAAGTCTGACGCTGTCCGCGAGTTAGGTAGGCCGGGGCGCTCGTTTTGAGGAATCTCTCATGCGACGCCCCGGCTTTGGTTTTTCAGGGAGAACAGAATATGACCACAGCTGTACCATCGATCGACGAGGCCGTAGGCGATCCAGCGCCTGCGTTGCCATCGGCGATCATCCTCAAGGGGCGCACGTTTCGGCGCGCGACATCGACCAGCGTCGATCAGGACGCGTACGTCACGAAGCGGCTCCGCGACTCTGGATTGTCCACAATCCTCCAGTCGTTCGACCCCGCAGTCGACGACATCGTGAGCCTCAACGAACGCATCATCTGGGAAGCGTTCGAGCGCGGCGTAATGTACGAAGTGCTCGCCGGGGTGCTTGTCGAAGACGGCGTGCCGTGGTCGCGCGCGACCGCAGCGAAGAACGCCATGCTGATGGCACAGATCACGGATCCGAGCGAGAAGGCGCCGATTTTGTCGAGCGTCGCCGACTTCCTGTTCGATTTTTTCGCCGTCGCCGCCGCGTGGTCGAGCGCTTCCATGAAATCCATCGGGAAGGCGCGAGCCACGGCGAGCGGCCGACCGACCGGAGGCGAGGCAGACGACGGAAGCGCGGCGGCCGAGAGCAATCGCCCGGACGAGACGACGCGCGATTCCGTGGTGATCCCGAGTACGACTACGGCGAATGGAACACGCTAGTCCGAGAACTCGCCGACTATCAGCCGCATCGCTATGCGATTGTGGCAGCCTGGCCGTTGGCCGAGGCGCTACTCGCGTTCGTCGAACTTCTCAAGCGCGACGCGCGAGAGGCGTACGAACGCGAGGTCGATCGATACTGGTGCGGCTTCATGAAAGACCGACCGGCCCGTCCGGCGATTCTCGGACCTGCGGAAGCACTCGAAAGGTGAGCGCGAATGGCTGACGACATTGACATTGGCATAGGCGTCCACGCAAATCCTGACGCGCAGCAAGTGCTCGAGCAACTTCGCGCGAAGCTCGCCGCACTGCGGAACGAGTTAGCGGCGACAGCCGCGGCGCAAAGCGATGTCAGCGGGGGCTCGACCCAAGGGGGCGCCGCCGCGTCGGCCAACGCATCCGCTGCGGCAGCAAATCAGGCGATCGGCGCATTCGTCAAGATGGGCCAGGTGATCGATGCAACCAACGCGGCGGCAGTGCGCGCATTCCGCGAAGAGGGCGACGCGATATCGTCGTACTTGGTTAAGCTCGGCGCCACCGATGCGGAACTGAACAAGGTCGGGGCCGCGATTGCGCGAGTGGAACAGCGGTCAGGGGCTGCTCGCTTCGCGCCCATCGATTCACCGATCAAGCCGGTCCCGCCGGGCACAATCGAGAGCTACGACAAGATCCCCGGACGAGCACGGACGGCTGCGAACGCGTTTTCGCTCTTAGCGCTATCCGCGGCGAGCGGCACGGGCAGCCTTCAAAGCATGGCGGTGGCCGCTGGCGGGCTCGTAACCGGGCTTTCTGGCCTGGCTGGTCCACGCCTATTCGCGGCAGCGAGCGGCATCGGTGCGGCGGTAACTATTCTTGCGGTCCTCATCGAATTGCTACACGAGGGAACCGAAGCCACCCAAAAGCAGGACGCGGCGCTCAAATCATTCACCGAGACAAATGAGTCCTTTGCAGCCAGATCGCGCGCGGTCGCCGATGCTGTTGCGTTTCTGAATCGGATTCCAGGGAACAACGCGAGCGCAGTGCAGCTCATCGGGATCACGAAAGCGGTTGATGATCTCGACAAGGCCGTCATCAAGGCGAAGAAAGATCTGACCGAGACGGTCAATACGCCTAGCTTTACGCAATTGCAGGCGGCCGAGTTCGGGGATACCGGCGCAGCCGAGTTGGCGAAGTTGTCGAAGGAGCTTCAGGCGCTGCGCGTCCGGTTCGCCGAAGGCAAGGTCTCAACGGCCGCCTTCAACGATGAACTGAAGCGCATAGGCGCAGCGCACCCGAGCTTCGCCGAAGAAATCGCGCAGACGGCGAGCCTGGCGGCCAACTATGATCGATTGCTCGAAGCGCGTGCGAAGGAAGCCGCGGCGGCGCAACAACAAATTGCCATCGAGGCGCAGACGAAACTCGCCTTTGGCCTAACGCCAGACTTGGCAAGGGCGCTGGACCAAGTCAACCAACAATTCATCGCGCTCCATTCAGGCGGAGCGATTGCGCTCCAGTCTGTGCAGGACCAGCAAAAAGCCATTAGCTCGGCCACCGATGCGTGGAAGCAGTATGTCACCAGCGTCGAGGGATCGCACTTCGCGACGGTCACCTTCGATCAGGCAATCACAAAGAGTGGCGCGGAACTGAAGAAGCTCGCCCCAGAGTTGCAAACAGCAGCGACGGCCAAGGCGAACAGTCTCCTTCAGACAGCCACAGCGGTGGTGCAGACAAGCCGGCAAGTCGAGGGCGGTGTCGCGCTCGCTGACTTGGCGCGCACGTCGACCGAGAAGGCAGCGCAAGCGGTACTCGCTCGCACGCAAAACGAGGCGGCCGCGCGACGAAAGGCTGCGGATGACGAATTCGAGCAAGGAAAGCGGCAGGCACTCCGCATGGCTGGCCTCGAGACCGACCGCGCGCGCGTGATCCAAGCGCTGACGATCCAGCACGGCGAAGCGATTCGGCGAATCAATAAAGAGGAGGACGACAAGGTCACCGCGCTCTTGGCGCAGTTGAGCGACGAGCGGATCCAGGCCGAAGCTCGGTTGTCGGACGACGAATTCGGTCAGCGCCGCGCGGCCGCACGGCGCCAGTTCGACGCGGATCAGAAACGGATTACGGACGCCAAGCTCACTATACAGAAAGAAGCGGCTGCACGACTCGATACCCAGCGCAGTCTCGACGCAAATCTTGCGGCAGCCGAGAAAGATCGTACGACCCGATTGCGAGAAATCGACCTGTCAGCGAAGCAACAGATCGACGAGTTGACGGGCCGGACGGGTGAAGCGGATCCGGCTAAGATTCGCGCCGGATTCAAACAACAGCTCGACGTCCTGGCCGCGACGATCGCGAGTGCTGACACAACGGAGGTCGAGAAGGAGCTAGCCAGACAGGGCCAACGTGATATCGAAGCGCTGATACCGCTCGAAGTCGCGAAAGCCCGCATGGGCGAGTTGGCCAAGATCGTCTCAGCAGCAGCCACCACAGGAAACGCGGAAGTCGCCCGTGCCACACTCCTGGTGAATGCGCACGCGATCAGTCAAAGCCAGGCACGGCAAGATATCGTGGCTGCGCTCACAAAGGAGCGTGACGCGATCCAAGCCACGCTCCCGATGCTCGAGGCTGAAGCGGCAAATCTCCCCGGGAACGCCGAAGCGCAAGCGCAGCTCGAGCAGTATCGCACGCGACTCCTCGAGCTCAACATCGCGATCGAGCAGACAGGCGATCAATTCTTCAAGCTCAAAGAGACAACGCGCGATGCGGTTACGTCATCGCTTGCGACGTTCTTTGAGGACGCGACCAAGCTGGGCACGCAGAGCCACGCCGAGATCAATTCGTTCAAGGCCGAACTCGCGAGTGCGCAGGACGAGCTCCAAGACTTGCTTGCCAAGGCGAACCGGAGCCCGGGAGACAATCAGCGCATCACCGCGCTGCGGTCCGAGATTCAGCAAACCACACTGTCTCTCGACAACGCCAAGGAATCGTTGCGATCGTGGCGCGATCTCTTCCTGAGCGCGGCGCAATCGATTATCGACGCCCTCGTCAAAGTGTCGTCCCAAATGCTCGCGACGGCATTGATCGAACGCCTGTTCGAGACCATCGGAAAAAAGAAAGGCGGTGGCGGCGATCTGGCCGCGTCGGCAGCCGCGACCACCGTGGCCGCAACAGCGCTGTCGTCGGCCGGTGTCGTGGTCGGGTCAGGTGCCGCCGCGATTGATGCGTCGGCTGTGGCACTCGGCGCTGGTGCCGGCGCGCTCGACGCTTCGTCCGTGGCCCTCGACGCCTCCGGCGCCGTACTGCTCGGAGCGGCCGCGGCGCTCGAAGCGGCCGCTGCTAGTCTCGCCGCTGCTGGAGCGGCGACTGCGGTGACGAGCGCGTTCGCTGGATTCGCCGAAGGCGGTCCAGTGCGTGGACCGGGAACGGGCACCTCAGACTCTATTCTCGCGCGACTTTCGAACCGTGAATTCGTCCAGCCAGCGCGCGCGACGGCGTTCTACGGCGAAGACTGGATGGAGGCACAGCGGCGCCTCTTGCTGCCACGCGAACTCACGCGCGCGCTGTTACGCGGCATCACGCCGATGGTTCTTCGACCAAGAATCTCGACGACACATTTCGCGGATGGTGGCTTGGTGACTGCGGCGAGCAATACAGGCATACGCGCAAACGAGCAGTCGTTCACTCACACGCTGATCATCCGCGGACTGCCAGCCGGTGCCATCGTCGATCATCTCGATTCGCCGGACGGCCATCGGGTACTCGTCAAGATCGTCGCGGACCGACCAAATGCGTTCAACGCCGCGCTCGGCCGGTAGGCAATCCCGACGATGACGACGCTCGCTGAGCCGACCCTCTTTCCGATCCCGCCAGATGGCGCGTTCCCGATCACGATCTCGCGCGCTTGGCTGACGGATGTTCAGCGCACGCGGTCGGGGAAAGAAGTGCGTTCGGCGATTCGCGCCAAACCGGCGAGGCGACTTGAGTACAAGGCGACGATTGCTGAGTCGGTCGAGATCACGCGCTTCATGCTGCTATGGCTCACCGCGGAGGAGCTACTGCGCTTCGATGTACCGGTATGGCCTGACGACACCGACGCGACTGATTTCCCGGATGATCACACGATTACCTGCGACACGCGATGGCGCGAATTCGTCGCCGGCGAGAAGGCGATCATCTGGTTCGACGAGACGCATTGCGAGCTCGTGACGATCGACATAGTTACCGACGATCAGATCACAACGGTCGACGCCATCGTCGGAGATTGGGCCGCATATCTGCCTGCGCCGCTCTTAGTCGCGCCGGTAATGACGGCGTGGCTCGCGCCACCAACCAGAGAACAGCGAACGCCCGTCGTCGAACATGTGACGTTGACGTTCGACGAGGAATTGCCTGGCGTCGCTGGAATTGATGCGTCCATTGGCGATGCTGTGACACCTACTGTTGATCATCTCCTCTTCGAGACGATCGACAACGGGTTCACTGGGCTCCCCGGACTCCGCTATTTCACGATCAATCTCTTCGCGTTCGACGCGGCGGGAATGCGCATTCGCGAGCCGGCGGTCACATGGGCCGTTACGGCAACGGGGCTCTTGCCAGTCACTGATCCATCGTTTCGTCAATCCTTTCCGCGAAACCGTCAGCAATGTCATGTCGAATACAACGGTGACGCAGATGCAACGTTCGACGTTGCAGCCACCGTCGGTGCCGTCACAGCGCACCAACCGATTCCATAAACCATGCCATCCACTCGCCTCCCCTGGGAAATCACGCTGGTCGTACCGTTTGGATCGCCGAGCTCTTGTCTGCTCATGGAGCCGCACGGCGTCAGCTCACGGCCCGTATCGGCCGAACTCCAGGGCGAGGAAGTCGCCTCGACGTCGGGTGCCGGGTTCTTGGACAAGGACGGCGCTCGCCCGGCGATGCGGTATCAGTTCGAGTTCGCGACTGAGTCGCGCGAAGAGACGGCGTTCCTTCGGGACTATTTCGATGCCAAAGCTGGCCGCGCCACGCCATTCTGGTTTCCGACATGGGTCAAGGAAGTTACGGTCTCAAACTATTTCAATCCCGGCGATTTGTTCGGCCATATCTGGTTCGTCTCCGAAGGCTACGCAGAAAAAGTGTATCCGCTCGGAGCGGCCTATCGCCGATTGCTATACACATACGGCAACGAATGGAACGCCGCGCGCATCAGTGGCGTCGCGCTGAATAGCCCGACGCCGGGCATCGAGGAAATCGTAAACACCGACGGCACAGTTTCGACGAATTGGACCAGCATCGTCGGCGCTGTCGGTCGGCCATATACCGAGGCGCGTGGCTTCACGACGCTCGCCCTTCGCTTCGGGCGATTCGATACCGATCTCTTGACGCTTGAACCACACGGCGACGGATGCGGGACCGTCACGCTACCGATCATCGAGATGCCCGACGAGGCCGTCGAATAAAATGCCGTATATCAATTCCGGAGTCGCCGCGCTGTTCTCCGCGCTCGAGCGCTTGGGCGGCAAGCCTCGCGATCTCTATACGTTCGCGCGTTCTGACTCGATGTGGCGTTACACATCCGCCGGCAAAGCGTTGAACGTCACGTACGGCGCGACGACGATCGTCTACGACCCGGCGGTGATCAGCCGTGGCGCGATTCAGCGCACAAATGAGACGGGCGCGATCAAGGTCCACGTCAAGCTCGCGCGCACTGTCCCAGTATCGGCTGCGCTCCGCGAGTACCGCGCACAGCCGATGGTCTTAGGCATCCACCGCTATCAAGTCGACCCGACGGCGCTTCCGGTCCTACAAGCCTATGGCGATGTTGCTGGAGTGACGCTGAATGAGGGATGGGTCGAGTTCGATGTCGTGAGCTCGGAATCATTGCTCTCTCTTCCGTTCCCGCGCCAAATCTTCGCACAGACATGCCAGCTCCCGACATTTGGCTGGCGGTGCGGCCTAAACCAAGACGACTTCGCCGCGAGCGCGACGATCACAGCGATCGCCGGGTCGAGGATTACCGTCAGTGCTGTGCCGGGCGGGATAGGTACGAACTACTACGACGGCGGCAAGATCCTCGTGCCATCGACCAGAGAAGAGATGTACGTCGCGACCAGGACTGGCCTGGATTTCTTTATCTTCGGGCCGATGGTCGACGGGATCTCAGCCGGCGAGGCGATCAAGCTCATTCCTGGTGACGATCACTCGCTCGCAACCTGTCGGGATAAGTTCAACAACGTTCCCAACTTCCTTGGGTTCAACGAACTCCCTGTAACGGACCCGATGAAGTCTGGGATCGTCGCATGAATTCCGCGACGCGCTGTGCGACGAGGATTCGCTAATGTCCTGGTTCGTCCAGATCGGGATCCTCATCCTCGGATATTTAGCCAATCGGGCTATCGCGGCATACATCCAGAGCCGCCAGAAGCCGCCACTCCCAGGACCATTCCAAGCGCCGACGATCGCGCCAGGACAAGCAATTCCAGTGTCGTACGGCACCGTACGCGGCGAGGCAGTGTGCGCTGGCTTGTACGAGGCGAAGCTCGTCGAGGTCAACCTCGACACGCTCGATAACATCACCCGGATCGGCAAGCATCAGACGATCGGTTATCAGTACAAAATTACGGCGCTGTTCGTGCTCGGATGGGGCCACATCACGCAAATCGCGAACGTCACGTTCGGCGATCGCTCGCTCGCCGACCAGGCGTTGACGCAACCGTGGGATTTCGGCAACGGCGTCACGCTCAACGTTCCAACGTTCAACATGGCCGGCGAATACAATTTCATCGTCGCCGGCGACCACGTCGGACCGCAGGGCGGCAATATCGAGATTTACGGTGGCGGCCGCGCGATCGCGACGATTTTTCTCCCGAACATTTTCGGCGGCCGTGGACGCGGCGGCGGATTCTCGGCGATCGGCGGCGACATCAATCAACCATACGGCGGAACGCTCCGCTTCTATCTCGGCAACCGACAGACTGGCCCGGACGAGAAGCTGGTTGCGAAACTCGGCGCAGGTAACGTGCCGAACTGGAACGATCTCTGTTACATCGTGTTCGACGATGTCAATGTCGGCGAGGGCACAATACCGCCATCGATCGAGTGGATCTACTACCGCGAGCCCGCCGCGATCGATTCGCGCGTAAATGTCCGGAACATCCAGGGGCGCTACTGGGCCTGGCGGATGCAGGACATGAATCCTGCCGCGATCGTGTACGACATTCTACGCAATTCGCAATACGGCCTCGATCAGCCTGCGCATCACATTCAGCGAGCCGACTACTCGCTGAGTCGCGGGCTCTCGGGCGATTTTGTCGATGCGGGCGCTGCGCTCGCGGCCGAAGGGCTCGGCATGTCGATGCGCTTCGCCGGCGATCGGCAAGGCGCCGAGAACGCGATCAAGGAGATCGAACGCACGGTCGATGGTGTCCTTACGCGGGATCCGGTCACATTTAAGTGGCGATTCAAGCTCATTCGCGATGAAGCCACGACGACTGACGAGTTCAACAATCTCCGCGCGTTCACGAACGAGCAGCTCATTTCGCTGACGCCGCTCAACCAACAGCTCTGGTCCGAGACATTCAATGTCGTCACAGTCGAATTCTCGGACGCCGAGCGGTTCTTCAACAAAAACGCGGTCACACTTCGAAACGACGCCAACATCGCGATGACCGGCGGCGAGCGGGCGGCGCCGAATATCCAATACTTCGGCATCACCGATCTCGCAACGGCGCGACGGCTCGGCGCGCGGGACTTAAAGAAACTCTCGCTTCCGCTCTGGAAAGGGCAGATGAAGACAAGCCGCAACGGATGGGACTTAGAGCGCGGCGATGTGTTCAAGCTCACCTACGACAAATACGAGTTCTCGCAAAAGCTCTTCCGCGTGATGGCCGTCGACTTCGGAGACGAAGCTAACGGTACAATCACCGCCGACATCATGGAGGATGTGTTCCACTACGCGGACATCGTTCGCCCGGAATCGATTCCAGACGTGCCGGCCGGGACGCA